>Ga0209829_10000218_pt1 | contig 53236 bp, 43 predicted proteins | sample C_140205_EF_Meta_FD_187311 | JGI IMG/M metagenome (GOLD analysis project Ga0209829, IMG submission 187311) | Freshwater microbial communities from Lake Croche, Canada to study carbon cycling - C_140205_EF_MetaG (SPAdes) (version 2) | ecosystem: Environmental > Aquatic > Freshwater > Lake...
TCGCGAGGTCAACGTGCAGCTCCGCGGCTTCGTCAACGCCACGGTCACGCGCAACTTTTTTCCCTGGGCACTTTCGGGCGACGCGTTCAACACGGAGCGGCTCGATTTTTCCCGTGGCCCCAACTCCATCCTCTTCGGCACCGGCAGCCCCGGCGGCGTGGTGAACACGACCACCAAGCGCGCGCGCTTCGGCAAGTCGATCACCGAGCTGGGGCTGCGCGTGGGCAGCTGGGACGACTACCGAGTCACCTTCGACGTCGGCCGTCAGGTCAACGACCAGCTGGCCATCCGAATCAACGGTCTGCGGCAGCAGAAGAAATCGTGGCGCGACTTTGAGAATCTAGATCGCACCAGCGGGGCGTTGGGCGTCACCTATCGCCCTTTCAAGCACACTGAGGTGCGCGTCGATGCCGAATACGGCAAGGGCCACCAAGTGGTCGCGAATCCGTTTCGCACCGGCGACAAAGTCTCGGCGTGGCTGGCCGCGGGAAAACCCATCTCGCCCAACGATACCACCGTCGTCGGCGGCACGCAGGCGGCCGCTTCCAACCAACTGACCTACGATCCCTTTGGGATCACCGGGCCAACCGCTTGGCGCGGCGTCCAACAGACGATTAACGCGCTCCCTGTCGGATCGAACATCCAACTTCGGCGCTCGTTCACCGATGAGTCCGTGCTGCCGCGCTCCAGCAATGTTTTCGGCCCCGGCGCATGGGTTAATTTTCCCTACCACAACTATTCTGTCTTTCTCGAGCAGCGGATCGGCAAGCTCACGGCGGAGCTCGCCTATAATCGCCAGTGGGAGCACCGCACTTTTTCGCAGCCGCTGATTTTCAACGTAGCCAACCTCCAGGGTGATGCCAACGCCCTGTTGCCCAGTTTTCCGCTGCCCAACGGCCAACTCGCGCCCAACGCCGGCAAGCCGAATCCGAACGCCGGAAAGTTTTTCGTCGAGAGCGCCAACGCCATCGCGTGGCGGGATCGCTCGGACAATAACTACCGCGCGACCCTCGCCTACGAGCTGGACCTCAGCAAACACTCAGCGTGGCTCGGGACGCATCGCCTGGCCGGACTGGTCAGCCGCAGCGAAGCGTTTTCCTACACGGACTCAATGCAAGAGGTGAACATCACGCCGCCGGGCACGGCCACCTATCCGTTGGACGTCACCAATGCCAACAACGTCCTCCTGCGGCGCACCTACCTCGATTTCACGACGCCCGACTCCCGCTGGCACGGCCAGCATGATCCTCTGCTCTTCCCGATCAATAACCTCAACGGAATAACCACCGGATATCGCCGGATTTCCAATGCAAGCGTGCCGTCGCTCAGCCGGACCGATACGCGCATGGTGGCGTCGCAGAGTTCGTGGTGGCAGGACCGATTGTATGTCACCGCCGGTGTGCGCCGCGATGAGTTGGACGCCTTTGGCCCCGGCACCGTGATTTTGCGCGACCCGGTGACCGGTGAGTTTCTGCGGCGCGGCATGTTGTCCGCCCCGACGCTCTCCACCGCCGGCACCACGCAGACCGCCGGTGGCGTCTTTCACGCGTTCCGCTGGCTCTCGCTGATCTACAACCGGGCCAATAATTTTGTGCCGCAGACGGCGCTCGACATCAATGCCCAGCCAATCGGAGCGGTGGCCGGCAAAGGCGAAGACGCCGGGGTCCGTCTCACCCTCTGGGACGGCAAGGTCAACCTCACGGTGATGCACTACGAGACCACGCGGGAAAACCAGGTGCTCAACATCGCCAACAATGGGAACCTGCGAAGCTACATTAACGGAATCTGGTCGGCCATGGGCCGGTCGGAAAAACTCATCGACTTGCAGTCCATCGACACCGTGTCCAACGCCGGCAAAGGCTGGGAGGTGGAGCTGATTGCCAACCCGACCAAGCGTTGGCGGCTCTCGGCCAACTACAGCCAAACCGACGTGAATCAAACGGACACGTTCCTGCGCTCCGCCGCCTACATTGAGGCCAACCGGGGCTTATGGTCACAAAACCTCAGCCTACCGCTCGTGACGAACATTGGGGTCTCCGGCGCCACGACTGTCCGCGATGCGCTGAACGCGGTCGATGCGACCTACGCCGTCATCCGCCTATCCGACGGCAACGTGCCGCTCCAGAATATCAAATACGCCGCAAACGCGTTCAGCACCTATACGATCGGGTCCGGACCGAATTGGCTGCACGGTCTGATGATCGGCGGGGGTGCTAATTACCGCGGAAAATCCGTGGCCGGCTACAGCGCGGCGCGCAGGGGTGCGCCGATTTTCGCACCCGGCTACACGATCGTGAACGCCGTCGCCAGCCGCACGTTCCGCCTGGCTCAAAAACGCACCGTGCTGGTGCAGCTCAACGTGAACAACCTCCTCGAGAACGACCAGCGCCTCTTCCTCGATGGCGACGATTCGGGGTTCCACATCTACCGCTATCAGCAGCCCCGCAACTGGAGCCTGAGCGCCACGCTGAATTTCTGAGACGATTTCACTCCAGTTTCATCAGCTTACGCGCCCCATCCAGATGAATCTGACCGCAAGCCTCCCCGACCGCACCCGCAACCTCGGCTTACGCTCTCCTCGCGGCGTAGCACCGACCAGGAATATGGTCCGATATTTATGGCCCTGGTGGGAAAGGCCGAAGGCCAGAGCGACGTGCGGGATAATGTGGATCCGGGAAATCTGTCGCAGGTTCTCCGGACCATTCCAGGCCAGCCCCTGCATTTCGAGGTCACGGGTAATGGCCCACTGAAGTATCAACCCTACTGGGAGGTGCAGGATGAGCCGTTCACCTGTTTCCCGATGGTGAAAAAGGAGCCGCAATGAAATGAAACTCCACCTTCGCTCCGTGTTGATTGCCAACGTCGTGTTGTTGGCGGGAAACCCCGCCACCGCTGCCGACGTCACTCCTCCCCTCGCCCCTGCCCCGGCGCAGGGAGAGATCTTCGCGGAGCAATTTCGCAATCCACCAAACGAATACCGGCTCCTGCAATATGGGTTGACCATGCAAACCCTGGAGCAATATCCGCGCTATGGCATAGGCGGCTTCATGGCCTTCTTCTACCAGAACCTCTACCAGTCCCGCAGCGGCGGGCCGGGGCAGATCGGCCCGCTGGTGGATGCCGCCAGGAAAAAAGGCATGAGGGTCTGGCTCGCGGATGACTTCGGCTACCCGAGCGGTATGGCCGGCGGAAAAGTGGTCGCGGAAAACCCCGCGTATGAAGTGCGCGGACTTGCCCAAGTGTCGGTGGACGGCACCGGCGCCGGTCCCGCCGTCATCGAGCTTCCCGCCGGGGCCGAGCGGTGGGTCAGTGCTGCCCTCTATCCGCTGGCCAACGGCAAACTCCAGCTCGCCCGCGGGCAAATCGTTCCCGTCAGCGGTCAGCGCGTGGCCGCCACCGGGTTACCGGGACCGTGGCGGTTGTGCGCCTTCACCACTGTCATTCGCAACCGAGACGTGCAGGCACAGTCCACCGCCGAGCAGTTCAAGCACACCGGCCATTATCCGGATCTGCTTAACCCAGAGGCGGTGGCCCGCTTCATCGCGAACATGCACGCACCGATCGCCGCACGGATCGAAAATCTCTCGTCCAAGGTGGAGGGCTTCTACGCCAACGAACCCAACCTGATGCAGCTCCACTGGGATCGGTCCGAGGCCCCGTTTGCCTGCCAGCCGTGGAATGACCAGCTGCCGGACAAATTTTTGGAAATGCACGGCTACGATCTACGGCCGCTGCTCAGCGCGCTGTATGAGGGCGAAGACACCGAGGCGCGCCGCGTGCGCCTGCACTTCCAACAGACGGTGGCGGAGCTGCTGGCGGTGAATTTCGCGCGCCAGATCCGCGAATGGTGCCGCGCCCGCGGTGTGCGTTCCAGCGGACATTTCCTCCTCGATGAACACCTCGCCATGCATGTCGCGGCCTACGGCGACTACATGAAGTTCGTCGCGGAGTTCGACGTGCCGGCGATCGACATCTCCATCAAAAACTACGACCGCATCGCATCGTTCAACTACGATTACGTTCGATTCACTAGTTCCGTCGCCGCCTGGAAGGAGCGCGACCGAACTATGTGCCTGCTGGATCCCATCATCGGCGGCAACGGGCGCAACCGGCTCTCGCCCGCGATGCCCCTGCTCCTCAACTCCGTGAACATGGCCAGCCTCTATGGGGTCAGCGATTTCAGTTCCTACCTCAATCTGAACGCCAGGCCGGGCAGCAGCGCCACGGGATACTCGGTGGAGGACTACCGCGCCTTGAACGACTACGTCGGGCGCGTCTGCCTGATGCTGCGCGGCGCACGCCCGGCGACGTCGGTCGCGCTCTACTACCCGATCGCGATGTTTCAGGCCGATTATCGACCCTCCCGCCAGTTCTATAACACCAGTCTTGCGAACTACCGCAAGCGGCAGCGCGAGTGGGACGCCACCGAGCAAGCGCTGCGCGAGGCCGACATCGAATGCACCCTCGTCCACCCGGACGCGGTGGCGGAGTCCGTCGTCGCCGGCGGCACGATGAAAATTGGCTACGGTTCCTACCGCTATCTGATCATGCCCCAGATGGATTTGATTCCATGGCCCGTCCTCAAAAAGATCCAGGCCTTCGAGTCCGGCGGCGGCACAGTGCTATGGGTGGACACCAAGCCGCAGGCGGGGGTCTATGCGAGGGAAGATGCGGCAGTAGTGGCCGCGCTCAAGGAGGTGAACGTCGTCCGCCACGCCGATCTCGCCGCGCGCATCCCCAGCCCCTACGCCGCCCGTTTCGATCTTCGTTTCGAACCCGGTCCCGGGCGGTTGGCCGTCGCCCGCTTTCAGCGCGACAGCCAACCTGTGTATTTTCTCGTGAACCGAACGGATCAGCCGATCAAAGTCGCGGTGCACTCCATGGCCGGCGCCAGGGTGAAAGTCTTTGATCCGACCACCGGAAACATCGCGGACATCACACTGCCGACCGAAAGGGGCCTTGGAGCTTTCGGCAGCTTGTTAGTGTTGCCGTAGCCGCGAGTAGTTTCGGGAATGGATCTGTCGATTGCGTTGCCAGAGGTAAGTTGGGACGCAGCGGAGAAGAGGTATCCTGATGCGCGATCAACACAATCGGATCGAGAGGAGAAGTATTTGAATCTCACGCCGGCTGTTTCACACTCCAAACATTTCTGGGACGGCTGGCTACTGCGCGGACATGGGTCAACGACTTCTGCAGTCAGCGCGGTCGCGTAACACATTGACCTTGGATTTGTGCAGGAATCGGTTGATTGCGCAACAGCGCGATAGCCTGACTGCTCGGAAACGTATCTGGAGCAATTTCAACCTTGATTTTTCTCGCTTAACCCAACCGCTTCGGTTTTATCCACGTGCGATGAGCAACTGGAAGAAGACGCTGACCAAGGTCATGAGTGGCAGAGCCGATGCCAGCATTCGATATGACGACCTTTGCCTGCTGCTCCGACGGCTTGGTTACACGCCCAGTCAGGCTGGCGGCAGCCACTTGGTCTTTCGGTTTGAAGGCCGCGACTTCATCAACCTTCAGGATGCCGGCGGGATGGCGAAGAGCTACCAAATCCGTCAAGTGCGAGATCAACTCAGTAAATATCAAAAATGAAAACCGACTCAAACGACTACGAAGTCCGAATCTGGTATAGCCCGGAGCCGGGCGACGAATGCTTTGTCGCGCAAGTTCTCAATATGCCTGGAATCATGGCCCATGGCGACACGCGCGAAGAAGCGGCGCGAGAAATTCAAACGGCCCTGCAACTCGCCCTCGATACCTACGCGGAGATGGGAAAGCCGCCGCCGGCGCCAAAGAATCACGCCGCCGTTGCGCTCGGAAGTCGCGGAGGCCGCGTTCGCACGAAAGCGAAGCGACTTGCGGCAAAACGCAACGGCGCTCGCGGAGGACGCCCGCGAAAGTTACAATCTGTGGCGGTCGCTTAATTTCCCCTCAGAGGCGGACCCTGGATCGCCGCAAGTCGAACGGTGTTTCTGCCTCCATACATTTTTGGGACAATCCGTTTTTTGAGGTCGTTGACCAACGCTTTGCGAAGCTACGGAAGTTGCGCAGGGTGTTGATTGGCGTTTTGTGCAGACTGCGGTGCCCTTGGGACGTACCGCAATGGCGCAGCCATGGGATATGGGCTAGGGGTTGCAGGGGATACAGGGGGCCGATTCCGATTCCACCCGGCACCCGCGTCGTCAACAACCCTCGGATCTAGTACACGTGACAATCGATTTGCCGACCAATCGCACAAGCGCGCGCTCCCCACCCGCGCCGAGATCGAGGCTGCGGCAGGAAGCCGGATGATTTTGACACCCCAAGATCCCGTCCTCTGGCTGCCCATTTCACTCTTGTCCTGATGAAACCTCTCCTTGTCCTTCTCGCGCTCGTCAGCGGAGCATCGGTTTTTGCCCAAAGTGTCGCGAATGAAATTAAGCTCTGGCCACATGAAGTCCCGGGCGAGCGCGATTTTAAGCCACCAACGCCCAACACCAAGGCTTCGCCCGCGAAGGATGACGGCACCTTGCGCATCACCTTGGTGACCGATCCAACCCTCACCCTCTTTCGGGCACCCACCGCCGAAGCCAATGGAGCCGCCGTGCTCATCTGTCCGGGTGGCGCCTACAACATCCTCGCCTGGAACAAGGAGGGGACCGAAGTGGCGGAATGGCTGAATTCTCTGGGTATCACCGCCGCCGTGCTCAAGTACCGCGTGCCGCGGCGCAACAAGGACACTCCGCACGCCGCCCCCCTGCAGGACGCGCAGCGCGCCTTGCGCATCATGCGCCAGCACGCCGGCGCTTGGGGCATCGATCCCCGCCGGATCGGCATTCTCGGGTTTTCCGCAGGAGGGAACCTCACGGTGATGGCAGGCACTCATTTCGACGAAACGACCTATCCGAGGCAGGATACCGCGGACGACCTGAGCTGCCGTCCCGATTTCATGATCCCAATCTACCCAGCCTATCTCGGTGACGAAAGACGTTCCGGCCCACTCAGTCCGCTCGTGCGCGTGACCAAGGATACGCCGCCCACCTTCTGCGCTGTGACGAACGACGATCAATTGCGCGGAGTGAACGCGGCGCTGTTCTACATCGAATTAAAAAATGCCGGAGTGCCCGCCGAGCTGCACATCTACGCCAAGGGCGGTCACGGTTACGGCCTGCGCCCGTCGCCCAATCCGGTGTCCCACTGGCCGCAAGTATGCGCAGAATGGCTGCAGGCGATGGGCATGCTCACGGCAAAATCAGGACCTTGAACGCCGGCCGGACAGCAACAATCGCTGTCTGCAAATCCAAGATTATTGGAACAGGAGCAGCCGGGCAGGGCTATGCCCGATTACAGTAATCGAGAGCAGGATGCGCAAAGCCTGGTCGCTTGCCGAACCTTTCGGCCTGTGCAGAGTGAGGCGGCACAATGGGTCGCGAGAGCACAATCGTTGGCGGCGGGAAACTTCACTACGCGTGGGTCGTGGCGGGGGTGACATTTATCACGCTCCTCGCGGCGGCGGGGGCGCGGGCGACGCCGGGGGTGACGCTGCTGCCATTCGGCAACGAGTTTCAGTGGAGCCGCGCCAAGGTTTCGGCGATCATCTCGATCAATATTTTTCTCTATGGGCTGATCGGACCGTTTGCGGCGGCGCTGTATCAACGATTCGGATTGCGGCGCTGCATGCTGGCTGGGATGGCGCTGCTCAGTGGAGGCTATGCGCTCTCAATGTTGGCGACGGCGTATTGGCAGTTTGTTGTGCTGTGGGGCTTCGTCGTCGGGGCCGGGTCGGGACTGGCCGCGACGGTGCTCGGCGCGGCGGTGGCAAACCGGTGGTTCACGGAGCGGCGCGGCCTCGTGATGGGGTTGCTGACGGCGAGCACGGCGACGGGGCAATTGGTGTTTCTCCCGTGGATGGCGGCAGCGGTGACGGCGCAGGGCTGGCGGGCGGCGCCGTTGATCGTGGCGTTGGCGACGGTCGCGGTGATGCCGCTGATCTGGTTTTTTATGCGCGACGATCCGCGCGACGTCGGCGCACGTCCGTATGGGGAGGAAGGCGAGCCGGAGGCTCCACTCGCTCACGCGCGCGGCTACGTGGCGGGAAATCCGGCAAAACGGGCACTGGCGGTGTTGGTGGAGGCGACGCGAGTGCGGGATTTTTGGCTCCTAGCCGGGTCTTTCTTTGTGTGCGGCGCGAGCACGAACGGGTTGATCGGCACGCATCTGATTTCGGCGGCGTTTGACTGCGGGATTCCCGAGGTGCGGGCGGCGGGCCTGTTGGCGATGATGGGGCTGTTCGATCTCGTGGGGACGACCGCGTCAGGGTGGTTAAGCGACCGATACAACTGCAGGTATCTGTTATTCGGGTATTATGGGCTGCGCGGGTTGGCGCTCTTGTTTCTCCCGCAGGCCTTGCGCGGGCCGGTCGCGGGATTGGGAGTGTTCGCCGTATTTTACGGCCTCGATTGGATTGCCACGGTGCCGCCGACCGCGCGCCTCACTGGCGAAGTTTTTGGGCGGGAAAAGGCGAGCATCGTGTTCGGCTGGGTCGTGGCGGCGCACCAAGTAGGGGCGGCGTTTGCAGCTTACACGGCGGGCGCCATCCGGACAACGATGGGCGACTACGCGTGGGCGTTTATGGGCGCCGGCGCACTGTGCCTGATCGCAGCCGTCGCGGTATTGCCGATCGCACGGGGACAAACCGCGGCACGGGCGTGAGAATCGGCAACCTGCCTGGGCAGGGAAAGCCCACGCGACGCATTATCCGTTGCGCTGCCAGTCGAGTTTATGGCTGTCGATCCAGCGGTAGTGGTCGGCGTAATGCAGACCGGCGGATGAATTTTCGTCGAGAATCACGGTCGCGCGCGGATGAAGTTGCAGCGCGGAACCGGGGCAGATTGCGGCGAGGGGACCTTCGACCATATGCTCGACGGCGCGGACCTTGGCGGGACCGAAGGCAAGCAGGAGGCAACGGCGGGCGTCGAGAATGGTGCCGATTCCCATTGTGAGCGCGTGTTTGGGCATCGCTTCGAAGGAACCGAAGACAGCGCTGTTGTCGCGGAGCGTCTGCTCGGAGAGAATCTTAATCCAGGTGCGTGAGCGGAGAGAGCCCGTGGGCTCGTTGAAGCCGATGTGGCCGTTGCGGCCGAGCCCGAGGAGCTGGATGTCGATGCCACCGGCGTCGAGGATGCGCTGTTCGTAGCCACGACACTCGGTGTGGAGGTCGGTGGCCGTGCCGTCCGGGACGTGGGTTCGCTTCTGGTCGATGTTGATATGGCGGAAAAGATTTTCCCGCATGAAATACCGGTAGGACTGATCGTGGGTGCCGGGAAGGCCGACATACTCGTCGAGGTTAAAGGTCGTCACTCGGCTGAAATCGAGCCCCTCATCGCGATGAAGGCGGATGAGTTCCTCATAGAGCCGGAGTGGCGTGCGCCCCGTCGCCAAGCCGAGGACGGCGTCGGGTTTTTCGCCGACGACGCGGGCGATGATTCTGGCGCCGAGGATGCAACCAACTTCGGCATTTTCGCGGATAAGAACTTCCATGGTAGTATAAGTGAACGGGAGGTTACTGGGGTTGCGGTTTCCCGGGCAACCGGCAAAGCATAGCTTGTAGCGAACAGGGGCGGTGGCAATGAAGGGAGTGTTTTTTTGACTTTACCCCACCCTACCCCATGACCATGAAAACATTTTTTCGGTTCACGCGACGTCTGATGCTGCTCGCGATTTTGCGGATCGCGGCGGGTGGCGCGGAAATGGTGGAGGCGAGGAAAATTTGGGACGCTGGCGGGCACAACGCCTTCACCGATCTCGTGCGTTGGCACGAGCAGTGGTGGTGCACGTTTCGCGAAGCGCATGCACACGTGGGTGGGGATGGGATCATCCGGGTGATCACGTCGGCGGATGGAACCGTCTGGAAATCGGCGGCGGCACTCGCGGAGAAAGACATCGATTTGCGCGATCCAAAATTGTCCGTCGCGCCTGATGGTCGGCTCATGCTGGTCTGCGGCGGCTCGATTTATCTTGGTACCAAGGAACTAAAGGGGCGGCAGCCGCGAGTGAGTTTTTCAAACGATGGTCAGGGATGGAGCACCCCTCGAAAGATTCTGGAAGAAGGCGATTGGCTCTGGCGGGTGACGTGGAACGCGGGCGTTGCCTATGGGGTGTCGTATCGGCCAACGAAGGCGGCGACGGGGGCAGTCGCTGCAGGTGGCGACGGGGTCTTGATCTTGTTTCAGAGTCGCGACGGATTGGCGTGGAATGAACTCACCAAACTCGAAGTGCCGGACCGACCGAATGAGACAACGCTGCGGTTTTTGGCAGACGGACGGATGGTCGCAATGGTGCGTCGCGAGACGGGCAACATGCTGGGCTGGTTCGGCGAAGCGCGTGCGCCCTATACGCAGTGGACTTGGCGAGAGAGCAATGTGCGGTTCGGCGGGCCGGATTTTCTCGAGCTGCCCGACGGGCGTTTGGTCGCGGGCACGCGGGGGCAGTCGGCGGCAGAAGTGGGCGCAAAACCGAAATCTACCACGGTCGTGGCGGCAGTAATTGGCGCTGCGCTGGAGACCTTGGTGACCCTACCGAGCGGCGGGGATACGAGCTATCCGCGGTTGGTGTGGCATGAGGGACTGCTCTGGGTGAGCTACTATTCGAGCCACGAAGGAAAGACGGCCATCTACCTGGCGAAAGTGCGGCTGTAGCGGCGCGCGTGGGGTCACGAGCGCCGAGGCGTTGAGGAAATTTTCTGCGACGCACAGCCGCAATCATCGCCGCAGCCGGGGTGCTTTTTTTTCGCCAACGTTCGCAGCACGAGCCAAGTCGCAGCGATGGCCACGAGTGCGAGGGCGGCGAGTGTTTGGATTTCCGCGTTCATGGTAGGTTCAGAAGCCGAGCGCCGTGCCGGCTTGATAGACAATGAAGCTGAGAATCCACGCGGTGCCAGTCATGTAGGCGGTTTGGAAGAGAGGCCATCTCCAGCTGTTGGTTTCCCGTTTCACGACAGCGATGGTGCTGATACATTGCATCGCGAAGACGTAGAAGATCATCAGGGTGAAACACACCAGCGGGGTGAAGAGCGGACGCCCATCAGGCCATTGGGCGGCAAGCATCGCTTGGCGCAGCGGGGCGATATCGTCGTCTTTGGCTTCGGCGTTGAAGACGACGCCCATCGTTGAAACGAAGACCTCACGGGCGGCGAAGGAGCTGATCAGGCCGATGCCAATCTGCCAATCAAAGCCTAGCGGTTTAATGGCGGGCTCCAAGAGATGGCCGGCACGGCCGGCAAAACTTTGGGCAAGTTGCTGCTGATCCGTGGCGCCATCGGGAGCTTTCGGATACGCAGAGAGGAACCAGAGGACAATACTGATCCCAAGAATCAAAGTGCCGGCGCGACGCAAGAACAGCGCACCGCGTTCGAGCATGTTGAGCGCGACGTCCCTCACCCGCGGCAGGCGGTAGGGCGGTAGTTCCATAATCATCAGGGGTGGAGCGCCCTTGAGGAGCGTGCGCTTGAAGAGCCACGCGAAGCCGAAAGCACCGAGGGCGCCGAGGGCATACATGAAGATCATGATGGAAACTTTTGTGACAAGCGGCACACGATCTCCGGGCACGAGCGCGGCAATCATGAGCAAGTAAACCGGCAACCGCGCGGAGCAACTCATCAACGGCGCGACTAAGATTGTGACGAGACGATCCTTGGGATCTTCGATCGTCCGCGTGGCCATAATACCGGGAATGGCACACGCATGGGAGCTGAGCAGCGGAATGAAACTCTTGCCGTTGAGTCCGACTCGGCTCATCAGGCGATCCATAATGAAGGCGGCGCGCGCCATGTAACCCGTGCTTTCGAGGAGGCCGATGAAGAAGAAGAGAATGAGGATCTGCGGGAGAAACTTGATCACTCCGCCCACGCCGCCGATTACTCCCGCAGTGAGGAGATCGCGGAGATCGCCGTCGGGCATCGCATGTTTAACCCAGTTGGCGAGCGCTGCCGTTTGATCGTCGATCCAATTCATGGGCGCCTCCGCGAGCGTAAAGATGCTGACGAAGAGCAGCATCATGACGGCAGCAAGCACGAGCCAGCCCCACACGGAGTGGGTCACAACGGCATCGATCTTATCAGACTTGGTCGGGCCGGTGGCACCGGCTTGGAAAACCGCATCAGCGGCAATCCGGCCGATCGCGTCGTAGCGGGAATTGACAAGGGCGCCGGCCCAATCGGTCCCCTCGTCTTGCCAGCGTTTCTGCCATGAGCGTAGAATCTCTTCTGTGCGCTCGTGCAACGGGGTCGAACCTGCGACTCGCACGCTGTCTTGGTCGGTGAGTAACAGCAGAGCTTCCGCGCGGGCAACCAACGGCGCCTTACGGTCGTTGGCGGCGAGTGAGGCTTGGAGCTCAGCGACTGCCGGTGCGATGGCGGCGGGGACGGCCCAGGCGTGGCGGGCGAGCGGGAGATCGGGGCGGCTCATCGCGAGCTTGAGGTCGATCAGCCCCTTGCCGTTCACGGCCTCGCACGCGATGACGGGAATACCGAGTTCCTGTTCGAGCCGCGCGACCCGGACGCTCGTGCCGGCTGTGGCGGCGAGGTCCATCATGTTCACCACCAATATTACGGGGCGCCCCAAGTCGAGGATCTGGTGAACGAGGTAGAGATTTCGTTCGAGATTGGTGGCATCGACGATGCAGAGAATCCGGTCAGGTTGGGCCGTGTCCGCTCGCCGGCCCAAGAGCACATCGCGGGTAACGGCTTCGTCGGGCGAGCGCGCCGCGAGCGAATAGGCTCCCGGCAAATCTATCACGGTGATGGGCTGGCCGTGTTGGGAATAGGCGGTGCCGACTTTTTTCTCCACGGTGACACCGGGATAGTTACCGACTTTTTGTTTCAGACCGGTGAGCGTATTGAAGAGCGTGCTCTTGCCGCAATTGGGATTGCCCACCAAAGCGTAGACGGGCGGACGAGGAGAAGTGGGATTGGCCGCACCCGACGAAATGTGCGAAGGCAAGGACATGACTCAGGCTGCGGGCGTTGGTTCAACCATGACGTGCTCAGCCTCTGATTTCCGGAGGGTGAGGTTATAGCCGCGCACCTTGATTTCGAGCGGATCACCCAGTGGCGCGGTGCGGATCAGGGTCACCCGTGTGCCGATTAAAAGACCCATTTCACGCAAGCGAACAAAGGTCGTTCCTGTTTTTGGAAATTCGCGAATGATGGCGGCGGCGCCCACGGAGAGCTCGGAGAGCTTGATCGTCGCAGCCATGGAATGCTTAACCGCGGCCGACTTGCTCAACCAAAATATTTTTCGCGGCGCCGTGGCTGAGGGCGATTCGGCTACCGTTTACAGAGCAGAGAATGGTGCTAGTGCCGGAAACCTTGGTCACACAGGCAGACTCGCCAAAACCCATTTCGCGCACGCGTTGGCAGAACTGAGCGTCACCCGTCAACTCACAGACACGACCAACTGAGCCAGCGGCGAGCTGGCAAAGTGGGAGACGTACGTTGGGCGTGAATTGGTTCACGATCGGGCGAGACAATAGTAGATGAGACTCGGTTTCAATAACTGTCTAAAAAAAGGCCCGGTCGCATTGCTTGCGAACGGGCATGGAAATTCTCGGTTAACGGCGGCGGCGCTTTACGGCGAGTTGGACGCCACTGTATCGGACGAGGTTTTGCAGATGCTCGTATTGTTGCGGGTCGATGTCCTTCGCGGCTTTGAGTTCGTCTTCGGCGCGTTTCAGCGCGGCCTCCACAGCGTTCTCGTCGATTTTCTCCTCAGTGATCGCGTTTTCGGCGAGCACAGAAACGCGGTCTCCTTCGACTTGGGCGAAGCCACCGCTGACGGCGAGCATCGTGGTCACGCCGTTTTTCGTCACACGCAGTTCGCCGTGCTCGACTTCGGTGAGCAGTGGAATGTGGCCGGGAAGAATACCAACCTCACCGGACGTCGTCGGAATGACGACGGTGTCGATGGTGTCAGAGTAAACCCGGGCCTCGGGCGTGACGATTTCGAGCGTGAGGGGCATGACGAATTATTTCTTCGCAGCCGCGGCGATGACTTCGTCGATGCCACCCTTCATGTAAAAGTCGCCTTCGGCGATGTGGTCGAGTTCTCCATCGAGGATCATCTTGAAACCGCGGACAGTTTCTTTGACTGGAACGTATTTGCCCGGCGTGCCGGTAAACACTTCGGCCACCGCAAACGGCTGCGAGAGGAGACGCTGAATTTTGCGCGCGCGATAGACGGTCTGCTTGTCCTCGGGGGAGAGTTCGTCGAGACCAAGAATCGCGATGATGTCCTGAAGGTCTTTGTAGCGTTGGAGGACACGCTGCACTTCGCGGGCCACCTTATAGTGCTCTTCGCCCACGATGTCGGCCTGGAGGGCCTTTGAGACAGAAGCGAGCGGATCGACGGCGGGATAGATGCCAAGTTCAGCGATGGAGCGCTCCAATACGATGGTGGAGTCCAAGTGGGCAAACGTGTTGGCCGGAGCTGGGTCGGTGAGATCGTCCGCTGGCACGTAGACGGCTTGCACGGAGGTGATAGAACCCTTCTTCGTCGAGGTGATGCGCTCTTGGAGAAGGCCCATCTCGTTGGATAGCGTGGGCTGGTAACCCACCGCCGACGGCGAGCGGCCGAGGAGTGCGGACACTTCGGAACCGGCCTGTGAGAAGCGGAAAATATTGTCGATGAAGAGGAGAACGTCTTGGTTCTTCTCGTCGCGGAAATATTCCGTCATCGCGAGTGCCGAGAGCGCGACGCGCATACGTGCGCCTGGCGGTTCGTTCATCTGGCCGAACACGAGCGCAACCTTGGATTTGCTAAGATCCTTTTGGTCAATAACGCCCGCTTCGGACATTTCGTGGTAAAGATCGTTGCCCTCACGGGAACGCTCACCGACCCCGGCAAAAACTGACATACCGCCGTGGGCTTTGGCGATGTTGTTGATGAGTTCGAGAATGACGACCGTCTTACCGACGCCGGCGCCACCGAAGGCTCCGGCTTTACCGCCCTTGATGAAGGGGCAAATGAGGTCGATCACCTTGATACCGGTCTCGAGGATCTCGGCCTTGGTGTTCTGCTCGGTGAGCGTCGGAGCTGGACGGTGAATCGGGTATTTCTTGTCGAACTTGACCGGGCCTTTGCCGTCCACGGGATTGCCGCAAACGTCGAAAATGCGTCCGAGCACGCCGTTGCCGACGGGGACCGAGATGGGAGCGCCGGTATCGACGACGGCCATACCGCGGACGAGACCTTCGGAGGATGACATTGCGATCGCGCGCGCGACACCACCGCCAAGGTGCTGTTGAATCTCGAGGGTGAGATTCTCCTTCTTGCCATTGACGGTAAAGTCAATGGTGAGCGCCTGATAGATGGGCGGGATGGCGTTTTCCGCGAACTGGACGTCAACGACGGGGCCGATGACTTGGACGATTTTACCGGTGTTGCTCATTTGAGAAAAGGACGAGGGAAAGAGAGGGACGGACGGGGTTGAAAATTAAGCAGCGAATTGGGCGGCGGCGATTTCGAGGATTTCCTGCGTAATGCCGGCCTGACGGGCCTTGTTGTATTCGAGCGTGAGTTCGCCGAGGAGCTTGGTCGCGTTGTCTTTGGCGGTCTTCATCGCGACCATGCGGGCGCTGTGCTCGGAGGCTTTTGCGTCAATCGCGTGCTGAAAGATTTCACGGTTGATGTAGAGCGGAAGGAGCGCGTCGAGGACAGTCGAGGCATCCGGCTCGAAGAGCATCTGATTCTCGGCCGTTTGCGCAGCGGTTGTGGTGGAACTGAGTCCGGCATCGGAACGCAGATCGGAAATCACGTCCTTTAAGCTCGTGAGCGGAAGCAGCGGCATCACGGTTGGAGCCTGCACGAGGGTATTCCGGAAACGCGGCCAAATGACTTCGACCGTGTCGACCACCCCGTCGAGAAACTGCTTCACCATATATTCCGCGACTACTTTGATGTCGGCGAATGAGGTGCGGTCGTTGGCGGGAAAATCGGCAAGCAGGTCGCGATGGGTGCGGGCAATGAACTGAGTTCCCTTACGGCCAATCACGGCATATTTCGCAGGGGTTTTAATCTCCGAAACAATCTTCAGGACGTTGGAATTCAGCGGTCCACAAAGCCCCTTGTCCGAAGTGATCAGAATGATGCCGCGGGTACGAATTTCACGTTTTGCCAGGAACGGGTGCTGGGACTCTTCGACCCGATCTGCAATGGCACCGAGCATTTTCGCCATGAGCTCAGCGTAAGGCCGGCCGGCGAGCGCGGCGGCTTGCGCTTTCTTCATCTTCGAGGCGGCCACCAGCTCCATCGCCTTGGTGATCTGGCGGGTGTTTTTGACCGATTTGATGCGGCGGCGAATGTCTCTGGTTGAGGCCACGGTGATAAGGGATTATTGGCGCGAAAGGGCGGGCAGCGATACGTGGCCGAAATTATGCGGCAAACGTGGGCTTCCACTCGTCGCAGGCAGCCTGCAACTTGGCTTCGAGGTCCTTGTCGAGCGCAGCCTTCGTGCGGATTTCCGTAAGGAGTGGATCCTTGCGAGTGGCGAAGAACTCCTTCAACGAAGCGGCAGCAGCGACGACTTTCTTCGCGTCGATGGCGTCGAAGAAATTCTTCTGCATCGCGAAGAGGATCGCGACCTGCAACTCGATGGGCGCAGGGCTGAGAGCGGGTTGCTTGAAGAGTTCAACGATGCGTGCGCCACGCTCGAGTTGAGCCTTGGTCTTGGCGTCGAGGTCGGAACCGAATTGCGCGAAGGCTGCGAGCTCGCGGAACTGGGCGAGCTCGCCCTTGAGTTTTCCGCCGACTTGCTTGGTGGCCTTGATCTGCGCGGACGAACCTACGCGGGACACGGAGAGACCGACCGAAACGGCGGGACGGATACCTTGATTGAAAAGGTCAGTTTCTAGGAAGATCTGACCGTCGGTGATCGAAATGACGTTAGTCGGGATGTAGGCGGACACGTCGCCGGCCTGGGTTTCGATGATGGGGAGCGCGGTGAGCGAGCCCTTGCCGTCGAGCCGTGCGGCGCGCTCGAGGAGCCGGGAGTGCAGGTAGAAAACGTCGCCCGGATAGGCTTCGCGGCCGGAGGGACGTTTCAGAATGAGCGAAATCTGGCGGTAGGCGACGGCGTGCTTGGAGAGATCGTCATAAACAATCAGCGCATCCATGCCATTTTCCATGAACCATTCGCCCATCGCGGCGCCGGAGAACGGGGCGAGGTATTGGTTAGCGGGGTTGTCGGCGGCGGGAGCGCAGACGATGATGGAGTATTCAAGGGCACCGGCGGCTTCGAGGGCCGACATGGTCCGGACGATGTTGGAATTTTTCTGACCGACCGCGACGTAGATGGAGTAAACTGGGCGGAATTTCGGATCTTTGCTAGCGAGGCCGACTTTATTGATCTTCGCCTGATTGATGATCGTATCGATACAGATGGTGGTCTTGCCGGTGCCGCGGTCACCGATGATGAGTTCACGTTGGCCACGACCGATCGGAATCATGGAGTCGATCGCCATAATACCGGTGAACAGAGGCTGGTTGACGGACTTACGCGCCATAATGCCGGGCGCGATTTTTTCGACGGGGTAGGACTCGGTCGCTGCGATGGGACCTTTGCCATCGACGGGATTTCCGAGGGCATCAACGGCCCGGCCAAGGAGCGCTTTACCGACCGGAACCGAAAGGAGTTTACCCGTAGTCTGGACTTCGTCGCCTTCCTTCAGGAGGGAAACGTCGCCGAGGACGACGCAACCAACTTCGTCTTCTTCGAGATTGAGGGCGATGCCGATCGCGCCGCCGGGGAATTGCACCATCTCGTTATACATCACCTCGGAGAGGCCGTCGATTTTAGCGACGCCGTCGGCGACGGTGCGGATCTTGCCGGTGTTTTTCTTAACGGCCTTGCTGGAAAGCTTGGCAATCTGCTGTTCGATTTGGTCGAGGACGGTGCTCATCGGGAAAGTGTTGGAGGGGTTGGCGCGGAGCGCGATTCGTATTGGAAAATATTAGACGGCGGCGGCGAGTGCGCCGAGTTGGCCAGCGACGGAGGATTCGAAGGTATCGTCGCCGACGCGGACCCGGAGGCCGGCGAGTAGCGTTGGATTGGGCTTCGCCACCCACGAAACCGGACGGGAGTATTTCTTCGAGAGCGCGGCGGCGATGGCGTCGAGCGCGGACGCGTTAAGGAAGCCAGCGTGCTCGACCACGGCCTGGCCACGGGCGAATTCTGCCGCGACCAAGCGCTGGTAGGCTTTGAGGACCGCGAGGGTGTTGGCCGGTCGATGCTTCTCAATATACTCAAGGACGCCAGCAACCCGATCAGTGGACAGCACGCCGTCGACGACACTCAGTTTGTAGAACTGGCGCGCGAGTAGCTGAATTTGTTTTTTGCCGGAGGCCATGGCGGATTGCGAAGAGTCTGGTGAGGAGGGCCAGAATTAGACGCTGGTGAGTTCGCGCGACGCGGCGTCGTTGTAGGCGGCGCGATCAGCGTCGGTGAGCTTCTTGGCGAGGACGCGCTCAGTCGTGGTCACGACGAGGCGGGCGATCTCGGAACGGGCATCGGCGAGCATTTTTTTGTGCTCAAGCTCGATGGCCTGCTGGGCCTTGGTGAGAATATCGTTGGCGCGGCCGGCGGCCTCTTGGGTCTGCTTGTCGGTGAAATCTTTGGCGGACTTACGAGCATCGTCGATAATGCGGGTCGCTTCGACTTGGGATTTCTTCACCAGCGCGGCGCTCTCCTGCTGAGCAGCGGCGAGTTTGGCCTGCATCTCCTCGGCATACTTGAGGCCAGCACCGATTTTGACGGCGCGTTCATCCATCGCGGCGATGGTGGGCTTGATGCCGAACTTATAGAGTACTGCCAGAACGATGAGAAAACTAACCGCTTGGATGATAATGTATTTCGGCTCGAGGCCAAATTTTTCCGCGAGGCCGGGTTCGGCGGCGTGGGATTCGACGGCGGCGGCGAGGAAGAGAGACAGCATCATGGCGGTAAAGCGGGGAGAGGGAATGGCGACGCGGGTGGGCCGTGTCGCCGTTTTAGAAGACAGATGATTACTTGGCGAGGAACAGCGCGAGGATACCGAGACCTTCGGCGAGCGCCATGCCGATGATGGCTTGGACGAGGACCTTGCCGGATGCGGCGGGATTGCGACCGACGGCTTCCGCGGCTTTTTGGCCGATGAGACCGACGCCGATGGCGGCGCCGAGGAGACCGAATGCGCTGGCGATGTTGCCCTGGATTTCAGCGATGATGTTGATCATGTGGTTGGTGTTTCTATTTTGTTGGATTTCCGCCGTGCGCACGTGAAGCACGCTCCCGACGGGAGAATGTTAGTGATGCGCTTCGGCCGCGTGACCGTGTTTGTCCTCGTGCGCGTGATCATCATGGTCATCGCCGTGGTTGCACAGCAGCCCAATATAAACGGAAGTAAGGAGCGTAAACACCAACGCCTGAATCAGGCCGACGAGCAGCTCCATGAAATAGAAGACGAAGAAAAAGCCCGTGCCGTGCAGCAGATTTTCGCCGCCGAAGACGTTTCCAAATAAGCGAACGGAAAGGGTGAAGGGTCGGATAACGATCGAGAAAACTTCGATGAAGCCGACGATAAAAAATACGAGGGCGAGGATCGGGTAGAGCCAGCCGGGCGTTTCTTTCTTGTCGGCTTTGTTACCAAAAAGGTCCCAAAGGATAAGTTTCGTTCCCGCAATCTTGAAAACGATAATGAACCAAGCCCCGAACGAAATCGCCGCGAGGGCGATCGTGCCGTTAAAGTCCGAGTTGTGGGGACGGATCAACGGGCGGGTAATGTGGAAGTGGCCATCGACATCGTGCCCCCAACCCATGGTGCCGACACCGGGTATCAGGCCCATCCAATTGTGAAAGAGAATGAAGATGAAAAAAGTGACCAAAATTGGAAAAGCCAACGGAAAGGCCTTTTTTCCAACAATCGGCTCGAAGAGGTCCCGGAGAGCTTCGATCAGAGACTCAATAACGGCCTGACCTTTCGAAGGGAGAACCTTAGGCTTGCCGACCAAAAACAGGATTAGGGTAACCAGCAAGGCTGAGACTATCCAGCCGGTAAACATACTATTGGTGATGGCCCATCCTCCACCGAAATCGACAAGCTTGGCCGCGCTGGGCGCTACGCCCTCTGCGAATGCAGTCGTGGCGAGAGCGAGTGGAGCGAAAAGAGTGGCGAGTGTGGAACCTCGTGACATGCGGCGTGGACAGTTGTGACCGGAAAGAAAGGGAAGAGCAAAGGCGACCGCCCTACCCTCCGTCAACCTCGGAAATGGGCGATGGGTTGGGGCGCCCGGGTAATTAGGTCGGACGGAGTTTTCGCCGCTCTAACTTATGCGGCCACGGTCGGAGCCGTAGGTGGTTCTTTTCCGATGCGGGCAATCAGCGAGTGAAAGCTGGGTGCGCGGCTCTGAAAAACCGTCCCGTGTTCAAAGGGCCAGAGATCGGCGATGGAGCCGGACTCATCACCCGGGGAGGTCTTCCAGTCGGGATCGGCGGCGAAAACCGCCTTCGTATCGTCGTAGTAAGGGGTAAAGTCGGTGCGAAAATAGAGGCGAGCCCCCTCCCCTGCCCTCGGGACCAGCGCAGACAGGAAATCGGGCTGCATAATGCGATGTTTATGGTGACGTAGCTTTGGCCACGGGTCGGGAAAGAGGATAAAGAGGCGCGAAAACCTCACCCCGTCAGGAAGCGTTTCAAGGAAAAGGCGGGCTTCGGCGTGGACAAAATGGAGGTTGAGGAGCTTCGCGCGGTCGCGCTTCCGCACGGCGCGCTCGATGCGCTCGCTGACGATATCGACCCCGATGCAGAGCTCAGTCGGGTGAGCTTCGGCGTAGGCGGTAAGAAAGTGGCCATGGCCACAGCCAATCTCCCAAGTGAAGACCGAATGGCCGGTATGGATTTTAGCCTGAAGCGCGCGCAGTTCGCGACGACGGTCCTCCATCATTGATCGAAACTGGGCGGTGCGGGCGGCTTTTTCCACAGGTTTGAGAGAACGGGGGCTCGAATCGAAAAGGAATTACTTCCCTCCCCTATTCGCTTGGATATAAATCATCAAAATACTTATGTCAGAGGGATTTACGCCACTAATTCTGCTCGCCTGACCGAGTGTCATCGGCTTGATCTCTGAAAGCTTAAGTGCGCTCTCGCGACGCAATCCGTGCACGGTGAAATAGTCGATGGTCACGGGCATTCGGATGTTATCAATCTGTGAGAGTTTTTCGACGTCGCGTTGCTCGCGCGCAAAATAGCCTTGGTAGGCAACGCGATAAAGAACCTCGTCTCGGACCGCCGCTGGAGCCTTGAGGAAATCTTCCGGCAAGACAGCCAAGCCTCTGTCGCGCCGCACCGCTTCAGCCCAGGTGCCACCGCGCGTGCGGCCCGATTCGAGTAATTTTACCCAATGAGCGACGGCCGCCAATTTCGTCTCGATGCGGCCAACCCGGCTCGGGGAAATCAGTCCGTGCGCCTTGGCGTGCGCCAACAGGCGCCCCTCGGCACTCCCATGATTAAAGAGCAGCCGATGTTCGGCCCGACTGGTGAACATGCGGTAGGGCTCGTTGGTCCCCTTGGTGACGAGATCATCGATCAGCACGCCGATGTAGGCTTCATGCCGCTGCAAAATTAGCGGGGCCCCTGCCCTCACCTTATTGACCGCGTTGATCCCGGCGACCAACCCCTGGGCGGCTGCTTCTTCATAGCCAGACGTGCCGTTGATTTGGCCGGCAAAAAAAAGGTTCTCGACCTTCTTGGACTCAAGCGACGCAAACAGCTGGGTCGGCGGGGCAAAGTCGTATTCGACGGCGTAGGCCGGACGCAACAGTTGGGCTTTTTCGAGGCCGGGGATACTGCGAACCATGCGGAGCTGAACCTCGAATGGCAGACTTGTTGACAAACCATTCACATAAAATTCGTTCGTTGCCCTACCCTCGGGTTCGAGGAAAAGCAGGTGTCGCGGCTTATCGGCAAAGCGCACGAATTTATCCTCAATACTTGGGCAATACCTTGGCCCAACGCCCTCTATCTCGCCGCTATACATGGCAGAGAGGTGCAGGTTGTCGCGCACGAGCTGCGACGTCGCCTCCGTGGTATAGGTCATCCAGCACGAAACTTGTTCACAGCCGGGTGTCCAACCGAGGCGCCGTTCGCCGGTTTGTTCCACGTGGAACAAATCTTGGGCATCACGGGTATCGTGAAATGCAAAGAAAGTCGGCGCCAGATCACCCTTTTGCTCCTCCATCTTCGTGAAATCGAGACTGCGGCCGAGCAACCGAGGAGGAGTGCCAGTCTTCAGCCGGCGCAGCTCGATCCCTGCTTCCACAAAACTGGCGGAGAGCGTCTTCGCACTAAAGTCCCCCAGCCGACCGCCCTCGTTCTTATTTTGCCCAATATGCATCAGCCCGCGTAAAAAAGTGCCCGTGGTAACCACCACGGTTCGACCGCGAAACTCGATATCAAGGTTCGTGCGGCAACCGACGACCTTACCCTGCGCAAAAATCAACCCGGTAACCGTCGCTTGGAAAATCTCCAAGTTCGGTTGGAGCTCCAAGGTGTGCTTCAGGCGAAACTGGTAGGCCTTCTTGTCGCATTGCGCCCGGGGCGACTGCACGGCGGGACCTTTCGACGCGTTGAGGAGGCGGAACTGAATCCCGGTTACATCCGTGTTCAGACCCATCTCGCCACCCAAGGCGTCGATTTCGCGGACCATTTGGCCCTTGGCCAAACCCCCAATCGCGGGGTTACAACTCATCTGGGCAATCGTATCGATATTGCCGGTCAGGAGCAAGGTAGAGGCCCCCATGCGCGATGCCGCCAAGGCAGCCTCGACCCCCGCGTGGCCGGCGCCGCAAACAATGACATCGTAGATCGTCCCTTCGTGATACATCGGATTAGGTGAAATAGGCGGCGACGTTGTCGCGACCGTTGGATTGGCGCAAGGGCACTATTTGCCGATGCAGAAGGTCGAAAACAGCGCGTCCAGCATCTGCTCGTTGTCCACTTTTCCGGAAATCTCACCATACGCGGTTAACACACCGCGCAGATCGCTGGCGAGTAATTCAACCGGCTCGTTCAGCGCGAGTTTGCTCTGCGCCTGTTGGAGGTACTCCCGGGCCTGGACGAGCGCGTGGGCATGCCGGGAATTGATCGCAATATCGTCAATCCCGGATGCCTTTTGAAACGACTCGGCGCGCTGCACAATGGCTGCAATCAGCTCGTCAAAACCTTGGCCAGTAAGCGCGGAAACGGAAAGTGGAACCGAGCCGATGAGGGCAGGGTAGGGAGGTATTTTTTCAGCTAAGTCACTCTTGTTCATGATATTTATAGATTTACTAGGCTTAACGATATCAAGCAACTCTAACGGAAAGGACGGGAACGGTTGGGTCGGATCGAAAACGAACAAAAAGAGATCAGCCTCCCGCGCCCGCTCGATTGTTTTCATCATGCCCAACTTTTCCAGCGGGGCCGGGGAGGGGTTAAGTCCAGCGGTATCGATAATCCGCAAGCAATGGGGACCCACGAGAATTCGTTCCTCAATAAAGTCACGAGTTGTGCCTGGTTCTGGGCTAACGAGTGCGCGTTCGCTACCCACGAGCCGATTAAGCAGACTGCTCTTCCCCACGTTGGGGGCACCAATAATCACGGTTTTGATCCCATCCCGCAGCAGCTCGCCATAGTGAGTGGTGGCCAGCAGCCGATCCGTTTCATGGCTGAGACGATGGAGTTCACCCGCAACCAAAGCCCGATCCTCGGGCGGAAGATCCTCATCAGGGAAGTCGATATAGGCCTCTACGCGGGCCAAAACCTGCAATAAACCGTCTATAAGGTCCTTCATTTGGCGACCCAACGAGCCCCGGAGTTGCTGATTGGCCGCCAAAAGGGCCTTTTCGCTTCGCGCGTGGATCAAATCCATCACCGCCTCTGCCTGGCTCAGGTCCATCTGACCATGCAGAAACGCCCGTTGCGTAAACTCCCCCGGCTCCGCCGGCCGACAACCGCGAGCCAACAGATCCTCGAGGATTTTTTGCGCAATAAACGGATTCCCATGGCACGAAATCTCCAACGAATCCTCCCCTGTATAAGACCGCGGACCCTGGAAAAATGTGAAGAGCACATCGTCCAACAACCCGCCATCCCTCCCGGCAAAATCAGCCCGGGTGGCAACGCGGGGCAGGGGAGTAGTGCCAAAAATCTCCTGCATCAACCTCGGCGTATCCGGACCACTGGTACGAATCACCGCAATGGCGGAAGTTCCCACGGGCGTGGCTAGGGCGGCGATGGTATCGGTTGAACTCAGCATTTGGCGGGCTCGCACGCTTCGCATGCCCACCGATCAAGTCAAACGCCCCGCGTGGTCATCGCCAACACACAACCCCAGTACGTGGACGAAGCCGGCTCCGCAGACTCCCCCCAACAAGATTAACGGCCGCTAACCACCAATGGCGCCACGCGCGACCCTTCGATGACCTTGTCCCCGGGGTAAACCACCACCTGCGAACCCTCCTTCAATCCATCGACGACTTCCGTTTCCACCCCGTTGCTCCGACCCACTTTAACCGCACGCAACCGCGACTGACCTCCCTCGATCACAAAAGCCTGCCACGATCCACCCCGCTGAAACAACGCACCCGCCGGAGCGCGCAGCGCAGTTGGATTCTCCGAGACCACAATACGAGCCTCGACCCGAAAGCTGTCACCAAGCGTCGGCCGCTTCGCCAGCGGGTCGATGAAATCCGCTAGCACGTATACTCGTTGCTCTTCGACTCCGAGAGCCGAAATTTTTGTAAACGCCGAGGGCTCCACGTGGCGCACGCGTGCCGCCAGCGGTTCCAAACCGCCCCATTGCTCCAAAATCACGCGTCCGCCCTCTTTGATCGCGACGCCATCGCGCGATAGCACCTCAATCCGAACTTCCAAGTCGGTGGGATCACCCACTTCCAAGAGTGGAAATCCGCCGGACACGACCCGCGCGCTCTCTTGAAAAACACGCAAGACTCGACCGCTCACAGGAGACGTGATCACGAACGGTGCGGCACCTGACGAAGCTCCGCCAACGCCGCGCGAAAGAATCGCCTGCACCTGCTGCAGTTCAAACTCCGCAATCTTAATCGCGAACTCTGCGGCTCGTTCGTCCTGTTGAGTCGTCGCCGCCCGCATTTGCGCGGCATCAAATTCCTGCGCCGACAATACCTTTTGCGCAAAGAGTTGTTTCAGCCGCCCAAAATCCGCCGCAAACATTTTCGCCGCCGCCGTCGCCCGCTCCCGTTGCGCCCGCGCCGCTGCATGAGCCGCCTCTGCTGTGCGCACGCGGGCCTCCGCCTGAGCCTGTCCGCGCGCATCCAGAAAATCAGCACCGCTCGTTTCAAGCATCGCTAGCGCGGTCTTTCCGGCTTCCACCATCGCGCCCGCTTTCCAATCGATCCGCCTAAGCTGACCCGAAACCGGCGCAGAAATAACGTAGCGATTTTTCACGCGCGTCATCCCTTCCTCGTCAACCGTCACCACCAGCGGACCGCGCGTGACCACCGCAGCCTCCACCGGGACCGCCCGCGGCCAAAGGCCGAAGACAATCAACCCCACCAAAAGCAACCCACCCACCAGCGGCAACCGCCGGCGCCAGGCAGGCTGGCCGTTCTTTTTGGCAGTGGAGGAGGGGAGGGCAGCGTGGTTCATGGAGGGAAAATAAAATCAATCGAGCGCTTTGAGGGCGCCCACGAGGTTGATATCGGCCAGCTTGCGCGCCGCAAACCAAGCAGACAAAGCGGAGGCCACCGCCACCACCAAAACCGCAAACGCATAGTTCGAAGTGGTCAACACGAGCGGCAAACGCACCGTTTCGGTGTTCACCGACGACAAAATGCCTTTCGCAAAAGCAGATCCGATCACGAGCCCGAGCGGCAAGGCCACGACCGTCAGCAGCACTAGCTCGCCGACCAACACCGCCCCCACTTCGCCCCGGGTAAAGCCGAGCACTCGCAACGTTGCCAGCTCGCGGGCGCGTTCAGAGAGGGAGATCCGAGCGCTGTTGTAGATAATGCCAAACGCCACAATAACCGCGAACATCATATACATTTTCTGCAACAGCCCGATGCTCTCGCCGGTTGTCTTGCGAAAGCCGTCACGAATCGAATTCTTAATCACGCAACCGGCGGCTCGCGGAGTGTTTTTTACCGCGTGAAGAAAATCTCCCCAATCCTTCGCGTTGACGACCAGATGAGCGCCGCTGATCCGGTCGCCTTCGAACAGCAACCGATTCAGCGCGTGCAGTTCCATGTAAGCGGCCATACCAGCAAAATCCTCCGCCAAACCGACAACCGGCACTGAAAGCTCGCGTTCGTGCCCTTCGAGCACTTTCGCGATCACTTCGTCACCCGGACGCACTTGCAAGATGTCGGCGAGCTTGCTCGAAATCACGATTCCTCGGGCCGGCAAAGTGAGCTGGCGCGGCTCGGCATCAATTACCCGGCTGAGGGTGCCATGCTCCGGCAAACCTTGCAGAGTAAGGCGGCGCGAAATCGGTCCCGAGCGCAGCTCTATCGGCACAAATCGAAACGGCTCTGCTAATTCTACCCCGGGAAGATGTCGAAAATCTGCAATCGCCCGCGCGGGTCCCGGCTCGACGAGTGATAGTGTCACTGTTTGCCGTTGCACGATGTCCCATTGAAAATCGATCACGTAGGCGATGCCGTCGCGAAATGAATTTGGCACGATTAAAATTCCCGTCGCCAGCGCGAGCGCCAAACAAGTTAGCCCACTCCGAATCGGCCGACGTTCAATATTCCGCAACGCCATACGGAACGAAGCGCTGAACCAACGTGCCGCCCCCATCCGCTCCGCGAGCGATGGCCGGAAACTCGCCGGCGACTCAGGCCTCATCGCCTCAGCGGGTGGCAGGCGCACAGCGCGACGCACCGCACCTGCCACCCCAACAAAGGCCGCGAGCGCACTCACGATGGTCGCCGCCACCAGCACCCGCGCATCCAGGACGAAATCCAATTGGGGAAAGCGAAAGAACAAATGATACATTTCGACGAGCTTTCCGCCCAAGTAGACGCCGCCCACCGCACCGAAGGCCACTCCGACGATCACGATCGCGAAAGAAAATTTGAAATAGTGAGCTCCGACCTGCCGGTTGCTAAACCCGCACGCCTTGAGCATCGCAATCTGTTCGCGCTGCAGCGCGATCTGACGACTCATCACCGAGTTCGTCATGAACGCCGCGACACTGAGAAACACCAGCGGAAAGGCGACCGAAAGGCCCTGTAGCACCCGAATCTCGTCGTCGACGCGGCGGTGGGAAGGGTGATTGGCGCGACCGGAGGCACCGCGCGCGCCGTAGGGCGCGAGCACTCGATTGACAGCGGCGATCACCGCTCCTTCCGACGCACCGGGCGCGAGACTGATCGCGACATTGTTGAAGGCGCCATACAGCTGGAAGGCCGTCGCGAGTTCCTTATAGGGCATCCAAAACACCCCGTAGGTCTTGTTGTCCGGCAGCGCCGCACCCGGCGGAGCCTCGAACACAAACTCCGGCGAGAGGACAATCCCAGAGAGGCGAAACGTTTGCTTGGTGCCGTTGAGAACCGCAGAGATCGATCCACCCGGCTTCAGGCCATGCGCCTCTGCAAAGGCTTCGCCGACCGCCATCTCCCCGCGCGTGGTGCGTCCCAATGGCAGCCGACCGGCCCGCACATAGGGACGGTTCAATCTCGGTTCACCGCGTTCGGGTAGCGAATTAATCAGGCCGACGGCGGGCTCCGGCAGGCCCGGCACATCGAGCGTCACCTGAATCGCGATACCCGTTTGAACTTCGGCCACCCCGGGAATGGCTGCAAGTTGTTCGCGGACGGCATTCGGCGCCCGCTTCAAGCGGGCGAATACTTCGGCAAAACGATTTTCGCTATAGTAAGCGTCGCGCGTCGAATCGAGCGAGAGGATCAGCGAACGCGTAGTGACCATCATTGCGAGGCCACACGCCATCACCAACGCAACTGCCAGCGCCTGGGACTTGAGCGCCTGGAGGTCTCGGAGGAGCTTGCGGTCGAGGAGACTCATCGAAGGCCAAACCTCCACTCGCTCATGTTCGCAGTTACGATCCAGCAGAAGATCGCGTCGGTACGTTTCATTTTACCAGGCGAGATCGCGGACCGAGCCGCGCCGTTGATTCGTGCGCGTGTTGATGAATCGACCGTCGGAAAGCGTGAAAACGCGGTCGGCCATGTCGGCCAAAATCGCGTTATGTGTGATGATTACCGCCAAGGTGCCGAGGTCGCGGTTGATGCGCTCAATGGCCTCCAACACCGTGATTCCCGTGTGCACATCGAGCGCTCCCGTGGGTTCGTCGCAGAGCAGCACCGCCGGACGTTTCGCAATGGCGCGGGCGATCGCAACGCGTTGTTGCTCCCCGCCGGACAGCTGCGCCGGAAAATGATCCATACGCGGCCCGAGCCCAACGAGTTCGAGCGCCTCCTCCGGTGACATCGGGTCGTGACAAATCTCCGTGATCAGCGCGACGTTCTCCCGGGCGGTAAGGCTCGGAATCAGGTTATAGGCCTGGAACACAAAACCCACCGCATCGCGGCGATATTGCGTGAGACCCGACTCATCGGCCGCGCCGAGATCCCAGCCACGGTAGAGCAAGGTCCCGCTCGACGGGGAATCGAGCCCACCCAGTTGATTGAGCAGCGTCGATTTCCCACTCCCAGACGCCCCCAGCAGCACAACGAGCTCACCGCGAAAAAAATCAAAATCCACCCCGCGCAACGCCGTCACCGCTGCCGTGCCTTCACCGTAGACCCGCGCGAGGCCACGCACATGAAAAACCGGTTCGCGATCAATCCCAGCTGGAGCAGCCGGGGAGGGGAGGGCAAAATCGGTGGCAGCGGGCATGGAGAAAAGTCGGAAACAAAACCCAGTTACCTCTAATCCGGCAATGCGCAAACCGACGGTTTAACCTCCCTGCAGCGACCCTAATGCGTAGCGGCAAAATCACGCCTTCCTTCCGCACAAAAAAACCGCACCGGTGACTATACCGATACGGTCATAAAGGAACTGTGCGCTCGTGACCCGCGGCAAACCCCTTACTCGCTCTCCGTGACGACGGGTTCGCCTGGTTTGACGACGGCTTTATCTTGGATCGCTTTGGCGATCTTCTCCGCCAGCTCTGGCTTCTCCTTGAGCGCAGCTTTCGCGGCGTCGCGGCCCTGGCCAACGAGATTGCCTTCGTAGGCGATCCAAGCGCCCTTCTTTTCGAGAATCTTATGCTCGATGCCGAGATCGATGAGCGAGCCCATCTTCGAGATGCCCTCGTCATACATAATGTCGAATTCTACCTCGGTGAACGGAGGCGCGATCTTGTTCTTCACTATCTTGATCTTCGTGCGGTTGCCGATGACCTTGCCCTCGGGGGTCTTGATCTGATCCTTGCGGCGGATGTCGATGCGCACCGAGGAGAAAAACTTCAAGGCGCGTCCACCGGAGGTCGTCTCCGGGCTGCCGAACATCACGCCGATCTTCTCGCGGATTTGATTAGTGAAGATACATACGCAGTTCGTCTTGCTGACAACGGCGGTGAGGCGGCGCATGGCTTGCGACATCAGGCGAGCTTGGCTGCCCATCGTCATGTCGCCCATCTGGCCGTCGAGTTCGGCCTTGGTGATCAGGGCGGCAACCGAGTCGAGCACGATGACGTCGATCGAGTTGGAGCGGATCAGCGTCTCCATAATGTTCAGCGCGTCTTCGCCGGAGTCGGGCTGGGAAACGAGCAGATCGTCGAGTTTCACACCGACGACCTTGGCGTATTTCGGGTCGAGGGCGTGTTCGACGTCGATGAAGGCCGCGAGTCCGCCTTTTTTCTGTGCCTCGGCGATCACACTGAGACAAAAGGTGGTTTTACCCGAGGATTCCGGGCCGTAAATTTCAATGATACGGCCTTTCGGGAGACCGCCGACGCCAAGGGCGAGGTCAATCGCGAGCGAACCGGTCGAGAGCGTCTCGACCTTCATCTTTTGGTTACTACCAAGGCGCATAATCGAGCCTTCCCCGAACTGCTTCGTGATGGCAGAGAGCGCGAGGTCGATGTTCTTGTCACGTGCGACGATAGCGGTAGAGACAGCAGCGGGAACGGTTTTGGCAGGGGCGGCTTTGGACATGTGAGGAGGGTGATTTAGTGTTTTATGGGAAAATGGAAAGGTGACGGCGCAGATGTGTCCTACGTGTATAAATGAACACGTCAAGCTCCGGGTGACTCGGAGGCAAGCTCAGTTTCGCGATAAATATCCCGCACCCACGCCAAAAAATGCGGAGCCCGCCACCTGATTTCTACACGCTAAAGCGCGTTTGAGGCTTGAGCCTGCGCGCCGGCTCGGTGGTTTTGATCGCCTCCGTAAGTTTTTTCACCCCAACCTGCCTCCCATGAGAATCGGCCTAAATTCATTCCTCTACGCGTCTCCGTTTACGACCAAGAGCACCTCGCTCTTCGCCAAATTCAAAAAATGGGGCTTCGAAACCGTCGAAATTCCGGTCGAAGACCCCAGCCATATCGATCCCGTTCAGGTCCGTGCCGCCGCCGAAAAGGCCGGTCTCGCCATCGGCAGTATCTGCGCGTGCATGGGCCCCGGCCGCGATTTCCGCGGTTCAGACGCGGATCAAAAGGCCGCGATGGACTACTGCGTCGCTCTCATCGACCAAGCCGCTGTGATGGGCTGCCCACGCGTCATCGGCCCGGTTTACTCCGTCGTCGGCAAAGCCGACGCGGTTGAACCGGCCCAACAGAAGATCGAGTGGGCTCTCGTGGTGAAAAACCTGAAGGTTCTCGCCAAGCACGCCGAAGCGAAGGGCATCACGATCTGCATCGAGCCACTCAACCGTTTCGAAACTGATTTCCTCAACACCTGCGACCAAGGCCTCAAGCTCGTGAAGGCCGTTGGTTCCAAGGCAGTCCTGCTCCACCTCGACACGTTCCACATGAACATCGAGGAGAAGAACCAGGCTGCGTCGATTCGCAAAGCCGGCAAATTGCTCGGCCACTTCCACGCCTGCGGTAGCGACCGTGGCACCCCGGGCGGCGATCATATCGCTTGGCCGGAAATCGTAAAGGCGCTCAAGGCCATCGGCTATAAGGGCGACGTCGTCATCGAGTCGTTCACCACCGACGTGAAGGTCATCGCCCGCGCCGCCGCCATCTGGCGCAAGATCGAGCCAAAGCGCGACAATATCGCGGTCGACGGTATCAAGTTCCTCCGCCAGGCGCTCAAATAAGCCGCCCAGCTCGCCCACTCAAAACCCATAGCCCTCCAAGACCGCGATGAAACCATTCCAAATCCTCACCCTCATCGCGGTCTTGCTTTTCCCGCTCGGCGCGTTCGCGGCCGACAAAAAAATCGTCCTCATCGCGGGCAAGCCCAGCCACCCGCCCGGCGCCCACGAGCATCGCGCCGGTTGCCTGTTGTTTCAAAAGTGCCTTGCAGGATTTCCCGGAGTAAAAGTCTACGTTTACGACGGCGGTTGGCCGACCAAGCAGGTCGACGGCAAGTCCGTCGAGGACGACTCCGTTCTCGAAGACGCGGATGCGATTATCATCTACAGTGACGGCGGATTGAAACATCCGGCGTTAATCGGCGAACGCCTCGCGACCTTGGGTCGCCAAGCCAAACGCGGCGCAGGCATTGGCGCAATTCACTATGCCGTCGAACCCACCATCGAAAAAGGTCAGGCCGAATGGCTTGATTGGATCGGTGGCGCTTTCGAGATCAATTGGTCGGTGAACCCGCACTGGGACGGAAATTTCAAACAGTTGCCCGTGCACGCCGTCACGCGCGGCGTGAAGCCTTTCACCACCAACGACGAATGGTATTTCAACATGCGCTTCCGCGCCGGGATGAAAGGCGTGACGCCCATTCTCACAGATGTCCCTCCTCAGAGCACCATGAGCCGCAAAGACGATGCCCACGCCGGTAATCCCGCCGTGCGCGAGCTCGTCGCCAAGCAAACACCGCAGCACGTCATGTGGGTCACGGAAAACGCCAATGGCGGCCGCGGCTTCGGCTTCACCGGCGGACACCATCACGCGAGCTGGCAAAAAGAGGATCAGCGCAAACTCGTCCTCAATGCGATCATCTGGCTCGCCAAGCTCGAAGTGCCGGCAGGTGGAGTCGTCTCGACCGTCACCGACGCAGACCTGGCGGCCAATCTCGATCCGAAGCCCGTGCCGGCCGCGAAGAAGAAGCAGTAACCGGTGGGATCGCGGCTCGACCGCAACCCACCTTCAGAGCTTGGCGTGACGGCCGTCGCACAACGCTCCTTTGGCGCTGTGCTTGCAGCCACAGAAATAGACCGTGCCGTCTTTCTCCGCGGTATAGGGCGTGGGTGCGAAGCCCGTGCCTTTGTGGGAGCCGTCGCACATCGGCTGATTCTTGCTTAGGCCGCACGAACACCAGTGGTAGGTTTTGCCAGCTTGGACGTTGACGGGGTAGGGGGCTTTTTGGGCGATAATGGGTTGGCTCATAAGATGAAAGTGACGTAAGGGAAAAAATTCTGAGGGCAAAATTTTTGTCCCGCGGAAACCGGGACACGCTTTGGTGCGGAACGTGAGGTTGTTTACTTCGCACCGCTCTTCACTGCGTAAAGGTGCGTCATCGTTGCGATGTAAAGTGTGCCGTTGGCGGCGGTCGTCGTGGCGCTGATGCCTTTGCCGAGCTTGCCCTCGCTCAGCAGGCGTTTCTCGCGCCCCGTTGCGAAGACATAAAAAGCGCCACTGCGCGTGCCGAGGTAGACCTTGTCGTCGGCGACGAGGGGCGAGGCCCACGCTTCGCCATTGATCTCGTGCGTCCACACCGCCCGGCCCGTCGCCGCCTCGATGCAATGCATCGTGCGCCCGCAATCCGCGAGATAGATCAACCCTTCGTGCAACACCGGTGTGCCGAACACATGTTTCTGCAGCGGATAACTCCAGACCAGACCGTCGCGTGTAATGTCGCCGGTCTTCGTCGGATCGATGCATTTGAGCCAGGCTTCGTTTTTGCCCCAGAACAAATCGCCGCCGCCCGCGACATACAGCCGCCCGTCGTGAAATACGGGCATGCCGTAGATATTGCTTGGCCCTTCCGCGCGATTGGTGGTGAAGCGGTGCACCTCGGTTTTCGGCCCCATCGGATCGAAATCGAACTGCCACACTTTTTTCAATTGAGCGACAGACCCGGCGGTGTCGGCGGATGCGCTGGATTCGGCGATGGGTTCGAAGGCGTAGACCACGCCGTTTCCACCGGCAAAGAAAACGAGCGGCCGACCATTGACCTCGGCCAGCGACGGTGACGACCACGTGCAGTGAAAGATATTCGGCGCGATGTGTTCGTCGTCGCGCGCGAGATAACGGCCGGTGCGTTTATCGAGCACCACGAGGCTGGGCGCGTCGGGCGTGCGGATCTTCCGGTGGGTGTTGTCCACGCCGGTGCCGCTGTTCACGTACAGCTGATTGCCATGAATCAAGATCGAGCTGTGCGCACCGTCGTGCGACCAGATGCCGGCTTCCTTGGTGAGATCAAAGATCCAGAGAATGTCGGCATCGAGCGGACCGGGGGAGGGCAGGGGTTCGGCGGGGGCGTTTTCGCCACGCGGGGTGTAGTGAGCGTGCTCGTCGAGAAACGGGCCGTCGTTGCCGTTGGCGAGACCGTGGACATCGAGGCACATCACCTCGCCGCGGCTGCTCACGATATAAACGCGGTCGCCCTCGACTGTGACCGGCGAGGAAATTCCGCTCTTGGGCCAGTCGTGGTAACGGTCTTCCTCGCGCTTGGGCACGACGAGTTGCCAGAGGAGATGGCCGTCTTTTTCGTCGAAACACATCAACACGCCACGATCACCCTGATGCTTCGGATCGCGCGGTTCACCGTTGTTGGTACCGATGTAAACACGCCCGCCGGCAATGATCGGCGTCGAATGCGTCTCGGTGCCGAGCTTGGCGGTCCAGAGAATATTTTTCCCGGTGGCGGGATCGAACGAGTCGGGCAAACCCCGTTCCGCGGAAACCAAACTACGTGTCCACCGTTGACCCCACTGCGGCTGATCGTCGGCCCGCAACGCGAGGTAAAATAGTGCGAGCAGTGGCCACAGAGCGAAGACCAAGCGATAAGGACGAAAATGACGGGGTGCGTTCATGGCGAATTGTTGGGAAGTGAAACCGACGTGTGGCTGTCCTCACAGCGAATTCCTCAGGTGAGCATGCCCGCCATCAACCCAGAAGCACTCCCGAAAAAGCGAATCAATGGCCCGACGGAGGCACGGTCGGTTTGAAGGCCGTGGCAAACCACACGGCGAGCACAATGAGCGCGAAACTCACGGCGTAGTTCCACGCGAGTTTTTCTTTCAGCACCACCCACGCGAAGACGACGAATACCGCGAGGGTGATGCACTCCTGGATGATCTTGAGTTGGTAACCGGTAAACTCGCCGCTGAGGTAGCCACCACGGTTCGCCGGCACCATCAGACAATATTCGAAGAACGCGATGCCTCACGACACGAGGATCACGATGAAAAGTGATTTCCCCTCGAGAAATTTGAACTTCAAGTGGCCCTACCAAGCGAACGTCATGAAGCTGTTCGAGGCGGTGAGGAGGAGCATGGTTTTCATAGGGACCAGGTCCTACCGGTGAAAACCATAATAGCCACGAAACCACTCGACGAATTTACCCAGCCCGTCTTCGAGCGAAACTTTCGGCGTGAATCCGACCGCCGCCTGAATGCGCGTGAGATCCGCACAGGTCTCGAACATATCGCCGGTCTGCGGCGGCAGGAGTTCGATTTGGGCGGGTTTGCCGAGCAATTGCTCGAGCATTTTGACAAAGAGCACGGTCTCAACGGGACGGTGATGACCGAGGTTGAAGATCCGGACCGGTGGGGTGGGGCGCTCGGCGGGCGGATAGAGCAGCACCTTCACAACACCGTCGACGATGTCGTCTACATAGGTGAAATCGCGGAGGTTTTTTCCCTCGTTGAAGAGCTTCAGCGGCTTCCCCTCACAGATCGCCCGCGCGAAGAGCGTCGGTGCCATGTCGGGGCGACCCCACGGACCGTAGACCGTAAAAAAGCGCAGCCCGGTGATGTTGAGGCCGTGGACGTGCGCGTAGCTGTGCGCGATAACTTCGTTGGCCTTTTTCGTCGCTCCGTAGAATGAAACGGGCTGGTCCGTGTTGTCGTCCTCGCGAAACGGCGCTTTCGCCCCCGCGCCGTAAACACTGCTGCTGGAGGCGAAGACGAGGTGCTTCGGCGGCGTGCGCCGGCAGGCTTCGAGCACGCTGGCAAAACCGTCGAGGTTGCTGTGCGTGTAGGCGGCGGGCTTTTCGATGCTGTAGCGGACGCCCGGCTGCGCGCCGAGATGGACGACGTAGGCCGGTTTGAAATGCGCCACGAGCGCGGAAAACTTCTCGGCGTCGGCAAAATCACCCTGCACAAAACGAAAATCTTCGAGCTTCGCCAACTCGGCGAGGCGCGCCTGCTTGAGCGCGGGATCGTAGTAGTCGCCGATCACGTCCACGCCGAGCACTTCGCAGCGTTTGCTCTCCGCCAGACGGCGCGCGACGTGGTAACCGATGAAGCCGGCGGCGCCGGTCACGAGGACTTTCATCCGTGGCGTGATAGGGCCCGCTGCAAACGGCGGGAAGCTCCAAATTCAAGGGGCGCGCCTCGTGCGCGCCCTGCCCGACGGGCGCGGACGAGCCACGCCCCTACGTGTGATGCTATGCGTTCGCCGCCACATCCGCCTTGCTGCGTCGTCGGCTGCCTCCAAGTCTCCCCGTGTCCCACGCATGTCCGTCGAGCCTTCGCCCGCCTCCCGCGCCGTGTTTCTCAGCTACGCTTCGCAAGACGCGGAGACGGCGCGACGCATCTGCGAAACGCTGCGGGCTGCGGGCGTCGAAGTGTGGTTCGATGTGGACGGTGGGCTGGAGCATGGCGACGAGTGGGACGCAAAGATCCGCCGCCAGATCAAGGAGTGCGTGCTCTTCATCCCGCTGATCTCCGCCAACACTCAGGCGCGACACGAAGGCTACTTCCGCCTCGAATGGGAACTCGCCGCCGAGCGCGCGATGAGCATCGCCTCGGGCGTCGCGTTCATTCTACCCGTAATCATCGACGCCACGCGTGAGCCCGATGCGTTGGTCCCGGATCGTTTTCGGAAAGTGCAATGGACCCGACTGCCCGGCGGCGTGGTGTCACCCGACGTGCTGCAGCGTTTCGTCAAACTCTGGTCGCATCGCGTGGGCGTGGTTGCGCATCACGCAGCCCAGGAAACGGCGCAGGTGTCCTCACCTGCGCCAAGAGAGGTGGGCCGCCGCGTCCCTGCGGCGGCATGGGGAATCGCGCTGGTCGCCGTAACTCTCGCGGTGGGTGGCTATTCTTGGCTGAAGCGTTCGCCGGAGCCTGCGCCGATTGCGGCGGAGCCTGCGGGCGCAGGGACGCGCCCGCCCACCACGGAAAAATCCGCGCTGCCCGCCGCCGACAAATCTCTCGTTGTCCTCCCGCTCGAAAACCTCAGCCCCGATCCGGACAACGCGTTTTTCACGGACGGGATGCACCAAGAGATAACTTTGACCCTTGGCCGCATCCCCGATTTGCGGGTCATCTCGCGCGCTTCGGCGCTGGCGTTCAAGGGCGGTGGGGTCGCCATCGCGGAAGTCGCGCGCAAGGTGAATGTCGCCAATGTCATCACCGGTAGCGTGCGGCGTGACGGGAATCAGGTAAGAATCCAGCTCGAGCTGCGGCGCGCCAGCGACGAGGCGCTGCTTTGGTCGCAGACCTTCAATAAGGGCGTCGGCGATCAGCTTGCGACCCAAACGGAGATCGCCAACGACGTCGCCCGCGCGCTCCAGCTCCGCAACACCACCGGCACGATGCAGTGGGCGCGGTTGTTCACCCAAAATTCCGAAGCCTACGACCGCTTTCTTAAAACCCTCGAGCTCTACAATACGCCGTTTGGACGCGGGGCGAAAGGATTGTCGATGGCGGAAGAATGCGTGCGGCGATTTGAGGAAGTCTTGCGGCTCGATCCGCAATTTTCGGTCGCAACCTCTTATCTTTCCCGGGCCCATACCAATGCGGCCGGGCGATCAACCGACCGCGCGGCAAAGGAGCGGCATGCCGCGGAAGCCAAGCGGCTCGCAGAGGAGTTTTCCAAGGCGCTGCCGGGCGGTGCGGGAGACGGTGCCTTGGCCAACTACTACTCAAATATCGAAAACAATTATGAGCGCAGTTTGACCTACGCCCAAAACGTCGTGCGTGCGCTGCCCAATGATGCGTCTGGTTACCACTATCTCGCAATCGCCTTGTCAGGCCTTGGGCGTTTTCGCGAAGCGGAAGCCACCTACCGTCATGCCTTGGCGATTGATCCGCTGACGACCACTTATTCGGAGGGACTGATCGCCGCTTTGTCCGCGCTCCGCGAAGACGTGGAAATGGAGAAGGCCATCGACCATTATGTTTCGCTCACGGGTTCAAAGGCCGGCTTCGCCCGAATCGCTTGGGCGCGATACATTGTAAGGGCGGAGGTGCCAAAAGATCTTACGGCGGTCGATCCTCGCGATCAGCTCAGTATGCTCTGGACCACTCGGCGGTTTACCGAGGCGCTGGCTAAATGTGACGAAGTTCTCACGGGCGCCGTGAGCAGCGAGTTTGAACGCGCCCTTTGGCTCGGTTGGAAGTGTCTCCTGCTCGACACGATGTCGCGAAGCGGCACCGAGCTCGCGGAAGCCAAGGGTAGCTTGGTTGCGTTGACTGAAAAATGGGCCCAGCTCTCCCCCGACAAATCGGTGGGCGTGCGCGATAGTCTTGGCGGCGGTGTGCGCCAAAACATGGGCGTCGGGCTCCCGGAGAATCTTCGGTCTCTCGGCGCATGGGTGTTCAGCTGCCTCGGGCGTGGCGACGAAGCCGTCAGCACGAGCAAGGCAGCCGTCGAACGGTGGAACCCTAAATCCGAGCCTCGGCAGCTCTGGTTCAGCGAAAGGGATGCGGCCGCCATCTATGCGCGCTTCGGCCGGAAAAAAGAGGCGATCGCGCTGTTGCGTCACTTGCTGAGTGTGCCTTCGCACGTCACCGTGCCGCTGCTCCGGGCGAGTCCGAGCTGGGACAATCTCCGCGACGATCCCGAGTTCAAAGCCCTCCTCGCCGATCCGAAAAACTCTGCGCCGCTCTGAACATCACCGCGAATATCCGAGGCTACACGGGTTGCGTGCGCGCCACTATGACAAGAAACTCCGAAAATTTCCGAAACGCGGGCTTGATTGCCGGAAAACGCGCCCTTTATCTTGCTCCGTTACTGTCCGCACACACGTTCACCACATGATCATCAAAGCCTATCTCAAGCCCTCCTGTGGGTGGTCCAATGGTGTCCGCGCCGTTATGCGGAAGCACAATCTGCCGTTTGAGGACATCGACATCATCAATAACCGGGCAAATTACGCCGAGATGGTGCAAAAGTCCGGCCAGCCCCTTTCACCCTGTGTCGAGATCGACGGCGTCATGCTGGCCGACATTTCCGGCGAAGAAGTCGAGAATTACCTGCTCAGCAACTCCCTCGTGAAACCCACCGACACCTCCGCTGGCGCGCCCACCAATGCGGGCTGCTCCGATGAGGAACACGCCAAAATGGCCACTAAAACGATCCGTTTCTTTTGAAACACGCTGAGAGCTCACCGCACATAACGCACACCGGGCCGCTCTCGCACAGGACGAGACGGCCTTTTTTATGCGCATCCGGCACAAGGCCAGCTACGACACCACCGACCACCAAATCCCTTTTCCAAGCCCGTGAATAACGACACCACCACCCTCCCTGCCTCCCTCGACGCCTCCCAAGCTCCCGCGACGCGCGCCCCGGGCAAACAGGGCCTCTACGATCCCGCCTTCGAACACGATGCCTGCGGCGTCGGCTTCGTCGTCGATATGAAGGGCCGGAAATCCCACAAGATCGTCGCGGACGCCCTCCAGGTGCTGACGAATCTCGATCACCGTGGCGCGGCCGGCAGCGAGCCCAATACCGGTGACGGCGCCGGCATTCTCCTCCAGATGCCGCACAAGTTCTTCGCCGAAGTCTGCAAGACCGCGCGCATTACCCTCCCAGAAGCCGGCCAATACGGCGCCGGCCTCGTCTATCTCCCGCGCAACCGCACCATCCGCCGCAAGGTAGAGGAGGTCTTTGAACAGGTCGTGCAATCCGAAGGCCAGCTCTTCCTCGGCTGGCGCACCGTGCCGACCGACAATAAGACCCTCGGCAACACCGCCATCTCGTGCGAGCCGTTCATGCGCCAGGTCTTCATCGGCCGCGGAGCCGACATTACCAACGACCTCGATTTCGAGCGGAAGCTCTATGTCATCCGGAAGCGCGCCTATAACGACATTCGCACCTCCACGATTCCCGGTGCCGAAGCGTGGTATGTCGCGAGTCTCTCGATGAAGACGCTCGTCTACAAGGGAATGCTGCTCACCGAGCAGGTCGGCCAGTATTTCCCCGACCTCGCGCACCCCGCAATGGAGTCGGCCCTCGCCATCGTCCACTCGCGTTTCTCGACGAACACGTTCCCCAGCTGGGAGCGCGCGCATCCCTACCGCTACATCGCCCACAATGGCGAAATCAACACCCTCCGCGGTAACATCAATTGGATGCACGCCCGCCAGGCACTCTTCGACAGCCCGGTCTTCGGCGACGACATCAAGAAAATCCTGCCGATCATCAACCCGAATGGCTCGGACTCCTCGATGTTCGACAACACCCTCGAGCTCCTCGTCCTCGCCGGCCGCCCGCTCGCGCACGCCGTGATGATGATGATCCCCGAGCCATGGTCCAACCATGAGACCATGGACGACGACCGTCGGGCGTTTTACCAATATCACTCCTGCCTGATGGAACCATGGGACGGCCCCGCCGCCATCGCATTCACCGACGGCATCCAAATCGGCGGCGTCCTCGACCGCAACGGCCTGCGCCCCTCGCGTTACTACGTCACCAAAGACGGTTTTGTCGTCGTCGCCTCGGAGGCCGGCGTGTTGCCAATTCCTGCGGAAGAAATCGCCGAAAAAGGCCGCGTGCAACCCGGCAAGATGTTCCTCGTGGACACCGCCCAGGGCCGCATCATCTCCGACGAGGAAATCAAAAAGGAAATCTGCACGGCTCGTCCTTACCGCCAGTGGCTCAACGAGCACCTCGTGCATCTCAGCGACTTGCCCGAGGCGCCCAAGGTCGACCAACCCGACCACGCCACATTACTCCAGCGTCAGATCGCCTTTGGTTACACCAACGAAGACGAGCGCATTATCCTCATGCCCATGGCCAAGGATGGTGTCGAAGCCACCGGCTCGATGGGCAACGACGCCGCTCTCGCGGTGCTCTCCAATAAGCCACGTTTGCTCTACGATTACTTCAAACAGCTCTTCGCGCAGGTCACGAATCCGCCGATCGACTGTATCCGCGAGGAAATCGTGACCTCCTCCGAGACGCGCCTCGGCTCCGAAGGCAATCTCCTCAACCCGCAGCCGACCGCGTGTCGCCGCGTGGAGTTGAAATACCCGATCCTTACCAACGAGGAATTCGCAAAAATCCGTCGCACCGATTTGCCCGGTCTCAAGACCGCGGTGTTGCCCATCCTCTTCCGCGTCGCCCGCGGCGAGAAGGGCCTCGCAAAGTCGATGGAAGAACTCTGCATGATGGCGCGCCGCCACATCGAAGAAGACGAGGCCAATGTCCTCATCCTCTCTGACCGCGGCGTAACGAAGGAGTTCGCGCCTGTGCCCGCGCTCCTCGCCGTCGCCGGACTGCATCACTATCTTATCCGCGAAGGCCTCCGCACGCGGGTATCGCTCGTCGTCGAAACCGGTGACGCCCGCGAAGTGCATCACTTCTCCCTCCTCATCGGCTACGGCGCTTCCGCGATCAATCCATACGTGGCGTTCGAAACGATCGACGACATGATCCGGGAAGAGCTCCTCACCGGCATCGATCACAAGACCGCGTGCAAGAACTTGGTGAAGGCCGCGTCCAAGGGCGTGGTCAAGGTCATGTCCAAGATGGGCATCTCCGCGATCCAGAGCTACCGCGGCGCGCAAGTCTTCGAAGCCCTCGGCCTCAACCAGTCCGTGGTCGACCACTATTTCACCTGGACCGCCACCCGCGTCGGCGGCATCGGCCTCGATATCGTCGCGCAAGAAGTCCTCGCGCGTCACCGCGCCGCGTATCCGGAACGCACCGCCAACGCCGCCGTGCTGCCTTCCGGCGGCCAATATCAGTGGCGCAACGACGGTGAAGCCCACCTCTTCACGCCCGAGTCGATCCATCATCTCCAAAAGGCCGTGCGCACCACCAGCTACGCCGCCTTCAAGGGTTACTCGAAGATCGTCAACGACCAGGGCTCGAAACTCTGCACGCTGCGCAGTCTCCTCGAGTTCAAGGCCTCCACCGCGATTCCCCTCGAGGAAGTCGAAACCATCGGGGCGATCATGAAGCGCTTCAAGACGGGCGCCATGTCCTACGGCTCCATTTCCAGCGAGGCGCACGAGACGCTCGCCATCGCGATGAATCGGATCGGCGGCAAATCCAACACCGGTGAAGGCGGCGAAGATCCCGCGCGCTTCATCCCGATGGCCAACGGCGATTCGAAAAACTCCGCCATCAAGCAGGTCGCCTCGGGCCGCTTCGGCGTCACGAGCGAATACCTCACGAGCGCGAAGGAAATCCAGATCAAGATGGCGCAGGGCGCCAAGCCCGGCGAAGGCGGCCAGTTGCCCGGCACGAAAGTGTATCCGCCGATTGCCAAGACCCGCGGCACCACCGCTGGCGTCGGACTCATCTCGCCCCCGCCGCATCACGACATCTACTCCATCGAAGATCTCGCGGAGCTCATCCACGACCTGAAGAACTCCAACCGCCACGCGCGCATCAGCGTGAAGCTCGTCTCCGAAGTCGGCGTCGGCACCATCGCCGCCGGCGTCGCCAAGGCGCACGCGGACGTGGTTTTGATTTCCGGATACGACGGTGGCACCGGCGCTTCGCCGCAAACCTCCATCACTCACGCCGGTCTCCCGTGGGAACTCGGTCTCGCCGAAACCCACCAGACCCTCGTCCTGAACAACCTTCGCTCGCGCATCGCCGTCGAGACGGACGGCCAGCTCAAGACCGGCCGCGACGTCATCATGGCTGCGCTCCTCGGCGCCGAAGAATTCGGCTTCGCCACGGCTCCACTCGTCGCCACCGGCTGCATCATGATGCGCGTCTGCCATCTCAACACCTGCCCCGCGGGCGTGGCGACCCAGGACCCGCGGCTCCGCGCCAAATACGCCGGCAAGCCCGAGCACGTCGTAAATTTCATGACGTTCATCGCCACGGAAGTGCGCGAGCTCATGGCCCAACTCGGCTTCCGCACCATCGAAGAGATGGTTGGCCGCACCGACCGCCTCGAAGCGCAGCGCGCCGTCACCCACTGGAAAGCCAAGGGGCTCGACTTCTCGAAAATCCTCTACTCACCGGACGTCGGCCCCGAGGTCGGTCGCTTCTGCTCCATCAAACAGGACCACGGCCTCGACAAGTCCCTCGACATCACGACCCTCCTCGGCATCTGCGCACCCGCGATTGAGCGCGGTGAAAAAATCATCGCTGAGCTGCCGATCAAGAACGTGAATCGCGTCACCGGCACCATCACGAGCTACGAAGTCACCAAGAAATACGGCGCGAAGGGTCTCCCCGAAGACACGATTCGCATCCGCTTCAAGGGATCGGCCGGCCAGAGCTTCGGCGCGTTCATGACGCGTGGTATGACGTTCTCCATCGAGGGCGATGCGAACGACTACTTCGGCAAGGGCCTCTCCGGCGGCAAACTCATCGTGCACCCGCCCGCGAACGCCGGCTTCAAAGCCGAGGACAATATCATCATCGGCAACGTCGCCATGTATGGTGCCACCGCCGGTGAGATCTACGTGAACGGCCGCGCCGGCGAACGCTTCGGCGTCCGCAATTCCGGCGTCACCGCCGTCGTTGAAGGCGTCGGCGACCACGGTTGCGAATACATGACCGGGGGCCGCGTCGTCGTCCTCGGACCCACCGGGCGCAACTTCGCTGCCGGTATGTCCGGTGGCGTCGCCTACGTGCTCGATCTGGCCGGCGATTTCGCCAAGCAGGCCAACGTCTCCATGGTCGGTCTCGAAAAAGTCGAAAAGCCCGCCGAAATCGCCGAGCTCCGCGCGATCATCCAGCGCCACGTCGACTACACCAAGAGCGCACGCGGCCAGCAGGTGCTCGCCAACTTCGACGCCTTCGTGCCGAAGTTCGTGAAAGTCCTTCCGAAGGACTACAAGCGCATGCTCGCCTGTATCGAAAAAGCCGAGTCCCAAGGCCTCACTGGCGAAGAAGCCATCATGGCCGCCTTCGAAGAAAACGCCCGCGATCTCTCACGCGTCGGCGGAAACTGACGGTTCGCCGCTCTCCACCCTCAACTCTCAGCTCTCAACTTTTCCGATCATGGGCAAACCCACCGGCTTCATCGAATACCTCCGCGAACTTCCCGTCGACCGCTCGCCCACCGAGCGCACCAAAGACTGGAAGGAATTCCACGTCCCCATGGAGGAGAAAAAACTCCGCAATCAGGGCGCGCGCTGCATGAACTGCGGCGTCCCGTTCTGCCATACGGGCAAACTCATCAGCGGCATGGCCAGCGGCTGCCCGATCAACAACCTGATCCCCGAGTGGAACGATCTCATCTATCGCGGCCTCTGGAAGGAAGCCCTCGATCGCCTCCACAAGACCAACAACTTCCCCGAGTTCACCGGCCGCGTGTGCCCCGCTCCGTGCGAAGGTTCCTGCGTCCTCGGCATCAATAACCCGCCTGTCACGATCAAGAACATCGAGTGCGAAATCACCGACCGCGGCTGGGACGAGGGCTGGGTCCTCCCCGAGCTGCCCAAGTTCCGCACCGGAAAAAAAGTCGCCGTCATCGGCTCCGGCCCTGCCGGCCTCTCCGCCGCCGAGCAGCTCAACAAGGCCGGCCACACCGTCACCGTCTTTGAGCGCGCCGACCGCCCCGGCGGTCTCCTCATGTATGGCATCCCCAACATGAAGTTGGACAAAAAGGAAGTCGTCCTCCGCCGCATCAAGTTGATGGAAGACTCCGGCATTAAATTCATCTGCAACGCCAACGTCGGCGCCAACGTCGAGGCCGAGATTTTCCTCAAGGAATACGACGCCACCGTCATCTGCACTGGCGCCACGCTCCCGCGCGATCTCCCCATCGAAGGCCGTTCCCTCAAGGGCGTGCACTTCGCCATGGAGCTCCTCACCGCCAACACCAAAGCCGTCCTCAATGGCGGCGCCGAACACTCCCCGATTCATGCCAAGGGCAAAGACGTAATCGTGATCGGCGGCGGCGACACCGGCACCGATTGCGTCGGCACTTCGATGCGCCACGGCTGCCAGAGCATCGTTCAAATCGAAATTCTCCCGAAGCCCCCGCTCGAGCGCACGGCCGACAATCCGTGGCCGGAGTGGCCCAAGACCTACAAGCTGGACTACGGTCAGGAAGAGGCCGCCGCCAAGTTCGGTGCCGATCCCCGCGTCTATCTTACCACGGTGAAAAAGTTCATCGGCGACGCCGACGGCCACGTCCAGTCGCTCGTTACCGTCGAGATCAAGTGGGAGAAGAACGACAAAGGTCAGTTCATCCCGCAGGAACAGGCCGGCACTGAAAAGACCCGCCCCGCGCAACTCGTGTTGCTCGCGATGGGTTTCCTCGGGCCCGAACAGGCGATCCTCAAGGACCTCAAACTCGAGACCGACCCGCGCTCGAACATCAAAGCAGAGCACGAAAAATACCGGACCAATCTTCCGAATATTTTCGCCGCCGGCGACTGCCGCCGTGGCCAAAGTCTCGTCGTCTGGGCCATCAATGAAGGCCGCGGCGCCGCCCGCGAGTGCGACCGCTTCTTGATGGGCTCGACCGATCTGCCGTAAGGCCAAGTCCGATTCTCCGTAAAATTCTGCCGCCCATTTCACTGTGGGCGGCTTTTTCTTTTCGCGCCCTGCCGAAACCACCGCTCCTTTCCGTCGTCTCGCCGGCTATCCCGATGAAACTCCCCAAACTCTGCGCCGCACTCACTGCAATTTCATTCTGCCTCATCTCCACCTTCGCCCAAGAGTCGACGCCGAAAGCCAAAACACCTGCCAAGAAAGCCCCCGATCCCTCCCTCGCGCAGATCTCTGATATCGCCGGACTGCCGCGCGTCCTCTTGCTCGGCGACTCCATTTCTATCGGCTACACCTTGCCGACGCGCGCCCGCTTGGCCGGCAAAGCCAATGTGCACCGCCCCGCAGAAAACTGCAGTGATTCCGGCAAAGGAGTTCGCACCCTCGACCAATGGCTCGGGACCGGAAAGTGGGATGTCATCCATTTCAACTTCGGGCTGCACGACGTGAAATACCTCGATGAAAAAGGCACGCTGGTTTCGCCAGAAAACGGAAAACAGGTCGCGAGCGTGGCCGCCTATGAGAAAAATCTCCGTGCCCTGGTCGCCCGCCTAAAGCCAACCGGAGCCAAACTCATTTTTGCCACGACCACACCCGTGCCCGCCGGTTCCGCCGGGCGCGTCGAGCACAGCGAGGTGCCCTACAACGCCACCGCCGTCCGCGTAATGAAAGAAACCGGCGTCGCGGTGGACGATCTTCATGCATTTGTCACTGCGCGGCAGGAGAAAATCCAGCTCCCGAAAAACGTTCACTTCACCAAGGAAGGCTACGAGCAGCTCGCCGATACCGTGGTCGCCAACATCGGTCCACTCCTGGCTCAACCCACGAACAAGTAGCACCCGGCTACCGCAAGCCCTGACGGATCATGTTAATGGCGATTGCCGCGAGGAGCATGGAAACAATTTTGGAAATCGCCCGCATGCCCGTCGGTTGAATGATCCGCCCAATTGTTTCACTAAAAGCAAAGGTCAGCACCACGATCACGAGATTTACGACCAGCGCACCGAACGTCACTGCCACGCCCAGGGAATCCGCCAACACGATCAGCGTCGTGATGGACGCGGGACCGGCAATCAGCGGCATCCCGAGTGGCACGACCCCAAAATCATGCGCCAACTTCGTGGGCTCCTCCGCGGCCGATTGAACCAAGTCGCGCGCCGCGAGAATGAACAAAATCAATCCGCCGGCGACTTGGAAATCGCTCGGGGTAATGCCCAAGGCCGTAAAAATGGTCTGGCCGAGAAACAAGAAAAGCAGGGCCACAGCACCGCCGGTCCACGTCGCCTGTGTGGCAATTTGCTTCTTCCTCGCCGCCGGCACCCCTGCGCCCAGCGCTAAAAATACCGCCGCCAGACCAATCGGGTCGATCGCGACAAACAGCGGGATAAACGCCTTGAGGAAATTTTCCACGAGCGACGACATGCGACCACTGTTCGTCGCATCCCCCCGTGGTGCAAGCCCTCGCAGGTCGTTGCAAAATTCTTTCGTGTCTTTCCCCGGGCTTTGTCATTAATCCCGCCCCTTCCACGCATGAAAATCAACGCCTCACTCACACCGCAGAAACTGAGTAAGAAAACCGCCCGCGTCTTCGAACTCGCCGGCCAAAAGATTCGCGCCATCGACGCCGCGTGGGATCCCGCGAAGGGCACCCCGGTCTTTACGGTCGCCGGCAAATACACTTCCCGCGGTTGGACCGAGTGGACCCAAGGTTTCCAGTTCGGCATGGCGTTCCTCCACTTTGATGCGACCGGCGACACCGCGTCCCTCCAGCTCGGCCGCGAGAAAACCGTCAAGCTGATGGCCTCGCACGTCTCTCACACCGGCGTGCATGATCACGGCTTCAACAACGTGTCCACCTACGGCAACCTCCGCCGTCTCATGCTCGAGGGAAAAATCCCGCACAACCAAGACGAGCTGAACTTCCTCGAAATCGCGCTCAAGGTCTCCGGCGCCGTCCAAGCCGCTCGCCACGCCACCACCAACGCGAAATCTCCGTGGTCCCCGGTGGTCGGCGCTCCCGGCGTCGCCCCCAGCGGCTACGTCTATTCCTTCAACGGCCCGCAATCCCTCTTTGCCGACACGATCCGCTCCATGCGCTCGCTCGTCGTCGCGCATCAGCTCGGCCATTCATTGATGGGTGAGGGCGACAAGCCGACCAATCTCCTCCACCGCGCGATCGAGCACGCCGCCACGACCGCGCGCTTCAACGTCTTCTTCGGCCAAGGCCGCGACCGCTACGATATCCGCGGCCGTGTTGCGCACGAAACCGTCTTCAACCGCAACGACGGGCAGTTCCGTTGCCCGTCCTCGCAACAAGGCTATTCGCCGTTCACGACCTGGACGCGCGGCGCCGCCTGGATCATCGCCGGCTACGCCGAGCAACTTGAGTTTCTCGATACGGTCAAAGGTTCCGAGCTCGACGCCGTCGGCGGCCGCCGCGCCGTCACCGATCTTTTCCTCGAAACCGCCCGCGCCACCAGCGACTACTACCTCGACGGCTACTCCGCGAAAGACGGCGTGCCGTATTGGGATTCGATGGCCCTCAACAGCCACCAGCTCGGCGACATCACCAAGCGGAACGCCGATCCCTACAACGCCCACGAACCGGTCGACAGCTCCGCCGCCGCCATTGCCGCGCAAGGCTTCCTCCGCCTCGGCACCTACTTGGCCGCCAAGGGTGAAAAGGCCGCCGGTAAGAAATATTTCCAGGCCGGCCTCACCATCGCCGACACGCTCTTCGCCGAACCGTATCTCTCCACGGACAAAAAGCACCAAGGCCTGCTCCTGCACAGCGTCTACCACCGTCCAAACGGCTGGGACCACGTCGCAAAGGGCCAAAAAGTCCCGAATGGCGAAAGCTCCATGTGGGGCGACTATCATGCGATGGAACTTGCGCTCCTGATCCAGCGCCTCTCCGAGGAGAAATACTACACATTCTTCTAAAAATCGTTCCTCGTTCCTCGTAATCGTTCTCCCTGTTTTTTGGACGGAGAGAACGAGAAACGATTTGCCGAACGCAGCGCCCATCACCCGTGCCCACACCGCTCCTCTACGAATCCCACTGCCACACACCGTTGTGCAAACACGCGCACGGCACGCCAACGGAGTATGCCGCCGAGGCCCTCACGCGCGGTCTGAAGGGCGTCATCTTTACTTGCCACTGCCCGCTCCCGGAGGGCATCTCGCACGCCGTGCGGATGGCGCCGGAACAATACGACCACTACGTCGAACTCGTAGCGGAGGCCCGGGAAAAATTCGCTGGTCGCCTGGATGTGCGCCTCGGCCTCGAGAGCGACTATTACCCCGGCGTCGAACCGTGGTTGGAAAAACTTCACGCCCGCGTGCCCCTGCACCACGTGCTCGGTTCCGTGCATCCGCAGGTGCCCGATTACCGCGCCCGCTTTTTCCGCGGCAATTGGTTTGAATATCAACAAACCTATTTCGACCACCTCGCCCGCTCCGCCGAAACGGGCCTCTACGACACGCTCGCGCACCCCGATCTCATCAAGAACGAATCTCCGCCCGATTGGGATTTCGCCCGAATTGTGCCGCACGTCGAGCGCGCCTTAGATCGCATCGCGAAAACCGGCGTCGCCATGGAGCTCAACACCAGCGGTGTGAACAAGGCCATCCGTGAAATCAACCCGAGCCCCACGATGCTCGGCCTGATGCACGCCCGCGGCATCCCGGTCGTCCTCGGCGCCGACGCCCACCGCCCCACGCGCGTCGCCGACGGCTATGCGAATGCCCTCCGCACGCTGCAGACCGTCGGCTACACCGAGATCAGCTTCTTCCTCGACCGCCGCCGCCAGACGCTGCCCATCATCGATGCACTCGCGTCGCTCACGTAGCCGGCGCCCGTAATTCCATTTCGTCCGCTCATGTCTGCTGCGTTGCTCAACCTTTACGATCTCACGCGTGAGCAACTGCGCACTCAATTCGCACGCTGGGATTTTTCACCCGTGCACGCGGCGACCCTTTGGAACTACCTTTACCTCGGCCTCGCGGACTCGTTCACCCCGCCTGCGATGCCCAAACTCCCGGCAAAAGTCCGCGACCGGCTCATCGCGGAAACGCAGATCGGGGTTCTTCCGACGGCACTTGAAACGGCCTCGAGCGACGGCTTCACCCACAAATACCTCCTCACCCTCGCCGACGCCGAGCGCATCGAAACGGTGTTGATGCGTTACACTGGCCGCGTGACGGCCTGTATCAGCAGCCAGGTCGGCTGTGCGATGGGCTGCGTGTTTTGCGCCACCGGTCAGATGGGCTACACGCGCCATCTCACCCCCGGCGAAATTGTCGCCCAAGCCGTGCACGTCGCCCGCGCGCTCCGCCCACCCCCACCCGAAAAGTGTCACGTAATACGTGACACTGCCTCAGCGATGTCTCCTCACACTTGTCACGTAATACGTGACAAACCGGCTGCGGCTCGCCTCCGCAACATCGTGCTCATGGGCATGGGCGAGCCGCTCCACAACTACGACGCGGTAATGACCGCAATCGACATTCTCCGCGATGAGACGGGCCTCGCGCTCGGAGCCGAACGCATCACCCTCAGCACCGTCGGCGTCGTCCCCGGCATCCTCCGCCTCGCGGCGGAAAAACGCCCGCTCCACCTCGCCATTTCTCTCCACGCCGCCAATCAGGCCGAACGCGCCGCGCTCGTGCCCGTCGCGAAAAAATGGCCGCTCGACGAGCTCATGGCCGCCTGTCGCACCTACAGCGAATCGACCGGCCGCCGCATCTTCTACGAGTGGACGCTGATCGCGGGAAAAAATGACACCCCCGCGCACGCCCGGGCGGTCGGTGAACTCCTCCGTGGTCTACCCGCGCAAGTGAACCTCATTCCGCTCAACCCTACGAACGGCTACACCGGTGCGCCCAGCCACACGGCGGCAGCGAAAGCGTTTCAGCACGTGCTGGCATCCGAGTTCAAACTTCCCAGCACGGTGCGCCAGCGCCGCGGCATCGACATCGCCGCCGGTTGCGGGCAACTCGCGGTCAACGAGACATCTGCCAATTAGGCCGTGCCCACTGACACCATGTTTCCGCCGCTGACAGGCCTCATAAACCACAGGAAACTTGTGCGGACTTCACGCGTCGTGCGCCATATGCGTTTCGCCCCGACCGTTCTCCGCTCACTTGCTGTAGCGACCACTCTCGTCACGTCGCTCTTCGCTGTGGAAGCAGCCTCCGTCCACACAACACGCCCAACTGACGCAGAACTCACCACCATTCGCACCGAAGTAGCTGTTTACCGAAAAAAGCTGGGGGATAAAGCCGGCGTGCCCGAAGTCGCCGACAAGTTTTTGCCGATCCCGAAAAATGGGCGATGGCTCACACCCGCCGAAGCGCAGGGAGCCTTTGCCAAAATGCACGGCAAACTGGAGGAGGTCCGCTGGTGGAAAATCGGACTCGATCCGGCCAAACTCGAACACGCCTTGCGCGAACCTGCGGCCATCGCCTCCGGTTGCGTGCGCGCCTTTAACGCCGGCCTCGACGGGGCACCACGCTCGTTGGCGTATGCGCGTGAGGCCGGCGATTTTCTCATCTGGACGCAGACCCAGGGCGGCACGGGAGTGTTTCCTTTTCCGGCCGTGCGCGGCGTGACCCGCGACAAGGCCTTCGTCGCCGCGGATCGTGCTCTCGCCAAAGCCGAACGCGAGGGTCGGCTCGCCGACGTCGTGCGCAACGGTTGGGCCGTGGACGATTCGTCCGATGGCGGCCTGCAATTCGACAACGGCGAGGCGGGCACCGCGATGTTCGAACTCTACGCCGTGACGAAGGAGGAAAATTACCTGACGTCCGCGCGGAAATCCGCTGACTGGGCGGTCGCCCGGCCGATCGCGCGCAATTGGAATTACAACAGCTTCAGTGTGTATCTGCTGGCCGAGGCGTATCGCACGACGGGCGAACGCCGTTACCTCGAAGCCGCCGTCCGCAAAACGCTGCTCGGTGTTAATCCGGGCCAACTCACCGACGGGCCGAACGCCGGCCGCTGGGTCGACGCCCACAACGCACGACCCACCTACCACTACATCATGATGCGCGCGCTCGCGTCGCTCGCGTCCGTCATGCCGAAAGACGACGCCGCGCGCCCCGAAATCTTGCGCGTGCTCACGCTCGGTCTGAAAGCGCGCAATGAAGAAATCCTTGGTCCCGGCGCGGCGAACAAAGACAAAGCGATGGAAGCGCTGCTCATGGTGAATCGCCTGTTCGCGAGTGACACAGCGTTCTTGCCAGCGTCCCGATCCGCCGAAGCTCTCGACGCAATGGGCAAACTCGTCTCCGAGCAATACCGGCGCGGCGCCGCACCCCTCGGCCCGCGCGAGTGGGGGATGTTCTTGGAGTTCGTCGTGTGGCGCGCGAAAGCATCCGCCGCCAAATAAACTTTCCCCAACCCAACCCCACCTCTTCCCGTGCCCCGCCTCATTTGTTTCCTTTCGCTCCTCTGCACGTTCGCCCGCGCCGCCGAGCCCACTGCACCCGCCTACGCTGATCCGAAGCCCCAGCGCTACCACCTCACCGCTCGGGCCAGTGAAATCGATTCGCGCGCGCGCCAGCACCCAGAGATTGATTTCGTTTTCCACGACAAGGCGGGCAAACCGCAGGATGTCGAAAACGCGGTGGTCGACACCCGGGTCGCTCCGCGTGGGCGGCTCGTGATTTGGTTGATGAACTACAACGCCCCGCTCTTCGAACGCCTCGGCGACTACGGGCTCCACGCCATTCAAGTAAGCTACGCGAACAAATGGTTTGGAATCATTCCGACGAAGGCGCGCGACGACGGCACGAGCCTCGGCAAACTTCGGCTCGAAGCCACCACCGGCGAAGATTTTTCACCCCTCTGCGTGATTCCGAAACCGGACGGCATGATGGAACGCGCGTTTCAATTCGTGAAGCATCTCGCGAAAACGCACCCGCAAGGAAAGTGGGAGCAATTTATCGCCGCCGACGGCGTGGGCTTGGACTGGGCCAAGGTGATCATCTCCGGCTCCTCCCACGGTGCGACGTCCGCAGCGCGCTTCGCCGTGCACCAACGCGTGGACCGTGTCGTCATGTTTTGCGGTCCCCGCGATCAGCTGGAGAGCTGGCAGGGATTTCCGTCCGCGACTCCGGCCAATCGTTTCTTCGGCTTCAGCCACGTCCTCGATACCGGCTGGACGGGCGACCACTACTGCCGCTCGTGGCAAATGCTCGGCCTCCACGCCTTCGGCTCGATCACGGACGTCGATGCCACCACCGCGCCGTTTGGAAACTCACGGCGGCTCATTACAAAATTCGACGTGAAGGGCGACGCCAAGCGTGCGCACAGCTCTGTCCAACCGGGCAGTGCGGCGGGGAAGAACGCTCAGGGCGAATTCCTCCACGAAGCAGTATGGAAATATCTGTTCACCCATCCGGTCGACCAAGTAGGTGCGCCCGTGCCACTTGACCCGGAGTGCGGTGCGAAGCTGCCGAAACCGTAGGGCCGGCGCTCGTCGCCGAGCCGTCACGGAACCAAGGGGAAATCTTTCCCATCAGTTGAACCGCTCATCGGCGCTCAGCTTAGCTCATTCAAACCGCCGGCTGCAGGTTCGCGCGTCGCCGATTAGGCGAGGCCCGCCCGGACTCAAATCGCCCTTCATGCCAAAAATTAGCGCAGATTAGCGCTTCAACCCTCCCGGCATTTTTCGGCGGCCGATCCGTCCGTCCTTTTTCGCCTGCCCAGCGGCGGGATACCCATGGAGATTGGTCTCACCCGTCCACGACTCGTCCACCCGACTCGCGCCTTGCCTCACTCTGCATTCCCCGCACGCTTAGCCTCGTCATGGAAACCGCTGCCAACGCCTGGACCGAGGAAGAGCTGATGGCTCTGCCGAAGGACGGCTACAAGCGTGAACTCATCGAAGGAGAACTGATCATGAGCCCTGCCGGATTTGACCATGAATGGATCGGCGCGCGCCTGAGTGCCCACATGATGTTTTTCGCTGAACAGCACCGGCTGGGTGTCGTCTGTGGGTCGAGCCTCGGATGCTGGATGGCCAACGATGATCTGCTCTGCCCCGACGTGTCCTTCATTTCGCGGGCGCGGCTGGCCGGCACCCGGCTCGCGCCAAGAAAATTCTTCCGTGGTTCGCCCGATCTGGTGGTGGAAATCATGTCACCCTTCGATACCGTCGGAAAGGTTCGCAAGAAAATGGAGGATTATTTCACGAGCGGCGCGCGCCTTGCGTGGGTGCTGAATCCACCGGAAAGATC
>Ga0209829_10000219_pt1 | contig 53124 bp, 48 predicted proteins | sample C_140205_EF_Meta_FD_187311 | JGI IMG/M metagenome (GOLD analysis project Ga0209829, IMG submission 187311) | Freshwater microbial communities from Lake Croche, Canada to study carbon cycling - C_140205_EF_MetaG (SPAdes) (version 2) | ecosystem: Environmental > Aquatic > Freshwater > Lake...
CTTTGCCTCCTACGCCTTGAATCTCGACTGGCGTCTTTTCGCGCCGCACCTCGCCCGCACGTTCCTCGATTACGAGCCCGGGATCCACTACAGCCAGCTCCAGATGCAGTCGGGCACCACCTACGGCTCCCCTCCGCGGATCTACAACCCGATCAAGCAGTCGCTCGAGAAGGATCCCTCAGGAGAATTCATCCGCCGATGGATTCCGGAGCTTCGAGATCTCTCAGGCGAGGCGATCCATCTCCCCCAAGACGTGAGCCGTCACGGCTACCCCGCGGCCATCGTCTCTCCCTGCTCCCTCTGGCGCGTCATGCGCTCGAACGGCCCCAAGACTCAGAATCCTAAGACAAAGAAACCTGAGCCTCAGCTGGAACTGGGGATCTGAAGCACCCAGAAACTTTCCCCACCACTCAGAAGCTGATGAGAACCGACGAAGTTGACGCGATGTTGCCCTCCCGCGAGAGCGGACTGAAAAAGCTGGAGGCCTTTTTGCACCACGCTGGCGTTGACTACGCACTGGGACGCAACAACGTTCCCGGAGTTGTCTCGGGGCTTTCACCTTACGTCCGTCACCGCTTGATCACGGAATCGGAAATCGTCTCTGCAGTGCTCAAGGAACATTCTTGGGCGCAGGCCGAGAAATTCATCCAGGAGGTCTGTTGGCGTACCTATTGGAAGGGGTGGCTCGAGATGCGACCGCAGGTCTGGGTAAGCTATGAGGAGGATCTCCGATCTCTGAGAAAAGGGATGGTCGAGGGGTCTGATCTCCGGTGCCGCGTGCAAGCTGCCGAGGGAGGCGAGACAGGTCTGGAGTGTTTTGATGACTGGGTGAGGGAACTCAGGAAGACCGGCTACCTCCATAATCACGTGCGGATGTGGTTCGCAAGCATCTGGATTCATACGCTGCGTCTGCCGTGGCAACTGGGAGCTGACTTCTTCATGCGTCATCTTCTGGATGGTGATCCTGCCTCCAACACTCTCTCATGGCGCTGGGTCTGCGGCCTGCAGACCAAGGGAAAGGTTTATGCGGCTAGCGCGGAGAATATCGAGCGCTTCACAAACGGACGGTATGCCCCCTACGGGCTCCTAGCCACAGAAGCACCACTCATCCCGGAAGAGGCTCCAATCTCGGGCCCGCTGCCGCTTACGCGATGCGACACCCATGTGCCAGGAGAGAAAACCATACTGCTCGTGACGGATGAAGATCTCACACCGGAGACGTGGGGAATTCCGACTGCCGATGTTAATGGAGTCATTCTGGTTGAGACAGCGGAGGTAGCAGGAGAATCCTCTAGCGGAGTCTCGAGCAAGGTGACGACCTTCAAGCGGAAGGCACTTGAGTCAACACAGGCACGACTGAAGGCTTTGGGCTGCTCCCCGGTGACGCTCCTAGGCGGCACGATGGAGTCGCTTCAAGAAAAGGTGAGTGCCCTTCTGCAAACACATCATGATGGCGAAAAAGTGACCCTCACCATGATGGGTGTCACCGTGGGAGCCACCCGGTGGATCATCGATCCCTTACTGGCCTTCCTAGGGCAGGAGGGAGTGACTTTGCGAAGATTACGAAGAGGCTGGGATGAGGAACTCTGGCCTCATGCCACCCACGGATTCTTTCGATTCAAGGCGCAGATTCCCACAGTCCTTCGACGGTTTGCTCAAGAATAGAATTCTGAGGCCGATTCAACTCGGATCGTTTGATGTTAGTTCATCGGCATCGATGTCGTCTTCATCCGATTCGGTAAAAGTCCGGTCTGGGGATTTCAACCGCCTTTCCAGCAGCTTGCGATGTTTCGTGACCCGCCCCGCAACCCGTTTGCGCCACATGGCAAAGCTGGAAGGCTTGAGTTCACGCCGCATGATGTCGATGACCTCGTGCTCTGCAAGTCCGGTGCGTGTTTTGATTTCTTCAAACGTGGTCCGGTCTTCCCACGCAAGCCGGATCACGAGGGAAATCTGGTCGCTTTGGATTTTGCCCTTCATCACGTGTGATCAGCAGTTCCCCACGAATTTTCGGAAGGTGAGGTTGATTCTGGGTGTCGTTATCTTCTTCGTCTTGGGCATGGTGTGCACCCAGTGATGCTGGGTGGCTCCTTTCATCACCAGCAGGCTGCCATTCTGAAGGAGCACGGAGACGACCTCCCCGGATTTGCGGTGTTTCAGTTTGAAGATCCTTTCCGCCCCAAAGCTGACGGAGGCAATCACAGGATTCTCATCCAGGGTCTTTTCATCGTCGCTGTGCCATCCCATGCCCTCGGAGCCATCATGGTAAAGATTCAGCAGGCAGGAGTTGAACTGCTCGCCGCACTCGCTCTCGACACGCTCCTTGATCGAGAGAAGAGAAGGGGTCCATGGTGCAGCAACCTTGCTGGTGCCGGAATAGGTGTAGGAGAACTCTCCATCTCCCATCCAAGCCACTTTCCGTGAGAGGATTCTTTTCTCTCCAAAGAGGATCACCTCGTCTAGCTGCCAAGGGATCCTCTCAAGGAGTTCACCAAACAGTTGGAGCGACTCCCTCGCTCCGAAGAGTGCAGGGCAATAGTCGACGGTCCCATCATAAGGAAGATATGGAAGATGAAGAAGAAGTGACCCAGAATTCACCGTCGTGGTTGCCCCAGTTGGTGTCACGACCAGTTGGGAGGGTGATTCCAGAACCGGGGCTTTCCGACGTGGCAATGGAGGGAAGTCCCAATCACGTTGCCGAACCATCGGGTCACAAAGAAGAGGAGGCGTGGAATCTGGTTCATGTCAGTCAGTCTAAGTTGGATAGTCGTTCCTGAAGCGGAGGAATGGGATGAAAGACCGCCGTCTTGGCAGCTGAGAGATTGATGTCCGTGGCATTGAGTCGCTCGATCTTGGATAAGAGGTCACGCACCTCCCCCGCAGAGGCGAGTGTAGCGAGCGATGCGTCGGCATGCCTCATCCAGATCCTGTTGACTGTGGGCCAGACAAAGAGGGCGAGAAAACACCAGGTGCTCATGATGGCGGCGCCGTTGAGGCCAGCCTGCACGGTATTCATACTAGGAAGAAAGCGGGCCAGGAAAATTCCGAGGAGGGTCCAAAGGGTCACGATGCCAAGGATCACGATCCATGTGCCTGATCGTCGGTAGTACTCCTCGCGTGCGGCCATGAGGGCTGCCTCGCGTGGCGTCAACCACTCCGCGACGGTGGTGGAGAGGGAAAGGAGCCCTCGGGGGGTGATGCAGCCATTCACGGTCTCCGAATCGCCATGATCGAACCAGCGAACCGGCCGTGGGTTTACACTCAGCGATTTCAACTCCCGCTCAAGATCCTTTTGAAAAGCTTCCTCCGGGGTACTCGGAGTTGCGGGGCGGCCCGCCGGTACAAGCAGGAACAAGATGAGGATCAATGCGCCTGCAGCAATCAGCAGCAGTGGGACCCATGGCTGGGGAATCTGGGCGAAAAGGGAGAAAAAAAGCATTCCTATCCAAAGTCCCGCCAAGGTGAGAGCCCTGTGTCGGATCCAATCACTCAACCACCCGGCGCCCGACTCCCGGAGACGGCTTGCGGCAAGTTCGACGGCGTTCCCCGCCAGTAGGTCAAACGGGAGATTCGCCAGCGTGATGAGCGCCGCCACTGCGAGGAGAGCCGCCGCTGTCATAAGGGGGCCGGTAAAAACTCCCGCCCACCAGGCCGCACTGATGGCAAGACCCCAGATCAGTGCCAGGTTGGCCCCGATGGAGGTGATTCCGGCCCAAAGGCGGATGCGCTGGTAGTTCGTAGGATCCACGACGGTAGCTTGTGAAAAAGAAAAGGCCGGGTCAATGACCCGGCCGTCTCGTGAATTGATCCGAACGGAGACTATTTTCCCTCCGCGAAGCGCGCGAGGCGGTTCGAGAGGATCAGGAAGGTCGGGGCCCAGAGGCCGACGAAGATTCCGAAGAGTTCGCCATGGGTCCGGACTTCGAACGACGTCTCTTTGCCACCGGCATAATACCAGATGGCGATGGAGGCTATCACCGAGGCGAGGCCGAGGACGAAACAGAGGTTGCTGAGGGGTTTCATAGGCCCCCTACATGATCCCCTTTTGGATGAGGCACAAGGTGATTCGACTAATCAAAAGAATTATCTATCCAGCTGGCTCATTTGATTCCGATTTGCGCTTTCCGCTTTGTGCGTTTCGTTTATCATGGAGGCTTATGCCTACTTCTATTGCTCAGCAGATTGCGGCCCGCAAGTTTCCTGCCTTCAGCCTAGAACGTCTGTTGAAAACGACCTTCGCTCCGAAGGCGGGTCAGAGGCTCTGTATTCTCATCGATCTGGAGAATCCTGCCGACATCAAGGACTTCGCTTTCCTGAAGGACCCTGCTCTCACGATCCAGAAGCACGCTGTCGAGTCCTTTCACAAGCCTCTCAATAGTGAAATCCTGGCCAAGATGGGGCTCACCGGGGGAGAAATCTTCGCCTACAAGCTGACTGGTGGAAGCAACCTCGACATGCCTGATGAAGCCTTCACGCCCGAAGGTAAGCAGGTCAGCCTCTCCAAAGATGTCTATCCCAACTACGACATCATTCTCTGTATCTCCACCTTCTCGGCGACCGCACCACTCACGGCCTTTGCCAAGCAGTACGGATTCCGCGGGGCGACCCTGCACGGTGTGAACGAGATCATTCTCTCAAGCGGTCTGGCTGTCGATTACGACGAGGTCAGTGTCGAGGCCGAGAAGCTCCGCCAGGGAGTAACCAAGGCCGACTGGGTCGAGATCGAATTCGGATGCGAGGGGAAAGACTACACCCTGCGCCTGATCCTCAATGGTCAGGAGGCCCAGAAGAGCCACGGTCTCTGCCGAGGTGATGAACCCGATGTCGCCAACCTGCCTGCTGGCGAGGTTTACTTTGTTCCCGAAGGTGCCGAAGGCTCCTTCCCCCACAGGTACGAGGATGGGACGCTCGGGCTCATGACCGTCACAGGCGGCCGCATCGTGAAGGCGGAGCTGATCAAAGGAAACGCCGCCACGGTCGCCGAGCACAATGCAAAGCTCTCTTCGGATCCCGTCACGGGTGAACTCGGGGAACTGGGGCTTGGCACGCAGCTCCTTCCTGTCAGTGGGCGCGATATTCAGGACGAGAAGGTCCGTGGTACCGTCCATGTCGCTACCGGCCGCAGTGATCATCTCGGGGGGCATTTGGTTCCCTCGATGTTTGCCGAGAAGAAGCACGCCACGCACGACGACATCCTCTTCGCTCCGCACAAGACACCCGAGATCCTGGTCAAGCAGGTCCGGATGAAGCGCGGTGACCAGAACGAGGTGCTGATCGAGAACTACGAGCCCTCGGCTTACACCAACTCGTTGGTTGCTTGATCATCGGCGTAGCCGCCGATGAAGGTAGATAGACTGAAGGCAACCAAGCTCGTGGGAACGAGCGCGGAAGACTGACAAAGTCAGCCCCGAAGGGGTGGCACCGTCCGCCGGGAGGCGGATGCCATCAATTAGACTTTAGGGCTGAAAACAGCAGACCTATAGCTCTGCTTAGGCCGAAACAGTTTCCTGCGGTTTGTTTCTCGGTACTAAGATCCTAGAGCCTAAAACTCTAGAGGCTGAACAGCCTTTCTCCTCCGTCCCCTACCACTGCATCGCCTTGATGCGGGCGGCGGCTTCGATCACTTTCTCGCGGCTATTGAAGGCGGAGATGCGGAAGTAGCCCTCACCGGCCCGACCGAAGCCGCTTCCGGGAGTGACCACGATATTTGCTTCATCCAGCATCCGGTCAAAGATCTGCCAACTGGTTGCTCCCGCAGGACCATGGACCCAGATGTAGGGAGCATTCACGCCGCCATAGACTTTGAGTCCGCAGGAGGCCACGGCCTCGCGGAGGATCTTGGCATTCCCCATGTAGTGCTCGACGAGAGCAGCGACCTCGGCCTTCCCCTCCGTGCTGTAGAGTGCGGCTGCTCCTCGCTGGGTGACGTAGCTTACCCCGTTGAACTTGGTCGTGAAGCGGCGGTGCCAGAGCGGATGGATCGGACGGCGCTCCCCACCCTTGCAGAGGGCTGTGAGCTCCTTGGGGACGACGGTGAAAGCACAACGGGTGCCGGTGAATCCACCGTTCTTGGAGAAGCTGCGGAACTCGATGGCGCACTCGCGCGCACCTGGGATCTCGTAGATGGAGCGCGGAACGGAGGGGTCACTGACGAAGGCATCGTAGGCGGCATCGTAGAGAAGGATGGAGCCATGCTTGCGGGCGTAAGCGACCCACGCCGCGAGCTGATCACGGCTGGCCACGGCCCCCGTCGGATTATTGGGGAAACAGAGGTAGATGATGTCAGCCTTCTCCTCCGGGATGGCAGGCACGAAGCCGTTCTCTGCCGTGCATTCGAGGTAGATGATCCCCTCGTAGGAGCCATCTTCACGGGCGTCGCCCGTATGACCTGCCATGACGTTGGTGTCGACATAGACGGGATAGACGGGATCCATCACGGCGACCCGGTTGTCGGAGCCCAGAATGTCCAGGATGTTGCCCCCGTCGCACTTGGAGCCGTCGGAGACAAAGATCTCGTCATCGGCCACCTCGAGTCCGCGGTCGCGGTAATCATGCTGAGCGATCGCTGTGCGCAGAAACTCGTAGCCTTGCTCGGGGCCGTAGCCATGGAATCCCTCGCGGGTTCCCATCTCGTCGATCGCGGCATGCATCGCCGTGCGGACGGCGAGGGGAAGAGGCTCGGTCACATCGCCGATACCGCAGCGGATCATCCGGGAAGCGGCGTCAGGGTTGGCCTCGGTGAAGGCCTTCACCCGCCGTGCGATTTCTGGAAAGAGGTAGCCTGCCTTGAGCTTGAGATAGTTGGAATTAAGGGTCGCCATAAGAGTATTAATAGAACAAAAAACCCTGCGTTGTTGCTAGCGCAGGGTTGTTTTTTTTGTCGAGGCCGAAGAGCAAGCAGCTCAGCGCCTTATCTCCTTGCCGAGTGGCCCGTGGAGATTTTTAATAGTCGTCTCTGCAGTAATGCGCGATTAGCTCAGTGGTAGAGCGCTTGCTTCACACGCAAGAAGTCGCAGGTTCGAACCCTGTATCGCGCACCACTTCCAAATTGGCCTCAGTTACTCTTTGAGGCCGATAAATAGAGGCCCTAAGGTCGATTGACCTCCTCCTCTCGCTCTCGCGGATTCCCGCAGATCCCGCAAACTTTTTGTTACCTTTTGTTACCATTCTGGTGGACTCCAACGGCCATCCTCGTGCCGCCGATGGCGGCTGGAGATCCGAAAATCTGCTCCCCGGCAACGCCCCTGGCCTCGCCCCTTCATTTTTTACCGGAGGAGGGTTTTGTTACCGGCCAGTGAAACTTCCCCTTCGCAGTGAAAACCACCATATGACTGAGGCACGTCAGACGGTTTCGATGCATCAATGTGGATTTTTTGGAAAATTCTACGGTGATGTATTCTTTGGCCCTGAATCAGCAAGAGAGGTGTTGCATCGCCGAACCCATCCATATGCTGAGAAACAGCGTTTCTTTGATTTGACCCTCCATCTCCCATAAAAATCCTTGTCGTGTTCACGTTTTATATTATGTTCACGAATGCATGAACGCTGTCAATTTCATGAACAAAACGAATCCTTCAGAGGAGTTTTTTGAAAGAGACGTCTGCTCCAAGCTTGAGGAGATCCTTCGACGCATTCCTTGGCTTCAAGGATGGAAGGAGGTCCATTCTCAACACTCCTCTTGGGATTTTGAGATGAGCCTCCCATTCCCCGACGGGGAGGTTCGTTTCTGCGTCGCTTGCAAAAAAGAGCTCCGGCCAAGTGGGTTTCCCCTCCTCGCTCATTCCGCCCATCTCTCTTCCGAGGGGGTGACTATTCCGGTCCTCGCGATGCCGTGGGTTTCTCCAAGGATGGCAGAACTCTGCAATGAGCATGGGTGGAGCTGGTATGATTTATCGGGAAACTACCTTCTTGATGTTCCTAGACGGCTCCGCCTTGAGCATACCGGCAACAAGCCTCCTCGCAGAACGCTAAAGCAAGCAGCGAATCTCAGCACCCCCGAAACTGGTCGCATTGTTTGTCTGTTACTACAGCCAGAACATGCAGGCAAATCGTGGACTCAACGTGAAATCCAGAAGCACTGCGCCCCGATCGTGAGCCTTGGTCTGGTCAACAAGGTGGTTCGTCATCTACGGGATGAATCCCTGATTGAAGGGCAGGAAGGCGGGCTTCGTGTTTCGGAGCCATTGAAGCTCCTCATGGCTTGGCGAGAGGCCTACCGCTTCAAGCGCCATGAGCGCATGAGCTACTTCACCTTGTTACAGGGCAAAGAGCTACACAACGCGCTTTCCCGCCTCGGACAGGCGCACCCCTTTCAGGTGGCGTATGCAGCTTTCTCTGCTGCTGATATTCAAGCGCCCAATGTTCGCCAGCCAAAGACATGGATCTACCTCTCGCCTCGCATCGAAGAAGAATTCCGATCCGTTGTCAGTGCGAAGCAGATCGATTCCGGTGAGAACCTTGTCGTTCTCTTTCCCCAAGATGAGAGCATTCTCGCGATGTCCGAGCCTGTGCCGGTTGGCTCTGAACGCATACCCTGCACCAATCCGGTCCAGACCTACGTCGATCTTTACCACTGTGGAGGTAGAGGACAGGAAGCCGCCGAAGCGCTCCTCGAACAGCGCTTGATGCCAGCGTGGAAAGCCGCTGAAGTCATCGCATGAATCCCGAGCCACGCCATCAGGAGGACTACGCACCCCGTCAGGTGGAGGCCGCAAAGCGTGTGCTCATTGATGTCGGACAGATCCTTGCCTCCTTTGCGGATTGTCTCGTCATCGTGGGAGGATGGGCACCCGATCTCCTACTTACAGAAGCCGCTGAAGCTCACACAGGCAGCATAGACGTCGACCTCGCACTCGATGTGGAAAGACTTGGCGATGGTCGCTATGCAAGCCTGCTCAAGCTCCTCCTCGATACTCAACGCTACCGTAAGGGAGTAAAACCCTTCCAGTTGATCACTGACGTGGACCTTAAGGACGGAGAAAAAGCCATTCAGGTGGAGTTGGATTTTCTGGCCCCCGAAAGCGCCCAACTTGAGAAAAACCATCCCAAGCTAATCGAGGATTTCCGAATCCTGAAAGTCGATGGCTCCGAAGTCGCTTTTCAGAATCCCGTGAACCTCACCATTCCCGGCAGGAATGTCGTGGGAGCCAGAAACTCCGTACAGCTACGGGTCGTCTCCCTTCCAGACTTCATCATCATGAAGGCGCATGCCCTCCGAGGAAGGGAGAAACCCAAAGATGCCTACGACATCTGCTACTGCCTGGAGAACTATCCTGGCGGACTGGAAGCCCTTGCCAGCAATTGGAAATCCCGCCTCGGGGAAAAAGCTGTCACCACGGCAGTTGCCATCCTCGGAGAAAAGTTTGAGGGCGTGGATTTCCTGGGGCCCGCTCTTTACGTCGAGTTCTACTCATCAACGGACACAGAAGAACAGGCCATGCAGGCCCGCCGCGCCTACGAGCTTGTCCATCGATTGCTGAGCCTCCTCCATTAGAGAAGAGAGGCTTTCAGCCCCAGCTACCGGGGAAGTCACAGGGGAAGTCGCCGGGGAAGTCAGCTGCTCCTACTCTACGGATAAAGTAGAAGACGGTTTATTCTGTCCTTCTTAAAAGGACAGATATTGAGAAACCGGTCCTTCTCAAAAGGACAGGATCCACAGGACTTCTCTATCCCCAGAAGCATCCATGCTCGTCCTGATTCACGAGGTGGAGCCATTCCTCCAAGGAGCCGGTCTCGGGACATGGGTCGTAGGTATGCCATTTTCCATCACCACGCCTCCAATAGACCTTCCAGACGTTACGGCTGCGCACATAGCTGGTCTTGGCCACCGGACTCTTGATCCACTGTGACTTGTCGCGGAAGTAAGGCCTTTCTTCAAAAATCTCGATCTCGTTCCCTTCGATATGCTGGCCTTCCCTGACCATGTTCCGGAGGTGAAGGGGCGGACGGCGGTGAGTCCAGATGATCCTCTCGATCTGCTCCGTGAAGGTTGCGATTTCGTCTTCAGTGAAGGTCATGAATTCATCAAATCGGCATTCCGAGACTCCGTCAAAATCTTCTCCCCGCATTCCCTCTGAAGTCCTCGGAACCCCGCAAGTCACCCCGCATGTGACCCCGCAAGTCGCTTCGGGTGATTCCAGATCTCTTTTGGGCGCCATGTTTAGATATAGTATGAATATTCCCCCATGAGGGGAATTTCCGATCATATTTCAAACACTTGTTGTCAGAATGATTAGATAATGCTATATTATTCCCCCATGAGGGGAATTTTCAGACATTCTCTAATCAGGCCACTCCACACGAGCCTCCCTCATGGAGCGCCCTTTGACGTTCAGGCCCTGACGAAACAGAAAATCTCTGCAAAGCAGGCCGCCCGCTATGTGGAGAGCGGATGGCTCGTCAGGCTTGGACAAGGTGTCTATGCCTTCCCCGCGGACAAGCTGGATGCCCCCGGCTGCATCCTCCTGCTTCAAAAAAAGTCCCCCGGACTCCATGTTGGAGGGAAGAGCGCCCTTGCCCTTCATGGCGTTCGGCACAATCTGGGCGCCCGTGAATCGTGGACCCTCTGGGGAGATCAGCGATTCCTCCTCCCCGAATGGTTCACCTCCCGCTTACCTGCCCGGTACACCTCTTCTCGCCTCTTTACCTGGAAGCCCGCCTCGCTCAATGCCGACACCATCTCCACTCCGGCGGGGGCCTTGGAGCACCTGAAAGTCTCGGTTCCCGAGCGGGCCGTCCTGGAACTGCTTTCCGAGATAGGCACCCATCAAGACCTCGAGGAAGCTCGCAACCTCTTCGACGGCATCCGGAATCTCCGCTCCAACGTCCTCGGACACCTCCTCTCCTGCTGCACGAGCGTGAAGACCGTACGCCTCTTCCTATCCTGGGCTCGTGAGACCGGCATCGTGGATGTCGATCAGCTCCTCAAGACCCACAAGATCTCCACTGGTAGTAAAAGCCGCTGGATCAGTCGGATGAAGGACGGCACCCTGCTGACACTCAAGCATGGATAAGACCTACATCGATACCGTCCGGCTCCTGCTCAGGGTTGCCCCCGATGTCTTCGCAGAGAACCTCTTTGCGCTCAAGGGAGGCACAGCCATCAACCTCTTCATTCGGGACATGCCACGTCTCTCAGTCGACCTCGATCTGGTCTTTACCGATCATACGCTCCCGAGAGCAGAGGCTCTTCAGGTAATCACATCGGGACTCCAGACGATCAGCGACCGACTCCACAAAACAGGCCTCTCTGTTCGGAAGATCGGCAACAAGGAGATGGGGGATACCAAGCTCGTGATCGAGGACGGGATATCCATGGTCAAGATCGAGGTAAACACTGTGCTTCGCGGAACGGTTCTTCCCGTAGAGCACCATTCCCTCACCAAGAGCGCCTCGAACCTCTTCCTTGCAGAACTTCAGCTACCCACCTTGGCCCACGCAGAGCTCTACGGAGGCAAGCTCGTTGCCGCGCTTGATCGCCAGCACCCCAGGGATCTTTTCGACGTCCATCAGCTCTTCGAGAATGAGGGAATCACGGAGGCCATGGTCGAATGCTTCGTCATCTACCTCTCCGCGCATGATCACCCTCCCCATGATGTCCTGGATTCAAGGGACAAGGACATCAGCAGAACCTATCAGGATCAGTTCGAGGGAATGGCGACTGTCCCCGTAACCTTGGATCAACTGATGGCAACCCGCACAAGACTCCGGGATGAGCTGTCCAAGCGTCTCACCCTGCGGCAGAGAAACTTCCTTTTAAGCCTAGTTCGTGCCGAACCTGACTGTAGCCTACTCGATTGTCAGCATGCATCCGAGCTTCCGGGCATCCAATGGAAGCTGTTGAATCTCAGGAAATTTCGAGATCAGAAGCCTGAAGGCTTCGCCGAACAAATCCGAAAGATGGAGCAACTTTGGGCCTAAGGAAGCACTACTCCCACACTCCCCCTTGAGCACAGGCGCAGTCCGTTCTGCTGCGGAAGGCCGGCTTCCCTGATACGCTGGATGTCGATGTCGTAGACCAAGCGGCGCAGGGTGAGAGACCCATCCCCTTCCCGACGCCCCCCACGTGTACACACTCACAGGAACACACCTTTTTGGGGGATATGGTGTGTGGGTATTCCTTAAAAATCTGAAGGGTTATTATTTAGTTCCAAATTTTCGATTAGTCCGTTTGGCCAATTCGATGCAATATTTTCCAACAGCTTTTTGGTATTTAATCCACATCGAATGCGAAATCAGTAGTTGTTGACCAGGTTTTAATTCGATCCACGGGCATGCTTTCAACAATTTATTATCTACTAAACCACCCCGGTGTATAAGTACATTTCGTATATGATGGAGCTCGTATAATGCCTTATTATGTTCATCATTGAATGATCCATTTAAATTAAATACATGCAGTAATTTTTCAAATCGCGTAATTCCAGATTTATTTGGCGCACTTGTTGATTGATCAAGTAATCCCACAATCCACATGCACTTTTCAAAGTGATCTAATGATTCATAATCACCTATTCGCACCTGAAGTTTACTAATGCTATCTGTTTTCCATATAGCTAATTCATTAGCAAGACATTTTGCTGCAAGTAAGTATACTAATGATTCAAGCATGCTCCACATTGCAATAACTGATTGTTCATGTAATATCGGAAAATCAGTTTCTACTTCTTTTTTTGCCAACTCCTCCTCTCTTTTTGCCTTTGCAAGTTTATCCTTTGATGTCGCTTCCTTTATTTCTCCATCTATTGAGAGCAACTCTTTTAATAAACCATGTCTTTTTTGTATATAGTTTATGCCTGCAATCGACATATGTAATACGTCCGAAAGCCTTTCTAACCTATCAATAAAGCCGTAAAATATATTCTCTGCCCAGACAGGCTGATAACCCCTTAGTATATTATTATCAGTCATCTCAAAAATTATTGATTAGGAATTATCCCTTCTGAGTGAACTGCCCGGCGAGGCCGTCGATGGTCATGTTCTCGGCGATTGCGTCGTGGGGGATGAGGAGGTATTTCCACGGTTTCCCTCCGTTGGCCTTATTGTGGGCTGAAGCGTGTTCGCACCAGCGGATGGCGGCCTCTTTCTTAGCAATGACCTGAGGGTCATCGATGTCGCCGCGAGCCTTGGGCTCAAGCATGTAAATGGTGTCCTTGGTCTCTGCGACGAAATCAGGCTGATACTCGTGCTGGTCATGCCCCCACTTGTAGACGATCTGGAATTGCCCCCTGCCCGGTTTAAACCACTTGTCTGATTCCCGATCCAAGATGATCGAGAGGACTCGCTCTGTATCAGATTGGAACTTTTGCGCAGGATAGAGGCACTTCTTGAATTCACCAAAGACCAGCTGAGCGATCTTGGTCACATCAGCAGGCCTGCGACGGAAATCCAAGATCCCCTCAACGGCGGGCACCGTGAAGGCCAGCTGTTTCAGTTCTGTGAAGCCTTTGCTGATTCTGACCTCATAGTCCGAAGCCTTTTCCCAGTAGTGGTCGAGCATCTGAGCATGAATCGAGTCTGCGAGCTGCTGCTGGTGATACTGGAGGACATTGGTGACCTCTTCCTCATCCTTCAGGTAGCTCTTGAGATGCGAGACCATCTGCCCGCTCAAGTCATAGAGCAGATCAGCATGGTGGTCGTAGGAAATGTCATCGAAGTCGATTAAGGCCCGCACGAGGTAATCCTCGAGACGCAGCTCGCGCTGTCCGCTGCCCTTTGAAGAAAGAGTCTCCTGCTTGTGAGTTCGCAGGTGCTGGATGAGTACGTCGCGCTCGATCGGTTGGAAATGAATCGACTTGGTATCGAGCTTGAAGGGGTTGAAGCCACTGCTCACCTCCCCTTTGGGAACAACGAGGATCCGGGGAATATTGATCGTCTGTTGAACAAATAGCTTGGTCGTAGTTGCCACTACGGCAGCAACATCGACGGCTTGAGTCACTCCCTCCAACTCTCCTTGAACAGGTGTCAGGGCCTCCTGCACCCGCGCAGAAATCACCTCCTGAACCTCCGGAGCAAAAAGCCCCTGAGAATTGGGAAGCTGCTCAAACTGGCGGATGACATTCAGCGTGACTTGAGCGGCCTTTTGCTCAGCTGCCGTCGTGAACTGCGAGACTCCATGCGTCTCTGTCACCCCTGGCATCGTCGCCTCACTCGTCGTGACAGAGGATCCGCCTAGCTGCCCAAGAATGGACGGCTGCACAACGACAGTAGCGAGGCGCTGATGCTCTTTCGCAGGTTCGAGGATCACCTGCTTCATCCGAATCACAGAGTCTCCACGGTTTGCCTCATCGACGATTTCTTGAAACTTGTCGTGCGCCACGATCGTCAGACGGTCGACCGCCTCCACGCCCGTGCGCTTCCCATAAGGAAGACGCAGACCACGCCCGATCGACTGCTCGATCAGCGTCCGGGCATTGGCAGCTCGGAGCGGGATGATCGTGTAGAGATTGGTCACATCCCACCCCTCCTTGAGCATGTTCACATGGATCACGATCTCGGTTGGCTCTTCGGGATCCTCGACCTTGAGAAGACGGGCTATCATCTCTTCCTCCTCGGCCCCGGTCTTGCTCGAGTCGACCTGGATGACCTTCTCCTTGTAGCGGCCCTCGAAGAACTTCTCCGACTGGATCAGCTTCAGGAGTTCCCCTGCGTGAGTTGTGTCCTTGGCGATTACGAGGACAAAGGGCTTCACGATCCGCTGCCCCGTCTCACGGGCATAAGTCTCCAGACGAACCTTCACATCCTCATGGAGTCGGATGCCATCCTCGAGCTTGATCTGCTCGAGCTGCGCATCATTGAACTGGCTCGCATCGAAGTTCTTCTGCGTGGCAACGGCTGGCTCCTTCACAAAGCCATCCTCCATCGCCTTCGCGAGCGGGTAGTCGTAGATGACATTCTTGAAGGGCTCCACCGACTTGGTTCCCTCGACGAAGGGAGTCGCCGTCAGCTCCAGCCCCAGGGTCGGCTTCAGCTCATTGATCGCCTTCACCCCCGCGCTCGCACGATAGCGGTGCGACTCATCCATCAGGAGCACGAGATCGGGCAGCCCCGCCAGATACTCGAAGTAACTCTCCCCGATGTATTCGGAAAGACGCTTGATGCGAGGAGATTTCCCACCGCGGACCTCAGAGTTAATTTTCGAGATGTTGAAGATGTTCACCTTGCAGCGGAGCACCTGGTCAAAGAGCGTCCCCGCCTTCGCCTCATAGTTGTCCCCCGTGATGATGTCCGGAGCATCGACAGCGAACTCCGAGATCCCCTTGAAAACATACTTCGGGGTATTCGGCGTGAAGTCTGCGATCAGCTTGTTGTAGATCGTCAGATTCGGAGCCAGGACGAAGAAATTGTTCACCCCATGCGCCAGGTGCAGGTAGGTGATGAAAGCACCCATCAGGCGTGTCTTGCCGACACCCGTAGCCAGAGCGAAACAGAGCGAGGGGAACTCCCTCTCGAAGTCCGTTACCGTCGGATACTCACTCCGGATGATTTCGAGAGCAGAGGCCAGATCAGCCGCCTTGCTCGGAGGAACGATCTCCGTGATCCGATTGAGAATCTCGAGCGAGTGACGCTGGGGAGGACGGAGGCTTAGGCGTCCAGCGATGGCATTAACGTGGCGATTCATGATTTCCAGAGAGGGTGATTTCGCCAGTTGGTAGGAAGGCCGATTGGCTCCAAAGGAATTTCGGGGAATTCGTCAAACAGCGAAAAAAGGCGACTTCTCCATGCGCTTGTATTCGTAATTTTGCTAAGCCAGAAATAGCAAATCGTCAGCATGTATCCCGTCCTGTTATTGGGAATCTTGGGTTCGACATGCCATGGCCGAAATTTGTTTCGCTGGGGTTCCGACGGTTTTCCGGCCTCTCTATTCCAGATACGATCATGGTGTGCACACGCATTCCGCAGGACAAGCAGGGCTCTTAACCACGAGATAAAGTGCTCATCAGAAAATCCGTATTCTCCTGCGACCTGAGTTTTTATCTCAGGGGCAACATTGCTTGCCATGGTCAGTACTGCACCGAAGCTCATAAGCTCTGCAACTGCCCAGATGGGCAACTCATGATGGTGATCTCCATATTTTGCTCGAAAATGCTGCACAAAGCGTTCGCTTTTTGCTCGATCGGTCTCTACTGCAAGTTTTTGTCTCCATTTGAGGAAATCGCCTGCCGATTTGAATCCGGGGAATGAGCGGATGTCCAAATAACCAAAGGCCCCCGCCGGTTCGCCTGAATGCGCCGGAACATCATGAGCAAAATGATAAATCAACTTTGTTCGGACAGAGACTTCTATCCGCTCAATGGCATCGAGAATCAAAACCCTCAGTCGCCTGTCAAAGGTGTAGATTCGCCAGACCTTTTCTAGTGTCGTTCCCGGAGCGAATTGATCCTCAGCTCGCCTGAAGGGGAAGAGATAGCCGCTTAGTCGGTAGTAATTCACGGACGACAGGCGGGAGATCAATTCTTCCCGATCTGCAATCAGTCCTCTGTGGAGTAGTCGATCCGCTTGCTCCTCAAAGGAGAGGGCGGGTTTTTCATATTTCATGAGCGCCCTCCTCTTTCAGATGCCCTCTGGACAGCCCTTGATTCTGGGCAAAAAATACCCGCCGAATTACGCATTCTTGAAGAGGCGCGGCGGGTTTGCTACCTAAAACACTACAAAGGGCAGGTTGAGAGTCAAGCCCCCATGCAGGGATTTGAACCCACGGGGTAGATCCCACAGGTGCCATACGCAGAGAGAAAATCATGGCGCTCATAGCAGATCGATCTGGCCCGGTTCGGGAGCTGGCTTGGGAGCCGTTGGAAGGTTCTCCACCTTGAGGCTATAGTCGTCATGGCCCCATTCGCAGCGGGTGAGGACGGCCTTGGGGATCTTCTTCACCGTGAGATTCGGATAGCCCTCCTTGCGTCCTCGGAAGGAGGTGCAGACCACGAGGAGGGAGCGATCGGAGCCTACCTCATCGGAGAGCTGCTGGAGCTGATCATGATTCAGGCTCGCTGTGGTCACATAGAGAAAATCTTGCTCAGTCGATTGTCCATGCTGCCAGTAGATCGTATCACTTGGTGCGTAGGTGAATCCCTCCAGCTTGCAGATCGCCTCAGCGAGCATTGGGGCATTGTAGTCCTGAGAAATGACCCAATTGCCCCACTTGTCTTGGCTCAAGAGCGAAGGAGCGAGACGGTAGTAGCGGAATCCTCCGCCTCCCTTCCATCCGAAAGCCTCGGTGATCCCACCGGGATCGGCACCATCCACGACTTTCTTGAGACGTGGGAGGCAATGGGTATGGCAATGCTCTCCCAGCTCAATACCGATCCAGCGACGCCCCATCTTGTGCGCAACTGCAGCTGTCGTACCGGAACCAAGGAAAGAGTCGAGGACGAGATCGCCGGTGTTTGTTGCAATTTGAAGAACACGCTGAATGAGACGCTCGGGTTTGGGCGTAGCAAAAATATCTTCGGAGTTAAATGATTTGGCTTCTTTTTTTGCCTCCTCATTGTCTCCCACATCATCACGCAGCCATATTGTGCGCGCTACGACTCCATCTTGAACCTCAGTGAGAAAACGTTTCAAACTGGGTTTGGCATCTCCTTTAGGTCCAAACCAAAGTCGTTGATCAGCCCTCAATCTTTCTATTTCTTCGGGTGGGCGACTCCAACTCCTTCCAGCAGCGGGAAAGACTTCTTTTCCAGATGGTGTTACGATTGCATAGAAATCACGATCGCGATGTTCGGAGCGAGTTAGATCACTAGGCTTCCATAGTCCTCGAGGATCATTATCAGGATTTTTATATGCCGCATCCTGCTTGTCAGTTCGTGGCAATAGGTTCCACTCCCATTGATCTACATCTTTTGCCCAAATCAGTATGTGGTCATTGTCTGATGATAAGCCTTTTTGATTGTTTCCGGGGGAGTATTTCTTTTGCCAGGCAACATCTGCTACGAAGTTTCTTCTGCCAAATACTTCATCGGCCATTACCCGAAAATAGTGAGCCTCGTTGTCATCAAGGCTTACCCAAAGACTCCCTCTATTTGACAACAACTTTTGCATTAAAACCACCCGATCCCTCATTAGAGAGAGCCATAACGAATGCTCGATCCCGTCATCGTAGTGCTCGAAGGCACTGCCGGTGTTGTAGGGAGGGTCGATGAAGATGCACTTCACCTTTCCGCTGTAGTCTGACTCCAGGGCTTTTAGCGCTAGGAGATTGTCACCCTGAATAAGCAGATTGTCATAGATGTCGGCATCCGTGACCCGCTGACCGGCATGATAGGAGCGCTCCGGCTCTTCCAAAAGAATCCGAGGCTCCAGCTTCGCCCGGTTCTCCTTCCCTATCCACGTGAGCTCAAGCTTCTGTTTAAGCTTCATTCTAGAGAGAGTCACTTGTGTGCTTTCTGCCATGCCTTAGAGAGCGCAGCAAATGCTGTTGAGAGATTAGCCTCAAAATCCTCCTTAGATATAGAAGCGCCTACGGTTTTTCCTAATTCCGTTTTTTCGCCGGGCTTCATGGCGGCGATTTCTGTAACGGTCTTGTTCCATGGAGCGGGGTAAGCCTCTTCAATTGCAGCGGTGGATTGAATGAATATTTGATCGTCGTCTTTTAGGTTTGGATAATCTTTTCGAAATTTATCATATCCCTTTTGCTGAGTAGCATTAGGCTTGTCACATAGCAGAACAATGCAGTCACGATAGACGGGCGTTTGATAGAGTGGAGTGAAGACTGTATTAATTGCATCCATTGAACGTCGCTGTTTTTCAGTATCGCCGCCCGCAAAGATTATCTGTAATGTTGGTTTATTGAAATAATGTCGAGAGATCACTCCTCTAAGGAGTTCATATTCTGTGCGTCCTTCGACAATGAGAAAATTGTTTGGGAACAGAAGATCGGCTGGGCTTCCACCCATTAATTCATAAATAACATGAGGTTTGTCTGACGCCGATATCTGCATGATCTGGCTGGATTTAGTAACTTTATGAACCTTGAAAAGTCCCTGCTGATCATGCTCATCAGCCACCATCACTGAGGAATGCGTGTTCACAAACACTTGGTCGCCATTTTTCGCCAGCAGCAACAAAGCGTCCTTGAGTTGACGCTGGGCAGACGGGTGAAGATGGAGTTCAGCCTCGTCAATGAGGAACAAGAATCGCTTGCCGAGTTCATCCTTTTCCCGACGGTAGTCCGAATATGTCTTGATGATTGCGAGCATCAGAGCTCGTTGCATTCCGTCACCCTTTTCTGTGGCAGTAGTCTCAATGCCGTCGTCAATGGACGTCTCAAAATTTTTAAGCAAATCGTCAAATGCTGGCTCAATGACATCAAAGGCTACCTTGGCGCATTCCGGAAATTGCTGTTCAAGGTGATCTTTGACCTTGCCACCAAGAGAGTTCAATTCGACTCGAACCTCAGATTGTTCACTACCGAAAACTTCATCAAACTTGTCACGAAACTCGCGGTATTTGGTACTGCTTTCCAGAATAGTGGTTAAAACACCCGAAAGCATTTCTCCTATCGGCGTCTTCCTTCCATATTTTGAGATGTCTGCAAGTCGAGTGCTTGTTGCTACGTATTGAAGTCGAGGAAGACAATCGTTGAAGGCTTTATCAAAGCCAGCAAAGTTTTTCGCTGACCACTCGCCTTTTGCCTCGTCCCATAGCGAACGCTTCCCTCCATCACTCTTTCGCCTAATAACACGAATTACGTCATTACCATCTGCAAATTTCCGAAATGACTCTCTAGTCTTTTCATTCTTAACCGTTTCAATTCCGGATTGGATGCCCGAGAACTCAACCTCCACAGATACTTCCAAAGCTTGATCCCGCATGTAAGGAATCTGCGCCCAATCACCGGAATTGTTATAAAACCATTCGATTGCCTCAAATAAGTTGGTTTTCCCGTGGTTGTTCTGACCTATAAAGACATTAAGGCCCGACGGATAAATATCTGCCGATTCTACTGAACGGAAGTTCTTAACGATCAGCCTCGTAATTTTCATAGTAACGGTTTTTGGAAGTCATTGGGAAATTTTCTAAAGTGGTGGTTTGAAGAGATCGAGGAGCGCTCTAAGTGTAGGCAACTGTTCAGAGAGGGAGGTCAGCAGTGCTGGGGGAAAATGGCGCTCGTAGGTTTGCTGATTTGTGAGTGATTGGCCGAGGCGTTGCTTAAGTCGGCTTTTACACTCTGCAGAGCTACTCGGAGGTTTCTCCTCTAGAATCTCTAGCAGGAGCCCTTCGATGCAGGGTGAGCAGGTGAGAATCTGGATCATTTTTCGCCGGGCTGTTTCCAGGTGCTTCTCCTGAGGTGGCCTGTCCTCATCATAGATAGCCACGCGTCGGTCGAAGGCGACGAATCTGTCGAGGGTGGCCTTGAGCACAGCATCGCTGTTTCCAGGAGGGGATTTCACGGTGATGCGTGAGCCACTGTCTTTCCCGAAGTGAGTCTTCAGGTGCTTGAGGAACACCTCCTCTGTCTCTCCCTCCACCACGATGAGCGTGGTATGCCGAGCGAAGCGCGGCTTGCGTTTGAAGGGGTTCGACCGGGACATGGGAAATGAATCTCAGAGGTTCGGGATGCCGCCGTAGGCCCCGGCATGATACTTCGCGTAGTGGTTGGCATCATTCCGTGCGATTCCTTTGACCTCATCCAGTCGCCAAGCCTCGGAGGAGAGGGTCTCGGGGTTCTTCTCGGTAAGAATGATCTGATACTTCTCGAGGGTCTCCTGGAGGAGGTAGTCGGAGTGGAAGTTCGCGATGAGCTGGGCGTGCTTGGGATTATGCTCGCGGGAGTAGAAGAGCTGAACGATGGCTCGGACCATGTGCGGATGCAGTCCGGTCTCGAACTCGTCGATGACAGCCACCCCACCTGACTGGAGCACTGGTAAGATGTAGCGCAGAAGTACGAAGTAGGCCTGAGTGCCGCGAGATTCCTGAAAAAAAGGACGGGCATAGGCAACTCCTGACACGAGATGCTCTGCGACAGGAATGTGAATGCTTTGCTCTTTTCCCTCAGGGTTCAGAAACTTGTTCTCAACAATCTGGATCTTCTCAATCCCGAGATCTGCTGTCGTTAGGTATTGCTCAGCAGATTTGAGAAGGTCTTTGTGCTGTTGAAAGAACTCGGCTGCTCCCAGCACATTGCCGAACTCCGGTTCATGATTCGGCATCCGTCCGTGCAGGTAGACATTAGTGTAGAGAGCCTTAAAATAATTCGAGAGTTTGAGGGCAAATGGATGATCTTGAAGTACAGCAGATGAGAGAAAAGATGCGTTCTCCCGCTGAGCGATCCGCCCGGAGGGGCCAATGTCTCGCGATTTGAAATCATATTTCCCAGTGGATTCATTCCATCGCCGTTCGAAGAGATAGCGATATCGGGCCTCCTTTTTATAAAGGGACTCAAAAAGAACGCGTTTCCTGGTGAGCTCCAGGTCGTAGCGGTAGAGCTCTCCTTCAAATTCAAACTCAAGACAGAAGATGATTGGTATCGTCTGCCATTGCTCGTTCGGTACGAAGAGGAAGGGCTCAACGTCTATTTCCTTGTCCGGCTGAAAGGATGCGGAATCGAGAATGAAGAAGCGGAGGAAGGCGATGGCCTTGAGGAGATTGGTTTTCCCCGAGGCATTCGCCCCATAAACACCCGTGACGGCATTAACGCGGATAGCAGGCTGGGCTGCCGAGCGCAGGAAGATCTCTCGATCGGATGCCTTGGGCCCCACGGTGAACTCCACAAGGGTCTCCCCTTGAAAAGAGGCGAAGTTCCGAATTGCCAGTGAATGGATCATAGAAATCAAACAATCGACGATATTTTGTCGATTTCAAGATTTATTGGCGTTTCCTTTGTCATTTCAGGCTCCACCTGAGGGTGAAAAGAGGGGTGGATTGGGTTTTCTGAGCCAGCTTCCCCTCAAGTGTCTCGATCAGCTGATCCCGTTGTCGGTCAATCTGATCCTGGGCCTCGAAGAGGGAGCGGCGTTTCTCATTCCGTTGGGACTCGAGGGAGAGGACTTTCTTTTGCCCGGCGAGCTTGTCCTCAAGGGAGAGGGCTGCCGTGGAGGAACGGCGGGCTTCTTTGATAAGGCGGTCCATTTCCTTGATCTCGCGCTCGAGGCCGACCTTCAGATCATCGGACCATCCCTCGAGCTTCTCTGCCTCAGCCTCGAAGAAGTGGGCATTCCGCTCGGAGATACCCTGCTGGATCGTCTGCTGGATCGTCCCGATGATGGTCTCAAGGGACTCCGGCGCCTGATCGGTCACGCTGCCAAGGATCTCTCCGGGTAGAGAGAGAAAGCGGGCGGCTACCTCCTGATCAAGGGGGGCTCCCTGATCAGTCTGCGCGGCAATCATGAGATGATCCTCTCCCTGGTCGAGGGCATCGACTGAGAGGAGTGAAACCGTCATCCACCCAGAGGTGCCAATGTAGGGCTCGAGGCTACTGATTTTCCCCTCATGGTCGCTGTAGTTGAATCGGAGCTCCTGAATAGGAAGAGCGCGTTCCTTGGCCCGGTGGATGATCGCCTCTGCCAGAGGATGCCCAAGGCGGTAGAGGTGTGCCTCTCCCGAGCGTCGGGGTAGCTCGTAGAGACCCAAGGGTATGGGAATAGGAATGGGAATCGCGGCGACATCGCCAGGGAAGGGAGAGCTCTTCAACCGGAAGGAGGACTCGTCCAGAAACTCAGCGTGATCACGCAACTCGTGGCGCGTGAGCTGGGTGAGGAGGCGTTCGTAGCGATTCAGGCACGACTTTGACGCCTCGTCCTGGACTTTGAGCTTCTCTCGGACTTCGTCATCGAAGTTCTCCAGGAGCTTCCGCCGGGTTGTCTTCATGTACTCGGTGATCTCGAGCTCCAGTTCCATCTGAAGCTGATCGAACTCGCTCTTGATCTCCTCCTGCTTCCGGCAGCGCTGATAGATGTCGTGGATCCGTTTCTCAAAGTCGACGCCACTCTCAATCGCCCCCAGAACCTCGTCGCTAGCTCCGAAGACGCCCTCGAAGAGCTGGAACTTCTTATCTAGGAGCTCGTAGACGCGCTGGTCGGCGGCGTTCTTGCTATTAAGAAAGTTCACCACGACGACGTCGTGCTTCTGCCCATAGCGGTGGCAGCGTCCGATGCGTTGCTCGATGCGCTGGGGGTTCCAGGGGAGATCGTAGTTCACGACGAGGGAGCAGAACTGGAGATTGATTCCCTCGGCTCCCGCCTCTGTCGCGATCATAATGCGACCCTCTTCTCGGAAGTAATCAACAAGGGCGGAACGCATGTCGGCACTCCGGGATCCGGTAATCCGATCGGATCCGTCGTGGCGCTCGAGCCATGCGGAGTAGATTGCCTTGGAACGGTCGTCGGTATTGGTGCCATTGAAGAGCACGATCCCCTCGGCATAGGAACTGTCTGCGAGGAGGCGGAGGAGGTAGCTCTGCGTGCGGCGAGACTCTGTGAAGATGATCACTTTCTCGGCGGCTCCCAACTCGCGAGCCTTTGCAAAGGCAACTTCGAGAGCGCGAAGGAGTGCTTTTCCTTTGGCATTGTGACGGATCGAGGAAGCAAGGCGGGCAAACTCCTTGAGATCCACAATCTCTGCTTCGAGGGCTGCGCGGTCTTCCTCTGAAAGCGGGGCTTCGCTTTCGTCGTCCTCCCATTCCTCAGCGGTCTCATCAAGGGCCTCGTAATCCTCTGCGAGCTCTTCCTCTAAATCATCCAAGGTGGGCTCAGGGCTAGGTTGTTGCTTGGCGAGCTTCGCCTCGAGACGCGATGAAATGGACTGCAGGGCTCCCGCAATCGCAAAGGTGGAAGAGGCTAAGAGCTTCCTGAGGACAAGCGTCATCAGCGAGCGCTGACTGGCGGGGAGTGCCTGGAGATTCGGGCGGCGAAGGTACTCCGAAACGACGTTGTAGAGTCGGTCCTCGGATTCATCCGGAGTGAAATGCTCTAGGATCGGATGGCGTGCCGTATAGGGGATGTAGGCCGTGACCTGCTTGCGAAGGGTTCGATGGCAGATTGGGCGGAGACGGGCCTTCAGAGTCTCGAAGACCTGCTCCTGTGTCAGATTGGTGAATTGTTCCTTGAAGCTCTTGAGATCACCGAAGGCGTGATCGTCGATAATGCTAACAAGCCCAAAGAGCTCGAGGAGGGAGTTCTGTAACGGAGTTGCCGTCAGAAGCAGCTTATTCCGGTCCTTAAGGGCCTGCTTGAGCGTGTTCGCGATGACGTTCGTGGGCTTGTAGACATTCCGGAGGCGGTGAGCCTCATCCAGGACGACAAGATCCCAGGGAGTATTGGCTACATCGGCGGCCTTGTTCCGGGCGAACTGGTAAGAACAGATAACGATCTCCTCCACCTCAAACGGACGAAAATGCCCCTCGCGGATCGCTGCGTTGTAGGATTTGGACTCCAGGATGCGGCACGGTAGAAAGAATTTCTCACCGAGTTCCTGATACCACTGCTTGCGGAGATTCGAAGGGACAATGACTAGGATCCGACGCTTCCTCTCAGCCCATTTCTGGGAAAGGACAAGACCTGCCTCAATGGTCTTCCCAAGGCCGACCTCATCCGCAAGGAGGGCACCTTTCGAGAGTGGAGATCTGAAAGCAAAGAGCGCCGCATCGACCTGATGGGGATTCAAATCCACCTGCGCACTTGCAACTGCTCCAGCCAGCTTTTCCACGCTGTCCGAAGGGCAGCGCCTCGTCAGCTCATGGGCAAAAAACTTGGCGTGGTAGTCGGTAAGTCGCACAGGAAAAAGGAATGTGCGACAACTATCCGATGCCCCGATTTCTGACGAGGCAGGAATGGCTAATTTCATCGACTATCCTTACCAGACAGTCACGACAGGATGTGTCCACCCCCTACCGGAAATCCCCTAGAATTCTTCCGATAAGAGATGGACCCTGTATCTACGACTAGAGTGTCTCTTCCGTCGGCAGTAAGTCCTTTAGATCCATGGGCTGCTTCCGTTTTAACAAGAAGTTATAGAGCCTCCATTCCGGATCCGGAACGGTCTGCTTGTATGGCGGAAAAATGACCGTGGTAGTTCTCAAGCCGTCGGCGGCCTCCTGGCGGTAGAAGCCCTCGACCTGCTTGGGTCGGAAGACGAAGTTGTTGATGATGACGAATTCAGAGTAGTTGTCCGGTGCGGTGCTGTATTTGCGGTTGGGTCCTGTGATGGTCATGGTGGTGTTGGTTGTAGTGTTGGTGTTCTAGGAGATAGGTGCGTTTGAGCTTGGTAAGGGTCCGTTGCATCTGTCGGAGAGAGCGGGATTGAGCGGCGACTCCGAGTTTTTCCCCGTCTCGGAGTAGGGGGTTCTTTTTGACCCTGAGAACCCTTTCGGCAGCCCGTGCGGCACGAAGGAGAGCGAGTTGTTTCTTCTTCTCGGCAATCGCCGCCTCCAGCCCAAGGATCGACTCGTAGGATTGGCGCAAATGGGACGCCGCCGAGTGATCCGCGTCCATCAAGGTGATCCGCTGTGAAGCGGAAAGTCTCGGCACAATGACGAACTTTTCTTGATCGAGACGCTTCGTCAGTGACTCCTCGACCTTCTCATTATTGGAGAGTAACTCGCCTCGGAGCTGATTCTCCCGCTCAAACCACTCCCTCATGAAAACCATCTGGTTTTTATGCTTACTCGGATGTCGGGACATGCTGCACCCAACGTAGCGCCCCTTCGCACTCCGGGGACAAAGGGCGACATGAACATGGAGGTTATCCGTGTCGTGATGGAGCCCGTAGGCGTAACCGATCGAGTCTCCCCGGTGGAACTTTTCGGCAAAGCGATCCATCACTTTTCTGACACTGGAAATCACCACCTGATCAGGGCTGATTCCGGCCTTCACGAGGGCATCGTGTTGCTCGGTCGACATCGAAAAGACGAGGCGATGAGCGATAACCGGGCTTTTCGCCTGAGATCCAAATCGATCCAAATGGAAGCGCCACGCCTCGGTGATCCGCCGCTTTCTTTCCTCATTGGAAAGCTTACTGGGCGCGGTGCTGGTGCCATCGGAATTGCGACGAATCGCGTTGTGAAAAAATCCTCCGGCGTGAACCTGGCCGATCGATTCCTTGGAGGCGTAGTCCACAAATCCCTTCAGCTTCTTACCCACTTCTTCATCGAGCTTCTTGGCAGCTCGGAGAGAGGCTTTTCGTCCGGATGTCTCATCGAGATACTCCAGATCGAGCCTTCCTCGAGCCGTCGACTTGTGCGCGAAGATGAAGCCGTTCTTCACGAAAGTTCCTCCAGGAATTGCATGGCCTGATCGAGCTTCGTCTCGATCCTTTCCAGCGCGGCGGGATCGATCTTGCTGTCGAGTTCTGCGGCGACAATCAATGCCTCGAGTGTCTCGGCTTTGGTGCGAAAACCACGCGCTTCGTGAATTCGATGGAATCGCTCATACGCCTCGTCCGAGAGCAAAAACTCCATGCGGCGTGTGTTGGGCTTTTGATGATGAGGCATCGCGTTTTTTAAAGCGGAGTGAGTCGGGTTTTGGTCGGCTGCTTTGGGGGCTCGGCTAACGGATTCAGGGAAATCTCTGGAGCGTGCCTGACACGCGGAAGAGGAAGCGGGGAAGAAGCCCGAGCGACCCCGCCGGCACTTTCTGGGAGAAAGTGCTATCCTGTTGGTTGTTTGGCCCGGGTGAACAAACACCACGATCCAGCTTCCAGAGGTCTGGAATGGGTTTCAATGAAGGGGTGGAATGAGTTTGCCCGGAGCAGGTCGAGCAGGTGGGTGAGCCGATTGCAGGGAAGCGGTGGGCTGAGGGCCGATTCGCTGCAATGGGCGAGGGGTCAGAGGGTCGTCTGGCAGGGTGAGCTGATGGGGTGGAGGAAGCAGGAACAAGCGGGGCCCACGCAGAGCCCCCAGTGACGTCCGCACAGCGGGCGACGACACCCCATGAGCGGAGGAAAAAAGCAGGTGCGAGAAGGCTTCCTGGAGAGTGCTGCGGACTGGCCTGAATGAGGGGTCGAACGAATTCCATGTCATCCATTCTTTCAGGAAAAAAATCTCTTGGTGCTCCCAACTGGGAGCACCATGCCTCTGTAGATCTGTTTTATTTGGTGGCTATGCCACAAAACGCACTCAACAAAACCGATGATCTGACCAAGGTGAAAACCTGGTTAGAGAAGCCGGAACAGGCCGAGATCCTCGGCTATCTCCGGGAGATGATCCGACCGACTCTTCGGGCCGAACTGCATGAGGAGTTCATCCTCAAGAAAGCCCAGCGATTCCTCCGCTCCACGGGCTACCAACTTCCCGGTGAACGATGAGCCCGGAACACAACCTCGGGGAGGGTCGGAGGAGGCCCCAGAACATGAGCGAAGCCCTGCGTCTACTGAGCTCGGTCATCCAGCCCAAGGGGGATCCTCCGGGGGCTCATCCCAAGTCGGAATTCATCAACACGAAGGCCGCCGCGCAGTGGCTCGGTATCCCCGAGCGATCGATGCAGCAGTATGTCCAAATGGGCCTCCTCCCGAGCTACAAGCTCGGCAAGCATCGGCTCTTCCGTAAGAACGAATTACTGGAGGCTCTGGGTGCCACTCGCAGGGCTACCCGTGCGGAAATCCTGAGGTGAGCGAGAGGCCTACTTGGCGGTCTTCCCTGCCCCCTTGGCTTTGACCTTGGAACCCTTAGTACCCTTCTTCTCCGGGAGGATGCCGAAGTATTCCTTCGCGGCCTTCTCGGTCACCAGTTCCCGGTAGTTCTCAAAGAGCATCTTGGGGGAGTTGCCTGCCTCTAGGGAAACTTGAGCTGCCGACTTGGTGACGGCCAGCCGGTACGAGCAGAAGGAATGACGGAGGCCATTGTGGACGAGTGTCACCAAGGGCTCGTCCTGGGCATTGACCAGCTTGGAGGTGGCATCCTTGAAGAGCTTGGTGAAGTGGAACTCATCGCGGATGCCGGGGAGGATCGGCCCCGTCTTTGCTCGGGGCTTCAGCCACGCCTCCAGGGCGGGGACGATGGGTGCCAGTCGCCGGGTGGCGGTCTTGGCCTTGTCCTTACCGACCTCAATGACACCCTTATCAAACCAGACGTCTTTCCACTCCAGTCTGAGGATCTCGATGGTGCGGAGTCCGGCGAACCCTCCCAGAGCGATGAAGGGGATAAACCGCTCTCCGATGTTCTCCAGCAGGGTGCGGAACTGGTCGGGGGTGTAGATCCCGATGTCACCCCCCTTGTCATCATAGCGGGTGGCGAACTCCGCCTCGGTCTTCTCCCCTCGGGGGAGATGTTTCTTATCCCTCGCGTAGGAGAAGAGGGTCAGGAGGGCCATCCGGTAGTTGTTCTTAGTGCGCCCAGAGGCCTTCTTCATGCCCGAGAGCCATTCGTCGATGTCATCAGCCCGGATACCCCGGATCTGGCCCTTAAAGACCCCAGAGGCCTTCTTGAGCTTTGACTTGAGGTCGAGGATGTAGCGGCTCGATTTGGTGCCCTTGATGGACTCCAGAAACTTGGTCGTGAGTTCCGGGAAGGTGATCGGGGTGAGGGCACCCCGGCGGTTTTCCTCTTCGAGGTGCTTGGCGTAGAACTGGGCGGCAGAAACGATGGAGCCACCCCCTAGGATTTTGTGGGCCTCGGCAAATTGCCGGACGGCATCAGTGAGGGAGATTTCCAGGGGAGTGAGGATATCCACCGCATCGTTGATGGAGGCGGTTTCCTTCGGTGTGAAAGCGGCCACATGGGCTACCCCCGTGGTGAGTGTCTGGATGATCTCCTTGGCTCCAGCCTTGGCTGCCTCCAGGGACTTGAACTTGACCAGCTTTCGCTTCCCCTCGGCGTAGTAGGCGGCTATGAATCGGCCACCACCGGCATCGTAAATCGGAATGCTGGCGGTCTTTTCCTTGATGATCTCCACCGGCCCACGTCCCTTCGCCTTCGCTGCAACACGGGGTCTTTTCATGCCCCAATTGTTACCTTTTTGTTACCTTTGGGTCAAATAGCTAGTTCTTCTCTGTAAAAACTACGTATTCGAACCCTGTATCGCGCACCATTTCTTCACGACAGCATCATGGCCACTTATCTGTACGAAACGATTCCAAGCAAGCCGGGCGAGGAGACCCAGACCTTTGAGGTTCAGCAGAGCATGAAGGATGCCCCGCTGACAACGCACCCACAGACAGGACTGCCCGTACGACGCGTGATCACCGGTGGATTCGGTTTTGTCTCCAAGGGTGGGTCGGCACCCGATCCGCAGCGCACTCCTTCTGGTGGTGGCGGAGGTTGTGGATCAGGCTGCGGCTGTCACTAGCCACCGTTGTTACTGCTCCACTTTCCTCAGAGCCTCCTCGTCATGGGACGAGAGATCGGCGCGACGGAAGATCGGGTCGTCAGGGAGCATCATCTGAAAGGTTCGGTGGGACTCCCACTTTGCGGAGGCCTCCTTCACGGTGCACGCCATTACATGGCCGCCCTGCTTCTTGTCGTCACTCAGGAAATGGAAGTGATAGCCCGGGACATTGATGCCCTTGATGTAGGGAGGGGAGCGGAATCCGATGAGCGTGCCGGCGACGTTCCGGTAGTTGTAGATGCGTTCTGATTTTGCGACTTCCGCAAGGGGGCGGTATGGCGGGTGCTGGCGGGATATGCTTCGCACCTGCATCATGGGGAAGACTCCGTGAATCCGAATCGACCAGAAATAGTTCTTCGATCCCAGGTGACGGTCGAGCCATCCCTGAAGCGATCTGAACGATGTGAGCTTAGGCAACTGGGCCGAATTATCACCTCGGAAGAAGGAGACCGTGGCAAAGGAGGTCTTCTCGTGATTGGAGATCACGTGCACCTTCCCGTCACTGGTGATCTGGTAAAAGACGCCGTCGAGCGCCAGCATCTCGCCATCGAGGTGATTCACGGTGCCGATGCCGAAGTCTCCGTAACGGCGAATTTGTGCAAAGGTGGCCGGTCCGTCGTAGATCCCTTGCATGAGGGCATCGATAGTGGAAAATTGAGTGACTGTTTCCGCTGAGTACATTGGTGTCAGGGAAAAAAGAAGAATAAGGGTTTCGAGGAGTGTGAAAATCAAGTTCCGCCGGTGAGCGGGGAACCACCTCATGCCTGGTAAAAAACTTCACGGGTCTCCGTCCAGATCTTACCCAAGGCTGCCGCCTCGGGAAGCGGCTCTTGGCACGGGTCGGTTTCCGACCACCAGCGACGCGTCTCGGGATCGGCGGCCATGCGAGCCATGTCAGCATCGAAATCCTCACCCGTGTATTCGAAGTAAGCGAAGAGGTACGGCTTTCCACCGATCTCCTGGACGTGGATCGAGTAGTTGCGGATGTGGCACTGGCTGATTATTTGGCTCACGCCCGGCCAGGGATTGGAGTGCAGTTCGCTGTAGCGGGTGGCCATTTCGGGCTTCAGGCCGGTGACAGATGCAAATCGGCGGATTTTTTGGGTGCTCACGGGAGAGGACGATAGCCTTTTGACGAAGGAGAAGGAAGAAGCAACAGCATTGCGCTTGTCATGACTTCAGGTAAGTAGCCTTGATCTCTCCTGCAGGGTGACCTCCCTCCATGTTCCACGAGGCAGATCACCCAGCTCTAGGGCGCCGATACGCACGCGCATTAGGCGCAAAGTGGGATGTCCAATCACAGCCGTCATCTTCCTTACCTGACGGTTCTTCCCCTCCGTCAGTTCGAGGGCGATCCAGCAGTCGGGAACACTCTTGCGGACACGGATCGGGGGATCACGCGGCGGTACTTCAGGCTGCGGATCCAGCATCCAGATCCGGCAGGGGCGTGTGGTGTAATCTTGAATAGTCACTCCGGCTGCCAACCGGGCGAGCGATGCTGACTCGGGTATGCGCTCTACTTGAGCCCAGTATCGGCGCGGATGTCCGCGTTCCGGATCAAGGAGATGAGCGTTCAGTCCTGCTTCATCACTGAGCAGGAGTAACCCCTCGGAGTCCGCATCGAGTCGGCCAATCGGATAGACACCCTTCGGAAAGGCGAACTCTGCCAGCGTCCGGTTAGGAGAGCCGTCCGGCGTGAATTGAGAGAGGACGCCGTACGGTTTATGGAAGACGAGGATCATCAGCTGGCCATCGGGTTGGGCGAGTTAATGAGTGAGCGATGCTTCCTGAAAGCCAGTAGCAGGATTCCCCAGACCAGTAGTAGCCAGAAGGGAAGCAATCCGAAAGCCGACGCCAGCTGATCCTGAGAAGTCGTTCCAGGAACCAGATGGAGGGCCAGGGCAAAGAGTAGGCTCACGCCCCCATAGGCGAAGTTGAAAGCCAGCCCCTTGAAGGAGAGAACTGTGGCCCGATGGTGGGAATCAACTAGTGCATTGAGGTACGAGGAGACACTGAACCCGATAAGGGTCATTGCGGCACCAAGAGGGAAGGCGAAGAGAATGCCCCAATGTCTTGGATGGAGAGCGACGCCGCAGAGGCCGACGAAGACAAAGGCACCCATGATCCGGAAGCTCCTTCCGATGCTCCCGGTTGAGATCATCCGGCGAGCCCATGGCGAGACAAAGAAGCCAAGCCCCCCCATGGCTGCGCCCAAGGCTCCGAAGGCGATCTCAGGAATGTCGATCAGCCGGAAATAAGAGCTGCTAAAGGTGAGAAAGAGGCGAACCGAACTTTCGAAGAGGAATCCCGCCGTCACCACGAAGAGAGCAACCGGGCTGCCGAGCAACCAGCGTCCAGCCTGCAGCACGAAGGCAAAGGCACCTGTCACCGAGGCGGCGTGATGCCCCTCGGGGTCCTCGATCGCATGTGGGAGGCGCCGTGTGGGCTCACGGAAGTTCAGCGCAAGCAGCAGGACGCCGATTGCGCTGGCAAGGGTGAGGTAGACAGGGAAGCGGAGCGTCATTGCCTGATCCAGGGAGGTGTGCAGACCAAGGAAAGCCAGCGCTCCGTTCACAAAGCCAGGGGCATAGACGGCGCCGCCGGCCAGCATGGCAACCACGAAACCGATGGACTGCCATCGGGTTAACTGCTCCAGAACATGCTGCCACTCGCCCGTGCGCCCTCGTTCGGCCAGAGAGTCGTAGACAATGGCCTCGTCCGCACCGCTGGCCAGTCCCTCGGCCAGTCCGCTCAAGATGCGGTTCCCTAAACAAAACAAGAAGAGCACGGTGCCGCCGTTGCGAGGGGCGAGGCAGAGCAGGGCCATCTCGGCGACCATGCAGCACCCTGCTGCGATGAGTAGCGGCTTTCGCCCGATGCGGTCGGCGAGGACGCCTGCGGGAACATCTGTGAGAAGGCTCGCCGCGGCCCAAGCAACATTGAGCAGCGTGTACTGGGCGGCTGTCAGTCCCAGATCGAGGAAGAGAACGGCAAGGACGGGGTAGTAGAAACGCGCCGAGAAGAGAACCCTGAACCAGAGAAAGAGGCGCCAGTTCTTATCTGCGTCCGAGGTCTCGCTGATCATCAGTTGCTTGCCTTGTTTCCTAAGATCGCATCGATCCGAGCGAGTTCCGCCTCATCGAAAGAAGTCGTCGAAACGGCAGCAACGCATTCCTCCAGTTGGCTGATCTTGCTGGCTCCAATGAGTGCCGTGGTCACGCGCTGATCACGGAGGACCCAGGCGATGGCAAGTTGGGCTATGCTTTGGCCGCGTGTCGCGGCGATCTCTCCAAGGGCGCGCACCTGCTCAAGAACTACGGGGCTGACCGCCTCTGGCTTCAGGAAGCCATGCTCCTTGGAGGCTCTCGCGTCGGAGGGCATGCCGTTGAGATAGCGTTCGCTCAGGAGGCCCTGAGCGATGGGAGAGAAGGGGATGCAACCCACACCCTCGCGCTCCAGCACATCGAGCAGTCCCTTCTCCATGGTCCGCAGGAACATATTGTACTTCGGTTGGTGAATCAGCAGGGGGACCCCCATCTCCCGCAGCAGCGCGGAAGCCTGAGAGGTCATTACGGGATCATAGTTGGAGATGCCGGCATAGAGGGCCTTGCCTGAGCGCACGGCATGAGCCAGTGCTCCCATTGTCTCCTCCAGCGGGGTGGAAGGGTCATAGCGGTGACTGTAGAAGATATCGACGTAGTCGAGACCCATGCGTCTGAGCGACTGGTCGAGTGAGGAGAGCAGGTACTTCCGTGATCCCCAATCTCCATAAGGGCCAGGCCACATCGTGTAGCCCGCCTTGGTGGAGATGATCAACTCGTCACGGTAAGGTGCGAGATCGGAGGCCAGCATTTTGCCGAAATTCCTCTCGGCAGACCCGGGAGGTGGACCATAGTTATTCGCCAGATCAAAGTGGGTGACACCGAGTTCAAAGGCGCGCAACACGATCCCACGTGCCGTTTCAAAGGAGTCCACCTCGCCGAAGTTGTGCCAGAGTCCGAGGGAGATCTTGGGAAGCAAGAGGCCGGATCGGCCGCATCGTGCGTAAAACGATGAATCGGTGTAGCGGTCTTGATTGGGGGAGTAAGTCATCGAAGTGGTAGTTATGGGAGAAAGTCCACGCGCACGCTGGATAACCAAGTAGCCTAGCCATTCCCTCTTCACATTTCTACTTTTCGATCAAAATTCCTCCATCCGGCAGGAATTTCGTGTTCTGGCATTGAAGTTGCTTGATCCTATTGCATCCGATCTTACAGTCGGGAAATACAGCTTCGCCGTTCGTCCGCATGGCGCGAGTTGATCAAAAATAGACAGCAGGACACCACAAACACCCCACGATATGGCCAAGTACAAACTCGAATACATCTGGCTCGACGGCTATGAGCCCGTCGCCAACCTCCGCAGCAAGACCCAGATCAAGGAATTCGCGAAGTTCCCCACGCTGAAGGACCTCCCTCAGTGGGGCTTTGACGGAAGCTCGACCCGCCAAGCCGAGGGCAAGAGCAGCGATTGTATCCTCAAGCCGGTCGCCAGCTACCCCGACCCGACGCGCGAGAACGGCCTGCTCGTTATGTGCGAGGTGCTCCTTCCAGACGGCAAGCCGCATCCTTCCAACTCCCGCGCCACCATTCTGGATGACGCCGACACATGGTTCGGCTTCGAGCAGGAGTACTTCCTCTACAAGGATGGCGCACCCCTCGGCTTCCCGAAGGGTGGCTTCCCAGCCGAAGGCCAGGGCAAGTTCTACTGCGGCGTCGGTTTCTCCAGCGTCGGTGACATCGCCCGCGACATCGTCGAGGAGCATCTCGACATCTGCCTCGAGATGGGGATCAACCACGAGGGCATCAACGCCGAAGTGGCCAAGGGTCAGTGGGAGTTCCAGATCTTCGGCAAGGGCTCCAAGAAGGCCGCTGATGAAATCTGGCTCGCCCGTTACGTCCTCCAGCGCGTCTGCGAAAAGTACGGTGTCGACGTGAACTACCACTGCAAGCCACTCGGAACCGATGTCGATTGGAACGGTTCCGGAATGCACGCCAACTTCTCCACTAAGTTCATGCGTGAGAAAGGTGGTCAGAAGTACTTCGAGAAGCTCATGGCAGCCTTCGACAAGTTCAAGAACGAGCACATCGCCGTCTACGGTCCCGACAACCACATGCGCCTCACCGGATTGCATGAGACCCAGTCGATCGACAAGTTTAACTACGGTGTGGCCAACCGAGGCGCCTCCATCCGTGTCCCTCACAGCTTCGTGAACAACGGCTACAAGGGATACCTCGAGGATCGTCGTCCGAACTCCCAAGGAGATCCGTACAAGATCGCCAGCCGCATCCTGCAGACCATCAAGACCGTTCCAACTAAGTAAGTCCGGACAGTTTCTTCAATCAAAGCGCCGCCCTCGAAAGGGGGCGGCGCTTCTGTTTTCGGGGGTAAAGGATGAAGGCAGCAGGGAGTTGAAAAGTCACAAAGTGGGCTGAGAGACCTTGGTGAACCCCCATGCGTTGTCCCCGAGATGAGTTGCCCCGTAGGGGAGGTGTGGGCTCCGCAAACTTGGGTTGCTCGCCTTTGTAACCGTTAAACGTTTCAACCTTTTCACCACATAGCATCGCCCCTTTCTGGCGGGGGCTCCTGCTTCGATTCAGGTTTGCCTGGCCGGTGCATCGCATCCGTTGCAGCAGGTTTCGAGTTTCATCCCTCTGGATGGTTTTGCCTCTTGCAAAGCGGTCACCCATGGCTATTCTATCTGACCGCGCAACAAACACTCTGCCGTCGGTCCTTGGGTAGCCCGCATTTGCGGACTATCGGAAAGCGCCAAGGGAAACCCGGCAACGAGAACCATTAGATACTATGCCTATCCGCCTCGGTCGCTTCGAAATGCCGAAGACCCTCGTCAAAGACGAGAAATCCGCAACTGACACATATGCCAAGTTCGTCGCCGAGCCCTTTGAGGCTGGTTACGGTCACACCATCGGCAACTCACTCCGCCGCACGCTTCTTTCTTCTCTCGAAGGCGCAGCCATTACCTCGGTCAAGATCGAGGGGGCCCCACACGAGTTCACCGCCATCCCCGGCGTTGTCGAGGACGTCGTTGAGATCATCCTGAACCTCAAGAAGGTCAAGTTCAAGGCGCACGACCACGAGCCACGCAACCTGACCCTTTCTGTCAACAAGCAGGGAGCTGTCACCGCCGGAGACATCCAGTCCACCGCGCAGTGCGAGGTTCTCAATCCTGACCAGCACATCTGCACACTCGACAAGAAGATGAAGTTCGACGCCGAGTTCGAGGTCAAGGTCGGCCGTGGATTCGCCACTGGAGACGAGAACAAGAGCCCCGAGAAGCCAATCGGTGTCATTGCCATTGATTCCATCTTCTCCCCCGTCACCAAGGTCAAGTACGCCGTTGAGCAGACCCGTGTCGGTCAGCGCACCGACTACGACAAGCTCATCCTTGAGCTCTGGACTGACGGACGCCTCACCCCGGACGAGGCCCTGCTTCAGTCCGCAGCCATCCTTCGTCACCACCTCGATGTCTTCGTCAACTTCGACGACACCCAGATCGAGTTCGACGAGACCCCTGTCGAGGTCAGCCAGGAGAACAGCCGTCTCAAGAAGTTGCTCGCCATGAGCGTCAACGAGATCGAGCTCTCCGTCCGTGCGGCCAACTGCCTGAATAATGCAAACATCACCAGCGTCGGACAGCTTGCTCTGAAGAGCGAGGCTGAGATGCTCAAGTATCGTAACTTCGGCAAGAAGTCCCTGAACGAGATCAAGGACAAGCTTGTCCAGCTCGGTCTCGGCCTCGGAATGAAGTTTGAGGCGGGTCTCGTCGAGACCACGACCACCGTCGAGGAATAAGAACCAAGGATAACACGCCATGCGTCATCGTAAAAAAACCGTTAAGCTCGGCCGTAGCCAGGCACACCGTGATTCGCTTCTGTCGAATCAGGTCTGCAGCCTGATCGAGCACCGCCGCATCAAGACCACCCTCGCAAAGGCCAAGGCTACCAAGCCCCTCGCCGAGCGCATGCTCACTCTGGGCAAGAAAGGTGATCTTCATGCACGCCGTATCGCCCTCTCCTACCTCAAGCACAAGGATATCGTGAAGAAGCTCTTCACTGAGATCGCTCCTGCCGCTGCTGATCGTAAGGGTGGCTACACCCGCATCACCAAGCTCGGTGCCCGTCAGAGCGACAGCGCTCCGATGGCCTACCTCGAATGGGTCGATTTCGCTCCTGAGTTGAAATCAGCAGAGCCCGCAGCCGAGGCGGCCGAGAAGCCATCCAAGAAGCCAAAGGCCGAGAAGGCATCTAAGGCTGAAAAGGCCGAAGGCGAGGAGAAGCCCAAGAAAAAGGCAGCTCTCAAGAATGCCAAGGAAGAGAAGGGCGAATAATCCGACCTCTAGGTAATCAACGAAAAGCCCCGCAGAAATGCGGGGCTTTTTTGTTTGCAAGGGAGGCTTGAGATATCGGTGACAATGAATCTGGAACTCAAGAACTCAGAAAAAACATTTAAAAACAAATCAATGAATTTGGGCGCTGGAGAGGTATTCACTTTGTCAAAAGGAGCTGTGATGGATGAAGGTCTTGGCTGTTGCTACGCATTTGAACTCGGGCTCTCCCAAGCCACTCGAACTACTGAGGCTGCTCTCTCAGCTGTTACAGGCTTAGAAGTTTCCTTCTACTTCTGACCTAACAGTCTGATAGCCTTCAGCCTAAATCGCTATCCACCCCTTGTGGCTATCAGGCCACGCCTCGATCCTCCCTGAGTGGGTAGTCGTCATGCCTGCCGCTCAACAGTCTGAGGCAGACGCGGGCGCAGGAGGCGACGATCAGGATCACTAGGATGAGGAAGAGTGCGGTGACGCCGGCATTCAGGTAGTTGTTGAACACTTGGTGGTTCAATGCGGCGATCTCTTTTGCGGGACCTCCCGCATCAATGAGTTTACTGAAGTGAGACGCTGCGCTTAGGAAGCCAAGTCGGAGGTCCGAGGCAAAGATTTTCTGGTAGCCCGCCGTCAGCGTCACGGCAAGGAGCCACGCAAGGGGAAGCAGGGTCACCCAGAGGTAGCGTTCTTTCCGCATCTTGATCAGTACGGTGGTGCCGAGGCTCAGGGCGATGACGGCGAGCAGTTGGTTGGCGACGCCAAAGATCGGCCAGAGGGAATTGATGCCACCCAGCGGGTCGATCACACCCTGATAGAGGAAGTAGCCCCAGGCGGAGACAAAGAGGATGCTGGCACTCCATCCGGCAAGGACCGAGTCCGTACGGGCAAAGGGCTTCCAGAAGAGCCCTCCAAGATCCTGCACGAGGAAACGGCCGACACGTGTGCCCGCATCGATCGTGGTCAGGATGAACAGAGCCTCGAACATGATGGCGAAGTGGTACCAGAGGGCCGTGGCCGTGGGGCTGCGGAAGACACCCGCGAACATCTGTGCCATCCCGACGGCGAAGGTCGGCGCTCCGCCTGCGCGTCCGAACATGCTCTTCTCTCCCACGCTCGCAGCAAGAGCCTCCATCTGCTGCATCGTGACAGGGAATCCCTGGGCTGTGATGTAGGTAACGACCTGTGCGGGAGCCCCCTTCATGTTGATGGCGAAGTATTCACCCGGAACCATGGAGCATGCTGCGATCAGGGCGAGGAGTCCTACCAGCATCTCCGTGATCATCGCACCGTAGCCGATAATCCGGATGTCCTTCTCACGGGCCAGCAGTTTCGGAGTCGTGCCGGAGGCGATGAGGGAGTGGAAGCCGGAGACCGCCGCGCAGGCGATCGTAATGAAGGCAAAGGGGAAAACCTTGCCAGCAAAGACGGGGCCAGTGCCGTCGATGAACTTGGTGAGCGCTGGCATCTGGAGTTTCGGGGCGAGGGCCACGATCGCTACACCCAGAAGCGCCACGGCGCCAATCTTGAGGAAGGTGCTCAGGTAATCGCGCGGGGCGAGCAGCAGCCAGACGGGAAGGACGGAGGCGAGGAGTCCGTAGATCATGATGCCAACGGCCAGAGTGCGGGCGTCGAGGGTGAGCCATGGTTCGAGCGGGGAACCCTTGATCCACTGCCCCGCCACCACGGACAAGAGAAGCGCCGCAACGCCGATGGCGCTGATGAGACCGAGGTGGATCTTGCCGGAGCGCATGGCGAGCCCCATCACGAGGGCGATCGGGATCGAGGCGAGGATCGTGAAGAGGCCCCACGGACTCTCGGCCAAGGCGCGCACGACGACGAGTCCGAGCACGGCGAGGATGATCACCATGATGGCCACGACACCGATCAAAGTGACGATCCCTGCGAAGGTGCCGACTTCATCTGCCACCATTTGTCCGAGGCTCTTGCCCCGGCGCCTGGAGGAGCAGAAGAGAATAACGCAGTCGTGGACGGCTCCCCCCAAGGTGGCGCCGATCAGCATCCAGAGTGCGCCTGGCAGGTATCCGAACTGGGCCGCGAGTACGGGGCCAACTAGGGGGCCGGGACCCGCAATGGCGGCAAAGTGATGACCGAAGACCACCCAGCGGTTCGTGGGGACGAAATCCTTTCCGTCGGCATACTGTACGGCCGCGGTACGCCGTTCATCGTCGAGTGTGAGAACGTTCGCTAGCAGCCAGGCCGCATGGAATCGGTAGGCGAGGGCGAAGGTGCAGAGGCCGGCGATAACCAACCACAGGGCATTGACTGGCTCACTCCGTGCAAAGGAAACAATTGCGATGGCGGCGATCAGCAGGAGGGCGACGGCTCCCCAGATGAGTTTCGAGTAAAGGGAGGAAGGCATAACTTTGGGGAAGAGGCTGTTAAACTGAAGGCTGTTAGGCTGTTAGGCTGTTAGGCTGTTAGGCTGTTAGGTAGATGCAGGGGAAGCCTTGCAGCAATCTTTAGAAATCTTGTCCGGCACTCCCCGCAGTTTCAGCAACCAACAGCCTAATGGACTAACAGCCTAAAAGGCTTGCAGCCTCACGCTGCGTCTAATCCAAACGCCGAGTGTGCGAGGTTCGCGGCCTCCGCGATCTTGGCTTCCTCGATGATCACGGCGATCTTGATCTCCGAGGTGGAGATCATCTGGATGTTGATGTCACCCTTGGCAAGGGCCTCGAAGAGTTTGGCTGCCACACCCGAGTGGGTGCGCATGCCGATGCCGACAACACTGAGTTTGGCGATGCCATCCTGCTTGCTGACCCCGCCCGCTCCGATCTCTTTGGCAACGCGATCGAGGAGATCGCCGATCTTTTCGAGTTCGTCACGGTTCATGGTGAAGGAGATGTCGGTGCTGCCGCTGGCGGAAACGTTTTGAACGATCACGTCGATCATGACGTGGGCGTCGGCCAGTGCCGTGAAGAGACGCGCGGCGCATCCCGGTTTGTCGGGGACCTGGCTGACGGTGACCTTGGCCTGATTGCGCTCGACGCTGACGCCGCGCACGACGACCTGTTCCATTCCTGCGGATTCTTCTTTCACGATGGTTCCTGGGTTGTTGTTAAAGCTGCTGCGGACCTCGAAGGTCACTCCGAATTTCTTGGCGAACTCGACCGAACGCGACTGCATCACCTTGGAGCCGCTGCTGGCCATCTCGAGCATCTCGTCGTAGGAGATCGCCTCGATCTTTCTGGCCGTCGGGACGATGCGGGGGTCGCAGGTGTAGACGCCGTCGACATCGGTGAAGATCTGGCAGGCATCGGCATCCACGGCCGATGCAAGAGCGATGGCGGTAAGGTCTGATCCGCCGCGTCCGAGGGTGGTGATGGCCCCGTCGCTGGTCTCTCCCTGAAATCCTGCGACGATGACGATCTCGCCTTGGGCGAGGTGCTTCTTAATCTGGTCAGGGGTGACGTTGCTGATCTTGGCCTTGGTGTGGACGCCGTTGGTGATGATGCCGGCCTGTGCCCCGGTGAGGGAGACGGCCTTGCCCCCCATGCTCTGAATCGCCATGGCGGTGAGGGCCATCGTGGTCTGCTCGCCCGTGGAGAGAAGGACGTCCATCTCGCGCTCGGTGGGCTTGCTGGAAACCTCGCGGGCCAGCTTGATCAGGGAATCGGTGACACCCGACATGGCGGAGACGACAGCGACAATCGAGTTTCCCGCACGTTGAGTCTCGAGAAGACGCTTCGCGACGTTGGTGATGCGCTCGGGATTGGCGACCGAGGTGCCGCCGTATTTTTGGACGATCAGGGACATGGGGTGAGTCGAGTGTCGATGGACGAAAGTCGAGGGCTTGGAATCAGCCTATTTTGGCGAGGGCTGTGCGGACAGCTTCCGCGGTGGCATCGGTTTCGATCGGGGCTGTGACGGCGTGCTTGGCCGTGTCGGGATCCTTCAGACCGTGGCCCGTCACGGTGAGGACGACCTTGGCGCCGGGCTGAACCAGACGGAACGGGCAGCAGTCGCACTGGGTCTTTTTACCACTGCGGTTGAAGCATTTGAAGAGGGCCGCCACGGGTGCCGCGCTTGCCGGTTCGACGAAGATGCCTTCGTTGGAGGCGAGCCACTTCTGGGCGGCCAGGATCTCTGAGTCCTCGACGATCTCGAAACATCCCCCAGATTCGGAGACGGCGGCTTGGGCGCCATCCCAGCTGGCGGGTCGTCCGATTCGGATTGCAGTCGCCACGGTCTCAGGATTGTCCATCGGTGCGCCATGGTAGAGGGGGGCTGACCCTGCAGCCTGGACGCCAAGCATCTTGGGAAGTTTTCCACTTCGACCCAACTCCTTGAACTCCTTGTACCCCTTCCAGTAGGCGGTGATGTTGCCGGCATTGCCGACGGGGAGGATGTGAATGTCGGGGGCGTTGCCGAGCTCCTCGATGATCTCGAAGGCAGCGGTTTTCTGGCCCTCGATCCGGTAGGGGTTGATTGAGTTGACGATCGCGAAGTCTCCCGTCTCCCCGAGTTCTCGAACGAGACGAAGGGCGTCGTCGAAGTTACCCCTAATAGCGATAACCGTGGCTCCGTAAATGTAGGCCTGAACCATCTTTCCTCCCGCGATGCGTCCCGCAGGGAGAAGCACGGCGCATTTCATCCCGGCACGGGCGGCGTAGGCTGCAGCGGCGGCAGAGGTATTCCCCGTGGAGGCGCAGAGAACGGTGTGGGCGCCCTCTTCGGCAGCCTTCGAGATAGCCATGGTCATGCCACGGTCCTTGAAGGAGCCGGTGGGATTGAGCCCTTCGTACTTAACGTAGACCTCGCCGCCAGTGATTGCGCTCAGCTTCGGTGAGTAGATCAGAGGGGTGGAGCCCTCGCTCAGCGAGATCACGGGCGTCGCGTCCGTGACGGGGAGGAACTCCCGGTAGCGCGAGATCACGCCGCAATCATTGAAGGTCTTGTTCATCAGGTCGGTACGGAAAATTTGCTCGGAAAATTAGGAAAGGGTCTCCACGTTGAAGAGCACCGGTTCACCCTTCACGCAATCGAGTGCGGTGATGAGGGCGAGGGCCTCGCGCATCTTGCCGTAAGGGGCCTCGTGGATCATGAGGACAAGGGGAGTTTCCACCCCGGCGAGTGATTCGGGCTGAACCACCGAGGAAATGCCGATCTGAGCCTCACCAAGAAGTCCTGCGATGCGGGCAAGGACACCCGGCTTGTCATCGACTGAGAGGCGCAGGTAGTAGGAGCCGATGATCTCGTTGGCTGCTCGGCTGCTGCCGTAGAGGCTGTGGGAGGAGAAGCCGTAGGTTCCGCGGGGGGCTTCCAGAATATGGGCCGCCTCAACAAGGTCGCCGATCACCGAGCTGGCTGTCGGTCCACGACCAGCGCCTCGTCCGTAGAACAGGCTGTCCCCCACGAGATCGCCGCGCACGGCGATGGCATTGAAGACTCCGTTCACCGAAGCTAGGACATTTCCTTGCGGGATCAGGGTGGGAGCCACGCCCACCTCGACCGTGTTCTCCAGAGCACGGATGGAGCCAAGGAGTTTAATGCAATAACCGAGGCTCTTCGCAAAATGAATGTCCGCAGCGCTCACCTGATCGATTCCCTCGACACGGATCGTCGCTGGGTCCACCCAGAAGCCGTAGGCAAGTGCGGCGAGGATGATCGCCTTGTGACCGGCATCCCAGCCGTTGATGTCGAGTGTCGGATCAGCCTCTGCGTAGCCGAGCTTCACCGCCTCAGCGAGAGCCTCAGGGTAATCGAGGCCTGCCTCCTGCATGCGCGTGAGGATGTAGTTGCTCGTGCCGTTGAGTATGCCATGAACCGACTCGATCCGGTTGCCGATGAAGGCGTCGCGGAGCGACTGAATGATCGGGATCCCTCCGGCCACAGCGGCCTCGAAGAAGACCGGCACCTTATGCTCACTCGCCAAGGCAAAAATCTCCGCGCCGCGCTCTGCGAGCAGAGCCTTGTTGCCGGTGACGACAATGCGTCCCGACTTAATGGCGGCAACAGTCAGCTCAAAGGCTTCCGTTGTTCCGCCGATCAGCTCCACGACAACCTGAATTGCTGGATCCTCAAGGAGGTCCTGCCAGCGACTGGAGAAGAGGGAGGCCGGAGCTGCGACATCGCGCTGCTTCTTCGGATCACGCACAACGATCCGGCGCACGTCAAAGGCGTATCCGGAGCGCTCAGCGATCAGATCGCGGTGACGTTCCAGATTCTCGTAGACCCCTGCACCGACGGTGCCGAAGCCAGCTAATCCGATCCCGATAGTCTTCATAAAATCAGCCTTTTAGTTTCTCTGTAAGGGCCCCCTAGGTAAAGCCGCTTTTGGGAAGGGCTTGGGATTTGCCGCTCTAGCTCCCGCCAGTAGCGCCCTTCAGGCTATGCCACGCATAGGCTATCCCAGCCGTTCCCACCGACAGGCATTTTGCGCCGTACAGTGTTGTTGCTCGCTCGCGGTATGCCCGATACCGCATCGCTCACACGCCTTGCTCTCCATCAAAACTGCCTGCGCCCCTCCCCATCGGCTTGGTTCTTGAGTCCCTTGTGTGGCATCCAAACTTCCAAGCGGATCTGGATGAACTATACTGCGAGCGAGCAGCAACACCTCACCACGAAAAAACAGCCAGCCAATGTCCGAAACACCCGCCCATATCGGAGAAATCCTTGAGCATATCGCCCAGTTGCTCGAACTCAAGGGAGAGAATCCCTTCAAGATCCGGGCCTACACGAATGCCGCCCGCGCGCTGGAGTCGCTCAGTGAACCGATTGAGACCATCGTGAAAGAGGGGCGCCTTGGTTCCATCGAGGGAATCGGCAAGGCGATCACCGAGAAGGTCACGGAACTCGTAACCACCGGGCGCTTGGAATACTACGAGGAGCTCAAGGGCTCCTTTCCCGAGGGGATCTTCGAGCTCTTCGAGCTGCAAGGGCTGGGGGCCAAGAAGATCAAGGCCCTCCACGATCAGCTGGGGGTCTCCTCGGTGGAGGATCTCGAGCGGGTCTGTAAAGAGGGGAAAGCGGCGGAACTTGCAGGCTTCGGGGAAAAAACCCAGACCAAGCTGCTCAAGGCCATCGAGGACCACCGTAAGCACGCAGGCCGTTTCCGCATCAACGTGGTCGCGGTTCTGGCCGAGCAGCTGCTCTCCGATCTCCGCGTCCATGAAGCGGTCGGCCAGATCAGCGAGGCCGGAAGCTTCCGCCGCCGCAAGGAGACAATCGGCGATCTCGATATCTTGGTTAGCTCCAATCATCCCGAAGAGGTCACGGCATTCTTCGTCCACCACCCGCTGGTCGAGGAGGTGATCGTCAGCGGGCCGACCAAATCAAGCGTCCGTCTCAAGGACGGGGTCCAGTGCGATCTTCGCGTGGTGAAGCCTGAGGAGTTTCCCTTCGCCCTCGTCTATTTCACCGGAAGCAAGGAGCACAATATCCGCCTCCGCAGCCGGGCGCTGGAGCGAGGGTGGTCGCTCAATGAGTACCGTTTCACACCTGCGGAGGGAGCCCAGCTGCCGCCCGAGATCCAAGATGAAAAGGGGCTCTACAAGTCGCTCGGTCTCGATTTTATCCCGCCTGAGCTCCGCGAGGACAAGGGGGAGATTGCCGCCGCCGAGGCGGGGGAACTGCCGAAACTGATCGAGTGGAGCAATCTGCGAGGCACCTTCCACTGCCACACCACAGCAAGCGATGGGAAGAACTCCCTGATCGAGATGGCTCGAGCCGCAATCGAGCTGGGGCTCGAGTATCTCGGTATCGCCGATCACAGCAAAAGTTCCTTTCAGGCACGGGGACTTGATGCCTCAAGGCTTGCCGAACAGGTGGCCGAGATCCGGGAATTGAATGACTCCAAGGAATTCCAGGAAGCCGGCTTCCGACTCTTTGCCGGAACCGAGTGTGACATCCTGAAAGAGGGGGATCTCGACTTCCCCGACGAGGTGCTCGCCACGCTCGACTACGTGGTCGCCTCGGTGCACTCAGGCTTCACGGCCGACGAGAAGACCACGACCGAGCGGATCATCCGCGCGATCCGCAACCCCCACATCACTATGCTCGGGCATGCCTCTGGCCGACTACTCCTCTCACGGGAAGCATACGCACTCAATATACCTGCCATCATCGAGGCAGCGGCCGAGACAGGAACCATCATTGAGATCAATGCCAGCCCGTGGCGGCTCGATATGGACTGGCGCTGGTGGCCGCTTGCCAAGGAAAAGGGGGTGAAGTGCGCGATCAACCCCGATGCGCACACAACCTACGGTCTGCACGATCTGATCTACGGCGTCGGGATCGCCCGCAAGGGATGGCTGGAGAAGGCCGATGTGGTGAACTGTCTCCCTCTGGCTAAGGTGAAGGCGGTCTTGAATGCGAAGCGTTCAAGACAAGGGGTTTAGACTGAAGGCTGTTAGACTGTTAAGAGGAAGCCATGAAGAGAGTTTTAATCACCACAGTTGCAATACTCGTGGCCGTCCTGTGCCAGGGATGCGTGATGATTTGCCCGTCCAAGCCTCATTCTTCCGCCACGGGAAAGATCCAAGGGAAAGTTGTTGATGCGTTGGGGAAGCCGGTTGAGGGAGCTCAAGTAATGGCAATCTACAAGCGTGGATGGACGACATTCTATCCTCCTGTGCCCAACGGATTCGTTGCTGGAAGCGCCGTTACGGACAGCAAGGGAAGATTTCTGATCACGACCAAAAAACGGGTCGATGCCTTGAGTGCCTCGTCAGTTCGTCGATGGGGTGCATTGGAGGATGTTTATCAGCAGGGAAACTGCATCATTCTGAAACCCTGAATCATTCCTGCATTCAGTTCCTGATTCATCCCTTCAGTCTAACAGTCTTCAGTCTAACAGCCTGATCCCCATGAAGCCCGTCCCCGAATACTCAACCCTCCGCCCCGAGCTCTTCCATTGGCAGGGATATGAGCCGGAGGTGAAGTGCGACTGCTCCTCCACGGCTATCGTGACAGAGGCGGGACTGATCTTCATCGACCCGATCCCCCTCGCCGAGGAGGCACTCCGCGACCTGGTGGGTGAGTCCTTCTCAGCAGCGGCCGCCGTCGTGCTGACGAGCGGCAATCACCAGCGGGAGAGCCTGGCTCTGGCGAAGCGTTTCGGAATTCCGATCTTTGCGCCAGAAAATGCCGGTAATGACATCATCGCCGATCAACGATTCCGATCGGGTGACATGGTGGCCGGTATGGAATCGATCGCCTTGCCCGGATTTGGGCCCGGGGAGACTGCCTTTCTTCACGAGGGAGCCCTGATCTTCGGGGATGCCCTCATCAATTTGGAACCGGAGGGACTACGCCCGCTTCCGGAGAAGTACCGCGAGGAGAAAAAGCTGTCGCTCCGTTCCCTGAAATCCCTTGAGGCTCTCAAGGCGGAACTCCTGCTCTTCGCGCACGGCCATCCGATTGTGCAGCACTCCGCGCGGAGGCTTGCCGCGCTTCTTGATGTGCAAGAGTGAAGGCGGTTAGGATCAATCCCATGACTCCGGAACAAGATCTCTTTTTCATGAAGGAGGCCGGGGCCGAGGCACTCAAGGGGCTATCCGAAGGTGGCATTCCCATCGGATCCATCCTTGTGCGCGACGGAAAGATCATCGGTCGGGGGCATAACCAGCGCGTCCAGAAGGGTAGTGCCATCCTTCATGGGGAGATGGACTGTCTGATGAATGCGGGTCGGCAGGCCAGTTACCGAGATACGGTGATCTACTCGACGCTCTCTCCCTGCATGATGTGCTCTGGAACGATCGTGCAGTTCAAGATTCCGAGAGTAGTCGTGGGCGAGGCGGTGAACTTCCCCGGCGCGCCTGATTTCCTCCGCTCCCACGGGATCGAGGTGGTGATTCTCAATCAGTCCGACCTGATCGCCATGATGGGGAGCTTCATCCGGTCAAAGCCGGAGCTCTGGAACGAGGATATCTCGGAGTAGAGAGTTGGATTCCTCTGGGCGAGGATCATCAGTAGAAAATAAAACTGCGCGGAAAAGCCGCAAAATTCATCAGCGGCGCTCCCGCGCAGTGGCTGTCACCTCAGGCCCCCCGACCTGGGGATGACAAATCAAAAAATGAGATTACTTGGCCGGGCTGGGAGCGGGCGTCGGAGAGGGGCACTCCTTCTTGTCGCCCCCTCCGCAACCGCCGCAATTGGCTTGGGCCAGAGGGGAGATCAAGGTGGCGACGATCAGGAGTGTGCCGGTAATGAGGAGACGGAGTGGTGTGGTTGTGGTCATGTGTTGTTTGGTTGGGGCTATGGTGTCGCTCCCTCCCCTTAAGCAGGGAGGGCGTCAATAACAATAGACACCCGAGTATGGTCAGTGTTCAGGAAAATTTCACCGTTTTAGAAAAAAGGTTCCTCTCTATTTGGAGTGGGTAACCACTGACGGAAGATAAAGCCTACGGACTTGTGCTACGCACAATGCGTCATCGCGCCTCCCAACGCTTGATGTTGTGGTGTAAAATGCTCACCTTCCCCCTCTGTCGTACCCGCTCATAACAGCGGAATGCCTAAAAAAAGTATGACTGCGGCGAGTCGTTTTGACGCTTTTTGAAAGAAGCGGGATCAGGCCTGCCCCTCATTATTGGCAGAGGCAAAAAAACTGCTCAACAATGCGCGGTCTCCCTGCTTTAAGGGTGACACACCCATGAAGCACTCCTTCCGCCTCCCCCTGCTACTCTCCGTGATCGCTTTGCTTCTCTGTCGCCCGGGGGCTGCTCCCGCCTGCACGGCCTTTCAGCTCCAGTCGCAGGATCAAAGTTGGGTCTACTTCCGCTCCATGGAATTCGGATTTCCCTTCAATTCGCAGGGGATCATCGTTCCCCGCGGCACCGAGTACACCGGGGCGACCCCGGACGGCAAGAACGGGGGGCTGAAGTGGAGCGCAAAATACGGTTTTGTCGGGATGAACGTTGACTTGGCTCCCGAGATCGTGGCCGACGGGATGAATGAGAAGGGTCTCGTCGTGGGGATGCTTTACCTCCCCGGTTACTCGGAGTACCTCCCCGCTGACCCAGTAAAGAGCGATCGCACCATCGGCAGCTGGCAGGCCGCCGCCTATCTGCTCTCCACGTGCGCCACAGTTGCCGAGGCCAAGGCAGCGCTTGAGTCGCAGAGCGTCTACATTGCGCAGCAGATCTTTCCTCCGTTCAAGCAACTCCTGCCGGTCCATTACTACATTGCTGATGCCACCGGGGCAGTGCTCATTGCGGAGTTCGTCAACGGCAAGCTGAGGCTTCATGACGATCCGATCGGCATCCTGACCAACTCGCCTCCTTTCGATTGGCAGACGATCAATCTCTCCAACTACGTGAATCTCTCCCCGGTGAATATTCCCCAGGTCACGCTCAAAGGGCTGGATATCGTGAACTACGGTCAGGGAAGCGGCCTGATTGGTCTGCCGGGCGACTTCACTCCCCCTTCCCGCTTTGTGCGTGCTGCGGTCTTCTCTCAGTGTGCGGCTCCGCAGCCAACCGCTATGGCGACCGTCAATGAGGGGTTCCATGTGCTGAATACCTTCGACATCTTCTCCGGTGCCATCCGAAGCAACACTGCCGAGCAGACCACCAACACCAAGGGATTCCTCACCTCGACTGGGCCCGCGAAGATCGTCAACACTGATACGACCGAATGGACTATCGCACACGACCGGACCAATCTGCAGACCTATGTCCGCACCTACGAGGGGCTTCAGATTCAGAGGATCGATTTCAAGAAGATCGACTTTACCAAGCCCGGCATCCTGCAGGTGGAGATGAATCGGGAATTTGTCCCGGCCGACATCTCGGCCTCTGCAAAACCATTGACTGCGCGGTAAGGGGGCTGCCCCGGCAGTTCCTTGCACGATTCGGGGTGGGCTCTCCCTGATTGTGCCCGCAGGCTACCTGTGGAAGGATGATACTCATGAACCGGTCGATCCAGCTGTTGCTTGTGGCGGCGGCGCTGCTTTTCTCAGGCTGCGCCAGCGTGAGCTCCACGGCCGTTTTCTACCAGCCGACGAGCGCTACGGTGTATCCCCCGAAGGATTCCAGGGCGATTATTCCCATCCTGAGCGCTCCCCCGACCCGTCCCTTCACCGAGATCGGGAGCTTTGCCTTCCAGACGGACCTGAGTTACGCCTTCGTGCAGAATGCCATCCTCTACAACGCGCGGCGCGCGGGGGCCGATGCTGTCATCATCAAGAACTACAAAAACTGGACGCTTCCCTACTGGTACACTGTCCCTCCCACGGTGAACTGGATTCCCGTCGGGGGAGGGTACTACGGAGGCGGATGCGGCGGGTGGTATGGGGGAGCGGCCTTCGTGCCGGTGACCTACCCCGGTTACTCGGGGGTGAACTACCGCAACTTCACCGGCATCGAGGCCCGGATGATTGTCTTTAAGAATTAATCCATGCTCTCCTAAGCCTTCATGAAAAGCGTCATGCCTAGCGAACGTCCAGTGATTACTCCTCCCGGAGGGGAGAAGAGGGTGATGCTGCACTCCTGCTGCGCCCCCTGCTCGGGGGAAGTGATCGAGGCGATGGTGGCCTCGGGGCTGGAGTTGGAGATTTTCTTCTACAACCCAAACATCCACCCGCGTGAGGAGTATGAACTGCGCAAGTGCGAGAATATCCGCTTCGCCGAGGAGCACGGCATCCCGTTCACGGACGCCGACTACGACACGGATAACTGGTTCTCCAGGGTCAAGGGTCTGGAGTGGGCCCCTGAGCGTGGTGAGCGATGCACTGCCTGCTTCGACATGCGCTTCGAGAGGACGGCGCTGCATGCGCACGAAAAAGGATTTTCCGTGATCACGAGTTGCCTTGGGATTTCCCGATGGAAGGATATGAACCAGATTAACGGCGCCGGCGAGCGAGCGGCCGCACGCTGGCCCGGGATGAGTTACTGGACCCACAACTGGCGCAAGGGAGGCGGGGCCGCCCGGATGGTGGAGATCTCCAAGCGAGAGGAATTCTATGCCCAGCAGTACTGCGGCTGCATCTACTCTCTGCGTGACACAAATAAGTGGCGGCTTGCCCATGGCCGGAAGAAGGTCGTGATCGGGCAGGATTACTACGGCAGGGAGGATCAGGGAGGCGGGGAGTGCTCCCCGGCAGGTACAGTCGCAGCGTCGGAGGAGGGGAAGTGATGCTGCTGCTGCGCGAGGCGCTCCTCTTTTGTGCGGCCGGGTTGCTGCCTCTGGGCTCGGTCGCTCCTGTGCAGGCTGCGTTGCCAGCGCCCCGCCCCGACACCTCTGCCACGCCCTCGGTGGTGTATTTCACCCTGGATCAGAATGCCGTGGGAGCCGGAATGACGCCGCGTCTGCCGGTTGTCTCCCGCATGGTGGCCGCTCTCGTCTGCGCCGTCACCGGCAAGCCGACTCCCGATGCCGCCTGGCGCTCACTCGTGAAGCCGGGGGAAAAGGTAGGGGTTAAGGTCTCGGCACAGCCGGGCCCTGTCGGCGGAACCCACCCGGCCGTTGCGCAGGCCGTCGTGGAGGGGCTCCTCGCTGCGGGTATTCCGGCAAACGACATCATCGTCTGGGACCGACGTCGCGATGATCTGGTGGCATGTGGGTACGATAAGATTCCGGGGCTGAACCTCCGGTGGGTGGAGAAAGGAGCGGGCTACGACCCGCGGGCTGTCGTGAACTCGCCTGCGATCGGGCAACTCGTCTACGGCGATCTCTCCTTCAAGGAGTCACGGAGTTCTCTCTCCGACATCCTTGGTCCCAAGGCACAGCTCAGTAACGAGAGTCACCTTCCCATGCTGCTTGCTCGCGAGATTGACAAGGTGATCAATATTCCCTCCCTCTGCGACAGCTACTTTACCGGTGTGAACGGAGCCCTGGCTGGGATGACGGTCGGGATCCTCGATAACTGGAGGAGATTTTCCAAGGGAGATGGGTATGGTGACTCGGCGCTCGCCGAGTGCTACGCGGATGAGCGGATCGGCAAGAAAGTCATCCTCACGATCATGGATGGTATGGCACTCCAGTATGCAGGGGGGCCCTATGCGAGTCCCGTGAACTGCGTCTCGTACGCCAGCCTCTTTGCCTCCAAGGATCCAGTGGCAATCGACGCCACCGCACTCCGCCTCATCGATGAGCAGCGACAGCTCTCGAGTATGCCGAAGGCTTCGGAGGATGGGGGACATGTCGTTGAAGCCGCATCGAGGGGGCTAGGCAATAACGAGGAGAAAATGATCACGCTGAAGCGGATCGGAGTCGGGGGCTTCAGTCAGCCATCTGCTGCCGCCTCCCCTGCAGCGAATTCCTCCTCTTCGGTAAAAACCCCTCGGTAAAAACCAACGCCCGCCAGCTTCTCCCTCCCATGATGGCCACCCACCGGAGAAGGCTGCTCCGAGAGCACGCCCGGACCTTCTCGCTGACATTGGGGCTACTCCCTTTCTGGTTGCGCGATCCGCTCGGGCTTGCCTACCTGCTGGCGAGAGCCTCGGACACTGTGGCGGATGCTGTCGGGATTTCTCAAGTGAGGCGTCTTGTGCTGCTGGAGGAGCTCAAAATGGCTCTTGATACCGAGGATCCATCGCTCTGGAGACCGGTCTTTCTGCCGGGTGAACTCTCCGCATCAGAAGAGGAGCTGATGGCAGCGCTTCCGGGACTGCTCGCCGACCTTGCCACCCATCCTGACCGGATGGAACTCCTCGCTCTCTGGCGTGCTATTCTGGAGGGGCAACTCTTCGACCAGCGGCGCTTCTCTTCTAGCGATCCACTGACGCGCGGGGAGTTGGAGCATTACTGCGGGCTGGTAGCCGGGAGCGTCGGTGAGACATGGACGCGTCTCATCGGAAAGCATGCTCCCCAGCTACTCAGGGGGGAGTTTGGCGAGATGTGCCGACTGGGAGCGGACTACGGGAGGGGCTTGCAGTTGGTGAATATCTTGAGAGACCGCACCTCAGACCGAGCCCTCGGAAGGGTCTATGCAAGCGATGCGGAGCTTCCGGCGTTATGGGAACTGGCTAGCGAATGGCTGGCCCAAGGGGAGATCTATCTCACCCAACTGCGTCCGGGGCGTGTGCTCTATGCCTCGGGCCTCCCGCTCTCCCTCGCTATGGGAACGCTCGGTAAACTCCGGACTTCTCCTAGCGGGCTGGACGCGCCGCGCGTCTCACTGAGACGCCTCGAGGTCTATGCACGGTTGGCGTTGGACACCCGATCTCTTTGCTTTCCTAAGAGGGGTTAATCCTGCTTCATAGGCCGGATGCAGCTCATCGACTACGTCCACTGGTTCCAAGAAAACTTCATTCACCTCGACAAGAGCCTCGAGCACATCGTCTCAGCCTACGGCATCTGGGTCTATGCGATCCTCTTCGCCATCGTCTTTAGCGAGACAGGGCTAGTCATCACACCCTTCCTTCCGGGTGATGCTCTCCTCTTTGCCATCGGCGCTTATTGCGTCTCTCATCCTGACGCGGGACTCAAGTGGCCCGTCGCCATGGGGCTCCTCTTTATCGCAGCGATCCTGGGGAACTTCTTGAACTTCGCCATTGGAAGCACGCTGGGTGGGAAGATATTCAAGGAGAATGCCCTCGTGCTGAAAAAGGCCTACCTCGATAAGACGCACCTCTTCTTCGAGAAGCATGGCGCAAAGGCGATCATCATGGCCCGCTTCCTGCCGATCTTCCGCACGCTCTCCCCCTTTGTGGCTGGAATGGCATCCATGGATCGACGGAAGTTCGCGATCTACACCGTCGTCGGGAGTTTCCTCTGGGTCTTCCTCATGATGATTGCAGGAGTGATCTTCGGTCAGATTGACTGGGTGAAGAAACACTTCGAGACCGTTGTGCTCGGCATCATCGTCATCTCCATGCTGCCCGTCGCCTTCGAGGTAATTGTGCAGTTCCTCGACGGACGCAAGCGTAAGGCTGAGAACAAGTGATCGAGGGTCGTATCGACTGACGTAGAGGCAGACGGAATCAACCTCCAGACAAGAGTCATACAGAACAACACAGAATCATACGCCCGCCGATCCTTATAAATACAGGGACGGCGGGCGTTTTTGTTTTCCTAGAAAGCGAGTGGTGACAGCGGACAATTGGCACCGCGAAAATATTTTGAAAAAAACAAAGAAGTCGTTGACTCCCGAGCGTTCTCGTATAAGGTTTTCAATCCCGACAGCGACCATGGTCACTCGAACGGGAATGTTCTTCGCCAGTCTGCCTCGAGTACTCGAACATGTACGAGGTGAGTCTGACGGCCTTCGGATCACTGCCGCCACAAGCGGAAATGACCGATAGCTCGATGGCCCCTTAGCAGCCACTGGAAACGATCTTTGATAGCGTAGGTCCGGTTTTGCACAGTAACGAAAACCGGATGGATCATATACAAAAACAGCAAGAACTGAATTGTGCGTTTTTCGTCGATTTTCTTAATCGAAGTTTAATACAGATCGTCCCTCGGTCACTACGGTGGCTCGAGGAAAAAGATGATGCTGGAAATTTGTCTTCCGCTATAGCGGCGGAGACACAAACTTTCTACGGAGAGTTTGATTCTGGCTCAGAACGAACGCTGGCGGCGTGG
>Ga0209829_10000220_pt1 | contig 53075 bp, 44 predicted proteins | sample C_140205_EF_Meta_FD_187311 | JGI IMG/M metagenome (GOLD analysis project Ga0209829, IMG submission 187311) | Freshwater microbial communities from Lake Croche, Canada to study carbon cycling - C_140205_EF_MetaG (SPAdes) (version 2) | ecosystem: Environmental > Aquatic > Freshwater > Lake...
GGCGAGCATGCCCATGTAATCCCCGGTCGCCCGCTCGATTCCGCGCTCACTGCCGGACAGGCCGCGGAAAATGTTGCCACCCCCGACCACCACCACGACCTCCACACCCAACTCGCGCACCTCGGCCACCTGCTCGGCCATCCCCTTGACAGCCTCGGCGCAAATCCCCACTCCGGTTTCGCCGCCAAGCGCCTCCCCGCTGAGTTTCAGGAGAATCCGACGGTATCTGGGCTGAGCAATCTTTTTCATGTGTTTGTGCGGTGCAAGATCAACTCATTTTTTAGCAGTTCCCCTGACCCAGGTCAATTCCAGGTCGACGACATTCCAGGGTAGGAATGCACAAGACACAAGATTAGGTTTGTAGATGGAATCGATAAAAATCGTGCAGAAACCTGAAACCTGAACACATGGCGCAGACCAGAAATCGAAAAAGAGACGGATATAACAAGGGGAAAAAACGGAAGTTAAAACAGCCTACCGGGTTTAATGCCGCCCCTGCTGAGCTTGAAATTTGTTTTGGACCCGTTGCTCTGGACAGGGCGCTCCTCTGAAGCTCCACGAAAGCCCGAAACCGCGAACATAAGCCCTGCCTTCGCCCTTCGCGCTTGGCGGCTTGGCGATCCCAAAAGCGCATCCTCACGTCGGCGGCGACAGGACGGGAATTCACCACGTCGCGCACAAAGCGAGTCCCGGTGGCGCACGACGTCAGAAGTGCATCTACTCCACCAGCCCACGCGGCACAAACACAATTCCAAGCGCCCCATTTTGTAATATTTGCCTTTGATTCAATAAACGGGGGCTTTGGGAAAACAACGGCCCACAGTTGCCTCAATAAAAATCTCCCGGAGGATTCCTGGAGATGCTTAATCCGAATCCCGTCCACCGCGGCGCGCGGCTTTAATCGCAGCATGATGGGCCTTGTCAGCGAGCATGCGGTTTTTGGCGCGGCGGCTCCGGCGCCGTTTCTGGCGGCGGATCTTCTCCGCCACGGCCTCGTCCGCGGCCACCCGTCCGGTCTGAAGCTGTTCAATCTTGTCGAAAAGCAGCCGTCGCGCCAGCAGGCGGTTGAGTCCCTGCTGACGGGTGGTTTGACACTTCACCTGCAAACCGGTGGGACGGTGCAGCAGCATGACACAGGTGGAAGTCTTGTTGACGTTCTGACCCCCATGTCCGCCGGAGCGCACAAAGGTCTCCTCCAAATCCGACTCCTTCACCCCGAGGGCCGCCATACGAGCCTGGAGTTGCTGCTCCTTAGTTTGCCGGGTGCCGGGCGAATTCATAATCCCAGTTTCAGATATGTCCGGTTTGACGTCACTGAAATAAAGCGCGACGACGGGTCCTGCTCCAAATCTTATTTCAATCTTTGCCCAAGGAAAAAACCCATGCCACTAACGCTCCAACAGAGCAGCCGCCGCGGGCAACAAAGCCCCTCGCCCTCAAGGTCTTTCCTCCGCGGCGCGATGCTGCGACCTGACTCATTCTCGGACAGAGCGGCGCTTTTATGCTTTGCTGACCGCCATCCGGCCAATAATCCGCAAGACTTCTTGGTTTCCCCCGTTGAAATCCGCTACTGTTTGGCCGGAATATACCGACCCGTCAAATGCACCCAGACCTGATCCGCAAAACCTCCATCGTGGGCGTCTCGTTGCTGAACCTGGCAATCACCCTCCGGTATTGCCGACTGACCTACACCCAACGAATCAAACCGGCCTTGGCCATGTGGGTTTTCTTCACCATCGCCATTGGCATCAGCCTGGGCACTTACCTTAAATCTGAGAATTTCAGCCTGCTGGATAACATCCTGAACACGACCGATCTGGCTTTAAGCGCCGTCGTCTCGGGGGCGATCTGTTTGTTTGGAGACGAGACCACGCGTTTCAGCCGCTTCGACAAAGGCTGCCTAGTTGCCGTGGGCATCATTGTTCTTTTCTGGTTCGTCACAAAAAACCACCTTATCACCCACCTGCTCACCCAAGGAATCTTGGTGATCGCCTATTTCCCGGTCATCCGCAGGCTGCGGAGCACGGGCAAAAACGGGGAGTCCTTTCTCATCTGGACCGGCATGTTGCTGGCAGCCACGCTGTCTCTTTTGTCGAGCAAGGGGACCTTGGCTACGATATACGCCGTCCGGGCCATTGTGTGTATTTCCGTGCTGTTACTCCTCATGCTGCGGGTGGAATATTCCGGGGCACCACCCCACGACAAGTGATAATTGAGATTTCGGATTTCTCCGGGGCCGTCGTGTTGGCTGACGCTGAAGCGGCTTGAAGACCGCGCCCCACTGCGCCCAGGAAGTCCGGTTGATAGAGCGGTGCTGGGGCAGGCACATCAAGGCTGGCCGAATACTTGGAAGCGGACAATCCTAAAGCTACGAACCCTCTGTCTGGGAAGGCGGACACGGGAGACCCGCTTGCCCGGTTTGGAAGGAGGGCGAGCAGTTTTCCGCTCTGCCATGAACCTCTGCTGAATTAGAACTGGTTGGGATGATTGTGAAGCCTTGTTCTTAGGCGAGCTTGCGTGGCAAGCGGATTTCGGTTTTCAAAACCATATGAGGTTCAGGGGTTCAACGCGCGAATTTTTTCATTGGAGGAATTCTCTCACAGCATCGCGCGGACGGGGTGAGAGGGGCGGACGGCGCACTCTTTTTATTTACTTCACATCCGTGCCACGGAAGCCCGATTGCGCAATCGAAAAACCATTGATATTCCCTGTTCATGCGCTTCAAGGTAAACTTCCCGCCCTAAGCCAATCGACCATGAAGCTCATGAAAACCATAGAGACACCAAATGGCTCCCTCCGCATCCTCCAACACTTCATGGTTACTTCGGCTGTATCTCAACGGTGCCTTTGCGTGGTTGAAGATCCGCGATTGATCCCAAGTGCGGGCGTGTGCTTGACCGTAAGGCACAAGAAAAAGGCGGCTCCGGAGAGCCGCCTTTTCATGAATCAAACCCGCAAACCGAAATCAGGCGGTTTTCGCCTTGCCGGTTTCAGGACCGTCCAGATGCACGGCCTTGTAGCCGCCAATGGTCTTGAAGTAAATCAACAAGAGCAGATAGACCGCCGCCATCGCCGCCGGAATGGCAGAGTCGGCTTGCAAAGTGTGCCGGTCCCCGCGAATGTCGGCCTCATGCACGGCCTTTTGATCCTCAGTGGCCTTAGTGTCCTTAATGGCATCTTTGACCTCGCCAAGCTTTTTGCCATCCAGACCGTTGACTTCGCTAAACACCAGGAAGGAGCTGGGTTTTTCGGCCTTGTATTGGGCGTAGAGGGCGGGATTGGCCTTGTTCAACTCCTCGCCGGCAAAACGGTCTTTGGCGTAGCCCAGGCCGGCCGATCCGACCAGACCGGCGGACATCATGCCGATGCCGCCCATGATGGAGATGGCCACCGCGCCGGTGCGCGGGAATCGGTCAGAAGCCACGGCAAGCATGGTGGGCCAGAAGAAGGTCTTGCCGAGCGCATACACGCCCAAAGCAACAAAAGCCATGGCGAAACCTGAGATATGGCTGGTGAGGTTCAGACCAACGCAGGCCAACATGGCGCAAATGCACAACAAGCCAACCGGCGAAATCTTAAGCGTCTTCTCAATGAAATGGGCCGAGAAGCGCAGCAGGAACATCGCCGCAGAGGTGAAGATGAAGAGCCACTTGCCTTGGGCAGGCGTGAGAATGTTGCCCGTGATGTTTTGGATCCAGCCGTCCGTGCCCAACTCAACCGCCCCGACCAAGGCGTGGGTGATGAAGAGTACAAACAGCAGCAGCGACCCCATGGAGAAGCGGGTGATCACACCAATGACGATGAGCAGCACCCCGCCGATGCCATAGGAAATATTGGAGGCCAGCGATGCCACCATCTTGGGATCCGCGTCCTTGGCCATGAACCCGCCCAGGATGCCGGGGACCAGACCGTTGAAGAACATGACCAGCAGGCCGCAGATGACCAGACCGCCGAGGATGCCGACGTCCTTGAACATCTCCCCGAGCTTGACGCCCTTGGCGCTTGCCTCGGATTTGGGGAAGTGCTGGCCGAAGAACATAACTCCGTAAAGAACCGTGGGGACGAGATAGAGAGCGAGCTGGGCTTTCCAGCCCCAATGCATTCCGTCACCGAAGACCCAGCCGGCGAGCGCGCCGATCACCATGCCGGCGGGCCAGGAGGCGTGCAGGATGTTGAGGTAATGGGTGCGGTTGTTGGGGAACAAGGTGGCGACGAGCGGATTGGCCACGGCTTCCAGGGTGCCGTTGGCGAGCGCGAAAACAAACATGCCCCACTTCAAACAGGCAAAGGCCGTTTCCTTGGGCATCCCAGTGGGCATGGCAGCAAAGGTGATCACAGCCGAAAGCACATGGAATGCGAAAGCGGCCACCACCAACTTGCCGTAGCCGATCTTGTCCGCGACCACTCCGCCGATGATGATCCCGAAACAAAAACCGGTGAACCCGGCGCCGCCGATCTCGCCGAGCTGCGCGGCGGTGAACCCGAACTCGCTGCCCCAGTTGGCGAAAATACCTCCGCGGATGGCGAAGCCGACGCCGGCGGCGAAGATGGCCATGAAGCCGGCTAATAAGAGCCGCTTGGCATTGGGCGCGACGGCCCCGTTGCTGACTGATGTGTTACTCATAGTTGTTCGTTGAACTGGTTTGGTTTGGTTGGTTGCAGAGAAAAATTCTACCTGGTAAAGGCCGGAAGCCGGACAATCGCCCCACCCTTGAGGGCGGATTCATGGGCACACAGACCGGCACAGGTCCAGTTGGCCGACTGCTTTGCATCGGGAAAAGGCGCCCGCCTGGCGGCCAGTGCGCTGGCAAACTCGTGCACCAAATGCGGATGACTGCCGCCATGCCCCCCGCCCTGCGTGAAACTCAGGTGGGTCTTCTTACCCGCGTCGTAGACACCCTGCTTGGTGTATTTAGCAATACTCCGGGGCAGACGCCCGGCATAGTCCGGGCACTTCACCGGTTTGGGAATCTTCGGCTCGGGCTTCTTGGCCGTGTGCAGCACCAGCGGATCGTGTTCCACCAAAGGCCACTCCACGGACGCCTTGTCGCCGTAGACATCAAGGCTCTCGCGGTATTGACGGGCGGTGTCGAACAGGGAGCGGATGATGCGGGCGCTGACGTCGGTGCCTTGGAACTTGAGATGCGCCGTCTCCACAGCAAAGGACGACCCGTAATGTTTTTCGAGTTCAGGCCGGACCGCTCCGGAACCGAAACAACTGACGTAGTCCACCGGCGCGCCTATCAGGCCGGCCACCGGCCCCACACAATGCGTCGCATACCACATGGGCGGCAGACCCGGCCAATAATTGGGCCATCCATCCATGTCCTGCTGATGACTGGCTTGGACAAACTGAAGCCGGCCAAGCTTTCCTTGGTCGAGCAGCTCCTTCATGAAAAGATATTCACGGGCATAAACCACCGTCTCCATCATCATGTAGCTCAGCCCTGTCCGCCGCACGAGATCCACGATCTTTTTGCAATCGGCCGCACTGGTCGCCATGGGCACCGTGCAGGCCACGTGCTTGCCTGCCTTGAGGGCGGCAATGCTCATCCAGGCATGGTCGGGAATGGGCGAATTAATGTGAACCACGTCCACCTCCGGATCCTTGAGCAGTGCGGCGAAATCCTGATACCGCCGGTCCACGCCGAAATAATCACCGATGGCATTGAGCTTTTTAAGATCGCGCTGGCAGATGGCGTGGCACTGCGTCAGGGGATGCTTGAGCCAGAGCGGAATGAATTCCGCCCCGAAACCCAGGCCGACAATGGCAACGTTGATTTTTTTCATGATTCATCCCGGTCAATCACACCGGGCGCGCAAAAGAACACAGCCAGAGTGCCTGAAGGAAAAAGCGTTCCTGATTCCACTTCGCAAGCGCCTGATTGTCAAGCTCAGGATTCTCAAACTCCGGAGGATAACCGGCCACCCGCTGCGGCGCATCATCGGAGCCCGCCTCTCAAAGAGCCGGCCACCAACCCGCCCAAAACCCCGCAAACCTCGGTCGAGTCCAGCGCGGCACCCGTGATTGCGGCTGAACGCCCCGAAATCAGCACCGGCCATTCCCGCGCATCGGCCGGCCGACGCCCGTGCGACCCCTTGACCAGCCGGGCGTCCAGCGGAACCACGTCCATGAGCATTCGGAATCCTAGCTTCTTCTGCAGCAGTCGGCGGACAATCCTGGCTTTCACCAGCGGAATGGACGGATCGAGAAAGAGCTCCACAGGGTCATAGCCGGGCTTGCGGTGGATATCCACAGTCCGGGCAAAATCCGGGGCGCGGCGGTCGTCTTGCCAGTAATAGTAAGTGAACCAAGCCCGCTCCCGCGCCACGGCAATGAGATCCCCGCTTCGGGGATGGTCCAAGCCATGCGCCTTTTTCTCCACGTCGCCCCAGACGTCGTCGACACCGGGCTGCTGCTCCAGAAGCGCCCTCACCTTTTTTTCCAGGGCCGGGTCATTGATATAAATATGAGCCACCTGATGGTCGGCCACCGCAAAGACCCGGCTAGCACCGCAATCCAGCAGTTCGAGCCCGAGCTCCTCCTTGATTGTCAGCCAGCCCTGATCCCGAAAAAGCCGGTTCAAATGCACCGGCGTATTCACCGCGCTGATGCCATACTCGGAGATCAAAACAACCTGGACCGATTGCCTCGCAAAAAAATCAATCAGATCCCCGGTAATCTCATCAATCCGCCTCAGATCGGAGTCGATGACCGGGTGCCCCGGACCGAACCGTTGCAGGTTGTAATCCAGATGCGGCAGGTAAATCAGGTTCAACGTCGGCGCACACTTCCTCTCAATCCATTGGGCCGCCCCGGCAATCCAGCGCGACACGGCATCGGCCGCAAACCGGGACGAGTCCAGGCCGGCCGCCGGCCCCCAGAAAGCGGGAAAGGGAAATTCGCCCAGCGCGCCTTTGAGCTCTTCGCGGATGGAATAGGGCCAGGCGTAAACATCAAAAAACTTGCGGCCATCGGCCGGGTAGATTGGACGCGGGGTCACGGACCAGTCCGCGCTGGAATACATGTTGTACCACCAGAACATCTTGGCGCAGGTGAAAGCCGGATCAGCCTCGCGGAGGATATCCCAAATTTTCCTGCCCCCGACGAGGTGGTTGGACTGCTTCCAGAACTGCACCTCGGCCAGCTCACGGTTGTACCAGCCGTTGGCCACGATGCCGTGCCGGGCCGGAGGCTGGCCTGTGAGATAGTTCGACTGGGCCGTGCAGGTGACAGCCGGAAACGCCGGAACAATCCGGCTCAGCACACCCCGGTCGCGGAATGCATTGATTCGGGGGGTATGCGCCCCAAGGAGCGACTCGGACAAACCCACGACATTGATGATAGCAGTGCGGTTCATGGATCAAAAGGCAGGTTTCGGGCGGACCGCGCCCCGTGCCGGGCCTGAAGCTCATCTATGGATTGCCGGATGAGATCCGCATTCATCTCATGCACCTCGAAACCGACGCCGATGTCGCGCAGCAAGGTGATGGCAAGCTGCCCGCCCAAGTGCTCGCGAAACTCGTCAAGTCCTTCTAGCAAGAGGAGTTCCTGTCGGGCGTTTTCCGCCAGAAGATAGGGATTGAAAAGCTCGTAGCCGAGCGATTCCAGCAGGCCCAACACTCGGGCCGCAGCCTCCGCACCGAGGTATCCGGCGCGACGGGAGTAAATGACATCCAGCGCCACGCCCAAAGCCACAGCTTCCCCATGGCGCAGGGTAAAGTTGGAGACCTGCTCCAGCTTGTGCGCCGCCCAGTGCCCGAAATCCAGCGGACGGGAGGAACCGAATTCAAACGGGTCACCGCCCCCCGCAATGTGGTTTACATGCAATTCCGCACACTGCCGGATAAGATGCCGGAGGGCGACGGGCTCGCAGCGGGCTAGGGCACCCGCGTTGGCCTCCAACGCCTCGAAAAAGGCGCGACTGCGGATACAGGCCACCTTCACCGCCTCCACGTAGCCCGAGCGCAGATCCCGGGGCGGCAAGGTGGAAAGCAGTTGAAAGTCGTTTAGCACCGCGAAAGGAATCGCAAAGGTGCCTATGAAATTCTTCTTACCAAAGGCATTGATCCCGTTTTTAACCCCCACCCCGGAATCACATTGCCCGAGCGTTGTGGTGGGAATGCGAATCAAGCGCACACCGCGATGCGCCGTGGCTGCCGCCAATCCAGCCATGTCCAACAAGGCCCCGCCCCCCACGGCGATCAAGTAGGAGTGACGGTCGATATGATGCTCATGAATGGCGGCCAACAACGCCGCCACCTGCGACCAGGAAGCCTTGGCCGCCTCCCCGCCGTCGCACAATATCGGCGCGGCAGCCAAAGCGGCAGGAAGGTCCGGGACGTTGAAATACGCCTCAATGGAAGCTACCAACCGCGGCTGGGCCGCAGCCAGTGCCTGATCCACCACCACCAGAGCGCGGCGCGGGGCACCCGATCCCCCCCCATCGCGCAGGACATCAACCAGCACGGGGTTGGAGGGATCAAAAACCCCGTCGGCAAAAAAAATCCGGTGCTGCCAGCGCACGTGAATGCTTCGTTCAATTAAATCCATGACACAACGAGATCCATGAGATTCCCAATCCACAGCAGCAGTGGCAAGAGCAGACCGACGCCCGGTGCAGGCTCAAACAGACTACGATGCGGCCGGAAATTCAGGTGGCCGGCACCTTGCGCTGGAAAACCAGAGCCATCAGGAAGCAGCCCGCAAAAACAAAACCCGCCCACACCGTTACATGAGCCGCCGCCGACCAGTCCACCAAGGCAATGCCCGCCAGCAACCCGGCCACCATCCGCCCCACCCCGCCGGCCCGGCTGCGCACGCAGCGCCACAACCAGATCGCAAGACAGCCGCCGGCCACCCAGAACAGCGGCGGCCGTGCGGGATTAACAGTGAAGTTGGCAACCAAAGGGGCGGCAAACAGCAGCAATGGCCAGCGCCCCACAAAGCCCCCGTTGCTCTCCGTCCGCGCCAGAAAACTCAAACCCGCCACATAAGCCGCCAAGGCCATCCCATGCCAGAGCAGCACCGCACCGAGCCTCGGATGGGCCGCCGCCGCCGCCACGGCATAGAGCAGAAAGCGGCACGCGGCCATCAGCACCGGGGCCAGCCCCGTGCGCTTGTGAACCGCATCATAAACAAGAATCATCGCCGCCAGCAAAACCCCGTTGATCGCCGGCGCCGCCCCGAGCGGCAAGAGCAACAGCCACCCGCAAACCAGCAACCCAAAACCCAAAACCCATACCAAGCGCACGGAGATCCGCCCAGAAGGAATCGGGCGTTCGGAGCAATGGCGCCGGTCAAAGCCCTCATCAAAGGCATCGTTGAGAAACATACCGCCGGTGTAAAGCAGGGTCGCCCCGGCGCAGAGCCACAAAATACGCGCTGCGGGAACGCCTCCGTTGAGCAGCCATGCCGCAAGGCAATTGGACCAGACCGTCGGCAGATTGGAAACCCGGCCCAAAACGAGCAAGGTGCGCAGCTGGCGGGTAAAGGAACTCATCTTCAAACCAGGCCGCATTCCCCCAAACGCGCCAGTGTCCAATCGTATTCGCCCACAATCTGATCCACCACGTCTCGGCTGCGGAGCCCCTCGGGCATCACAGCCCAAGTGTAGGTCTCCATTTCCAGATGCGGGCAGAGCCCCGGCTGCCCCTTAAGAAAACGGAACACCCCCGACACATGGTCCGATGTCGTCCCAAAACCGCTGCCCGGCTCACAATGCAGCGGAACGTGAAAATGAACCCGCCACTCGTCACCCGGAGCGGGCGACCGGGCGAAACCACTCTCCAAAGCCGGAGCCAAATCCCGAAACCGCGTCAGAGCCCCGTCGGCGTGCCGGATTATAACCTGATGCAAATAAACATCCTCGGCAAAAGCGCTCAAGGCACTCAACGCCCCGGCGTCTGGTGTGATTTTGAGCGCATTACTGACGTGGATCTTGCTGATCCGGACCTCGTGGCTGCGAAAACGGGCCAGCGCATCGGCTGGCTCCTCAAATTGCAGTGCGAAATGGCAGGCGTCATAGTTGACACCCAGATGCTCATTAAGCCGGGGATCACACGGATGCTCCTCACGCAACCGGCTGAAGAAGGCAATTGTCTCCGCAGTGTTTTCAAACAGGCCAAAGGGCTCCGGTTCCAGCCCGAGATGCAGCCGCCGACCCGATCGTTCACTCAGCCTGGCCACATGCTCCACACATCGCCATACCTGATCACGAACCGCACGCTCCTGCTGGGGCGTGGTAATGAAATCCTTGAACGAACCCGGCAAGGTGCTGACGCTGCACTCCAGACCGGGCGGTGCCAGGCAGTCCAGCAGATCGAACAACCGGATGGTGTAATCCAACCGCCGCTCCTCCGTCCAGTCGGGCAGATAAACCCGCTCCTTGACCCGGGTGCCGTGGAACCGGCCGAACGGGAAACCATTGATCGTGAAAATGTAGCAGTCATTCCTGCCGAGCCACCGCTGAAAATCCAGCAGCGTGACAGGATCGCCCAACTCGCACGCCGCCCGATCGCTCAGACGCAGACCGATGCCATAGGCTCCCCTCGGCTCAACCCGTTCCTTGATCCGGAGCGTATGCTGCTCCAGCGAGGCGAAGGTCTGCGCCCAACCCTCCCCCGGATGGACGTTGGTGCAATAGGCCAAATGCAACCCCTGTTTGAGAATCATGGATGCGCAGGTTGTTCCAGCCCGCCGCCGGGGAGAATGAACTTGGGGCTCTGACTCAGGAAACGCAGCGGATTCTGATAGATGAGGCGGTCAATCACGGGGGCACTGTGACCGCGACGGCGCAACTCCAGCGCCGCCAGCGGAATGGCCAGCGGCACGCTGACCCCCCAGTCGCAGGCACTGTTCATCCAAAGCCGCTCGGAACTGTATTGCTCGATCATGTCCACCGCCCGTGCGGCGGTGCATTTGGTTTCAGGATAGAGCGTCATCCCGCCCCAGAACCCGGCATCCAACACCCTCTTGACAGTGTGCTCCTCCACATGATCAATCAGGCAGCGCTCCGGCTTGATCCGCGAGTCAGCCCGCAGCACATCCAAAATCAGCCGCGTCCCCTTGAGCTTGTCCTCCAGATGCGGGGTGTGGACGAGGATGAGCTGGTCGTGCCGCGCGGCCATATCCACGTGCATTTCCAGAACCTGCAGCTCGTTGCGGGAATTCTTGTTCAGTCCGATCTCACCAATTCCCACCACATTGGGGCGCCCCAGAAATTGAGGGATCAGCGCAATGACCTCACGGGCCAAGCCCACATCCTCCGACTCCTTGGGGTTGATGCACAGCCAGCAAAAATGCGGCAATCCAAACTGCGCCGCCCGTCTGGGCTCATACTCGGTGAGCTGTCGGAAGTAATCATAAAAACCGGCTGCGGCGCTGCGGTCGAAACCCGCCCAGAAAGCCGGCTCGCACACCGCCGCACACCCCGCCAAGACCATCGCCCGATAGTCGTCCGTGGTGCGACTGACCATGTGGGCATGAGGTTCGATATAGCGCATACTTGTCATTTCCCTCCGGGCCAGGCACCGCAAGCAGCCTTGCTGGTGGCTACGACAATGGGATCCTCGGTGGGATCGCTCAGAGCCGCCAACACTCGCTCCACACGCCCGCCCCCCTGCCCTTGCAGGAGCGGCAGCGCCTGCGCAAAGGCCGCAAAACGAAAGTCCGCCTCGCCCTCCGCACGCTCCAACCGGTCCATAAACGCCGCCACATCAATCAGCTTTGATCGCGCTTCCATGAAATATAGGTCCAGCAATTCACGACGTGTCATCTCTTCCGATGATTTCAATCTCCCCCTCCCACTGCAAGGGTCGAATTGCATTCAAAACCCCCGACCAAACCGCCGGTGCGAGGAAACTCTTCCCCGGAGCACCAAAAACAAATCCCCTTTACCCAACACGCCTCACCCGATAGCTTCGTGCCCATGAGCAACCGATCGTTTTTGCAAATTCCCGCCTGCCTGACCTTGCTGCTAACCGGATTTCTGCTCAGCCCGGCTGGGGCACAATTCGCCACCAACACCGCCCTAGTGCCCGTGGCCCGCACCAACGCCGGCTGGATCGCCCGTCACGAATCGATGAACCGGCTGGCCCGGGCGGGAAACATCGATTTGATCTATGTCGGCGACTCCATCGTGGAGCATTACGAGCATCAGGGCAAAGAGGTCTGGGAACACTATTACACCCCCCGCCACGCGCTGAACCTGGGCATTGGCGGAGACCGCACCCAGCATGTGCTCTGGCGCCTTCAACACGGCAACATCGACGCCATCCATCCCAAGCTGGCCATCGTCATGATCGGCCAGAACAACGGCGGACATAATACCGGCGAGGAGATAGGCGCGGGCGTCGTAGAGATCATTCACACACTGCGCACCCGGCTGCCTGACACAAAAATCCTGCTGCTGGGCATTTTCCAGCGTCGGGCCAAGCCCACCCCGGAGCGTGCCGTCCTAGCCAAAGCCAACGAAATCTCCTCCCGCCTGGCCGACAATCGGACCGTTTTCTACATGGATATCAACTCCCTCTTCGTGCGACCGGACGAAACCATCTCGCGCGACCTCATGCCCGACTATGAACACCCCAGCCCTCAGGGTCATAAGATCTGGGCTGAAGCGATCGAATCCAAAGTGGCTGAGCTGATGGGAGACAAGCCGGTCGCCCCCATGCCCTGAAGGGCCACGGCTGAGCCGGCTTGGCTCCAACTTCCCTCGCCTATGGCGCGAGGTAAGGCGTGCCTTCAATCCACCAGACTCCGCGACGACCACCACAACCTGCGCTTTCCAGGCGCCCCTCTCTGCAATCAACGCTCTCGGAGATCCTCCTCCCGGGTGCGCCACAGAAGGTGAGTTTGCTGCCATTCCCCTTTGCTCTTCGCCCTTTCCGCTTTGCTCTTCGCGCTTGGCGCTTGACGCTCTGAGCGCCTCATTACGTCGGCGGCCGCAAAACGGGAACGCACCGCGCCACGCAAAAAAAGTCCCTGTGGCGCACGACAGCAGGAGTGCCTTATGCCAGGAACGAATTTCGTGAATTCACGAGCATCCCGACCGCCGGCCGCGGGCCATTATTGCGGCAGCCAGATCTGTTCCGGCCGCCCCATCGGGGCAGGACGAAAATCCAGAGCCTGGTCCACGACCTGGCGCATCCGTGAAAACCACCACTGGGGATTGCGCGGCGGCCGAGTGATGTTTGCGCTGGCGCAGGGAGTCCGCTCGGGGGAGAAGCCTAGTTCCATCTGCCCGCTCCCAGTCACCGTTGTTTGAATTGATTTCATGCTCCCACCCTAGCGGATGGGGTTGGACATTGGCTGTCCAAGTGAAATTATTTCATCAGAAATTCACGAGCCGGCCCTTCGCTAAAAACAGCGGAGGTTGGAATGCGGGATTAGAGCCTGCGGGCAAGCGGCGATGCCGCACGAGGAAAACAGCTTGCATCAATACCAGATGCTGCCGGTTTTGATGTGCGTTGAAGGGGATAGGGAGAAAGCGGCGATCGTTCCTCCGCACCAAAGCTCAGGCGCCAGCGGTTGCGGGCCGGCGCGGACCGGCACCGGACTTCGGGGCGGGCGGTTGGCTGCGAAAGCTTCGCCAGAACTGCAGCGGCAGACAACCCAGAGCGATGATGACAGCCTGGCTGGCGATAAAAGCCATCAGCCAGTTGAATGCGGCATCCATGAATCCGTAGGAATGCAGTCCAACGCCGAGCATGTTGACGCCGAACCAGGAAAAACTGGTGACGATGTTTCCGAAGATGGCCAGGTTCATGACGCCGCGATCGCCCACGAGCTTGCCCCAACGGGCGTGCAGAATCAACGCGTTCCAAAGCACGATGAGCAACGCCCCATTCTCCTTCGGATCCCAGCCCCAGAAGCGGCCCCAAGATTGGTCGGCCCAAATGCCGCCCAGCACGGTGCCGACAAAGCTGAACAAGGTTGCGAAGCAGACAATGGCATAGACCATTTTGGCCAAGGCCCGGCCCAGTTCGGTTTGATTTTCCGCAGGGACACTGGCACCACCCGGGCCGCGAGCCCCGAGCCGCTGGCGCAGCAGCGGGGTGAACAGGCCGAGAAAGACATAGGAAATGGCCAGCAACCCGGCCGCAAAAGTGGACGCGTAGCCCAAGGTGACGACGACCACATGCGTTGCGAGCCAGAAATTTGTGTCCAACACAGCCCGGAGCATTTCCATGGTGTCGCCGCCCAGCGCCAGATTATGCGCGATGAGCAGGGTCATGAATCCGGCCAGCGCGGCCACGGCGCAGCCCAGGCCCACCTTGTAAACCCGTTCCAGGAGCAGGCCCAGCAGGCAGGCGCCCCAGCCGATGAAGATGGCCGAGGAATAGAGGTTGGTCACCGGCGGCCGGCCCTCCAGGGCCATGCGGAACCCCACCCCGAAGGTGTGGATCACAAAGGCCAGAGCAATCAGGTAATAGGAAGAGCGGCGCAAAGACTCGGAGAGGGCCGGCCATGTGCCGAAGGTGAGCAAGGCCCCGCCGGCCAGCAGGAAGGCCACCAGATAGATGATGGTGGCATGGAGAAAGATCTTGATGCGGTTGAAATAATACTCAGCCCGCCCCTTGGAGACTTCGGCCTGGAAGCCCGATGCCAGCCAGTTTTTGTAGCCCGCCACGGCGCTGTTGAATTCAGGAGCATCCTCCGCCGAATAAGCGGCTGCCATGCGGGCGAAGAAAGCCACCGCGGGATGCACGCTGCCGGTCTGGATGGCCCCAAGAAGACTCGCGCCAACATTCTGCCACGCGGTGCGGTCCCGCTCCGGATCAAGCGGAGGCACGGCCAGGGGATAGGCCAACTGCGCCATTTCCTCGAAACTGCGGGCCGGGCCGGTGAACCGGTCGAGAGCAGCCTGATCAAATTTTTCGCGCGCCTGCAAGGCCTTGAACGCCTCCAATCCGGCCGGAAGTGCGGCCTGGTAAGCTGCCACCATCTTTGAAAAATCCGCCGTATCCTCGGGCTGGAGACTGCTTTTGAGGCGGTGATAAAGAATGACGGCGTTGGCCAGCTTGACGATCTGCTTCTGGTAAGTGGTGCGCTGGGCGTCCTCCACCTGCTCGGCCCTCTGACCCTGCTGCCCGATTTCCTTCAGCACAGGGGCCAAGTCGTTGAATGTGTAGTAACGGAGACCGGATTTTTCAATCCCCTTCTCCCCCAGCTTGAGTTCGCTGATCAAGTCCGGGTGGTGGATCAGGAAAACGGGACGGGTATCGGCCAGCTCGGGTTTGAGCATGACCTCCAAGAGCCACTCGGTGGACTTGAGTTTTTTGGGGTGTCGCCAGAACTGCCAGGAGGGCACCTCCTCGAGTGGCAACTCGGCCGTGCTGCGCATTTGCAGCAGGGCGTTATGCGCCACGGAATCGAAAGGCTGGATGCGGCCATTGAGCAGCACCGGCAGTCGGCCGAATTCGGCGGTGTGCATGACCCCGTCGGACTTGGGCAGCAGGACCATGAGGATCTCGGTGGCGAAGAGCGCCAAGAAACACCAGGGCAATAATTTGAGCGGGGTTTTCATACAGTCCGGCGTTTTGCGGCGAAGCCGATGAGATGCGTGAGGAACTGGACGACCAGCCCGGCCCCGACCAAAATGCAGGAGAAATAAGGCGTGAGCCAGCCCGGATTGTGCACCACCTGGAGAACCGTGCCGCCGTCATCCTGATCGAAACTGGCCTGATAGAAGGTTTCCCCCTTGAACCGCAGCGGAGTGTTCATCTTGATCAGCACCTCGCGGTCCTCGCCGGTTTCCGGCACCTGGAGCCTGACGCGGCTGGAGAAGTTTTTCGGGATTTCAGTGCCGGCATAACGGTCGTGTCGGAACTCAAGCAGCCTGAAGCTGAACGGCTTATAAAAACGACGCTGGCGCAGGATCAGTTGGAAACGCCGCCCCTGCGTCGTGATCTCCTGCGGACGGTTGATGAAGGTGGAGACAAGCAACGAGCCCATCGATCCTGTTCCCTGCGGCGAGACCAGTTCAATCAGGCCCGAGGGCATATCGCGGCGCTCCATATTGGTCTCGCGGGGCAGTTCCCGCCACCAGATTGCGGGGCCGCCTCCGGCCGTTTCCACGCGATGCGCGCCGGCCCCGTCGCTATTGGTGCTGACGGAGGAATTTGAGTAATAATCCTTCACACGAATGGTGAACGGAATCTGGGGCACGCTGATCGCGGCCCCGGGCCGGAGGCGGCGGTCGGGGACGGCCACCACCGTATCGAGATCCGGCGCGGTCGTTTCGATCACCGCCAACTCGCAGGCGCGGTCGGCCTCGGAATAGTTTTTCACCTCCCCGTTGCGCAGGTGCATCCCGCTTTCATGGGCCAACAGATCGGTGAGCAACTGCCCCAGCAGCAGCAGCACAATCCCGAGATGGATCATGACAATGCCGGCTTTTTTACGGCTGGTGCGGTAATAGCGGAGATGGGCGGAGAAAAGATTGATCAAGAGGAATCCGCCGACGAGGTAGCCGCCGGGGAAGACGGGGATATTGAGGGTGGAACCGGAGGGGTGCCAGAAGATGAAAAAGCTGCGGAAGAATTCATTCTGGGCCTGAAGCGTCCCGAGGTGGACTTGGGCCAGAGTGCCCCAGAAGACCAGCACCGCCCCGAGCCCCAGGAGGGCCACGGTAAGCCGGACGGAGGTGAAAAGTTTGTAGAGGCGCTCGAAGATCATTTCAGTATTTCACAGACTGGACAAATTTCTGGAAAGCCTCCTGCTGGGCCGCAACCGTCTTGGGATCGCCCATCAACTTGTAAAACCAGGTCTGATCTGCCAGCGGCACCATCACACCCACCAGACGGGCGGGCAATCCGCTGCGCGCATCAGTTCCGCTCATGTCGACCATCGAGGCTTTCACTCCGGAAGCCTCCACACTCTTAACGGCAGCAGTCAGCTCACTCTCCGTCCAAGGGGCGAGTCCTAGCTGTCCGCGCCAGCGGTTGGCATTTCCGGCAAGCCCCCCGCCTTGACCGGCCGAGCGGCTGACATTCACCGCCGTGGGCGCGCCCTCGCCGGGGATCATGAATTTTGCGAAGAGAAATTCGCCGCCCGAAACCTCCTGCCAACCCGGGGGAACCTGCCAGTCGGGCTTGCCCTCGGCGGGATGCGAGGCAGGCAAAACCGTTGGACCGGCGGCAGCAAATCGAACGGTCTTGAGAAACTCGATGAAGACCGGCTTCTCCTTCTGGACCAGCGCATCATCCCCGGTCATCTTGAAAAACCAGGCGACTTCGCTGCGGTGCTGAACCGCACTGAGAATCCGGGTGGGCGCGCCGGTATCCTTGCTCTTACCGGTGAAATCGTAAAGACGGGCGGAATCACCAGCCAACTGAACCGTTTCAGCAAGTTTTGCCAGTTCGCCCTCCTCCACGGGACCGAGACCGACCTGCCCCCTCCAGCGGTTGACGTTGGGAAGTTCGCCGCCGGCAAATCCCGGAAGCGGAACCACGCTGACATCGGCTTTCTGAGCGCCTTGGCTGATGGCAAACGAGGCCACGCGCATATCGCTGGGGATTTTCTCATCCCAACCGACAGGCGTAGTCCACCTCAGCTTGGGGGGCGAGTCGCTGACCGGAACCGTGTCCTTGGCAACTTTGTAGACCTTGATTTCATCACCGCCACAGCCTGCGAGGGCCAGGGCCAAAAAGCCCAACGAAAGGAAGCGCGTAATGCTTAAAAAGGTATCAGAGCGATAATTAAGCTTCATTTTTAGTTTGATGGTGTCGAGAATGCCAGAATGCCGGCGATTTGCCGAGCATTCTTTGTCATTGTCATCCCCTCGTTTGACAAAAAGCCGACACAAAACCCGCGCTCCCAACCGGACTTCACGCCGGAATCCGAGCCCCCCGGCTCAGCCCACGCTCATGTTGAGGAGGAACTCGATATTGCTGCGGGTTTTCTTGAGCTTGTTGAGCATGAGTTCCATCGCCTCCACCGGCGGCACGCCGGTCAGGGCGCGGCGCAGCAGCACGACACGGTTGTATTCATCGGGGTGATACAGCAGCTCCTCCTTGCGGGTGCCGGAACGCTCGATGTTGATCGATGGGAAAATACGGCGGTCGACCAGAGCGCGGTCCAGATGCACCTCCATGTTGCCGGTGCCTTTGAACTCCTCGAAAATGACCTCGTCCATGCGGGACCCGGTATCCACCAGCGCGGTGGCGATGATGGTGAGCGACCCGCCCTCTTCGATGTTGCGGGCCGCGCCGAAGAAACGCTTGGGCTTGTGAAGCGCATTGGCGTCCACGCCGCCGGACAAGATCTTGCCGGAGTGGGGTTGAACCGTGTTGTAAGCGCGGGCCAGACGGGTGATGGAGTCAAGAAGGATGACGACATCGCGCTTGTGCTCGACCATGCGTTTGGCCTTTTCAATCACCATCTCGGCCACTTGGACATGCCGCTCAGGCGGTTCGTCGAAGGTGGAGGAAATCACCTCAGCCGGCTTGCAGCTGCGCTCCATGTCCGTGACCTCCTCAGGGCGCTCGTCAATGAGTAGGATGAAGACGTAAGCCTCGGGGTTGTTTTTAAGGATGGCGTTGGCCAGCTTCTGCATCAACACGGTTTTACCGGTGCGGGGCGGAGCGACAATAATTCCGCGCGATCCCTTGCCGATGGGGCAGACCAGATCGAGCACGCGGGTGGACAATTCGTCGTGGACCGTTTCCAGCAGGAAACGGCGGGTGGGGAAGAGCGGGGTGAGATTGTCGAAATGGGTTTTGTTTTTCGCGCGCTCCGGGTCCTCGGTGTCCACCCCTTCGACTTTGAGCAGGGCGAAGAACCGTTCCTTTTCCTTGGGCGGCCGGATCTGACCGGCAATGAGATTGCCGGTCTGCAGGTCGAAGCGGCGGATCTGGGAGGGCGAGACGTAGATGTCCTCGGGGCACGGGAGGTAGTTGAAGCTTTGGGAGCGTAGGAAGCCGAAGCCTTCCGGGAGGACCTCGAGCACGCCTTCGGAAAAGAGCACGCCGGCGCGGGCGGCGTTTTTCTGTAGGATTTGAAAGATGACCTCATGCTTGCGCATGGTGCCAAAGTTTTCCACGCCCAAGTCCCGCGCCATGTTGTTGAGGTCGGTCATGGACATGGCCTGGAGCTTGGCGATGTTCAGCGAGGTGGCGATATGGTCCCTGCCCGTGTCAGCGGAGGCCTGAGCGATCTCGGCCTCGTCGGTCTCAATGGGCTGGGTGGGGGGCTGGAGCTCATGAACGACCGGCTCGGGCGTCGGGTCGGGCAGCAGCTCCTTGGGTTCAGGGAGAGAAGAGGCTGCCTTGGCGGCGGCTTTGGCGGCCGCCGCGGATATTTTGGTTTTGGCCGATTTGGTTTTGGCCTTTTTAACACTGACTCGTGGCATAATTCAGGGATGATTCGATTAACAAATTAAAAACATAGACAAAAGCAAAGGAGCTGAAACAAGCAGTCTGCGGCTGCCTCTGCTTTTTAATTGGGATATTTCGGACGGGAGCGAGCTGCGAAGCTCAGGAATAGGCAAGAGCAACTCGCAGTAAGTTCGCGGATAAACTGATACAGGCGGAAGACTTTGTCAAACAAGATTTCAATTCTTATTCAATACGGCAGTGGAAAGCGGGCGGTGAGCTCCCGCACCCGGCAGCGCACTTTATGCAGCGTCTCGCGGCTCGTCAGATCCATCAGGGCTTCACTGATCATGTCGGCGATGGCGGCCATCTCGGACTCCTTCATACCGCGCGTGGTGCAGGCCGGGGTTCCCAAGCGTATGCCGCTGGCCTGAAAGGGCGACCGGGTTTCAAAGGGAATGGTGTTCTTGTTGACCGTGATGCCGGCCTCATCCAGCGCGATCTGACAGTCCTTGCCGGTAAGGCCGCGGGCCCCCACATCCACCAGCATGAGATGGTTGTCCGTGCCGCCGCTGATCAAGCGGAAGCCGTTGCGCTTCATTCCTCCGGCCAAGGCCGCCGCATTTTTAACCACCTGCTGTTGGTAGGTCTTGAACCCGGGCTGGAGGGCCTCGTGAAAACACACCGCCTTGGCGGCGATGACATGCTCCAGCGGCCCGCCTTGAATTCCGGGGAACACCTGGGAATCGATTTCCTTGGCGTATTTCTCGCGGGTCAGAATGAGACCGCCGCGTGGACCGCGCAGGGTCTTATGGGTCGTGGTGGTGACGAAATCGGCATGTGCCATGGGGCTGGGATGGACTCCGGCGGCCACCATTCCGGCGATATGCGCGATATCCGCCAAGAGGTATGCTCCGACTTCGCGGGCTATTTCACCCATGCGCTGAAAGTCGATGACGCGGGGATAGGCGCTTGCCCCCACCGTGATCATCTTGGGCTTATGTTCCCGCGCCAAGGCGGCGAGCTGGTCGTAGTCAATGCGCTCGTCCTCCTTGCGGACACCGTAGTGGACGATCTCGAAGAACTTGCCGGAGAAATTGGCCTTATTGCCGTGAGTCAGATGGCCGCCATGGCTCAGGTCCATGGTGAGCAGCCGGTCGCCGGGTTTAAGAAAGGCGAAATACACGGCCATGTTTGCGCCCGAACCGGAATGGGGCTGGACGTTGGCATGCTCCGCGCCGAAGAGCTGCTTGGCCCGGTCGATGGCCAGCTGCTCGCCGACATCCACGTTTTCGCAGCCGCCATACCAGCGCTTCTTCGGGTAACCCTCGGCGTATTTGTTGGTGAGCACGGAGCCTTGAGCCTCCATGATTGCGGGGCTGGTGAAGTTCTCCGAGGCGATGAGCTCGATGTTCTCCTGCTGGCGCTGGCGTTCCATCTCGATGACATGAGCCACTTCGGGGTCGACGGCCTTGAGCTGGAGATCACGCCGGAGCAACTGCGCCTCCAGCTTGCCCACCCGCCGCTGATGGCGCCCGCCCTCGAACTGGGCCGAGAGAAAGGCATCCACAATTTTCGCGGCGGACTGGGCGGAGACAGTCTTGGCACCGAGACAGAGGACATTGGCATTGTTGTGCTGACGGGAAAGGATGGCGGTGGCTTCGTCCGTGACCAAAGCGGCCCGGATGCCCGGCAGCTTGTTGGCGGCAATACTCATTCCCACCCCGGTGGTGCAAAAAAGAATCCCCGCCTGCGCCTTGGAACTCTGAACACTCTGCCCGACCAGTTGCGCATAATCGGGATAATCCACCGAGTCCTTGGAACTCGCGCCCAAATCCACGAGGCTGATCCCACGATCCAGCAGATGTTTCTTAACGGCTTCCTTCAAGTCCAGACCGCCGTGGTCGGCCCCGAGCGCCACCTCCACCGGCTTGCCCGCCGCCGATCCGGAGGCGGCCGTTTCGCCCTGACCGATAAAACGCAACACCGACACGATGCCCTGCTCGATCTGATCGCGGCAATTCAAGTAGACCTCATACGAACCGCCAATGGGATCGCTGATATCCTTCTCAAAGGCGTCGAGGGTGTCGTCAAATTCGCGCAAAAGAAAGGTTTTCTCGGCCGCCTGTGGATAGAGCAGCAGCACGGTGTCCACGTGGCTGTGGGTCATGCCGAAAATGTAGTCGGCCTGCCGCACCAAATCGGCGGTGAGCATGCGGCTGCGCTGAGGGGCGATATCAATGCCCAGTTCGCGGGCGGCGCGGACGGCAAACTCGCTGGGCGGCTGGCCGTTGATGGCACCCAAACCCGCGGAAAGGACACGGTAAGGGCCGCGGCCCTGGACGACATGCCGGAAGATGCCCTCGGCCATGGGGCTGCGACACACATTACCGGTGCAAAGAAAAAGAACAGTCTTCATTAAATGTTGGATGAGAAGTTGAAACCAGCAGAGGCAATCGTCAACCCTGAAAAAAACCTAAAATTCCGTGATGCGGTATTATTCAGGGGGTGGCCGGCCTCACGAGCGCCAAAGCCTTCAACAAGTCCACAGCCCGAGCCAGCGCTAAATCACGAATCTCGGGGGCTGTCACTTCAGGGGCGGCCCCCTCTGCGCGGGCCGCTGAAACAGGCCTGTCCAGACCGGCACGGTGTTCGCGGACCAGCGCTGCCTCGTTGAGCCGGGCCCGAGCCGGAACGGAATTCGTTCCGCCCGCAACGTCTGAACCGGGCCTGTTCGTCAAGCCTCCCGCAAAAGGATCGTCGTAAAACTTTTTTTCCAGATCCGGCGCAACCGGCACCAGAATATCCGGCAACAACCCCGCCGCAGGCAACGGAGTGCCGTCTCCCAACTGAACCGGGATAGTGGCGATGCGGAGCTGCCCTCCGTTTTGCAAAGGATAATCCTCCCCAGCCACCGCTGAACCGGCCGTGCGTTGGCCCAACAGCAGCCCGCAACCAAGCTGACGCAAAGTCCCCGCCAAAGCCTCCGCCGCACCAGAGGTGGAGCGGTTTACCAGGAGGGCCACCGGCAGACGCAGCGCGTTGGTTTTGACCTGAGACATCCTCATCCCGCCCCCCCAATTCAGCAGCGGCCGGGAACGGGAAGTGAACATGTCCGCAACCGCAGCAGCCGCAGCGTAATCATCCCCGCTGGCATAACGCAAATCCAGCACCAACCCGCCGAGCCGGTTGGTGAGCGAAATCTTCCTCAGCGCGGCACCGGTGGCCTCGACCAAGCCGGCGCCGACACACCCGACGCGCAGGCAGGCGATGTCCGATGCGTAAACACTGGCAGAGACGAGCGGGCTTTTCCCATCCACCGCTGCGGGGTTGCTGGGAACCAGGGAAATCCGGGGGGCAAAGGCGGACAGCAAACCTTCGAGCGCCGCGCGGTTTAGTTCGGCCTCGCCAACTCCGGGCAGGTGGGCGCGAATCAAAGCGCGGACCTCCTGAAAATCCGGAAAAGAATTGGTAATGGCGGCTTTGGATGAACCGATGGCTGCCAGAGCAAACAGGGCCATCAAACCACCGCGAAAAGGTCTCATGTCACGCTCAAAATGAGCAACACCTCCATGGAAGTAAAGTCCGAAGGAATCACTGCCACCACTCATTAACAAGCCACCAGCAGACTAATCCGCTTTTGTCCGGATGTGGCTTTGCGGCAGAGCCAGCCCCCCGGATGTGGCTGCCAGTGCCATTGGCTTTTGTTTTCCAGGATTCGGAGGGCATGGCAGGTTAATTACACTTCAAACTCCTCCTCTCGATTGGCTTGGGCTTTCGCTACACACGGTCCGTGGTCCATTATCCCCTGCCCCGTAGGGGCGGCACGGCGCGGCAAGGCCGCAAGCGGTAAGGACAAAGAACACGCGCGAAAAAAATTGGATTTGCCTGGATTGATCATCGACCGCTTCCAAGGATTAATGCCGTCGATTCCAGCGTGGCGGTTTTAAACATCAACGCGTTTGGCCAGGCAATCCATGAGCAACTGCCCGCCGTGAGCGGAGATGTCCTCAGTGATGCCCAGTCGCAGGTGAAACCGGCAATCTTTTTTCTTGCAGGTCAGCCAAAAGGTGTTCTGCAATCAAGGAAGACCCCGCCTCAATGTGAAGATTTACGGTCGTCGCTAATGGTTGGGAATCACTGCCGCGCGATGGGCGAACTGGCTGGATGCGAACTAAGCTGGCGCACCCCATCCAACACGTAAAGCAAGCCGGAAGCACCGGTGCACAGGGCCGCCGCCATTGCCCAGAAGCCAAACCATCGTTCACCCGCCCCACGGTCCCATTTCAACAAGATCCATAAAACCGAAAGAATCTGGAACACGGTGGCGATTTTCCCAAGCCACCGGGGACGAACCAGCACCTTGCCTGCGGTGATCTGAATGACCCCCATGCCAAGCAGGATGATGCAGTCACGTCCTATAATCGTGCCCGTCAGCCAAAGGGGCATGATATCAAGATGCGCATTGGGCAGGCTTAGAATCACCACCCCGGAGACGAGCAGCAGCTTGTCCGCCAAAGGATCGAGAATCGCCCCCAACTCGCTGCGCTGGTTGAAATGACGGGCAATAAAACCGTCCACGGCATCCAGTCCCGCCGCGAGCCCAAAGGCTATCAACCCAAGCCACCGATGCCGCTCGGCACCCGTCTCCATGTAGTAAATCATCTCCACCACAAAAAACGGGATCAGCAGAATCCGGGATATGGTGACTTTGTTGGCGGTGGTCATGGCTCCATCTAACAAGGACGATTCTATCCCAACGCCATTAAATTGCCAAGTAAATCCGGTTTTGTGGCGGCGACACGGACAATCAAAGACACAAAAAAACGCAAAAAAGACGACGGAACAGGACCGAAAGAATGAAGTCCGTGGATGTTCGTTGCCCTACCCTCGCGCGAACTGAGATGTGAACGCCTGAGGAATGAACAGAAGAGATCGTTGGCGCGCCTCCCCTGCGAGAGGCCTGAGTGGAGTGATAGTTCAAAGGGGCAACAGTTTTCCAGCGATGCCGGGGCGGCCCTGCCCCGCCCAAGGCAGCCAAGGCAGCGGGTGCGAAAAACCGTCCTGAGGAAAGGAGGGAGACGACCGCCTTTTGAAGATGCCCGCTGATTTCGCTGGGCAAAGAGCGGAAAAAGCAAAGCGCCAGCGGGTGTGTGATCCTATGCGGCCTGGTTGAACCGGGGATTCCGGACGGGACAAAAAGCCGCCCCGGGATTAAGGCCGGGGCGGCTGTGGAAGAGGCGACTCCTCATTGACCAATGCTGGCCAATTCTTCGTTATTGGCCGCATTGACGATCTTGAACTGCTCGGCGTGCATGCCGGGGTCGGCCCGGAATGAGAGTTTGCCGAAGTAGCGTTTCTCCATTTCGATGAGATGCTTCTCATCCTCGGTGCGCAACCGTTCCAAGACAGTGGGATGAACGACGATGCGCAATTGAAAGTCGGTCTCGTCCCGGGTGCGTTTCTTGAGGATCTCGCTGAGCTTGCGCTGAATTTCCACGCTCATGGTGATCGAACTCTTGACCTTGCCGCGGCCTTTGCAATAAGGGCAGTCGTCATAGACGGCCGAACGAACACTCTCGGAATGGCGCTGGCGGGTCATTTCCATGAGGCCCAGTTGCGAGATGGGCAGGATATGGGTCTTGGCCTTGTCGCGGCGCAGGCCGTCTTTGACACGCTGGTAGACCTGCTGGCGGTCGCGGCTGGATTTCATGTCGATGAAGTCGAGCACGATGAGGCCGCCCATGTTGCGCAGGCGCAACTGGCGGCAAATCTCGTCGGCGGCCTCGACATTGACCTTGAGGATGGTGGATTCCTGATCCTTGCTGCCCTTGTGCCGGCCGGTGTTCACGTCGATGGCGACCAAGGCCTCGGTTTCGTCCATGACGATGTAACCGCCGCTCTTGAGGTGGACCTGGCGTGAGAAGGCGTTCTCAAGCTGCTTGCTGATGTTGAACCGGTCGAAGATGGGCTGAGCCTCGGAGTAGAGTTTGACCTTGTCGGAAGAGCGCTTGGAGATCTTGGAGATCATTTCGCGCATCCGGTCGTAAGCCTTCTGACTATCAACCACGATGCGCTCCACGTCTTCGGTGAGGAAATCGCGCACGGTGCGCTCGATGAGGTCGGGTTCCTGAAAGACGCAGGTTGCCATGGGCTGTTTCTTCATCCGTTCCTGGATGCCGTTCCACTCTTCAAGCAGCAGGGCCAGGTCGCGGACGAAATAGCGGGTCTGCTGCCCTTCCCCGGCGGTGCGCATGATGACCCCCATGCCGTCGGGGATGGAGAGGCTGCGGAGGATTTTTTTCAGGCGCAGCCGTTCCTGCTGGTTTTCGATCTTGCGGGAGATGCCGCTCTGATCGGAATTGGGCAGTAGGACCAAATAACGTCCGGGCAGGACGAGGTTGGTGGTGACGCGCGGGCCTTTGGTGCCAATGGGTCCTTTGGTGACCTGAACGATGATGTCGCTGCCGGGGGGGTAAAGGCGGGGGATGTCTTTCTGTGTGATTTTGGGCTTTTCCCGGCGGCGCCCCTCGCGCTCGACGATTTCCACGCCGCTGTCAAACTGGTTGGGCACGATGTCCCAATAGTGAAGGAATGCGTTTTTCTCGAAACCTATGTCCACGAAGGCGGCTTTGAGTCCGTCCTCCAGATTGCGGACTTTGCCTTTGAAGATGCTGCCGACCAGGCGCTCCTCGGTGGTGCGTTCAATGTTGAACTCCTCGAGCTTGCCGTCCTCGGAAACGGCAACCCGAGTCTCGAGAGTCTCGGCGTTGATGAGGACCTCCTTGTGGCTTTTCTGGACCGGGCGTATCAGGCGCTGGACCTTCTTGACCAGTGCGGTGGCTGCGACGCGGATGCTGTCGACGAGTCCTTTGGATTTTTCGGTGACCTTGACGGGTTCAAAAGCCTTTTCCGGGGCGGAGCCGGTATCGGGCGCTGGATGGGGCTCGTTATGGTCGTGTCCGGATTGATCGCCGTGGGCGGGTTCGGGGGGCAGCCCCTCAGGTGGAAGGCCGGCGGCGACGTTCTCGGAGCGGTCGATTTCGGCGGCGTGGCGGCGTTCATAGACTTTTTCGGGTCCGCCCTGGCCGGAGACGGCCTCAACGCGGGCCTCGGTGGCGTCGCGATCGGGTTTGGGAGTGGCGTGGCCCAATCCGCCGCTGGGGCGGAAGCGCATGCCGCCCCGGCGCCGTTTGGAGAATTTCCGTTCATTCATAGTTTTCAATAACCTTTTCGATGGATATAGACGTTTTGCAGAATGCCCATGGCGATAAGGGAGCCGAGCACTGAGGATCCGCCGTAAGATAACAGCGGCAGTGGGACGCCCGTCACGGGCATGATGCGAATGTTCATGCCGATATTGATGAAGACATGGCTGAAAAGGAGCGTGACGACGCCCACGGCCATGAGCTTGCCGAGGCGATCGCGCGCCTGGCCGGCGATTCTGATCCCCGTGAACAGAACCACCGCATACAGCGTGAGCACCGTCACGCTGCCGACAAATCCCTCTTCCTCGGCAAGAACGGAAAAGATGAAGTCGTTGTGCGCCACGGCCCTTGGCAGGTAGCCCAGAGCGTTCTGGGTCCCCTGCCGCCAGCCTTTGCCTCTCAGCCCGCCGGAGCCGACCGAGATCAACGCCTGCCGCACATTGTGCGAGTCGTCGAACTGTTGTTTGTGCAGGCGTTCGGACTCCGTCTTCGGCGCATGGGAAGACGAAGTGTAATCGATACCGAAATACACCAGCAGCCGGCGGCGCTGGTAATCTTCGAGTTTGATCTGCCAATTCGGTGGTGCCAGAAGGACATCCACCAAAAACAAAGCCGCCAGGATTGCGGCCACCGCCATCAGGCGGAGAAGAAAGCGCTGTGGGATGCCTGCTGCCAGAAGCATCGCCGCCCCGGTGGGCACCAGCACCAGCGCCGAGCCCAGATCGGGCTCTTTCATTATCAAGACAAACGGGAGCGCGAGCATTCCCAGAGCTTTGCCGAAGATACGGGGCATGCGCAACTCCTCCACAGGCCGGCTCAGATAGCTGGCCAGAGCAAAGATGACGCCCAGCTTGGCAAACTCGCTGGGCTGGAACTGGAAAAAGCCCAGATTAATCCAGCGTCGCGCGCCCCAGCCATGCGTCGTCCCAATGCCCGGGATCAATACGGCAACAAGCGCGATCACCGTCAACCAATACACCACCGTCGACCAGCGGGCCAGCGAGTGGTAATCCACCAGGCAAAGGGTCAGGGCCGCGCCCAATCCCAGTCCGTACCAGATGATTTGATGGAACCATTTCTGATGAAACCAGGGGGCTGGAAAGTCCGTGCCGCCCACCATCGTGGCGCTGTAGACAAAAGCCGTGCCCAGGATCATGAGCCCGGCCACCGCGAACAACTGGAGTTTATCCACGCGCGGCTGCTGATCGCTATTGATGGGTTCAAACATGCTCAGTGAGCCAAGGCCAGCGGGGCGGTGCCGGCGGAGGATCCGCGTTCACGCAGCAGGAGGGCCTCATAAATTTTCCGCGCCACCGGAGCGCAACTGTGCCCGCCCGAAACTCCATCCTCCACGGCCACCACCACCGCGTATTTGGGATGCTCGTAGGGCGCGAAGGAAATAAACCACGTCGTGTTGCGCTTTACGCCATGCTCCATGCGGGCGGCCGTGCCCGTCTTGCCGCAGATGCGCAGGCCCGCGACACGGGCATCGCGCCCCGTGCCCTCCTGAGCATCTTCAGTTTCAGCGAGCATGTCCTTGTGAAGGATTTCCAAACTCGTCGGGCTGACTCCCAGAGTGTCGCGCACCACGCCGCCGGGAAAGAAGACCGACGGCTCGGACAGGACCGGCGACTGGGATTCAAGGCGTTGTACCAGCCGGGGTTGCAGCACCCTGCCCCCGTTGGCCAGCGCACAGGTCATCACTGCCAACTGGAGGGGCGTGACATCCATTTCGCCCTGGCCGATGCACAGGTTGGCCCGGTTGCCGGCCGTCCAAGTGCGGGCACGCTCGGGACTGGGGAAGTTGCCCGAAGCCTCCTGGTTGAGATGCAGCCCGAGGGGCTCGCCAAAATGAAGGCGGTGCCCGAGTTGGACGACGCGCTCGAAAACCCCCTTGCGCAGGCCGTTAGCGATAAAATAGGCGTTGCTTGATCGAACCAGAGCCCGGCGTAAATCATATTCGCCCGGAGCAACAGTGTCGTGAAAGGGCTGGTTGCCGATGTAAATGATTCCACTTTCCGGTTTGGCTGGATTGGGAGCGACGATGTATTTCTCGTTAGGATTGAATCTGGCCTCGGGGGTTTCCAGCAGGGCCAAGGCGACAATAGTCTTAAAGGTTGATCCGGCCTGATACTGCATTTGAATGGCGCGATTGATTTGGGGCCGAAGGTGCGGATCCGTCAGCCTTTTGTTCTCCGCCAAGGAAAGTTTCGGCAGAAAGACATTCGGGTTGAAAGAGGGCGCCGAAGCCAGTGCCAGCACGTCGCCGGTATCCACCTCCATCACCACCGCCGCACCGCGGGTGTCGGGCCCCATCGCCAGGGCGGGCAAAGCCTCCTCGGCAGCGCGCTGAACTGCCAGGTCCACGGTCAGCACCACGTTGCGGCCGGGCTGGGCGGGAGACCAGATATCTTCACTCTGGCGATAGCCAAGATTATTGACCAGCACCGACTTTGCGCCGGCATGACCGCGCAACTCCGAATCGAATCCGGCTTCTATTCCAATCACCCCGCGGTAGTCGGGCAGCCGGTAATGGAACTCGGCATCCTCCCCTTCTTTGGAGCTGTCGTCATATTTAAGGGAGCCCAGCAGATGCGCGGCGGCAGACTGGTGGGGATAGAAACGCAAGGGCTGCAGTTCCAGGTCGACACCTGGGGGCAGGGGCCATTGTTCCTCAAAGCGGGCGATCTGGACCGGAGACAGGTCGGTGATTACGGGATAGGGCATGGCGAGGCGTTGCCGGTAATGGGTCTCAAATTCAAGCGGGTCGAAGTCCAAGGGCTGCTGCAAGCTGCGGCTGATTTGCTGAACGGCCAAGCGGGCGGCCTGTTCTCGGGATTGCCAGGAAAGCACGCCCAGTTGCTCGCGGCTGAGCCGGACGCGTTGGGTGGAGACATTGCTGGCCCCCATCCAGCGTTTCCAAAACACCGGCGAATTGGTAAGCACCCGGACCGGGATGGATTGGGCATACTTGAGCTGGAACTGACCCCGCAGCTCCTCCAGATAGAGGTTGACGCTGTAGCGCGGGCGGTTGTCCGCCAGCACATTTGTTCCACTCCGGTCGAAAATCTTCCCCCGTGCCGCCGGGATTCGAACAGTGCGGAAGCTCTGACTCTCGAGGGTGTTTTGGTAATCGCGGGCGGAGACGACTTGCACCCACCACAAACCCGCCAAGAGCAGGAGCAGGCCGCTCAACACCCCCACGGCTAGGAGCTGGAGCTGCGGGTCGTTGCGTTTGAGTTGGTCGAAAATCAGCATGGCTCAGAATCGGCCGCGACGGATCTGACGGTCGGGACGAAAGCTGGTTTGATGAGCGCGCCGGTAGCTCAGGGTCCGGTCCAGCCACTGGAACAGCTTGAAGAGCACCGGGGTGGCTGCGGCACCCCCCAGGGAAACGACGATCCATTGCCAGATGGATATCCAGCCCAGAAGAGGGGCACGTCCGGAACTGAGCAGCAGAAGCACAGTGCCCAAGGGCACCAAGGCGCTGGCCAGAAAACCCAGCAACCATTGGGCGTAGGTTTGCTCGCGCAGAATGAGGTCGTTCTTCCAGCAAACAATCAACCCCGCCAGAAAAAGAGGGGCAATACTGACCCCCAAAGGATTTTCGGATAGCGCATCAAACCAAAGGCCGCACATCACCGCCAGCGCGGTTACAGTGGTTACTCCGGCGCGCAGGCCGGCACAGACCATCAGCGCTGGCAAAAGGTCAATCTGAGCGCCGAGCACCCGCCGCAGGCCCGTGCAATAAGCCTCACCAAAAACCATCACAAACCCCACCAGCAAAAACAACACCGGATTGAACGGGGTGATCACGGACACCCCCCATGCTTTCCAGAGTGGCTCCGCGGCACTTGCGCCCAGCTCAGCGCGCAAACCTCATGACACAGGATAAACAGCACGGATTTCATGGAAAGAGCACCCACACCTCTTCCAAAGTACCGGGATCGGCCGAGAGTTTGACGCGGGCCTCGGTGTAGAGCCCATAATCGACCAGCCGCGAATCGACGATTTGTCCGATCCGGATGCCTTTGGGAAACACACCGCCCAAGCCGCTGGTCGTCACGGTTTGGCCGGGTTGGATGGCGGCATCTTTGGAAAGGTGACTCAGATTGACCAAGGAAGGGTCAAGCGTGGCCGCGGCCCCAATGATTCCAAAGTCGCGGGCGTTGCCCTCCACCAGCGCAGCGGCACGGCACTCGGGATCCCCGAGCAGAATGACCTGGGACCGGTCGAAAGAGACCGAAGCGACGCGACCGATCAAGCCATCGGTGGTGAGGACGGGCAAATTGGAGCGCATGCCGTCGCGGGTGCCGAGATCGATTTGCACTGTGCGCCACCAGTTGGCCGGATCGCGGGCGATGACCCGGGAGAGCTTGAGTTTCCAAGGGCTTTTTTGCTGCCAGCCCACCAAGGTGCGCAGGCGGTTGTTTTCCCGAAGAGCCTCAGCCGACTGCGTGACCTGGATTCGCAGGTCGCGGTTTTCATCGCGGAGCGACTGGTTTTCTTGCAGCAGCTGACTGCGGGTAACCAGAGTGTCGCCGATTTTCACGGCGACCTGCCGGGTGGATGCTGTCAAGCCGAACAAGGGCAGGAATGCGCCCCCGAGGGCGTGTTTGAGACGCACCGCGGTGGACGCAGGCAAATTCAGGAAGGTCAGTGTCAGCAACACAACCAGTCCGGCGGCAAAAATGTGCGGCCTCTTAAGCATTTAATCACAGTTTAATGGCAGCTTGAAGCCGCCGCCCTGTGATGCGGTGGAAGCGGATGGGAATTATTTGGAGCTTTGGGAGACGCGCTTTAAAAACTGGAGCTCCTGCAACACCCGCCCGGTCCCCTCGGCCACTGCGCTTAACGGATCGTCGGCGATATGCACCGGCAGGGAGGTTTCCTCGGCCACGAGCCGGTCGATGTTACGCAAAAGCGCCCCACCGCCGGCCATGACTATCCCGCGCTCCACCAGGTCGGCGGACAGTTCGGGGGGGCATCGTTCCAAAGTGATGCGGATGGACTCCAATATTTGAGAGAGCGGTTCCTGCAGGGCCTCGCGAACTTCCTCGGAGCGAATGGTCAGGGTTTTCGGCAACCCGGCGCTCAGATCGCGGCCTTTGACTTCCATGGTTAATTCCTGCTCCAGCGGATAAGCGGACCCGATCCGCATCTTTATTTCTTCCGCGGTGCGTTCACCGATCATCAGGTTGTAGGCACGCTTCATGTGAGCGACGATCGTCTCGTCAAATTCGTCTCCGCCCACCCGCAGGCTGCGGCTGAAGACGATACCGGCCAGGGAGATGATTGCGATCTCGCAAGTCCCGCCGCCGATGTCCACAATCATGTTCCCCGCCGGCTCATGCACCGGGAGTCCCACGCCAATGGCCGAAGCCATCGGTTGCTCAATCAAATACACCTCCCGCGCACCCGCATGGGTGGCGGAATCCTTGACGGCCCTTTTCTCCACCTCCGTGATTCCTGAAGGAACGGCCACCACCACCCGCGGAGCAATAAGCTTGCGGTGGTGAACTTTCTGAATGAAGTGGCGGAGCATGGCCTCGGTGATCTCAAAATCAGCGATCACCCCGTCCTTCATGGGACGGATGGCCACGATGTTTCCGGGCGTGCGGCCGAGCATGCGCTTGGCTTCCTCGCCGACGGCCAAAACATTGGTCGTGCCGGCTTGAATGGCCACGACCGACGGCTCGCGCAACACAATCCCCCGATCACGGACATAGACCAGGGAATTGGCTGTCCCTAGGTCGATCCCAATGTCGTTGGAAAAAAGGCTTTTGATCTGTGCAAACATGAATCTGCTTAACAACACGCAGTTAACCCTCTGGGGCTTACAAGGTCAAGTTTATGTTCATTCGTTTTCGGCGGCGAAAAATCAAACTCGTCCTTAAACAAACGACCGGCCTCGAAACAACCCGCCCGCCCCGGCTTTGGTTCGGCAAGACCCATCAGGCCGTGTGCAGCCCGCCCTGCCCTTGTGCCCCCCCTAGGCCATGACATTACCAGAATCCGTCCGGGGCGAAGGGCCGGCAACGTACGGTAAATCCAGAGATCACTGTTTATGCGCGGCAGCCGAGACCATAGAGAAACCAAATTCCCTCGCCCTAAGCAGCGGCAGCCGGAAAATGATGCCCACCTATGCCGTGCTCACTGCTGATCAGGATATGTTACGGGAGAATGTGCGGATTGCCCCGCCGGAGTGGGGCTTGGACTTGGCTGAGGATGAATAATCCCTGCAAAGCTGCGCCAAGGAGGCGTCCGATCACCGGTTCCTGATGGCTGAATCCGCTGCGCTGAGTCTCTTCAGGCATGCACCACCAAACCATGCCTTGTGACTCTGCTGGAGGTGAATCGTGAAGATCGGCAAAAGGGAGGTCGGCCTGATAACTGGGCAGTAGCTTTTGGGTTGGCGACCGGTGACCTCGCGAGCTAAGGAGACGGTTGGAGGGCTTGATCCGGCGGCTTGAAGTCGTTTGAAGGAGCTGAAGCCTGCAAATCTTTGCCGGATCCGGCCGAAACGCTCGCCAAGGCGGCGAGGCTTGTGGTATTTGTGGCTGCGCCTGACCGACCCAATTTTTATGTCCGCCAAAAAAAAGCCGGCTGTAACGACTGTTTCCGACCTCTTGAAGACCGCTGCCCTAAGAGAGACATCGGAGGTTCTGCGCGATTTAAACAGCGCGACGGGCGGTTTAAGCGGGGCGGAAGCAGCCGCGCGACTTCTGCAATACGGCCCTAACTCAGTGGGGCAGGAGAAAAAACACGAATGGCTCCAGCGTCTCTGGATCGCCATCCGCAACCCTCTGGTCATCCTTCTGATGGCCTTGGCGACTCTCTCCTATGTGACCGGCGACTTCCGGGCCGGAACGGTGATGCTCCTGATGGTGATTCTGGGGGTCACGCTGCGGCTTGTGCAGGAAACCCGGGCGGACAACGCCGCAGCCAAACTCAAGGCCATGATCAGCGTGACGGCCACGGTGCTGCGGGACGGGCAGCCCCGGGAAATACCGCTTCAGGAGCTGGTGCCGGGGGACGTGGTGAAGCTCTCCGCCGGAGACATGATCCCGGGCGACGTGCGACTGCTGGCGGCCAAGGATCTGTTCATTATTCAAGCCACGCTCACCGGGGAATCCCTGCCGGTGGAAAAATCCGATGCCCCGGACCCGCGCACGGCAGCGTCCTCGATTGAACACACCAACATCTGTTTTCTGGGGACGAGCGTGGAGAGCGGCTCGGCCACGGCGGTGATTCTGGCCACCGGTTCCCAGACCTATTTCGGGAAGATGGCCAGCAGCCTGGGCGAGCAGCAGGCCGACACCGCCTTCGACAAGGGCGTGAAAAAATACGTCTGGCTCATGCTCACCTTCATGCTGGTCATGGTGCCCACGGTGTTTTTCATCAACGGCCTCATGAAGCACAACTGGAAGGACGCCTTCTTCTTTGCCATGGCCGTGGCCGTGGGCCTCACCCCGGAAATGCTGCCGATGATTGTCTCGGTCTGCCTCTCGAAAGGAGCGCTGGCCATGTCCAGGAAAAAAGTCATCGTCAAAAAACTCAATTCGATCCAGAACTTTGGGGCGATGGACGTGCTTTGCACGGACAAGACCGGCACGCTAACCATTGACCATGTCATCCTGGAACTGCACTGCGACGTCTTCAAAAACGAAAGCGAAGCGGTGCTGCGCGACGCCTACCTGATCAGCCATTTCCAGACCGGGTTGAAAAACGTGCTGGACCGCGCGGTGCTGAAATACCAGGAGCTGCACGGGGAACTGGGCATTGAGAAATACCGGATGGTGGACGAGATCCCGTTTGATTTTTCGCGCCGGATGATGTCCGTGGCCATCGAGGCGCCGGGCGGCGAGCGGGAACTGCTCACCAAGGGCGCACCGGAGGCCGTGTTCGCACGATGCACCCATTTTGAAAGCGACGGAGAGATTTTCCCGATGGAACCCATCCTCGTCGGCGACCTGGTCCAACAGGTCAACGAACTGAGCGAGGACGGTTTCCGGGTGCTGGCGGTGGCCACGAAAAAACTTGGTACCCAGAAAACCTTCACCAAGGCCGACGAGAGCGATCTGGTTCTCACGGGCTATCTGGCCTTCCTGGATCCGCCCAAGGACTCCGCAGCCAAGGCCATCACCGCTCTGCGCCAAAACGGCGTGACCGTCAAAGTCCTGACCGGCGACAACGATCTGGTCACGCGCAAGGTTTGCAGCGAGGTGGGAATCCACGCGGAGAAGATCCTTCTGGGCAGCCAGGTGGAAAACATGAGTGACGATCAACTGGCGATGGAGGTGGAGAAGACCGATATTTTCGCCCGGCTTTCCCCGGCTCACAAAAAGCGGGTCGTCGAGGCCCTCCAGCGCAACAAGCACGTGGTGGGTTTCATGGGCGACGGCATCAACGATGCCCCGGCCCTGCGCGCCGCCGACGTGGGACTTTCCGTGGACAACGCAGTTGACATCGCCAAAGAATCGGCGGACATGATCCTGCTGGAGAAGGATCTGATGGTGCTGGAGCAAGGGGTGCTGGAGGGACGCAAGGTGTTCGTGAACATCCTGAAATACATCCGGATGGGTGCCAGCTCGAACTTCGGCAATATGTTCAGCGTACTGGGGGCAAGCGCTTTTCTGAAATTCCTCCCCATGCAACCCATCCAAGTCCTCACCAACAACCTTCTCTACGACTTCTCCCAAGTCCCCATTCCCACAGACAATGTCGGCACGGCGGTCATTTCCAAACCCCGACCTTGGGCAATCGGTGAAATTGCCAAGTTCATCATGTTCATTGGACCGATCAGCTCCATCTTCGACTACACGACCTACGGGGTGATGTGGTTTTATTTCAAGTGCCACAATCTTGCCCTCCTGCCCTCCTCCCCGGAACTGGCGGCCCGCTTTGCCAACCCCATCGACTCGGATCACACCTATGCCGCCGCGCTGTTCAGCACGGGCTGGTTTGTGGAATCACTCATGACCCAGACCCTCATCGTCCACGTCATCCGCACAAACCAAATTCCCTTCATCCAGTCGCGGGCCAGCTGGCAGCTGACGATGACCACGCTGGCAATCATGGGCATCGGCGCGTTCCTGCCCTTCTCGCCACTGGCTCAATATCTGGGCTTTGTGCCCCTGCCCTGGCAGTTCTGGCCGATTCTTATGGTCACCTTGGTTTGCTATGTGGGATTGACCCAGCTGATCAAGACTTGGCTGGTGCGCAAGAATTATGTCTAGGTGCCGCATTAGGCTGAGCCTGCCGCAGGGCGTCTTCGCCGTCTTGGCAGGCCTAATTCTCCTGCCCTGCAAACTTCAATCTTCACTCGCGAGTGAAGTGTCAACAAATGCTGCAGCCTTGATTCCATCAGAGCAGTTCCCCGGCAAGACAGAACAGGCGTGGAACTGGCACGCTCAGAACACGGATATTATTCAGGGCGATCCGGACTTTCACGCACCCTATTCCGGGCCCAACAGCCTCAACCAGCGGGGTGAGGTCAGGGAAACGATATCGCTCGATTTGCTGGCAGGGCTGCGGCTGTGGCGCGGGGCGGAGGCTCATATGGACGGGCTTGTTTGGCAGGGGTATGGCCTAAGCAAAACCTTGGGTGCCGAGGCCTTTCCAAATGGCGAGGCTTTCCGCTCAGGCAACCAGACCCCCAATGCGAATATCACCAGGCTCTTTATCCGACAGGACCTCGGGTTGGGCGGTGAAACCAAAGCCATTCAGGAAGATTCCCTCCATTAGGCAGGGAGCACGGAGGCCTCCCGACTGACCCTGACCCTCGGCAGAATCAGCGCCAAGGACCTCTTCGATAATAACCGCTGCGCAAATGATCCGCGGACACAATTCATGAGTTGGGGCCTGATGGCCAATCAGGCGTGGGATTTCCCCGCCGACAGTTTGGGTTACATCACTGGGTTTGCCGCCGAACTGAACGAACCACTCTGGACCTGGCGCTACGGTTTTTTTCAGATGCCGCGCAACTCCAACGGCACGGCGCTTGATCAGCATTTCCTGCAAGCCTGGGGGATGATTGCCGAATTGGAACGCCGGTTTGCTGTGGCGACACATCCGGTCGCACTACGGCTATTGACCTACTTAAATCAAGCCCAAATGGGTAGCTATGGCGATGCTGTCTTCAACCCGACTCGCCCGGCAGAGTTTTCCGCCACACGCGCCTTCCTAAAAAAATATGGAGTGGGTTTGAATCTGGAACAGGAACTACTGCGGGATGTGGGCGTTTTTTCACGGGCTGGCTGAAGCGACGGTCGAAACAAAGCATGGGTGTTCAGAGCTGTGGATTATTCCGCCTCGCTCAGCCTGAGTTTTCAGGGCGAACTCTGGCAACGCGCCGATGACCCCCTTGGGATGGCGGCGGCAACGGGCGGCATTTCGAAATCCCACAAAAATTTCGTAGTAGCCGCAGGCAGCGGTATCCTGGCCGGAGACGGAGGACTGAGTTATGGGTGGGAGAAGAGCCTGGAGACCTATTACTCTTGTGAGCTGGCTAAACGCAGCCATCTCACAGCCGATTATCAGTTCATTACCAATCCGGCCTTCAACCGCGATCGCAGACCGGTATCGATTCTGGGTGCCCGGCTCCACTGGGCTTTTTAAAACCCAACCCGCCAGCTTGTTTAAAGAGCGATTGGATCAGGCCTGAAAGGACTTTCCGCATCCGCAGCTCTGCCGGGCGTTGGGATTGGAAATCTTGAACCCACCCCCCGTCAGTTCCGAGCTGAAATCCACCACGGTGCCCTGAAGATATTTCGCGCTGAAGGGATCCACCACAACCGGCACGCCGTCCCACTCAGAAACAAGATCATCCCCGCGGCGCTCGTCGAAGATCATTTCGTATTGCATGCCGGAGCAGCCTCCCTGCTCCACGTAAAAGCGCAGAGTCTTGCCGGCGTTCTCGGGCTGGGTCAGCATGGATTTCACTTCGAGAGCCGCCTCGGGTGTGAGCCGCAGGACCGAATCAGACTGAATGGGGATGGAATCCATAGAAAATCAGGAATTGAAAGTAGCGTGTGAAATGGGGAGTGTCAAACTGGGCCCTTAGTTCTTTTGTGCGGCCAACTGTTCGCGGGCGCGGAGAATTTTCCGGTCCAGAGCGCCGCGCAGCGGGGGGAAAATCTGCCCGAGAGTTTGGTAGACTTTAATAGCCTGAGGCCAGCGTTGCTGGGTCTCAACCAAGCGCGCAGCCTCCATTCCGGCCTTGCGCGTCCAGAAGGTATCCGGCTGTTCCCCGGCGAGAAGGTCGTTGCCAAAAAGCACGTCGAGGTAATCATTGAGCGCCAGTTCGAACAAAGGGTCGGGCTGGGCTGACGCGCGCTTCTGGGCCTGCTTCTCGGCTGCGGCTCCCAAACCGACTTTGGCCTGGCTGCGCACAGCCACCGAGGCATGGGGTGCGGAGAAAGCCTGCCAATAGGCGTTGGAAGCAATGCCGTAATACTTCGGCTCAATGGCGGCCATCTGCAAATAACAATCTCCTATCCGCCCTGCAGCCGCTCCGGCCAGCTCATTGGTCGCGGGAATGACCGCGAAAATCTGGACTGCCAAACCAAGATCGTCCTGACGGTTCGTCTGCTCGGCGCTGAGGTTCATCACGGAGTCGCCGTAAGCAAAGAGGGCCTGGGCATACAGAGGGTTCTGGGGATCACTGGTCAGGTTGGTGAAATAGCTGACGGCCTCCCGGTAATTGAGCCGCGCCACCGCCGAGCGCCCCGCCATCATGCGGGCGGCCCCGGCCAGATCGCTGGCAGGCCATTTTTGGAACACGAGCTGGTAATTCAGTTCGGCATTCTTAAAATCGGCCAGCCCGAAATAAAAATCCCCCAGCCACCACTGCGCCCGGCCTGCCAGCTCGTTGGTGGGAAAGCGGTCCACAAACCGCGTGAAAACGTCCAGCGCATTCGTATCATGCCCGGCCATGAAGCGGTTCCATCCAAGGCTGAAACAGGCGCGCGGCAGGCCGGGATGATTGGTGTAGGCCTGCGCCCACCCCTCGTAACAGGCCGCGGCCAGATTCCAGTCATGGTCCTGCTCGTACGATCGCGCCACGGCCAAACTAACCTCGGGCAGAAGTGATGAGTGCGGGTAGCGCCTTTCAAAGTCGGCAAACAGCTGCCGGGCGCGTTTGGGATCCCTCAGGCCCGGGCGTCCCTGACCAACCAAAAGCAAGGCATGGTCGCCGGCAAAACCGTCAGGAAACCACTCCAGAAGATGCTGCAGGGCCTCGACGGCGGCGGGCTCGTTGCCTGCCGCCAGCGCGGCGCGCACCAACTGGTAGAGCGCCGGCTCCAACAAACGCCCGCGGATCTCGGCTGAGGCCCCGTAAACAGCCACCAGAGCCTGATAATTTGTCACCGCTCCGGCGTGATCCTGCATCGCAACCTGGGCATCAGCCCACTTGAATCGGGCCGTGGCCTGATTCTCTGAGACGGGGAGAATTTCGGTCGCGCGCCGAAACGCTTGGACACTCTCCCCCATCCGTCCCCCAAGCCACAAGCACCACCCCTTGTCCAACCAAGCCTTGCCGGTGAAGGGACTGCTGGGAAAGCGGGTCAGCAACTCCTCAAACCTCTGCGCGGCTTGGTCCAGCACATTGGTTGCCCCCCCGGCCGACATGCCGTTGTCCGCGAGAGTTGGTGCGGCCCGCTGCAGCTGGAGTTCCCCAAGGGTCAACCAGACCAAGTCAGCCAAGGTGGAGTCAGAGAATGATTTTAGAAACTGGTCCAGCGTGCGGATGGCACCGGCAGCCGCACCTTGGGAGAGGTTCAACCCGGCGATTTTCAGCAAGGCCAGGCGCTGACTTTCCACTGGGGCATTAGTCACAAGATTGCGCTGATACGCGGCAACGGCCCCGTCGGAGTCTCCGGCACGCTCCAGGCTCTGGGCCTGCAAGAAGCAACTCTCCGCCAACCAGTCTGAACGGTTCACCACCATAGCCAGGGCCACCAGATTGGTGGCGCTTGACATTGCTTGGGCCAGCTCCCGCCCGGACAGCTGGAGCTGGCACTCCAAATGCAAGCGGCGCCACTCCAAGGCGGGCGGCAGATGCAGCGAGGAGAGTGCCTGCAGGGTAACCGAGGCGCCCGGGTAATCCCGCTGTTGCCACTGCCCCTCCCCCAGAAGCAGCCGGCCCTCCACGACGAGATTATTGGCCGGATCAGCCTTGGCGGCGTCTGCAAGGAGGCTGGAGGATTCCCGCAGCACCTCGATGACGCGCGACCACCGGCCCAGTCGGGCATAAACACCGGCCTGGTTGACGCAAGCCTCCAAGCGCCGGGGGGAGTTTGGAAAGTCGTGAATCAAGCGGGCAAAGGCCTCAGATGCGGCGGACAATTCATCGTTTCGAAAATGGGCCTGGGCTATCCAAAAAAGATATTCATCGGCCCATCGGGCGGCGAGGGCCTGGTTGGCCGAAAGCAGCGCCACCGCAGCGGAGAATTCTCCCAACTGGAACCTGGCCTCGGCCTGAAGCAAGAGAGCCTCCGGCAGATGAGTGGAGGCAGGGAAGCGGCGCTGCAAATCGGCAAACGCTTTCTCGGAACGATCCCAAAACCCGGTGCGAAAGGCCGCCACGGCAGCCCCAAAGGCCCGCTCCTCCGCGCTCTCAGCCCGGAGTGTCGCCACACCGCCAAGCAGCGCAGCCATCAGTAAAATCAGTCGGCACCAAACAAACATCCATTCGGATCTTAACCGAGTCGGCCTAAACTCGGAAAGACCAAATCCACCCGGCACCAAGGCCGGCGCCACTAAAGCTCCCGGCGCCATGCCTCCACCGCCGCTTGCATTTGTCCGGCCGCATCAAGCCGCGGTTTCACAAACCGAGGCGTGAACCAGGGAAACAACCCCAGCAGATCGTGAGTGACTAGAATCTGCCCGTCACAATCGGAACCGGACCCGATGCCAATGGTGGGAATCTTCAGGGCGGCGGTCAGCATCCGGCTGACCGGCGGAGTGACAAGTTCAAGCACCATCCCGAAGGCTCCAGCGTCGGCCAAGGCCCGGGCATCGGCCATCAACCGGTCCCGGCCCGCATCGTCACGGCCCTTGATATGATATTTGCCCCCTTCTTCAAGCACATGCTGAGGCAGCATGCCAATATGGCCAAGAAACGGAATCCCCGCCGCGAGAATGGCCCGGATCTGAGGGACGATTTCGCAGCCCCCCTCCGCTTTCACAAACTCGGCTCCGGCATCAAAGAGTCGCCGCGAATTGGTCACCGCCTGCTCCACAGTGTCATAGCTCCGATACGGCAGATCAGCCCCCAGCAGGGCCCGGGGTCGGGCGCGGACTGCGGCGCGGAGATGGTGCTCAATGTCCCCCATCGTCACCTGCGTGGTGTCCGGATGCCCAAGCACCACCATCCCCAGCGAATCACCCACAAGAAGCAGCGGCACACCGGCCTGATCCAGCAAGCGGGTCATGGGAAAATCATAAGCCGTGAGCGCGGCGATCTTTTCGCCGCGACCTTTCATCGACCGGATGGTCTCCACCGTGATCTTGGAATTCGAGTTCATTTATTAGCCCGGGAACTGAATGATTTTGAAACCCCCATTCACTCCGGATCCCCGGATCGGTGCTCTCAGGGACTGAAACTTTGGAGCAACTCCCGGGGGGTGGTGATGGCCGTTCCGACCTTTCCGACGACAATTCCCGCGGCGTGATTGGACAGAATGGCAGCCTCCACCGGCGAAGCCCCGGCAGCGATGGCAAGGGTGAAAGAAGCAATGACCGTATCTCCGGCCCCGGAAACGTCAAAAACCTCCTGGGCCACGGTGGGAATGTGAAAGGGCTTCTGCCCGCGCTGGCAGAGCAGCATGCCCAATTCGCCCAGCGTGATTAGCAGCACGGCCGGCCGCAGCTCGTTCAACAAACGCTCGGCCACGAGCATCAGATTCTTATCCGCGAAAGGATCCGCGTTTCTGGTTTCGTCCGGTAAGACCGCCAGTTCGAAGGCCTCCTTGCGGTTGGGCGTGATGAGCGAAAGGTTGCTCAAGTTAAGATGATGCACCGGCTTGGGATCAAGACTCAGCCACACCCCCCGCTGGCGGCAAAGGGTTTTGATCTCGTTCAGGAGCGGCTGAGTCACCACGCCCTTGCCATAATCCCCAACAATCACGGCATCCGCTTTGGAGAGCCGCGCTTTAAACGCCTCGAGCAATCTATCCGTGCCGCCCGAATCCAGAGGGCCGCGTGTCTCGCGATCTATCCGCACGACCTGCTGCTGATGTGCGACGATGCGGGTCTTGATGCTAGTGTGCCGGAGGCGGGTTTTCACCAAACCGGCGCAGCCGATATTCTGTTCGGCCAGCAGTTTGAGCAGCTTGCGCGCGGCGTCATCAGCGCCAATGGCCCCGAACAATTCCGCCGGAGTCTCCAGCGCCACGAGGTTCCGGGCCACATTGGCCGCACCGCCGGGCATGAAACTCTCACTGGCAAAGTCCACCACCGGCACCGGTGCCTCGGGGGAAATGCGCGTCACCCCACCCCAGATAAACTGGTCGAGCATGACGTCACCGACGACGAGCACCCGGCACTTTTCCGCCGCAGTGAGGATCTGTCGGCCACGGGAGCGGGAGAGATTTTTGGAGTTCATTTCAATTCAGCCATCGATTGAACACAAATCCGGCCGGGATGGAAAAACATTTTCGCGCCTCCAAACGGCCGGCTGCCGTTTCTGCCTATCCAAAACGTCTTTCATCCGGTGCTGATGCTTAGTCCAAAAACGCCGTCAACGGGCTGGTCGCGCTGGCCGTCTGGCCGGGGGCAGCCAGCCCGATCTCAAAGGCGGTGCGGCCGGCTTCCACAGCCTGCTTGAAAGCGACCCCCATGCGATTGGAATCCGCAGCCACCGCGATGGCGGTGTTCACCAGCACGGCATCGGCCCCCAACTCCATCGCCTCCGCCGCATGACTTGGGGCGCCGATGCCCGCGTCCACCACCACCGGGACGGTCGCCTGTTCGAGAATAATGCGGATCTGATCGCGGGTGCGGAGGCCCCGATTGGAACCTATGGGCGAGCCGAGGGGCATGACGGTGGCGCAACCGATTTCCTGCAACCGCTTGGCCAGCACCGGGTCGGCATTGATGTAGGGCAGCACGATAAAACCCTCCCCCACTAGAATTTCCGCCGCCTTGAAGGTCTCAATCGGGTCCGGCAGCAGGTAGCGGGGATCGGGATGTATTTCCAGCTTCACCCACTTGGGCAGACCGGCGGCGACGGCCAGTCGCGCCAGGCGGACAGCCTCCTCGGCGTTCATCGCGCCGCTGGTATTGGGGAGCAGCAGATATTTCTGCGGATCAATGAATTCAAGAATATTCGCAAAGGGATCCTGCCGCCCGCTCAAGTCGGCGCGGCGCAGGGCGACGGTGACCATTTCCGCGCCGCTGGCGGCCAGTGCATCGCGCATGGCTTCCGGGGACGGAAACTTCCCCGTGCCGAGAATCAACCGCGAGTGGAACTCACGTCCGGCAATGACAAAAGGTTTCAACGACATCGAGCACACTTTAGAAACTTGCGCCCGTTTGTCGAGGCGGGAAGCAATCGGCGGGCACCCCAAGTCGAATTTTTTTGTGTCAATTCATCCCCGGGAAACCTAATCTCAGGACATGTTTCGCCCCTGTATTGACCTCCACGATGGACGTGTCAAACAAATCGTTGGTGGCACCCTCGACACCCCGGGGAGCGGCCTGCGCACCAACTTCATCTCCGACCACTCGGCTGCGTGGTATGCCCAACTCTACCGCAGGGACGGATTGCGGGGCGGGCATGTGATCCTGCTCGGCCCGGGTAACGAGGCGGCGGCACGCTCGGCGCTGGATGCTTATCCCGGTGGATTGCAGCTGGGCGGCGGCGTCAACGCCGATAATGCTGCGGACTGGCTCCAAGCCGGCGCTTCGCATGTCATTGTCACCTCCTGGGTGTTTCGAGAGGGCAGGCTCGACGCCCACAGGCTCGACCGGTTGAAACGAGCCGTTGGCAGGGATCGGCTGGTGCTGGACCTGAGCTGCCGCCGGCGCGACGGGGAATATTATGTGGTCACGGACCGCTGGCAGAAATTCACCGACCTCCAATTAACCCCGCAAACATTAGCCGAACTAGCCGCTCATTGCTCGGAGTTCCTGATCCACGCCGTCGATGTCGAGGGGCTTTGCAGGGGGATTGACCCGGAACTTCTGGCCAAGGTGAGTGCCAGCTGCCCCATTCCAGCCACCTATGCCGGCGGAGCGAATTGCCTGGAGGACCTGGCGACCGTCACCCGACTGGGCCGGGGGAAGATCGACCTGACGATTGGATCGGCTCTGGATATTTTTGGGGGAAGCGGCGTGCGCTATGAGGAAGCAGTGGCGTTCAACCGCTGCCTGCGGCAAGAAACCAATCCATGAAATTGCGCAACTGGCTTCAGCATCATTCCCTAAAACTGCTGGCCATCCGCGATACACCCCAAGCCATCGCCGGCGGCGTGGCCATCGGGGTCTTCTTCGGATTCACCCCTTTGTTCGGACTCAAGACGCTGCTCTCAGTCGCCGTCGGTTGGATCTTCGGGTGCAACCTGCTGGCCGCGGCCATTGCGGTGCAACTGCACGACATCTTGCTGCCCTTCATGCCCTTTGTCTTTGACTTGGAATACCGGACTGGTCACTGGCTTTTGAACCGGCCGCACGTATGGCCCGAGGCTCTGACCCATGCCCACCTGGGACCCCGCGCTTGGCGCAACTGGACCACCTACGTGACGCTGGGCAAGCCTATGCTGGCCGGATCGGCGGTTCTTGGAATACCGGTGGCACTGGTTTTCTTTTTCGCCACCCGAACCATCGTTGCCAGGCACCAGCACAAAAAGGCCGCCCAGTCGTCAGGGGGAGGCATCGGAGCCGAAAAAAAACCGCGCCCCTGAAGGGAGCGCGGAATTCAAATCTGTTGGAACGAGGGCTTACTTGGCCACTTCGATCTTGGTGATGCTGAGCATCGACTTGCCGTCTTTTTCTTTGACCGAGCCGGTGGCGGTCACTTTCTTGGTTTCCTGACACAGGTTGCCGTGAAAATCCTTGCTCGTTTTGCCCGTCAAATAATAGGTGACGGTCTTGCCGTTTTCTTCCACCTGCACCACGTTTTGGCACTTGTCGGATTGGTGCATCGCGCACTTGGCGCACTTGCCCTGACCGGTTATGGTGATTTCTTTGCCTTCGGCGAAAGCCGGGGTGGATAGGGTGCCGACAAACAATGCCGCAAAAGCGGCCAACAACAGTGTGGTTTTTTTCATAGGTTTATTGGTTTAGTTCTAACGGGCTTAAGATTGCATCCCCGCGCGGATTGTTCAATTAGAATTTGAGAACCCCGTGCCGGCCGTTGCCGGCAGAAGCGAGGTTTGACGCAGCGGATAAAACACCCAAAGCCGAAAAGCCGCGGATGGTTCGAAAGCAAAACTTGGAACACTCAGCTGGAAAGCTCCCCGGGAGATGCCGCCTTTTGGGTGAACACCAGTTTGCCATTTTCAGCAGTGACCGTGATGGGATCGCCCTCATGCAGGGTTCCGCGGAGAATCTCCTCGGCCAGCGGATCCTCCAGAAAACGCTCCACGCTTCGGCGCATGGGCCGGGCTCCGTATTGGGGATCGTAGCCTTTCTCGACCAGCAAATCTTTGGCCTTTTCATCAAGGGTCATGAGGATGTTTTTATTCTTAAGACGCCGGCTGACCTTGGCAATTTCCAGATTGAGAATCTCAACCAAATCCGGCTTGGTCAGCGAGCGGAACACGATCACGTCATCCAAGCGGTTGAGAAATTCGGGACGGAAGGTTTTCTTGGCCTCCTCGACGATCTTTTCCCGCATCTTCTCGTAACTGCTCTCATCGGTGATGGGGGAAAAGCCCAAAGTGCTCTGACGTTTGATGGTATCCGAACCGATATTCGAGGTGAGCAGGATGATGGTGTTGCGAAAGTTCACCACACGTCCCACGTTGTCGGTGAGTTTCCCTTCCTCCAAAATCTGCAGGAGCATGTTCCAGACATCGGGATGAGCCTTTTCGATTTCGTCAAAAAGGACAACGGAGTAGGGCCTGCGCCGCACCTGCTCGGTAAGCTGCCCGCCCTCCTCATACCCCACATACCCGGGAGGCGAACCCACCAGACGCGAAACATTGAATTTCTCCATGTATTCGCTCATATCGAGCTGAATCAGGGCTTTGGCATCACCAAACATCTGCTCGGCCAGAGTGCGGGCCAGCAATGTTTTGCCCACACCCGTCGGCCCCAGCAAGGCAAAGGTTCCAATGGGTCGGCGGGGATCCTTTAAGTCGGCCCTGGAACGGCGCAGAGCTTTGCAAATGGCAGACACTGCCTCTTTTTGGCCGATGACGCCCTTGGACATTTCCACTTCCACCTGGAAAAGCCTTTGGGCCTCCCCCTGCTCCATCCGTTGGAGCGGAATACCGGTCCATTTGGAAACGACATTTAAAATGTCCTCCTCATCCACCTTGACCCGCTTCTCCTCCCGGCCGCTGCGCCAATCTTTGAGCACAGACTCGAGTTTTTCTTTGGCCTGCTTTTCCTTGTCCCGCATCGCCGCCGCACCCTCAAAATCCTGCTCTTTTATCGCCCTCTCCTTGCTAGCCTTGATCTCCTCAATCTCAACCTCGAGCCCCTTCACCTCCGGAGGCCGGGTCATGGTGCCGATGCGGGCGCGCGAACCGGCCTCGTCCATAAGATCGATGGCCTTGTCGGGCAGAAAGCGGTCGGTTATGTAGCGATCGGAAAGTTTGACTGCCGCCTCGATGGCTTTTTCCGTGAACTCGGCCTTGTGATGCTCCTCGTATTTGGGCGAGAGCCCTTTGAGAATCAGTATAGCCTCCTCCACCGAGGGGGCCTCGACCTTGACGGACTGAAAGCGCCGCTCCAAGGCTGCGTCCTTCTCGATGTATTTGCGATACTCGTTGAGAGTGGTGGCGCCGATGCACTGCAACTCGCCGCGGCTGAGCGCCGGCTTGATAATGTTCGAGGCATCCATCGTGCCCTCGGCCGACCCGGCACCCACGATGGTGTGAAGTTCGTCGATGAATAAAATAATATTCTTGGAGCGCCGGATTTCGTCCATGACAGCCTTGATTCGCTCTTCAAACTGGCCGCGGTATTTGGTTCCAGCCACCATTAAAGCCAGATCGAGGGTAATGACGCGTTTTTCGCGCAGCAGTTCCGGCACGTTGCCGGAGGCTATTTCCTGCGCCAGCCCTTCCACAATGGCTGTCTTGCCAACGCCCGCCTCGCCCAGCAGGACGGGATTGTTCTTGGTGCGGCGGCAGAGAACCTGAATAACGCGCTCGATTTCGTTTTTGCGGCCGATCACCGGGTCCATCTCACTCTTGCGGGCGATCTCCGTAAGATCCCGCCCAAACGCCTTGAGCGCAGGGGTTTTGACATCCCCTTTCTTCTCGCCGCCCGCGGCGGCTTTTTCGGAAGACTCCGCGCCGGCAGTTCCGGCGGCCTGCCCTTCCTCCTGAGATGCAAAGTTGGGATCGAGCTCCTTTAAAATCTCCTGACGCGTCTGCTCAATATCAACATCGAGATTCTTAAGCACACGGGCGGCGACACCATCCCCTTCACGGAGCAGGCCCAGGAGGATGTGCTCGGTGCCGACGTAGGTGTGGTTCAAGGCCTTGGCCTCTTTGGAGGCGAGAGCTAGGACTTTTTTAACCCGCGGCGTATAGGGGATGTTGCCGATCATTTTCTGATCGGGGCCGGTACCCACCTGTTTTTCCACCTCCATGCGGACGGTCTCTAAATCCAGGCCCATTTTCTGGAGGACATTGACCGCCACGCCCTGGCCAAGTTTGATCAGGCCAAGGAGGAGGTGTTCGGTGCCGACGAAATTATGGTTGAAACGGTCGGCTTCTTTGCGGGCCAGCGCGAGCACCTGCTGGGCGCGCGGCGTGAAATTACTCATGGCTTCTTCGCTCATAACTTGCCTTCTAAAATGCAACTTCCACCCGGCTTTGTCCACCGGTTCTATGGACTATCTTGTTCACCGTCAAAGAGACACCCGCCTTGGGGCCAAGGGCATCCGGATAAAAACCTCACCCCTCCCCGTTCGACGGGCGCACCACCGGACGGCTGACCTGCTTGAGCCGGTCGCGGACCATGTCGGCACGGATCAGATCGCGCTCCTCTGCGGAAAGTTTTTCCGAATGCTGCTTCTGCAGATGGGCCGGCTGGGTGAGAATGAAAAGTTCATCAACAAGGGACCGCTCCACACCGGGGAAGAGCTGCACGTCCACCCCCAAACGCATCAAGGAAAGCAGGTTCATCGTTTCCTTGGAGGAAATGCTGTGGGCGTTGGCCAAAATGCCGTAAGCTCGACCGATGTGGTTGTAGACCATCTTGGCATTTTTCTCGAGCAGAGAATCGCGCGCGTTTTCCTCGTGCTCAATGATCTGCGCGAGCACCTTCTCCAACCGTTCAACAATGGCGCTCTCAGACTCGCCCAGAGTCATCTGGTTGGAGACTTGAAACACATTGCCCAAGGCCTCCGTGCCTTCGCCATAGAGGCCGCGCACCGCCAACCCCAGCTTGTTCACCGACTGGATGATAGGATTAATCTGTTCGGACAAAACCAGCCCCGGGAGATGGAGCATCGCGCTGACGCGGATTCCCGTGCCGAGATTGGTCGGGCAGGCGGTCAGGTAGCCCAGATCGGCATCGAAGGCATAATCCAGTTTTTTTTCCAGCACCGAATCAACCCGGTCGATGGCGGCCCAGACCTGACGCAATTGCAAGCCGGGTTGGAGAGCCTGCATGCGCAGATGATCCTCCTCGTTGATCATGACCGAGAGTGTCTCGTCACGGTTGAACACCAGACCGCTGCCGGCGCTCTTGGCTGCGTGTTCGCGGCTGATGAGATGGCGCTCCACAAGGATCTGCTTGTCCAAGGCGGAGAGATTATCCATGGACTCGGAAAAGGCGCCTTGCATTTCTCCCAAGCTCTCTATGACCGGGCGAACAGCCTCGAGCACGCGGACGCGCTCCGGTTTCTTGGCCCACCCGGGAAACGCCCCGGTCTTGAGATTACGCGCCAGACGGACGCGGCTGGACATGACAATACGATCATGGGGCCCTTTGCGCCGTGCGCTGTCCGCGGGCGGGGTGAGAAAGTCGTGCAAGTCCATGAGTTAGGTGGCTGCGGGGTTTTTCAAGCGGCTGGCGGCATTGTTGATTTCATCCCGCAACTGCGCGGCCAGTTCAAAGTTTTCCTCGGTGATGGCTTTAGCCAGTTTGCGCTGAAGATTCTTCATGTGCTCGGACAATTCGCGTCCTTGACGCAGATTCTCGGGGACCTTGCCGGTGTGACGGGTCCCTTTGTGCATGGATTTGAGGAGCACTTCCAAGCCCTCGCTGAAAGTCTGATAACATCCCGCGCAACCCAGACGGCCTGTCTTCTTGAAATCCGCCTGGGTGAACCCGCAGCGCGGACACTTCAGCTCGCCCCCCCCGGCCGACTGCTCCAGTTCTTGGGAAGCCCCCAAGCCAAGCAGCAAATCCGCCAGAGAAAAGGCAGCCGGATCACTCGCCCCCTTGGTCTTATAGCAGTCTTCGCAGACGTCCACCTTCTGCATTTTCCCCTCGGCAATCTTGGTGTAATGCACCGTGGCCTCCCGTTCTTTGCATATGCAACAAAGCATGGCTAGGGGTATATCGGCTCGCCCGACACTTTCGTCAAGGAATGATAGGACTCGGTCAATTGGCGCGTCAGCGGACCCGGAGTGCCCGTGCCAATCACCCGGCCGTCAATCTTCACCACCGGCACAATCTCTGCCCCGGTGCCAGTCAGAAAACACTCGTCCGCATTGAACAAATCATACCGGGTCAGATTGGGCTCGCTCACCGCAACACCCGCCTGCCCCGCCAGATCCATCACCGTTTGACGGGTGATGCCGTAAAGTGCGCCGGCTGAGAGCGGCGGCGTCAATAATTTCCCTTCCTTGACGATGAACAGATTGTCTCCGGTGCATTCCGCCACGAACCCCTGCGCATTCAACATCACCGCCTCCTCACAACCGCCATTCGTGGCTTCGATTTTAGCCAGAATGTTGTTGAGATAATTAAGGGACTTGATGGCCGGATTGAGCGCACTGTGGAGATTGCGCGTCGTCGGGACAGTGATGATATCCAACCCGCGCTTGTAATATTCCTCGGGGTAAAGCTGGATTTTGTCGGCGATGATGATCACCGACGGGTTTTTGCAGCGGTTGGGATTGAGTCCCAGAGTCCCCACCCCGCGGGTGACAACCAGGCGAATGTATCCCTCGCGGAGGCGATTGCGCCGGCAGGTCTCCAGCACCGCCTTCATCAGGTCCGCATGCGACATGGGTATGGTCAGCAGAATCGCCTTGGCGGAATAAAAGAGCCGGTCGATATGCTCCTTCAACCGGAACACCCGCCCGTGATACGCCCGCAAACCCTCGAAGATTCCGTCGCCGTAAAGCAGTCCGTGATCAAACACGGAAACCTTGGCGTTCTTCTCGTCACAAAATTTTCCATCAACGTAAATTTTCATACTGCAATCAAAGAATGACGCTATTGAAAAAAAAGCGCCAGAGCAAACGCGAATTTTGCGTGACAAGAAGCGCGGCTTCATTAAATTAATCTTCTTGGCCGACCCTATGGTCTAGCGGTTAGGACACCTCCCTTTCACGGAGGTAGCCCGGGTTCGATTCCCGGTAGGGTCGCCACTCTCTTTCTGAGTTATATCCCAATAAAAACAAGCGACTTACGCGATTTCAGGCCGCAAATCTCAATTCGTATTTTGACATTTGCCAACATTATGCCAACATCTTTTCATGAAATTCGACACGTTTAAAACCACGGCCGGCAAAATTCACAAGGGGACATTGGGGAGCGTTACCATGAAGATTTACGAATACGCCCGCCCGATCTCCCGGCAGGGTGAAAACCCCGGCGAACGAACAATCTTTCAGGTGGTGGACAACACACGCGGCAAAGGAAGTCGGGCCTTGCGGGGATTCTCTAGCTTTGCCAAAGCCGCCGCCGAGGCCGAGCGGCTCGCCAAGCTGATTTCCACCGGGCAGACCGCCGCCGCAACCCTCACGAACGCCGAAGCCGCCAGCTATGGCCGGGCAATGCAGCTTTTGCGGGGAATCGACGTGCCGCTGGAAACGGTCGCCGCCAACTTTGCCGAGGCCTTCAAAATCCTTGGTGGTGACCGCGTTGTCGAGGCCGCGAAGGAATTGAACCGGCGCAACCCGATCAAACGCGAACCGCGTTCCGTCCGGCAGGTCGCCGACGAAATGCTTGAATTACAGACCAAGCGGGGAAAAAGTCAGCTTTACCTTGAAGATTTGCGCTGGCGGCTCGCCCGCTTCGCCGATGCCTTCAAACTCGACGTCTCCAAAGTCAGCACCGCCGATATTCAAATGTGGCTCGACGGCATGAAGGCCGCGCCGCGCTCCGTGAAAAACTTCCGTGCCACCGCCAGTGGCCTTTTCAAGTTTGCCGAGGCGCGGGGATACATCGCCAAGGGGGAAAACCCCGTCACCAGCACCGAGCGAATCAAAATCCGCAACAGCGAGCCAATCACCATTTTCGCACCCGCCGAACTTCGCCGCCTGTTAGCCGCCGCAAAGGACACATTTAAGCCGGTCATCGCCTTGCAGGCCTTCGCCGGTTTGCGCTCTGCCGAGGTTATGCGGCTCGACTGGCGAGACGTAAAGCTATCGCGGGGCCATATTGAGCTTGGCGCGGACAAAACCAAGACCGCCGCCCGCCGATTGGTGCCAATCTCCCCGAATCTGGCCAAATGGCTCGCCGATCACGCCAAGAAAACGGGCAAGGTGTTTCCCCGTACCCGCGCTTATTTCCATGAATTGCAGCGGGACACCGCCGCCGCCACGGAAATCAAAGCCGATAAAACCACGGACCGCGAACGGGTCGCCCCGGTGGACTGGAAACAAAACGCGCTCCGACATTCATTCATCAGCTACCGGGTCGCGGAAACCGGCGACGTGCCGCGTGTGGCTCTGGAAAGCGGCAATTCGCCCGCCATAATCTTCACAAACTACCGGGAATTGGTAACGCCGGAAGATGCCTTGCTCTGGTTTGCCATTGCCCCCCCGGCCAAGGCCGCGCCCCAGGTCCCTGTGACACCGCCCGCCCCCGGTCGCCGCCCGCGTTTTGCAGATGAATTAAAGGTGAAGTCATGAAAATCAGCCAAGCCAAAGCCATTGCCGGTATTCAATACACACTTAAGACCCGCTCTGATTACGCCCGCGCCGAAAAAGTTTGCGTAAATTTAATCGCAGCCGCCCGCAAGACCGGAGATGACAACCGCGCCGCCGAATTAAGCGAGGCAAAATCTATTTTCCAAAAACGCGCACGCGGGGGGACTAGATGTGCGGTTTGCAGTGTGACCATTGCGCGGGGCGCGACCCATTGCGTGATTCACGGACGCCAGCAGAAAAAGATGATTACCGCGCCAATTGAATGGCAACCAGAATCAAAACCAAAGCGTAAGGGCAACAACAACGAGCGCATCGCCCTATTTCCCAAAGGCGGACACCTCGCAACGCTTGGCTATTACTCAACGCCGGTTCAAAAAATAGTTACCAAGTGGCGGGGCCAAATCGCCGAAGATGTGCTTAAACATTACTTTGGAATTGTGGCGATGCCGTTGCATTATCCAGGAATCCACTTGCACGCGAACAATGAAAAACCGCGCTACCACTGGCGGGCGATTTACGAACTTGGCACGGCTATCGGCTCGCTTTTGGACAATCCACATTCACCCGAAGCGTGGTTGCTAAACCAACCGCAACTTGTCATTGGCAAACCCTCGACGTCTTGGAATGAAACCATTCAAAACATAGTGAAACAAGGCGGCAGACGATTCACAGAAAACCAGCTGAAACAGGCTGCAAAGAAAATGAAATTACTTACACCACCAGAAGTGGCGCGTGTATTCAGGCAAGAGTTTGAGAGCCTGTGCCACGGAACAATTCAAGATTCAAAACTCTATTCTGTTGTGTCTAAAAACACTCTTAAATGACACAACGAACTTGGCACGCATCGCGCCCTTATTCTGGCGTGCAAAAACATTTCATGACACCCACACCGGGCAGCGGTCAAAGCGACGTTTTCAACGAAGCCGAAGCCGCCGCATACCTCCACCAGAAAACCCGCACAATCCGCGACTGGCGGGCAAAGCGCGGCTTACCCTGTTTTAAGCCGACAGCAAAGGTGACGCTCTACCGCCGCGCCGATCTTGACGAATGGCTTGACCGCTCCCGCGTCGCCTTCCCACCCCGATCCAACGCAACCTGCCGGAAGGATTCGGCGCCCACTCCCACCGCGGAAGATTCACAAGGATAAACAAAAGCCGCAGCTTGTTCCCCCAAAAAAGGAAAGCCGCGGCGTTTGCTCCAAACCTATGTCTAAATCTTACCCCATTGGGACGGGTGCGTCAACGCTACCCCCTTTTCTCAAAACCATGTTGGCCAACCCTCCCCGCGCCGGCGAAGGAGTGCATCACTGGCT
>Ga0209829_10000221_pt1 | contig 53053 bp, 85 predicted proteins | sample C_140205_EF_Meta_FD_187311 | JGI IMG/M metagenome (GOLD analysis project Ga0209829, IMG submission 187311) | Freshwater microbial communities from Lake Croche, Canada to study carbon cycling - C_140205_EF_MetaG (SPAdes) (version 2) | ecosystem: Environmental > Aquatic > Freshwater > Lake...
ATAACTACTAACGCCACATCAAACATCGTAAGTTTTTCCGTAACAAACGGTGGCTCTGGCTTTACTAATGCCGCTGCTGTTTCACTTGCCTTTGCTCGTCAAAAGAGAGTAAATTTAATTGTTGTTTCTGGTACTGCAACTGGATATAACAATACTGATATCTTTACTGTTTCTAATGGTATTTCTAATGCTACTGCTTCAGTTTCAACAAATGCAACTGGTGGCACACTAAGTTTCACTTTCACAAATCGTGGATTGTTTTCAAACACTGCTGCTAATGCTTCTGCTGTTGTTGCTGTTACCAATGCAACTGGTGGTGCTACTGGTGGTTCTGGCGCAACATTTTCTGCTAACTTGACTACAAGTGGAAACACTGGAGCAGTATTAAGTTCAACCTTTACTACAAGAACATTGGGTGGTCGTGCTAATCGTGTTCAATATGAAAATATTGCTTATATTCGTAGCATGGACACAACTGTTGACTCAGAAAATACCGTATTCGCTAATACCTAATATAAAATTGGAGGAGATATGTCAAATATTATTAATATCTCCTCCAATTCTACTTTGTAACTAGTAAAGCAATATTATGAATGAAAAATTAGACGAAACCAATTTCTTATTATATGCCGCAAAATATTATGATAATCCACAATGTTTTGATACTCAAGAGTTTCTTGAAGATTTAAACAGGTTTAGATATATTAAGAGACTTTTAAAACGTTATAAAGAAACTGGTGAGTTAAAAGAACGTCTAATTTTAAACCATATCATTATCATTTATAATGTATTTGGTGTTCTTCCTGCCACAAGAATGTTATTTTTTAAAATGACAAATATGCATTCTGAGCTTAAGCCTTTTCTAGAATTTTTAACTTATATGCCAAGTCGAATAGAAAATATTGGGTTCATTCCTAAAACATTAATCAGTGCAGATATTCCTTCTGATAAATATGTTGAAGAATGTTTAGCAAAAATATAAAGAGAATAACAATGATGTCTTTCGTAGAATTTATATTGGCAGAAGATGGCGCAGTAGGCGGTGCTCCAGCGACTTCAACTGCTGGTGTAGTTGGTACAGGTGATGATAAGAAGACCGTTGTTGTTCGTCCAGAAATTAGAAACAAGTATAAAGATGATAACGCTGCTTATCAAAAAAACAATACAGACTTAACTGGTATGATGAGACGCATTAATGGTCTCGGTATTAAGTAATGTCTTTGTTTAATCTAATCCCTCTTCCATATAGAATATTAATCATCGCTCTTCTGTGCGGTGGTTTATTTTCGTTTGGATACTTAAAAGGTGCAGATCATTCTAAACAAGCTGAAGCAAAGTATGTTGCTGAACTTAATAAAAAATTAGCTGAAGCACAAATAAAAATAAATAAAAACAATGACGCCGTTGTGACTAAGTATGTTGATAAAGTGGTCACTATTACTAAAAAGGAATATGTTTATGTTAATCTTGCGACCTCAGTTGTTCCTTCTGACCATCTCATGTCTACTGGCTGGGTGCAGCTCCACAACGTCTCTGCAACCAACGGTGATAGTTCTAACGCCGCCAGCTATTCTGATGCAACCCCCACAACCATTAAAGACAATACCGCTCTCGCTATCGTTGTCGAAAACTACGGAATCTGTGAAAAAAACTCCGAACAATTAAGAACTTTACAAGAATGGCTAATAACAACACAAAAAGCATTAGAAGGTAAAATGTAATGGCTGAATTAGAGACCAGAGTCGCGTTACTTGAAAGAGAGCAAACTGGTCTCTCCTCGTTACTTGGACGATTTGATACCACTATAGAAAAATTAGCAGACGTATCAAATTCAATTAAACAGCTATTAGCTGTACACGAGGTTCAATTGAAGAAGCACGACGAAGCAGACGACGAAATTTATATGTTACTAGATGCTCGTCGTGATGAGATCGTGGCTCAAAATAATGTTATGCAACAAAAATTTAATGATCTTCATAATCAAGTTAAATTGGATATTACTTCTGTCGAGACATCTCTTATGTCTGAAATGAAAGATATGAGAAATGACATGCACAAGCGTCATAAAGAATCAGAAAAAAGAACTGCTGTCTTAGAAAGATGGCGTTGGATAGCAATTGGTGTAATCGGCGCTGCCTTCATGTATTTTTCAAAAGTAAATATTTTTTCATTCATCCATTAAAAATCACTTGACAATCACATAAGCACCTGATATACTGGATGCTGAATTAATGATTGGATTTTGTTATGTATTGGGTTGACGTTAAATATGCTATGCAACTTCGTGGACGATTGGACAAGTTCGTTGTCAAGAATCAATCACCACTGCTAATCAATTTCCGTTGCTATCTGTGCGGAGATTCAGAAAAAAACAAAACCAAAGCTCGTGGTTACATGTATGCACAGAAAGACACTGTGCATTATCATTGTCATAACTGTGGCGTGACAAAATCTATATCCAAAGTATTAAAAGAACTTGATCAACTCATGTACAAAGAATACTTGATGGAAACCTTTCAAAATGGAAACCAGAGAAAAGAAGATGCTCCTAGTATTTCTAATCCAAAACCTATATTTAAACGTCCTCCAGCAAACTTGGCTAAACTTAAGAAAGTCTCGCAGCTAGACCCAACCCATCCTGCAAAACTGTATGTGGTCGGCAGAGGTATTCCAACTAAGTATCATCACAAATTATATTTTTGTAGTAAGTTTGTTGCTTGGACAAATAGTATGATACCAAACAAGCTTTCTCCAGAACATGAGCATTCTCGTCTCATTATTCCTTTGTTTGATAAGAATGGAGAAATGTATGGGTATCAGGGTAGAAGTCTAAGTTCAACTTCCAAGATGCGTTACATCACTATTATTCTTGATGAAGATGTGCCAAAGCTATACGGCATGGATACCTGTGATGTTTCAAAGACCCACTATATAACAGAAGGACCAATTGACTCCATGTTCCTAGAAAATTCTATGGCCATGGTTGGGTCGGATGCTCCTTTAACGTGGTTTAATAAAGACACTGCTGTTTTTGTTTATGATAATGAACCTAGAAATAAAGAAATTGTAGCAAAGATAGCTAAGACAATTGCTCGTGGATATAAGGTAGTTATTTGGCCATCTTCTATTGATAAAAAAGATATTAATGATATGGTGATGATAAATCTAGATGTAAATTCTATCGTTAAGGAAAATACGTTTAGCGGACTTGAGGCTATGGCAACGTTAGAAAAATGGAAAAAGTAATGATCGATCCAAATGTAGTAGATGCAATCAATAGTGGATTTGCCTTTGTTGGCTCATTTTTTGTTATAGCTAATATTCGTACAATGCTTAAAGATAAAGAACTTAAAGGGTCTTATTGGCTGACACCTTTGTTCTTTTACTGTGGTCAGTTGTGGGGTGCGTACTTCATGTGGACTATGGAAAAGTATTGGTCACTTGCAGGTGCAATAGTTCTCACTAGTCTGAACCTAACTTGGTATGGTATTATGATTTATTATAGGATAAAGGGAAAAAATGACAATAAGTGAAGCAGTAGGATTTGCTCGTAGAACTCTAGCAGAGCATTATAATTTAGTTTTGATTGATGGTAAGATGCATGGTGATATTGAAGCAGCAAATGCTTACAATAAACTAGCATCAGCATTTTGGTATTATGATAACAAAGAAGAATTGGACAAGTATCATGTCTAAGATTTATTGGTGGAAGTGGACTTATATCTATAAGGCATTTGGTCTAAAGTTTCGTATTCGTTATTCTGAAGTTAAGAACAGAATCTTTTGTTCATTAAGGAAAATATAATGTCTAAAGTTGAATTGATTGGTATCACAAAACCATCAGCTATTACTGATTGTAATACGGCAAACGAATTGGTTGCTTGGTGTGCAAGAGTAAGCAACCCAAGTAATCAAAATAATACACAAACAGCAGGAAAACTTGTAAAGTATTTAATTAACAATAAACATTTTAGTCCATTAGAAATGGTACACGTTGTTATGAATATTTCTACAACAAGGGACATTGCACGTCAAATCTTGCGTCATCGTTCATTCTCATTCCAAGAGTATAGCCAGCGTTACGCTGATCCTACCAAGGATTTGGGATTTGTCACACGGGAAGCCAGACTTCAAGACCCAAAGAATCGTCAGAATTCAGTAGAGACTGAAGACTCTCGTCTCGAAGAAGAATGGAATATGAGGCAGCATAAGTCTATGGCTGAAGCTCTCATCTCTTATCGCTGGGCTATTGATAATGGTATTGCGAAGGAAATAGCAAGAAGCGTATTGCCAGAAGGAAATACTGAATCAACTATCATAATGGCTGGTAGTTTGAGAAGTTTTTGGCACTATATTTTAGTCCGTCATCATCCAGCAACACAAAAAGAGCATAGAATTGTTGCTGAACAAATTTCAGATATTATAATGCATCATTTTCCAGATATGCGAGAGTTATTGGAAGAGCAGATTGCAAATAACTACAAAGACGAATCCAACCATTAACGGGTTTATTCGTAGAAAAGTAAACCGCTGCTGGGAAATTATTGGCATTCACTTCCCTGATATTATTGAGGCATTGAAAGATGGCTAGTAGAAACCTCGGCAATAAAAACTTCAAAGGCAAAAAGACATTTGCTTTTATGTATGGAAAGTTTGTCGAAGATATATTTGTAAACTTCAAAGAATCTGTTCTGAAAAAAGAACACACCAAACAAATGAAAGAAGGCGAGTGATGACTAACATTTATACAGCCGAAGTTTGTGAAGGACTCGATGGAGAGCTATATATAGAATTTCCTGATGGTTTGATAAAAGATTTAGGTTGGGATGAAACAACCAAATTGATTTGGGATTTAACAGAAGAAAAGACTACATTGAGAAAGTTGATTGACGATGAAGAAGTATAGAATTAAAGAAAAACTAGATGGATCGTGGAAGGTAGAGCATAAAGGATTTTTAGGGTTCTGGTACGATTCTATTATTGATTATTATGATCGCCCCACACCTAAATGGACATATTATCAATGCAAAGATTATATTAAAAGGCAACACGAGATAGCTACCTTTAAGCCAAAGATCATTTATCCTCCGTTTCCAGATAGTGACCCAAACACTGGTCATGGTGTGTAATGTGAAAGATAAGTTTGTAGATTTTTTTGCAAATATCGCAGAAGAAACCGCAAAGTTGTCTTATGCAAAAAGACTTCAGGTGGGTGCTATTTTAGTTAAGGATGGAAGAATACAATCCATTGGCTATAATGGCACTCCATCTGGGTCTGACAACAAATGCGAAAATGAAGATGGTAGAACAACAGATGATGTAATTCACGCCGAAGAAAACGCCATTTTGAAGATGGCTAAATCTAATGACTCCTCAGATGGTTCTGTGCTTTTTGTGACACATTCTCCATGTATCCATTGTGCTAGGTTGATTTATCTTGCAGGAATTTCAAAAGTGTATTATATTAACGACTATAGATCAAATGATGGTTTAGATTTCCTAAAAAAGGTAAAGCTAGACTATACAAAAGTAGAAAGAAGTAAACTGAATGAGCATTAATGTTGTTAAGCGAGATGGGCATAAAGAGCCATTGGATATCGACAAGATTCATCGTGTCGTTGCTTGGTCTTGTGCCGATCTTTCTGTTGTATCTGCATCTGAAATTGAACTTCAAACTAAGATTCAATTCTATAATGGAATGAAGACTTCTGATATTCAGGAGACTTTGATCAAGGCTGCTGCTGATCTAATCAGCGAAGAAGCGCCAAATTATCAATATGTTGCTGGTCGTCTTATCAACTACCATCTCCGTAAGCAAGTTTATGGCACATATGAGCCTGAACCTCTATTGAAGCATTATATTAAAGTGCGCGATCAGAGCTATTATGATCGTGATATGGGTGATATGTATTCTGTCGAAGAGTTTGATGAACTTGATGATTATATAGATCACAATCGTGACAACCTATTGACTTATGCTGCTATGGAACAATTCCGTGGCAAGTATCTAGTAAAAAGCAGGGTTACTGGACAAATCTTTGAAACGCCACAGATGGCTTTCATGTTGATTGCCATGACCCTTTTCCAAAATTACACAACAGACCGCATTAAGTGGGTAAAGGAACTTTATGATGCCATTTCTACGTTTGATATTAGTCTCCCCACTCCTATTATGGCAGGTGTGCGGACACCTGACCGCCAATTTAGTTCTTGTGTGCTCATCGAGACTGAAGACTCTTTGGATTCTATTAACGCAACAACGTCAGCAATCGCAAAATACGTTTCACAACGTGCCGGGATCGGTATCGGCGCTGGTCGTATTCGTGCTGTCAATTCTCCTGTTCGTAACGGTGCTACTAGCACTACTGGCGTTATTCCTTACTACAGGTTGTTTCAGTCTGCTGTTAAGTCTTGTTCGCAGGGCGGCATCAGGGGTGGTGCAGCTACTCTCCATGTGCCTCTCTGGCATCTTGAAATTGAAGACATTATTGTTCTAAAGAACAACAAGGGGACAGAAGATAACCGTGTGCGTCACCTAGATTATAGTATTCAACTTAACAAGGTAATGTACGAAAGGCTTCTGACAAATGGCAATATTACTCTTTTCTCTCCTCACGATGTACCTGATATGTATAATTCGTTCTTCACTGATGTCGATAAGTTTAGAACTTTGTACGAAGCAGCCGAAAAGAACCCGAAGCTACGAAAGAAAGTAATTCCTGCTTCTGAACTTTTCTCTGCTTTCATGCAAGAGCGCAAGGAAACTGGTCGTCTCTACTTGATGAATGTCGATCATGTCAATGATCATAGTTCTTTCGTCAAGACAGAAGCACCAATCTATATGTCAAACTTGTGTCAGGAAATTACTCTTCCAACTAAGCCAATTGATAATATTCGTGATGAAGAAGGCGAGATTAGCCTATGTACTCTTGCGGCTATTAACTGGGGCAAGATTAAGAAGCCAAGCGACTTTGAAAAGCCATGTACACTTGCTGTCCGTGCCTTGGATGCTTTGCTAGATTATCAGTCTTATCCTGTCGTGGCTGCTCAGAAGAGCACTATGGCTCGTCGTCCTCTTGGTATTGGCATCATTAACTTTGCTTATTGGTTAGCTAAGAATAACAGTAACTATTCTAATCCAAATCTTGATCTAGTTCATGAATATGCAGAAGCATGGTCTTACTATTTGATCAAGGCATCTGTTGATCTTGCTCAAGAGTTTGGCGCATGTTCAAAATCAAATGAAACTAAATACGATGCTCACATTTTCCCTATTGACACGTACAAGAAAGAAGTTGACGAGCTAGCAGAACCAGTTTATAATATGGATTGGCAAGCATTAAGGAACAGGGCTGATTTGTTTAGTATTCGCAATTCAACTCTGATGGCTCTAATGCCTAGTGAAACTTCTTCTCAGATTTCTAATGCTACTAATGGTATTGAACCACCTAGGGCATTGGTATCAGTGAAGCAATCTAAGGATGGTGTACTAAGGCAAGTTGTTCCTGGTATCCAGAAGCTAAAGAATAAGTATGAACTCTTATGGGATCAAAAGTCTCCAGAAGGTTATCTAAAGATTGCTGCCGTTTTACAGAAGTTTATTGACCAAGCTATTTCGGTTAATACTTCTTATAATCCAAGGTTCTATGAAAACGAAGAAATTCCTATGAGTGACTTGCTTCGCCATCTTGTTCTACATTATAAGTGGGGCGGCAAGACACTTTACTACTTTAACACGAACGATAACTCTTCAGACGAATCAGAAGATGCACCATTAGCCATTGGCGATCTTGATGATGAAATTTGTGACGCCTGTAATATTTAAGGAACAAAATGTCAGTATTTGAACTACATAATCAAGACTTTACTAAGAGCACCATGTTTTTTGGTCCGAAGGTAAATATTGCTCGTTATGATAAACAGAAGTATCCCCAATTTGAAAAATTGACTGAGCAGCAACAGGGGTTCTTCTGGCGACCACAGGAAGTCGATTGTTCAAAGGACATTAAGGATTTCAAGACCCTTAGTGATGCACAGAAGCATATCTTTACTTCTAACCTAAAGCGTCAAATCCTTTTGGATTCCGTTCAAGGTAGAGCACCTGTAGAGGCATTTCTTCCTATTTGTTCACTACCAGAAATTGAAAACTGGTTGATTACATGGTCATTCTTTGAAACTATTCACTCTCGGTCTTATACTCATATTATTCGTAATGTATATTCTGATCCATCTAAAGTATTTGACGAGATGTTGGACGTTAAGGAAATTGCAGACTGCGCCAGTGACATCAGCAAATACTACGATGATCTGATTGATATAAATGGTTGGAAATCTGATTGGAGAGCAGATACGCCTTATAGTGGTTCAAATAGAATTGAAAATGAATACAACCACAAGAAAGCTCTCTGGCTCTGCCTCAATGCTGTTAATGCTCTAGAAGGTATTCGTTTCTATGTCTCCTTCGCGTGTTCTTGGGCTTTTGCTGAACTAAAGCAAATGGAAGGCAACGCCAAGATCATCAAGTTCATTGCTCGTGATGAGAATGTCCACCTAGCTTCTACCCAACAGATGCTTAAGTTGCTTCCAAAGGATGATCCTGATTTTGTAAAAATCAAAGAAGAATGTGCTGAAGAAGTTGGACAAATGTTCAATATGGTCATTCAACAAGAAAAGGATTGGGCTAAATACTTGTTCCAAGGTGGTTCTATGATTGGTCTTAACGAAGAGCTTCTATGCGATTACGTTGATTGGATTGCGAACAAGAGAATGCTTGCTATTGGTTTGACTCCATCTGTTAAAGGTGTAAAGTCAAATCCCCTCCCTTGGACACAGAAGTGGATCGGTGGCAGTGAAGTTCAAACAGCGCCACAAGAAGTTGAAATTTCCCAATATATTATTGGGGGACTGAAGAAAGACGTAGACACTACAACCTTTAGTGATATGAGTTTATAACCGAATTAAAAAAGTTAAAAGGATAACAAATGCACTCTACAGAAGTTACTTGTAATATGTGTGATGCAGAATTTGAAATTGTTCCCGCAAACTCAGAAGCAAATGCTCCAATTGAGTATTGTTGCTTCTGCGGTTCCATTCTAGAAAACACAGAAATGAACTCTGAAGACTTCCTTTCAGGAGAAGATTGGGAAGACTAAGTACTTCTTTTATGGAGGTACTGCATGTGGTTATACAACGGTGAAGAAACCCTACAGTTGCCCGAAACAACTGTAGGGTTTGTCTATATTATAACAAACAACCTAACCGATAGAAAATATATTGGAAAAAAGCTGTCTAAGTTTAGTAAGACAAAATACAAAGTCATAACCCAAAAAAATGGTATCAAAAAGAAAAAGAAAATAAAGTCACAGATTGATTCTGATTGGCTAGATTATTATGGTTCGAGTGATGAACTAACGGCAGATGTTGTTAAGTTAGGTAAAGAAAACTTTACACGAGAAATCGTTAGGCTGTGTTTCTCTAAAACAGAACTATCATACTATGAAGCAAAGATGCAGTTTGACCACGATGTTCTATTAAGCGACAAGTGGTACAATTCTTGGATCATGGTAAGGGTCAGAAAAACTAAGACCCTAACATTATAATTTGCTAAACTGCATTTTACCTATTGACTTTCTCCTTTTCTTCCTATATACTAAGGGATAGAATGAGGAGGTCTAAATGGAGTTTGTAATTTTTAAGTTTCCTGATCCTGTGAGGGACGGCAACGATAAGGTAGAAGAAACATACTGTGATCTTCTAAGTCGAAAGCGATCTGGAGAAAATTTAAATCCAGAACAACTTGATTGGATGGATTGGGCTAACACCGTTTTAACTCAATAAGGGTTTATCATGATTAAGAGTACAAAAAATAAAAAGCCAATCCGTATGGGATCGCTTGCATCCAAATTGGCTAGCGATAAGTACATGGGTCCAGAACCTATTGTAAAGCACGGTTACAGCCAAAGCGAAATGATCTTTGCCCTTAATTGGTACAATTATATGTACGAATTGAATGATGGTATCGATTGGGTCATGGTTTATATGAAGGCAAATCCGATCTACACGAAGCAACAGGTGAATGATATTCGTCGTGTTGATTTTAAGAAGATTGGTATGACTACGATGTCAATGTGTCGTATTGTTAATAATGGTACGGAAATTGAACAAAGAAGTCTTGATCGTATTCACGAAAAACTAATTTCTAGTTTGGCTGCACGAGTAAAGGTTCCAGAAGCAACTACAACTAAGTCTGTGGTTTCTGTTCAGGATCGTATCCGTGAAAAAACAGACAATGCTATCGCTGAACTAGAAGCAGAGGTTGATACTTTTACAACCAATGATTATAATAGTGAGTTTGATCCTTTTTCCTTTATGAAGACTCATGATCTTAAGGCTGCACAAACCAATAAGATCATTTCTTATTATAAGCCAGTCATTGATGAGTTGGTTTATGCCAAGAAAGAAAAGGAAGGTTATGCTCATATTAATCGAGCGCAACAAACAAGGTTTATCGAGTTTCTGACCAAGATCATCAAGGCAGCAGAATCTATGTCTTATGTCATCAAGGCAACCCGTACTCCCCGTAAGCCAAAAGCCAAGTCTTCCGTTCAAGTAGTTTCAAAGCTAAGTTACGCTAAAGAAAATGCAGAATATAAGATTGCTTCTATTGATCCAGCACAAATCGTTGGAGCAAAGCAACTATGGACCTTTAATCCTAAGTATAATCTATTCACTGCTTATATCAGTGAAGGTGGTCTAAGCGTAAAGGGTACAACCATTCTTGGCTATGACGAAACGTTGTCTATACGAAAGCGTTACAGGAAACCAGAAGAACTTTGTCCGTCTATTCTAAAGGCTACAAAGCCTCAACTAAAGAAGATAGTGAAAGACCTAAATATGTCGAAGGCTGCTGAAGTTCAATTGTCTGGTCGTATCACATCAGACGTAATCCTATTGCGAGTAGAAAAATGACAGAACCAACAAATGTTATCAGATTTCCAACACGAGATAACATTGATGCAGCACAGGTTTCTAGTATAGAAGAAGCCGTAGAAAAGGCAGAAAATGCCAAGGCATATTATTGTGAAATGATTGTCGATGATCTTATGGGTGTGCTATTGGCTAAGTGTCAAATGGCAGGTTATGCAGTTCTAGAAGATGATGAGGGTATCCGCGATTCAATCATGGTCGCGGAAGCCATCACTTCAATGCTATATCGAACACAAAAGATTGATCATTTTGTTCAAAAATTAGTTGATGCCGCTATTGATCTTGACGAAATGGAAGCTGGAAAAAGTGAGTTTACGTTTGATCCTTCTTCTATTTCTGCACTCAATGAAGATGAAGATGAAGATTAGGGGTTGACATTTCTTATTGTTTCTATATAATGATGAGATTGAAAGTGAGAAAAAATGATTATATTGGACCTAAGTCAGGTTATGATCTCAAACCTTATGGCGCAGATCGGCAACCACCATAATGCAGAAATAGACGAAAATCTTCTTCGTCATATGGTGCTAAACTCTATCAGAGCAAACAAGAAGCAATTCTCACATGAATATGGAGAACTTATTGTTGCCTGTGATTCCAGAAATTCTTGGCGTCGAGAAATCTTTCCTTATTATAAGGCAAATCGTCGAAAGAATAGGGAAGAGTCTGAACTAAATTGGACTATGATTTTCGAAACACTTGGGCGTATTCGTGATGAACTTCAGGAATTTTTCCCCTATCGTGTTATTCAAATTGAGGGCGCAGAAGCAGATGATGTTATTGCTACCCTTGTTAAGGAATATCATGCTGAAGGTGTTTTGATCTTATCGGGTGATAAGGACTTCTCTCAGCTACAGCAGTATGCTAGGATCAAGCAATATGATCCTACTAGGAAGAAGTTTATTGTTTGTGATAATCCAAAATTATTCTTGAAGGAACATATCATTCGAGGTGATTCTGGAGACGGAGTACCAAACTTTCTTTCTGAAGATAATACCTTTGTTTTAGGTGTCCGTCAGAAAAGCATAAGTAGTAAGAAGTTAGTCGAGTGGCTTGCTCAAGAACCTGAATCGTTTTGTGATGAATACATGATGAGGAATTTCAAGCGCAATCAAACTCTGGTCGATTTCGATTATATCCCAGAAAGTATTGAAGTAGATGTTGTAAAAGCATATAATGAACAAGCCGACAAAGGCAGAAGCAAGCTTTTCAATTATTTTATTAAATACAAACTAAAAAACCTATTAACAGACATTAACGATTTTTAAGGATAAGCAAAGTGGCAAAATTACCAGGTCTCGCTGAGATTTTTAAAGCAGTTTCAGACGAGCCAAATGATCTATATCGTCAACAAATTTTAACTAGTCATGAACAAAATAAGAGCATGATTATGATGTTAAAGTGTTTCTACGATCCTACTATTCAATTTGATCTTCCTCCAGGATCGCCTCCTTATCGTGGATTGCCGAAGAGCACAGACGCACAAGGACGCTTATATCGTGAAATGAAGAAGTTGTACATCTTTGAAAAAAATGGTGTCGCTAACATTCCAAGATATAAGAAGGAACAGATATTTCTTCAAATCCTAGAAACTGTCGATCCAGATGATGCAGAACTTCTTATTGGTATGAAAGATAAGAAGATGCCTTATCCCAATCTTACTGAAGCATTGGTACGAAGGGCGTTTCCAGGCTTGTTGCCTAACGTTCCATTTCGGGAAGAAGTTAAGCCATTCGTTGAGCCGACAAGTAACGAAACTCAGTTCGTTTCTGAAGCTAAGGGAGTGGTCGGACCACCAGAACGCCGCAAGCCAGGTCCAAAGCCAAAAGTTCGCATTTAAAAATATCTTTAAGAGGTAACACAAGTGGGCAAGTCAAGAAATCATACTCATGGTGATTATGATGAAGAAGAATACCAAACGGATCGTTCTGAAATTCAACAACGCCGTAAAGAAAAACGAATTCAAAGCGCACTAAAGCGACTTGATATAGATGCACTATCAGAAGACGATGAAGATTATTAAAGGATAATGATATAGATGGGAAACTTTTGGGGATGGCACTCCTTAATTGATTGTGCTGAATGTGATCTAGAGGCAATTACTAATCCTGATACGCTCAGGGATTTTGCCAAAGCTTTAGTTGAAGAGATTGAAATGATTCCTTATGGGGAACCACAGATTATTCACTTTGGACATAACGCAGATCATTTGGCAGGATGGACAGTCATTCAATTGATTGAAACCAGTAACATTATCGCTCACTTTTGTGACAATACGGGTGAAGGATATATTGATGTATTTTCTTGTAAAGAATATGATATCAATATTGCCGTAGAAGTTATTAAGAGGTTCTTCAATCCGAAGAGTGTTCGTGTAAATTTCTTGACAAGACAAGCATAGTAAATGGGGAGTTACTTCTGTAGCTCCCCTAAACTCTAAATATGATAGTAACAGAAGCGAGGCAAGATGCCCTATTATTTGTTTAAGAACCATACTACAGGCGAAGAGTGGGAAGAGCTTATGGGCATTTCTGCCTGTGATACCTATCTAGAAGAAAATCCAAACATTGAAAGAATGGTAAATGGCGCACCGATGTTGGTTGGTGGTCATGGAGATCGTGTTAAGCCAGATGCTGGCATGAATGATCTGCTTGGGCGTATAGCTAGAGCAAACCCAACATCACCACTATCAGAAAAATATGGCGACAAAGGAATACGAGCAACTAAAGTTCGTGAAGCCGTAAAGAAAAATCAGATAAAATATGGAATGACAACTAAGACTCCATAAACAGATTTTTAAGATGAACACAAAAATAGCTGTACCTGTTCATCTTAGAATAATTTATTATGAAACTTGTGAATTAACTTTAACTTAAGGCACAGGAGCTATCATGGTTCTAGCATACTCGGACGAACTAGACGAATCTTCAGTCTACCCATCAAGACGCCAAAGAAAAGCAGGAAAGAAAAAAATACAGCAAACTACAAGACAACCTAGACAAACTAAAACCCAACAACCTACTACAGAATTTAAGGGGTTGGATTTAAAAGACATTAGACCTATGACAGAAAATCAGGCTGATGTATTCCATCAGTTTTGTTCGGGACAGCATTTATTGCTTATCGGGTCAGCAGGGACAGGAAAAACATTCCTCTCATTTTATCTTGGTTTGAGTGAAGTTTTATATTCTGATGAAGATTATAAAAAGATTGTTGTTGTTCGGTCTGCTGTTCAAAGCAGAGATCAAGGCTTCCTTCCTGGTAGCGTGGCAGAAAAGCAAAAAGTATATGAACTTCCTTATCATTCTATTTGCGGTGAACTGTTTAATCGTGGCGATGCTTATGGTCTCTTAAAGGCAAAGGGACAAGTTGAATTTATTACTACCTCATTCGTTCGTGGTATAACCTTAAAAGATTGTATTGTTGTTGTTGATGAAATTCAGAATATGAATTGGGCAGAACTGTCTGCCATTATGACCCGTGTTGGTGATAATTGTCGTATTATTTTTTCTGGTGATTTTAGACAATCGGACTTGACAAAAGAACAAGAACGTGTAGGATTAAAAGACTTCGTTAAAGTTATTGATCGTCTTGATCAATTCTCAACGATTATCTTTACTCAGAAAGACATCGTTCGTTCTAAGTTGGTTAAAGATTTTATTGTTGCATGTGAAGAGTTAAAGTTATATTAATTATTAAGTGAACTTGGGCGGTGTAATAATGCACCGCCCAACCAACCTACAGGAAAACAAATGATTAACTACGTTGTTTTAGGTGCGGCACTCTTGTTGTCTGTCGTATCTGCATTCTATTCTGTTGTCGGTTTGACAACCTTGTTCTCTGGAGCTTTTTGGTCAATCGTTGTCCTTGGGGTAATGCTAGAGGCATGTAAGGTCGTGTCTGTCAGTTGGCTTAATAGTAACTGGAAGACTTCTCCAATTATGATCAAAACATACTTGATCTTTGCTGTGGTTATCCTGATGCTTATCACAAGCATGGGAACCTTTGGTTATTTGTCAAAAGCACATCTGCAAAATCAAAACACGTCTGAAACTTCTATGATTCAAGTTCAACAACTTCAGTCTAAGGTTGACAATGAAAAACGCATCGTTGCTAATTCACAACGAAGCCTTAATCAGTTGGATACTGTCTCTGAATTGAATGTTAAGGATAATGTTGTTCGTAATCGTCAAAAGAGAGAACGTGCTGTTCTTAATGACAACATTCAAACATCATTGGCAAATATTGATAAGATCAATGAGCAACTATTGCCACTACAAGTATCAGCACAAAAAACCAAGTCTGAGCTTGGTCCTCTTCTTTACATTGCAGAAATGTTTTATGGTAAGGATGGGCAAGCAAACTTTGATAAGACTGTTCGTGCCTTGATCCTAATGATTGTTTCTGTGTTTGATCCGTTGGCTATTATTCTTTTGATGTCTGCTAATCATGGCTTTAGTTTACGCAAGAAGCCAGAAATTGACATTGAAAAGCCAACTGATGTTACCATTATTGAAAATAAACGTGCCTTTGTCTTTGATGATCAACCAAATGATATAATCAGACGTAGAGCGCCATTAACTAAGATTAGGTGTCAGCATTGTAAGAAACAAGTTTCTCCTGGTCCGTTCGCTAGATTTCATGGCGATAAGTGTAAAGAGAATACGAGTAAACTTTTTTTTGAAAATTAAGAACCTACAAAAAAATTAGAAGAGCCTGTCGAGACGGTGTGTCCACATGAAGCGGAATCTCCAACTCGACAGACTTTCTTTCCACCAAAAGTAAAAGTTCCAGAACCAGAAATTAAAGTGGCTGAACTGTGTGGAGAAGTTCCATGCGGTGCTATTGCGTCTTCAACTACAGCCACTGGACTACCATTTACTTTAAATTTTGTTGATCCAGATGGTTGAATGACACCACCGCAAATATCAACGCCTTCTCTTGCTACTGCTGGCATTAGCTATCCTGTAAGAATATTAGACCTTGGCTATAGGTCTTGTTATTAAACAAAGTCATAATTTGACCACGCTGTTTTGTCTTAGATGGATCGAACGAGAGGTGAATCCAATATGGTTTATTTCCAAAATTATTATGTTCTAGCAATAGCTGATCGAATACACAATTGTCTCTGATCCACTGAGCATATTGAAGATATAATTGCTTATTTTGCTGTGCAGAAGCAAATTGAATATCTGCTGCCATGCCTTTACAGTGCTGCGATACTTTGTTTCCTGTTGTATTTCCTGTTCTAAATGAGCTTGTGACAGTCATATCTGGATATTTGGCATATATTTTTTCTAATACATTTAGAGCCAATAGCTGCAAGTTTCCTGCAAGCTGTGCTTCAGTGTAACCATATTGTGCCTTAAGCAAGTGAGAACCAGCAGGAGTTTGCACGGTCAATTTGCCTAGAGTAAAGTGAGGAGACAATTGTAAGTTTACGGGAAAGCTGGACAATTTTGCAACAGGAGCATCTCTGTAATCAATCTTAACATTTCCTGCTGCTGTTGTATCTGGAGAACCAGTTACTGTTGGTTTTCTGTTTAAAGCATCTTTATCAATCAATCCAGCATTGATTGCATCTTGTGTAGCCTTAGCGAATGCTTCTGGATCATCGTCAGATTCTGTAAACATATGCTCGACAATAGCACTGAAGGTAATACCCGTACCTAATGTAGGATTGGCTGTGGTTACGATTGCAGTGGTCACTGACGGCATTGTTGGGGCTGTTGCTGCACCTTCTTGGAAATGAATTTGAGCAGCATCTGCGTTGAAGTTACCAGACGCACTAATATTCATAGCAGCCGCAGAGTTAATCTTAAAATCTGTTTGTGATAGCATATTCATATCTTTAGCAGAATTGATAGACACTCCAGCAGTCCCATACTGATCTAGATTTCCACCAGTAAAGATTTCTGTATTGGAACCAGAAGAAAAATAATTATTCTTAGATAGAAGATTTAAATCTGCGCCAGAAGAAATTTCAGTATTAGCAGATGCCGTTAACAAATTATTAATAGAAGTAATATTCGTGTTACCTTTAGCGGTGGCACGAATATCTTTGTTTGCCAACATGTCAACATTTCCGTTGGTAGCTTCCATTACAATGTTGTTTGCCTTCATCCTAATATCAGCAGGACTAATGAGGTGCATACCTTTTTCTGCTTGAATAGTAAGAGTTCCGCCAATTCTTAAAGTAACGTTTCCTTTAATATTGACTACAGCCTCGCCTTCAACAAAGATATTTTCATCTTGTAAGGTGATGTGGTTGTTCTTACCTACAATCTTCATTACTCTTTGTCCGTCATGATGAATTTCTTCATATGTACCAGACTTATGATGTTGAAGTATTCTTTCAGCACCTGGAGTATCATCAATTTCTAGAAGATGTCCAGATTCTGTTCTGTTTGATTTATTATACGGATATTGTCCTTTAAACTGAAAGGTTGGTTCTGTGCCATGAGTTTGAACATGCCTATCCGTCTGAGATGGAACACTTACAGCAAAAACATTTGCAGGATTTGTTACCTTTACCGCTGCCTCTCTATAAACTAAATCAACTTCTGCTGTTCCAGATATAGCATCTGAAATTTTCATTATGCTATCTACAGGCGTAAGATTTGCAGCAGACGGAACAGACAAAATATAATCAGAAAAACTAAAATTATCTGGAGTTCCGTTTGGAAAAAGATTTAGAAAATCAAATGGGTTTGCTGAACCTGTTCCAGTAATAGTTCCGACCGCAAGAGAGGTCAGACCAATAATAATATTTCCTTTTTCAAAAGTTCCAACTTCAGTCTTGATGTTCATAGTCAAGCTATTTCTATCGTAAGAAGTAACCCTACCAATAGAAAGATTATGCTGAACTTGTTCGTCTACTTGGAAATTTCCAACCACATTATCAAGTGTAACATGTACTGTAGAATCTAAACCAGAAACAACGTCTGTTATAATAGTAGAAACAGCGTCAGTAAGATTGCCAATTAAACTCATAATTATTGTGCTTTCGGATTATTATTTGTTGGAACCTGTGCATTTGGGTCTTTACTTGGTGCTCCGCCTTGAGGAACAGAAGTTTTATTCATAGCGACTAATGCCATTTTTGCATATTGAATGCGTTCTCCAATATGATCTAGACCTTTCTTTGGTCTTTCAAACTCAGCCATAACATATCTCGTTGCTCCTTCAATATTAGAGCAATCATATGTTCCTGCCCAATACCCACTAACTGTAACTGGAGCGTTTGTCTTTAGCCCCTTGATGACTTTGGCTTTATCTAATTCCTTTAAAAAGAAACCAAGATTTGCTTCATCGGATTGTGGTGCATGTCCTGTAGACTCGCAGAAATTTAAAAAGTCATCAAGTCTTGAATTTGTCCATTGGACCCATCCGTAACCTGTATTCTTGGTTCCTTTTGGAGGAGGCTGATCTTGTGGACCAGAGCCTTTACCATATTCTCTAATAGCCCTAAAACCACCAGACTCGTGCCAAAGGTTTCCAATTAAACCACATGCTTGATAATCTGTTAATTTGTATCTATCTTGAACTAGTTTAGAAAATGTCGCTGCTCTTTGTGGAATTGCTTTACTTCCTTTTGGAAGATTGATTGGTGCGCCATTTGGACCAACTGGAGATGCTGCTATTTGTCCGTCTAAACTATCCTGTTGGGGTACGCCATAATTAAACTGACCTGTACCACCAGCAATAGTACCTAAAATAAATGGAATTTGGCAATCTCTACCGTCCGCCCAAAAACCAAAAACGTGTGTTCCTGGAATAGGACCAACAGGAGAATGCCCAACACCATGTGCTGCGGCAGAATTAATCGGTTGGATTGGCATTGCCCAAGGTAAATCTTCAGTTGGAACCAAAGTCTTATCATCTGGATGAGTTCCAAACACTCTTACTTTAATTCTGCCAAGAGTAAGTGGATCATCTCTATCTTCTACAATACCGAAGAAATAATAGAAACCGTTTCTTCCTAGAAAATTATTATCATTATGATCTTGGTTCATTATTTAAAAATCTTTACTAATGGGGAAACTATTGTATTTATAGTGTCTTCTTGATTTGCTTGATTAATAAGTTTATTTCTATCTGACTTCATATCTTGTGCGCTATCAGAACCAAAAATTCCCTTATTTGTTTCAGACTGTACAACTTTTTCATTATATCCATTTTTATATAAATCCATAGAAGTAACATAAGCACGAGGAGTAAACCTGTGCTGAATAGTTCCTATCAGAAATTCACCATTTAAATACTTATCGTTGCTGTCGCCTTTTTTCAAAGTTGTACCAACAATTTCTGGGTATCTTACAGTAACAACATCTCCAGCTTTAATTTTAGGATCGCCATATGTTTCGATGGTAGTCATATTTTGATTTAATCTAGTCATATAGGCTGCTTTGTTAGCGTATATGTTTTCCAAAAATGTGTCTGGAGTTCCAGTACTTAAATCCTTAGCAACCATAAACTTCTTGACATATACATCATTGTTTGCAGTGCTTGTGCTCTTATCAATAAAATCAGATGAGTTTTCTGGATAAGGTGCAACAGACAAAGTAGAATTAGCAGTATCTTTAAACTTAAATCTTGTTGGTGTAATCTGATGGTTGATAAAATCATATACGATAGTATCGCTTTCAAAATAACCACGCTTTAGCTTTTCAACAGTATCAAATCTATTTTTAATTTTAAATGTTATAACTGTTTTAAAAGCATCAGCTTGTGATTCTGCAATATTTGGATTTTTTATAATATATGTGTATAAATTTTTATCGTCTTTGGTTTTCTCTGCTGCGTCTTTTTGTTTAAATCCATTTTGAATTAATGTTTCGATATCACAGAAATGAAATCCTGCTGTATTTTCAAAACAGACATATGAAGCAGATTTCTTCTTATCGTTATTAGAGAGAGACCTTTTAGCTAGAAAATTTAATGCTTCAAATGGGCTAAGTCTAGGGATGATTATTTGTTGTTGCCCTTGTGTATCTTCTATGTCTAAAGTCTTTTTTGTCTTTAAGAATGTTGTAAATATATCTTTAGCCATATCGCTCAATGGCGATTTATAACTTTTTTGAATAAGTGTTTTGGCATCATCAATATGTTCGGAACTTGCAAACTTTAACTTGTATTTTCTATTTTTGAAGTTGTCGCTGTTAATAATTTCTTCTATATTGTATACTGAAAATAACAATTTTACTGCTGGTCTTCCTACTATTTCATATGTGATATCTAGAAATTCTTCTCCAACTATAGGAAAATGAATATTAGTTTGCGACCCACCAGGAATACCATTCATCAAACCAATTGAGTCATCGACATTGATCAATCCATACAAAGTGTTAGAAAATATATCTTCATATATTTCCATATTCAACATTTGTAAAGTTATGTCGATTACTTTTGTTTTGTCAACATTAAGCAATTTTACAGTAATATTTTTTAAATAACCTAACTGTTCGTAGGTTTCATTATTCTGATTAGCCATTGCTCAATAACTCTTTCAATTCATAACTAACTTCTGTTGTATATGTTTTGTCTAGTAATCTAATAAATTTCTTGGCATCATTTAAATTAGTTTCATATGTATACGCATCAAGGGCTGTCCATTGTGATCCTGGATCAGCATCCATAGCAGCAGCCAGAGAATCTGGAGACACGTAGATAGAATCATCTTGTGTCACCTTTGTCCAATTCCAAGGATCAGCTATAGATGTTGCCAAATATTCTGTTTCTGTGTAGAAATTTAAATTTACTTGGTTTATATAATAAACTTTTGGAACTTTTTGATAAAAAACAGTAGTACCTAAAGCAGCAGCAATACCATCATTGATACCTGCGCTTGTTTCATATTTTTGTGCGATGAACTTATCTAAATTTTTACTGGACAATGGCCAGTCATAATATGGATCAACAATATCATTTATCAAATAAACCAACCAAACAAAATCTGTGCTATCATAATAGTCAAAGGCAAGATTTTCTGCTCTTTCGCCATCTTTAATGGTGTAAGGATAAAAAAGAACATTTTGTTTTTTTGCAGTTTCCAAAAATTTAACACGAGCAGAAATATTTGTTACTGCCGTATTTCCATATTTAATTGAAGGAAAGTTTTCGAAGTATTTCATAAGTTTCTCTTTAATTAAAGGTTGGTGGTGACTTAAACGCCACCAAAATAAGCATCGGCATCATCAGCAGTAGTAAGCATACGCTCTAGGAAGTTAGCTGTAAGAGTAATAGAAGCTGGTAGTCCAGTTTCTTTAAAAAATACAGGGTGAGCTTCATCTGCGTATGATATATTTAAATCATTCAAGAAAAGACCCTGCTTACTAAACATAATAAGTCTTTGGTTTGGACCATAAAATTCAATAAGAAAAATATGCGGATAGTTTAATTGAATATCAGCACCTGCTGCTTTACTTGGTAAAGAATTTGATCTAAAAAATCTTAATATATCTTGAATAGTTTTGCTTTCTGCTGGACTTTTAGCAACTAATTTCCAAGAAAATCTATGTGATCTTGAATTTACACCCTGAAAAGATAATGACATATTTGGATTAGCAACACGACCAAGAGCTTGTTGTGTCATTTGTCTAGCAGTATCTTGGTTTAATCCGACTGCACCAGCAAGACCTCCAGCAGCACCTTTAGCAATTTCATCAATACCAGCAAGAGCACCACCACCAATTAATTTTTTTACTCCACCAAGTAAAGAATTACTCATTAGCGTATTTAAAGCGCCACCCATAGCTCCAGTATCAACTTCTTTATAATTCATCCCATAATTATCATCTAATCCAGAAAATGGAATAGGAAGAATAACAGATGCGCCAGTAGAAACCAAAAGTGCTGGGTCAGAAGGCAAAGTTCTTTGATATTTTACCGCAGAAATGCTACAGTATTCCGTTTTGATATCAGATGGAAACCGCATTTGATTAAACGATTGACCCAACTTAGGAGCTTTATTTGGGTCTTTTAAGAACGCTGCCATTTTTTATCCCTAAATACAGAAGTTTCAAGAGTATTTAGATGATAGCATGGCAAACCAAGGCAAGTTCACTCCAAAAAATCCAAAGAAATATAAAGGTGATCCAACCAAGATAGTATTTCGCTCAAGTTATGAATTGACTTTTATGAATAGATGCGATAGCGATCCAAACATAATTGAATGGCAATCTGAAGAATTTTGTATTCCCTATCGATCTCCTGTTGATAATCGTATTCATAGGTATTTTCCAGATTTTAAGATGACAGTAAGAACACCAGATAACAAATTGGCTACTTATGTTATTGAAGTAAAACCTTTCAAGCAAACACAAGAACCAGAAAAGAAGTCTAGACAAACTCGTCAATATTTAAACGAAGTAATGACCTATGCTACTAATCTAGCTAAGTGGTCTGCTGCTGATATATATTGCCAAAAGAATAACTACGAGTTCAAAATTATCACGGAAAAAGAACTAAATATTAAGTATTAGACCAACTAAATATATAAGATTTGAACATCAAAAGGACAACTGATGGCTTCCGTAACGGACAAATATATTTTTACTTCAATCCTAAATCGTGGGATTAAGCAAAATATTATTCCAAATAAGACACAAGAAGCCAGAGATTGGTATAGAAGCCGTGCGAGACGAGCATCAGGCGTAAGTGAAGCACGTCTAATGAGCGAAAAGGCTGCGGAATTAACTAATGTTGTTATTCCTGGTAAGATGTACTTGTTTATGTATGACGCGAAGACAAAAGACAAACTACCATACTGGGATGCGTTTCCTTTGATATTTCCAATTGAATATACTGAGAATGGTTTCTATGGTCTTAACATGCACTATCTACAACCTATGTTGAGAGCAAAACTTATGGATGCTCTATACAGCATAACTACCGATAATAGATATGATGAAAAAACAAAAATTAATTTAAGCTATCAAGCTTTGCAGTCTATAGCAAAGTCAAATATGTATAAGCCGTGTCTAAAGCGATATTTGAGAAGCCACGTTAGGTCTAAGTTTATTTTGATACAGCCACAAGAATGGGACATTGGATTGTTTTTACCAACCGAAAGATTCCAAAAAGCCACAAACCAACAAGTTTGGGCAGACAGCGCAAAGGCAGCAAAATAATGTCATTTAACATTGGAGATTTCTCTAAAAAATTTACAGGTTATACTAGATCAGCACACTTTGAAGCTTCCATTACTTTACCAGCATGGGCGCAAGCTAAAGGATACCAAGATTCTGATTTTTTAAAGCTTAGATGTTATTCTGTAAATTTGCCAGGAACTGACGTAGAACTATTCAGTGCTAGAACAAAGGGTTCTGGGGCATCTGAGTTTTTTCCTATTGGTGTAAACTTTTCTCCGATAAACATGGTATTTTTTAATGATGAAGACAGTAAAATTTTAAAGTTATTTAGAGAATGGTCAGCAAATATTGTTGATATTGGACAAACAACTTCTGATGAAAGCTTTAGAATAAACTATCGTTCTGATTACTTGTCTACCATAATCATTGATCAGTTCGATGGTGTTGGAAACATTTCTGCTAGATATACTATCAAAGAAGCCTTTCCAGCATCAGTGTCAAGTGTAAACTTAAACTGGGCTGCAACCGACCAAATAACCGAATTGCCCGTTACTTTTGTTTACAAGAGTTTCTCAATTTCTGATTCATAAAGGAATTATTAATAATGTTACCTAAAATTGATTATCCAACATTCACTGACATTCTTCCATCTACTGGTGAAAAGATTACGTTTAGACCATTCCTAGTAAAGGAAGAAAAGATTTTACTATTGGCTCAACAAAGCAATGAAGTTGAAGATTCTATTCGTGCAATGAGTCAAATTATTGGCAACTGTGTTCTATCTAAAATTAATATTGACGATCTTCCTATTTTTGACATTGAATATCTATTCTTAAAATTAAGAGCTAAGTCTGTTAATAATATTGTAGAACTAAAATATAAAGATAATGAAGACAATAAGATATATGATTTTGCTCTTGATCTTGATGATATTAAGGTAACAAAAGACCCATCTAACAATAAGACTATTCAAATAACAGATGACGTTGGTATTGTTATGAAATATCCAAATTTCAAAATGATGATTAAATTCACCGAATTTGACGAAAATGATCCAGACGAAGTTCTAGAAGTTGTTTCTGAATGTATCGAGAGCATTTATAATGATGATTCAGTTTATAAGGCTAGTGAACATACGATAGAAGAAATGAAAGAGTTTCTGTCTTCTCTTTCATTACAACAGATGGAAAAGATTTATGATTTTTTTGAATCTCTTCCAAAGATTGAACACACAATCAGCTATATAAATAGTCTTGGAAACAATAGGAGCATTACTCTGGAAGGAGTTAATGATTTTTTTCAGTAGGGCTAAGTCACAATACATTAAGTAATTTTTATGTATTAAACTTTAACTTAGCACACCATCACAATTGGTCTCTTACTGAAATAGATAACCTAATTCCATTTGAACGTGATATCTACGTTATTATGTTAAACGCACACCTAGAAGAAGAAAACGAACGATTAAGAAATGGCGGATAACAAAATGATCTCACCTAAATTAGTTACAGATTATCTAAGCGGAATTATGAAAGACGTTGATGGTAATCCATCATCAAAAAGATATGCAACTTTAATTTGTTTGATTGCAGTTCTTATTGCTTTTTTTGCAAATTTATTTGGAGGCTTCAAGATAGATCAGTTTATCTTTGATGGCGTTCGTGATCTTGCTATCGCTGGACTAGGCTTTACTGGTCTTGAGAAGTTTACAAAAAAAGTTGTTAGAACTGACGGCACATCGGACCCTTCATAAATCATGGCAAATAACCAAACTCCCATAATACTCGGTAAAAACGAATCTTACATCAAAAATGATGCGGGAGTTTGGGTTGACACTAAAAGTAAAAAACCAGTAACGACAGAATTTTCCAAAATGTTGGATCAAGTTTCTGCTCAAATGGAGAAAGATTCACCAGCAGAAACTAGTGCTCCTTCTTCAACTTCTTCTGCTCCAACTTCAACTGTAGCGGGAAAAGCGAAAGCAGATAGTTCGCCTAAAGCACCAACAACACCAAATCTTCAAACTAAAGAAATGCAAAATACTTTCAAGTCTTTAATTCAGACTATGAAAAATTTAAATAAATCAATAGGTAATTTAAATGATACCTTAGATACTACTATTGGAACTGCTGTACAACCAGATCAAGGCAAATCTAAAGAAACAGATTTTACAGCACCAACAGAAAAAATGACTTTTGGTGAAAGACTAAAGGCATCTGCTAAAGAACGTATTGCCAAACAAGGTACTATTGGTGAAAGTTTTATTAAAAATTACCAAGAATTACGTGGCAAACCTGAAATTGTAAAAGACGAAGCCAGCGGTAAATATTTTAATACAAAAACTAAAAAAGAACATTCTGAAAAAGATTATCTTGCCGAACAAGAAAGATTTAGAAACAGACCTAGCCGAATGGAAGCATTCAAGACGGCGGGAGTAAAAGGTCTTGGACAAGGACTAAAAACTGTTGCTGAAGGCGCAGACATTACTGGAATATATGCCAGAAGTAATGAAATGCAAAGAGAACAAGAAACTGCTCAAAAAGAACAAAATAGAGTTCAAGGTCTCAAAGAAGAATCTGCGGGAAAAGCTACTGATGCAAAACCAGCACCTTCTGGTCCATCTGGTTCTTCCAGAGGTAAAGGAAAAGATGTTTCTATTGTTAGCATTTCAGATTCTGTTGTTACAAAATTAGCAGATGCTATAGCTGAAAAGCTAAGTTCTCTGATGCCTAAAGGTGTAACAGAAAAACAAACAAGAGACACTAGTGAAAGAGTTGCTAATCAAACTTCAACACAACCTACACGAAAACCATCTGAAACACCAGAACAGACACAACAGACAGAACCTACATCAAAACAAACAAGAGACACTAGTGAAAGAGTTGCTGAACCTGTTTCACAACAACCTTCTCAAGTATCTGAAACACCATCACAGACACAACAGACACAACAGACAGAACCTACTGCAACTCAAAAAAGAGATTCTAGCGGAAGATTTACTAAAAAAGATGCTGAACCTGTTTCACAACAAACAGAACCTACTGCAACTCAAAAAAGAGATGCCCGTGGTAGATTTGTTAAAAAAGATGCTGAACCTGTCTCACAACAAACAGAATCTGTCTCAGGTCAAAAAAGAGATAATCGTGGTAGATTTATTAAAAAAGATGCTGAACCCGTTTCACAACAACTTTATCAAGTATCTGAACCCGAAACACAGAAGCCTTCTCAAATATCTGAGCCTGTCTCACAACAACCTTCTCAAATATCTGAACCTGAAACACAAAAAGCTGAACCTGTTTCGCAGCAATCTTCTCAAGATTCAGAACCACGAAAAAAACAAAAATCTAAACCTGAAGCAAAACAATCTTCTCAAGATTTAGAACCACAACAAAAACAAAAAGCCGCAACTCAAAAAAGAGATGCTCGTGGTAGATTTATTAAAAAAGACGCTGAACCATTTATTTCAGAAACAAAAAAAGCTGAAAGTCCACTACAAAAAGCATTTTCTAGAAAAAAACAATTGAGAGGACCTGACGGAAGATTTATTAAAAAAGAACAATCTATTTTAGGTAAAAAAGGACAAGAACTTTTTTCAAAAATTACTGGAGGAAAAAGTGGAGGTATTATTTCTAAAGTTTTAGGAAAAGATGCTGGTTCAAAATTTGCAGGAAAAAGTTCTAGTGGAATAGTTTCAAAATTTATGCAAAAAGAGGGATCATCAGTTCTTTCTAAATTTGCAGGAAAAGAAATTGGACAAGTTGGTGGAAGAGGATTAGCCAGAGTAGCTCAAAGAGGACTACTAAAGGTTGGCGGTAAAGGTTTGGCTAAAATAGCTGGTAAAGCTGTTGGTAAATCATTATTGAAGAAAATACCTGTAATTGGAGCACTCGTAGGCGGCGCATTAGCTATTGGTCGTCTTATGAAGGGTGATATTGTTGGAGCGGGTCTGGAAGCTGCCAGTGGTCTTGCAAGTACTGTTCCTGGTGTAGGAACTGCGGCAAGCGTTGGTATCGATGTTGCATTGGCTGCAAAAGATGCTATGAGCGCACCACAAGAAGATGTCCCACCAGATGCAGTCCCTGCACCAAATGAAAATTCACAGCCAGATATGAAATCTGCTTTGGGGTCTGCCTTTGATAAGGGTGGGGTTAGAAAGTTTGCTGATGGTGGTATTGTCGATAAGCCAACATTATTTGGTTATGGCGAAGGCAAGAAGGGTCTTATGGGCGAAGCTGGAGCAGAAGCTATTATGCCACTTAAGCGTGGACCTAGTGGAAAGCTTGGTATTGAACAAGTAAAAGCACCAGACTTTGATAAGAAGACAACCGATCTTGCTAATAATACTGGCAATAATACTAAAATGAAAGAAAAAGGAGGAAAAGGAGACAAAGGTTCTCCAACAGTAACTTCTATTTCAACAACAAATGTTAACAATAACAATGAAAATAATGCTATCAATATGCCAACGGCAGGACCAAGAGGTTCATTGAACATAGCATATTACGCATAAAAAAAGAGGGGACCTAAATCCCCTCTTCTCTATCTAGTCTTCGTCAGCTAGCTTTTGAAAATACTTCATGACATCTTCATCATCATCGTCGTCATCTGTAATAACTGGTACAGACTTCTTCTTTGTTGGCTCAAATGGTGGAATATCATCGTCGTCTAGAGTTTCATCAATTGTCTTCTTTTGAGCAGGAGCTGCCCGACGAGCAGGAGCCTCATATTCATCTTCAAGAACAAGAACCTCAACCAAACGCTTCTTTAGTTCTGCGTATGGCTTATACTTGCTGGGGTCAATAAACTCACCGAGACCATATTCCTTACCCCAAACTGCTTCTAGTTCTTCATCATCATCCAATAGTGGAGAAGAATCAGAGAAGTCAGACTTGTCGTAGTTACGATATCCTTCAACCTGACGAATCTTAAGACGGAAGTTAGCGCCTTCCCAAAGATCAAAAGGATTGACCGCAGTCTCATCAGCAAACTGAGGATTCATAAGATCGTTTAGCTTATCGAAAATCTTCTTGCCATACTTATAAAGGAATACCTTACCCTCATTAGCAGGATTAGCTGGGTCCTTAACAACATAGATGTTGCTAATATAATGAAGACGGCGCTTTTGAGTACGAGCTTGCTTACGCTCTGGAGAATTATCATCATCAGACTTATTCCACAACTTGCTATTAAGTTCTGAAACAGGATCAGTCTGACCAATGGTAGTCAAAGACTTTTCAATATACCACTTGCCAGTTGGACCCTTAAATGCGTGATCGAAAACACGAACGAAAGGAACATCTTCATTGGCGGGAGCAGGAAGGAAACGAATAGTAGCAGAGCCATTGCCTGTCTTATCGGCAGTTGGTTGCCAGAAACGATCATCATTACCACTACTGGAATTAGTGGTCATCTTCTGTAGTTCTTGAGTTAGCTTCTCAAGATTGTTTTGGCGACCCTTCTTGAGGTCAGCAAAAGATGTAGTTTTTGTCATATGTAGTACCCTCTTATTTTTGTATGATTTGTATCCACAGTATTCATTATATGCTGGACACTTGGTCCATTTGTATATAGTACTCTATTGTTTAGAGAAAGTCAAGCCCTATTGTAGAAGAATTGCATATTTTTTTGTCTTTGCCTTACGATCTTCAAGACCCAATGTACCACCATTAATTCTTTTTGACACGATAGTAATGGTAGCATCATCAACGCCTTTATCGCATATTGTCCAGAGATTGTTCTTATCAAAGAAGAATATAGCAGATTCGAAAGCAAGTTCTGTTGCAACAATATCAGGATTAGTCATAACATCTGGGCGATTGATATGAGAAGAAAATGCCTGATAGTTAGCTTTACCTGTTAACTGAATAGCACCACGACCACGATATGTCCAACCATCGCCAGATGCTTCATCTCCATTGCCCATACGATTAGCATAAACTTTGTTAGCTATCATTACTGTGTTGTGAGCATATTTTGAAGCAGTGGCGGTGTCTGGGAAATACTTCTTGAAAGTTCCAAGCAATCCTTCAACGGAGTAGTTTAAATTTTCAGAGAATAATCGAAAGTCGCCAGTTTCATGTGCTGTCTGTGCGAAGAAGTGGGCTGCACGATTATTGGTTAGATTAAAAAACTTCGCAGCAGCCTGTAAAGTTCCTTTACCGAAAGCACCATCGGCAGTTACACCTATTTTAGTTTGTAAATCTTTGATTGACATGCATATCTCCAGTTGAGTTTTTGCATGTATTTATCAAGTTGTTGTTTGATATTTCTTCAATCAAACCTTCGCACTCAGGACAACATTTATTGTTATCTTTTATTGAGTTGATTTCGTCGAGGTATCCTATCCAACTGCATCTGATACACTCAACATCGCCCAACTCTATTCTGCTTTCTTTCGCTGTATCGTAGTCTTAAAGAACGCGCCTAAAAGAATAACAGCACACCAAGTCTTCCAAGTAAGTTCGACAGCAACGTATGCACCAAACAAAGTATTCCAAGCCCAAATAGTTAATATTGGACTAATAATAGCTAATAGGACAAACAATACGATAAGTCCGATTGCATTAACAAGTTCACCATATTTCATTTTATTTCTCACTTATCTTTATTTTTGATTTCGATTAGTCGTTCTTCAAGGTAATGTTTAGCAGCTAGCATTTCAATAGATTTCTTTTCAGAAACATTATTATATTTCAATACTGTTTTTATATTATTGATTTCATTAACAAAAACGGTACTGATTTGAAAGTCTACGCTACTGAGCATTATATATCCTTTGATGTTGGTACGCGAGACAGGACTTGGTATGCGAGACCGGGTTCGAACCGATAACTGTTCTGTTATGAGCAGAAGGTTCTACCAATTGAACTACTCGCATTTAATTTCTTTTTTATCCAAGTATCTCTGTGAACGAATGTCAAGTATTAATTTAGATATATCCAGCAATCTTATGTGCCTGTCGAGCAACACCAATACTAATATCTCTATGATATGGGAGAAGAATTGGAGTTGGCTTATCTGGATGTTTAAACTTTTCGTGGTTTGTTCCACCACTGGAAACCCAACCATCTCTAGACAGCCTTCGTCTAAGGTCAGGACCATCTGTTGATATAACGGGTCTTTTCTCGACAATAAACTCTTTAAAAGATAACATAATTCAATCCTTTTTATTGTTATTTATGAGACTATAAGGCTTTTTAAAAAAGCACAATTAGCTCGACCTCGGTTCCATCCATGTGGGATTTCTTCCGACAATTTTATTTTTTTATTATTAGTTCCATCAGTTATCCATTTAGAACCATATTGAGAATTACCACTACCAGATTGAGCAGATGATGTTATTGCACCAATTTTTTTCTTAGTTTCTTCGCTATGAGTTTTGCCCGTAAATGCCCCATCATGTGTCGAATAATATCTTTTTTTACTTTCGCTCATCAAATTTATTTGTTCTTGGCGATAAACTGAATCATCAAGTAACTTTTTTGATCGAGTATTTCTGCCTTTTTTTAAACTTTCTAAAGAACTTTGTTTATGAGAATCGCCAAAATTTAGTTTATTTTCATTTATATAACTAAATCCACCTTGACCACCTTCACAAATATTATAGGTATCTTCTCGTAAACAAAATTCTTTCGATACTAATTCTTTTTCTTTAGCATTCATCTCAGATTCTTTATCAAAAACAAACAATATCTCTTTTACAAAATTATCTACACCATATTTTTTTATGGAATGTAATAGATATTTACCTGACCCCATATAATCGTCGTCTAAGTTATCAGTTTTATGTTTTCCGATATAAAATTTGTTATTAATTTTGTTAGTTATTTTATAAATTGTATAGTGCATTTAAAGTTCCCGAATATTCAATAAGTCTTACCTATGCTTATTTATAATATTCGGGAACTGATGCTGGACAGGTAGGGTTCGAACCTACGACATTAGAGTTAACAGCTCTACGCTCTACCAACTGAGCTACTATCCATCAAAACTTAACCTAGAACGGCTACTACTACAACAGTTACTAGAATTGCAATATAACACAAAATTGCAGGAATAGCAACTTTTAAGAATGTTTCAGTCTTCATTTTCTTTCCTTTTATATAGTATCGTCTGTTAAGACATGTAAAGATATTCCATCGTCTTCTAGATAAGACCAACCGCCCCCAACATAAGCGCAGTATAATCCACCTTGTTCATTTATAAAGTGTTCTACTTCTTCTTCTGTTACGCCTTCTTTAACTTCCATATCAAACATAACTGATAATGTAAGTAAGAAATAGTCATCAACAGCACCACATCGAACTGTAGAATTTTCTGGTGTTAGTTTAATCGTGAAGTCTTCATTATTTACAAAAATATCAGAACTGCCTTTATCACAATTAGACCAAATCCATTCAAATTCCAATTCAGGCAAAGCCTTTACGGCATTCTCATGTAATCCTGCTTTAGATAATTTGATGGCAGTACCGATAGCATATCGTGTACTTACTTCAAAAATGTCATCCAAATTAATTGAACCACGTTTCATGTAGAATTCAAACTTCACAGTATTTTCTTTCTTTAGAATACCCCTTGACTTTCGCCAAGGGGTATCTGAGGTGTTGCCACCCTCGCCAATTCAGCCGAAGCCGAATTATTTAAAACTTGCGGACTAGCTGTAGACCAACTTGGTCAAAGTCAACCGCACCAGTGGTACGATAATACTGAACGCCGAGACCGAAATCCTTATTAACAGCATAAGTTAGACCAGCATTTAGACGATCTTCATTAAGATCACGAGTTGTCTCTAGACCTTGACGATGGCGATAGCCTACTGTTGCAGATAGAGGACCAGCAATTTGCTTGCTTGCCTTAACACCAGCACCGACAAAGTTAAAATTGTTGCCTTGCTTGAAAGAGCTACCGAATTCACCGTAAGCAACTGGAACAACACCGAACACGTTAATCGTAGGAGTTTCTAGACGTGAAGCGAGCTTCGAAGTAATTGCACCTTCATGTTCGCCTTGCTTTACAGTAAGCTCTGTAGCAAGATTAAGCTTTGTGAAGATCGGAGCAGGAGCAGAATACTCTAGCTTATATTCACGAGAATCAGTAGTATTACCACTAACATCACCAAAACGAACTTCAGAAGTGACTGAAGCAGCCATTACAGGAGCAGCAATTGCTAGAGCAGAAACGGCAGTTAGAGCCAATAGTGTATTCTTCATATTGTATTACCTTTTATTGTTAATATTATTATATGGTGATATCACCATGATCAGACTATAACACGACAAAATGCTAAAGTCAAGCACTTTTTTACTATATTAGCTCTTTAATAGTAAAGGCAAACCACACATCTAATTTAGTAGAATTATCAACTCGTCTCATACACAAAGTAAGCATATTTGGAGTTCCTCCGCCATGCATTGATGCAGGAGCTTCATCCGCAGCGGCATTTTTACCAATTATAATACCGCTATGTCTCATTATTGCTCCATTCGGAGTAAATGTATTTCCTGCATTAGAAGAATATTTGTCTTGATATACACGATATTGACTGTGAACACCAAACGTAGTCCAAGCAGGTACGGCAGCACCTGAGATTGTTATATCACCTTCATACCATTCGTATATAATTGTACTTGCACTTGCATTATTATTACCGATTTCATATTCGACAATTTTAATTAAATCTGCGAGATTGGGACTACCATTTTTAAAACTAACAACAGGACGCATAGTATCGTCCATAGTCCAACCACGATTTGTGTTTGTTGCATGGTTGTTAAAAGAATATAAATCGCCAACTTGATCTGTAGTAATAATTGTACCAGTAACAGGTAACGGAGCAGTATTAGTAATAGGTGAATTGTTACTATTATTGATTGATACAGCGTTGCTATACAAATAAGACATTATATAATTCTCCAACCATTTCTATACACAAAGTGTAATGCCATATTGTTTATGCCCATCACTGCTGTTGTGTCATTATCGATGCTGCTACCAACAACTGTTATATTATTTATAGAACACAGCCCACTCTCGTCTTTTACAACAAGGTGTCTGCCATTCTTCTTATTTTTTGGTAAAGTTATGGTGCAAGCAGTTGAGCAATTCACGCCGATATAATAATCTTTGTTATTTGCAGTGTAATCTGTTGTTACAAGAATGGTTCTAAAATCTAGTTCTTCGACAGAACCAGCGCCACCGCCGCCAGCCATTTGTGAAGTTCTGGACGCAAAAGAATGCAAATCCATAACAGACTTTTTTAATAAGTCCATTTCTCTTCTGAAAGATGCTGGTATTTCATCTTGTACTTTTTGTTTTTTTGGTTTGTTTTCGGTTTCTTTGCTTATAGCTTCTACCGACTTAGTAACAAAATCTTTTTCTGGAAGTTCTGGTTGTCTTTCGACGGCAGAAAAAGTAGGCTCAGTTACTTTTTTAGAATTATCAATAGCTATATCAGTGAACTTAGATTCAACAATAACTGGAGCTATAAAAGGAGCAGGAGTTTCAACAATCTCAATTGTTTCTACTTCTACTACTTCTATAACTTCAGTTTTGTTTTTTGGTGCATTGATATTTAAAAGGGCTTTTTCTAACCCTTCTAATATCTTCTTTTCTTTTTCACGCTTTTTAGCGTTAGCTTCGATTTCATTAATGACGGATTCAGAAACTTCAGGATTACCTAATAGTTTTGATAACCCCTTAAGAAGTTTTTGTTCTTTCTCATCCATCTATAATATAACCTTTATTTGTCTCAAGAATGTTATATTATTTATATAAGTGAATATAAACTAGAGCTTCCTAAAAGTAATGTTAAAGCTGCTTGATCGAGCATATTGATAAGATTGAATGATTTCATCACGAACAAATCCGTTACTTTCAAACAAATCAACCCACCACTGCTCAGGCTTTAGGGTAACATGATATCCTTCATCTTCAAATTCAGCAATAGACGACAAGAAGTATCCGCCAACCTTTAGATTGTTATGAAGGTTTTCAATAAGACCTGTCAAATCTTTTTCGTGAATATGTTCAAGAACATCGAAAGAAGTGATTAGATCAAACTTAATTAGTTCATCTGCATCATCCTTAAAATTAAATGTCTTACAGATATTACCAGTAAACAGATTGTTGGGAATAGTTGCCCACTCAGCCCGACTTATCTTCTTTGAATAGTCAGACCCGTCAATACCATAAGCATTAACAATTCCACGATCAACGAAATCCTTAACAATTCCGCCGCCAGCAGTACCAAGGTCGCAATAATTCATGTCTTTCCCTAAGAGAGAGACAATCTTATCTGCAAAGCCTGGACTATGTAAATTATCCGCCATTGTTCCCTTTGGGTCAATGTGATCGTGACTTTCATATGCCACTTCTTGTTCTGCGTAATACTTAACCATTATTAAATTTCTCCAGTTGTTTTTTGTTTGACAGTTAGATAAAATGTTCCATCGTTCCAAGGCATGAAAGGAACATCGATGTATGTGAACTCATGATTTGTAAATTGAGGAGCAAAAGTATTCTTGATATAATCATTATTATCAATAGAGAAAATATAATTACTATATGCAATCAACCAATTCTTTGTCTTACCAATTTTTTCCATGAGTTCATTCCGTAAAGACAACGGCATTTCAGTGAAAGACCAAGTAGCGATACAAAGATCAGCATCAATCAAATCATCAATATTTGACGTGTGGAGAATGTTTGTATGACCTAATTGATCATGAAACCATTTTTGAATATTTCCGATTTCTGGAAAATCATAAAGAATATATTTTCCTTTAAACCCTAGCTTGTAAACGACATCTGCCATCTCACCAATACCACCGCCAAGTTCAACAATGGTATTCATCTTACTAAGATCATCAGAAGTAATATTACAAATAACCAGATGTGCAATATTCATCATACGATTCAGGGTTGTCTTAATTCTATCAGAAGAGGAGTATAGTTTAAAGTCTTCTTCTGTAAGACCAATCATTGGTTCTAGTAATGCATTAATGTATAATTCATCTCCAGAATCAATGATTTGATTAGCAATATCCACATATTGTTTGAAGTCGCCTCCAGCCATAAAAGGAACAGTCATCGTAGATGCCCAAACTTTAAATCGCTCAAGAGGCAATGTATTAAAGTCGTGTGCAAAAACTTCTCGCATAACTGGCCAAAATGTTTCATTATTAATTCGTTTTGCATTTGCCATTTTTTCAGAATTTAACGAATTATAATTAAAATCTGGAAAGATTGGAGCTGGAATAGTCATGGGGGTAAAACTTTGTTTTTGTTGTGGGTTTGTATTAAACGTAATCTCAACCATACTTAATCCTCTTTCATTCATAAACACTATCTAGTGTTATCTTTTTCATTTTCTGTTTGTCGTACTGTAAGAATGGTTCATACTTTACGCATTTAAACCACAGTTCTTCCCATATTGGGTCGCCCCTCATATATTTACACCATCTAGGAAAAAAGTCAAGCATATTATTCAATATAATTAATGTTTCTAATGATATTTTACCTGCAAAGTACACCTTCAATAGGTGTGGATGTTTGCCATCCTTACTTTTAAAGTTATCATCAAAAGGTTCTATTAGATGCTCTAACTCATTCTTATATGATCTAGACAATGATTCTTGTCGTCTTTTCCACTCAATATATATACGCTGACTTTCTTGGTCTTGGACCAAATCAGAAACGTATACCTTTGGTCCTCTCTTGACAAAGTTAGCCAACAGATATTGATGAACGTGTTTATGTTTTACTAGTTTTTCAAACATAAACATATCTCTTCTATTTTGAAAAGATGATCTGGATGCCTTCACTTTTCCACGATATTTTATGAAGTCGTATTCTGTATCTGAGAAATGCCGCTTCATAGCTAGGTAACAAACATAGCAATCAAAAGCGTCCATTAGATGGGAAGTTTGCTGGTCTTGGGCAAGTAATTCAAGATTTCAGCATCATCTGCTAGCTTACTCTTAAGATTTTCGTTTCTTAGAATAAGACTAGCAACGCTTTCGATTTCTAAGTTATTAGTTTCACAGAACATAACAATAGCATCAATATAGTTAATATCATGTTGCCAGACTAAATCCTCAACTTGCTCATAGAACGTATCTTCTGACCTAATATTAATCATTCACTTTAGCCTCTGTAAAAAATGTGTGCTGTTGGGGTTTGCTGTTTTCTAAATATAATTGTAGATCGCGGAGACTCCCCAGAATCCCATCTACTCTAACACTTTCAAGGAGTATCAGCTATGTTTATTTATTACGTTTATGCTTATCTTAGAAAAGATAACACACCTTACTATATTGGTAAGGGTAAGCATAAAAGAGCATATTCTAGTAATCATAGAGTAAATCTTCCTACAAAAAAAGAACGTATTGTAATAATGGAAAGCAATTTGTCGGAACTTGGCGCTCTCGCATTAGAACGTAGATATATTCGTTGGTATGGAAGAAAAGATAATAATACTGGAATATTAAGAAACATGACAGATGGCGGAGAAACTGCTGTTGGAAGAATTCCGTGGAATAAAGGAAAGACAGGATTATACCGCCATCCTTGTTCTGAAGAAACAAAACAAAAAATAAGAAAATCTCATCTAGGAAAATCAAAACCCAAAGAAGTTGTTGATAAAATTAGAAAAACCAAAACAGGTATTTCAAATCCATCAGCTAGAAAACCTATGTCTGAAGAAACAAAACAAAAAATAAGAGAAAAAAGAAAACTTCAGATTATGTTACCAAACACAGAATCTCAAAAAAAAGCACTTAGCAATCGTCAAAAACAAAAAGAAAATGTATGTGCCTTTTGTAGAAAAGGATTTAATCCTGGAAACTACAAAAGGCACACTACACTAAGTAAATGTTTTTACGAATCTGAATAGAATATATGACTTTCTATTCTTGTGGTTTTTTTGAATTTATTAGACCACATAGGATATGTTTTCATCCATTTTGCATGATAATAAGTTGCACCACCAGTGTTATCAGGAGTATTTCCTAGATATACATCTTCAGCGATGCGCTTATTTTCAATTCTATCGTCCGAATCAATCTTGGCTTTAGTATGACACACCCAAGAGAATTGACAAGTGTTATTTCTCTTTTGTGTGATTACCGAACAGGCTGTGTTACCAAACTTACGTTCTTTAATTCTATTTAAAACAACATGAGCTACGGCAGCTTTACCTTTATCGGATTGGTTATTAGATTCATAAGATATATTGTCTGTTAGACAGGCAATTTGTTTTTTATCGAAATTAGTTAGTCTCACGGGAACTTTAACAATTACTTGCTTTTCGATAACCACGGGAACAATTGGAACTTGCTTTTGGTGAGCATTGGCAGTAGATAAAATACCAATTATAATGCCGAATAAAAATCCAAACGCTAGTGTATTTTTCCTTAGTAGATCGTGCATAGTCTTTCCTTTTTCTTGGCGTCCCCATCATTAAAAAGAATAAAATAAAGAGTACATACAAACGAATGTTTGTTTCACTGAGACGCTCAGTAGTGGTAGTCAAGAGAGTGTAACCCCTCTTGACCAATTTGTAAAGTGGTTTTTTACTTTTTTGAAGCTTTTGCTTCTTTTAGCCTCTGAATAATTTGTTCCTTAGTTGCATTGGATGCGTTTAAGGATAATTCATCGGCAAGCTTGCTTTCTAACTTTTCTATTGTAGAACGCAAAATATTTATTTCATTAGTCATAAGTTTTTTATGCTGATAGAAATAAAATGTACCCATCACCAGTAAAAGAATAAGAACTATCATGTACCTTCTCCTGTTTTAGAGGTGATTTATTTAGCATGAGTGTTTTAGCCGTTTGAAACGAACTCATTTAGCTTTGTAGCCATAGCAACAACTGCTTCTTGTGTCACTGTATATGGAATATCTGGAAACTTAATATGTGGCTCAGTCCTACCGATTTGATAGTTCTTTTTCCAGTTATCCATATCTACATGATATTGTGTTTCAATAGCTTGCCTAGTATTATAAAAGTCTTCGCTAATAATATCCTTAGCTAGCTTCAATAGTTCTAGGCGTATTTCAAAAGGTGTCTTAGTCATATTATATTTCCTGTGTTTGTGTGTGTGGATCGCACATCTTTGATCCGAATTCCTTCTAGGATTGTGACCATTGCTGGTATCTAGATCGAACATTGAAGTGGCAGGTGCGGTATCCGACTGCAAAACCTTGTTGCTGTCTCCCATGCTCCTTTTATGGTCTTATTCATACCATCCAGTCGTGCTAAGAGTAAGTTGCGACCTATTTCCCTGACGTGCTGGCTTTCCTTACCACAAATTTATTTAGCTGTTTGGCTTTACGATAACAACAGCACCATCACATACCATGTAATAATAGCTATCTCGATTGGATTTGTCAAGTAGCAAACATTGAGGATGCTCAGAAATAACTTGCTCTCGTTCTCTAGCCTCCTGCCGCCAAGCACCACCGACAACTGCAATTAAGGCTAAACCTAGAAACATAAAATAAATGCTAGAAGCATGTGTTCGTAGCCAACCAAAAAACTTAGACATTTGATCACTCCTATGGATCATTATTAAGGTAAACAAGATATCTTGTTTGGACTATTGATGCTGACCTTTTCGTGCTCAGAGAGCTTACCTCCGCACTGGCGACAGTCAGTTATCTTAGAACACGTCTCTCGCTAATTGTGCTCGACTAGTGTACACGTCTGTACACGCTACCCTGCATCAATAGACCAGACAAGATAATAAGTTTATTATAAATAGTAATGCTAGTCACGGCAACGTCCCTGAAGCCTACTAGCTCTAACCCACTAGGAGATCAGCTATGAATATTTATTTGTATGTAAAACAGCATTCCGTAACAAAATTAAAATATTTCGGAAAAACTATTAAACCTGATCCTTACACATATAATGGTTCTGGTACATATTGGTCAAATCATTTTAAAAAGCACGGCAAAGATCATATCAAAACTCTAGAAGTTTGGGGTTTTGATGATCAAGAACTGTGCACTGAGTTTGCATTAAAGTTTTCAGAAGAACATAATATTGTTGAATCGCCTGAATGGGCTAATATGGTTCCAGAAAATGCAGTTGGCGGCGGACAAAATAAAAATATGCCAATGACAACTGAACAAAAAAACAAAATTAGTGAAACTCGTAAAACTCTTGGTCTTGGTCAAATATCTTCAAAATATTTATCTCCAAAAAACTCCGCAGATAATGGTAAAAAAGGTGCTTATAAGCAAAGCCAAACAGTAACAGGAAGAAAACTGATATCTAGGAAAGATGGTACAAAATATTGGGTGTACCCAGATAAGTGAGGATGTTTAGGTTATAGAGCACATCCCCGAAGCTCCAAATAACTCAGATTAAGCAGCCATTTTCATAGCTACAAACTCGTTGTCATTGCTAGCAATAAAGTTAGCATTTCTCGTTTTGAACTGATTGTCGGTCGTTTCTTACCGTGTTCTCCACATTCCTAGGCACTGCTGCTCGATCCTATTTCGCCCCCATCAAAGATACACTAGATATGAATAGTGTTGACGCACTATCGTTCGCTACTCGTCAAAGTAACCGAGCCGCTTCCTAGGCTAAACTCGTCTAATGTATCTGTGGTGGAGGCGGCGAAGTACCGCCCTTCGCGTCACAACCAGTTATCAGTCCGCATCAACGAACAAACTATTTATATCACATCAAAGAATAATGTCAAGCATTATTTTCACTTAGTAACAATTAAAAACCAACAAATTCCAAGACCAATTAAACAAATATAAAATGGATGCATTATGGTCTTCCTTGTCCACGATACTTCTTAAAGTTAATAAGGTATATATGATTGGCGTCTCAGGAGAGAATCGAACTCCCATAATCAGAGTAGAAATCTGATGTCCTATCCGTTGAACGACTGAGACTTAACCAAACTATCGGTCGAAGTAATCGTACATCTTTTCCCAATCAGCGTCATAACGAACAGACTCAGGATCAAACTCTTCGCCTTCAGGAAGTTCTTCTGGAAGCAACAAACCTAATTCAAGAAGTTCATCATATGTATGTTCCTTGATTTCAATCATGTCGCCATCATAAAGCTTACTAGCACCAGCAAAATTAAATCCTTCGTCATAATAGAATGTAGTGATTACGACTTCAGGATCAATTTCTGATAGTTGATTAGATAGTTCTTCGATGAACCCGTCAACCACACTCCATGCGCTGTATAGATTTGCAGTGGATTCCATCATCCCATGAGCATCTATAGACGGAACTTCGTGATCTTCAAAGACAACCCACTTAGCACCCAAGACTTCAATGTAACTATCACGGAGAGAATCTAAATCAGGAAAAAGCACCAATTCTGGATTTTCGTTGCTCATGATAACATCAAATCGTTCATGGCAATCAAAATTGGTGCTGTAAATTGTGAGTTGTTGGTGAACGTGATTAGCCACGGGCATATCCAGTCCAGCTTACAAAATCACCACCAAAATATTCAAGAACCTTATTAATTGCATTTAGTGCATCAATGCTGTCTTGTACGTCTTGTGCAATATAAGGAACGATATTAGCATTCTCATCGATTGAATCAGCGATGCTGCGATGAATGTTATCGACCAAATTATGAGCACATTCTGTTAGATTTTCGATCATAATGCGATCTTTTGCTTCGTCGGCATTTTCAATATACAACATATCGACTTCCTCTTTCTTTATTTCACTCTTGATTATACCATTAGCCCAATTTTCTGCAACTTCTTTAACGTAAGAATAACTATAATCAAAAAGATCAAGTGTCTTTTCTACTTCGTCATTATCCATACATACGACACGCCAGCCGTTTTCAATCTTAATAATTGCTGCGGTACGCATTACCAGCCATCCCTCTCTTCGTGTGGATCATATGAGTTAGAATAACTAACTTCTTCTAGTTCTTCGTTAAGGTCACGAACAAATAACTTATATTGCTTTTGGGTGATAGCACCAGTTTCTAGTGCATCTTCCAATTCATTGACTGCTGTATCATACCACTTAGGCATCTTAAATCCTCACGCTTTCTGGATAATATTTCTTTAGGTCTTCGTATAACGAGTCTATAACATGCTCGAAAAACAAGATGATGTCAAACTCTTCGTTCAATTCAATTCCTTGAATGATTTGATTTTCAAGATCGCTTATCTGGATATTGAAATATTCTTCAGTAGGAACTTCTTGTGTTACTTCCATATTCACTTCCATAAACTAATGGCTGTTGGTCTTATGTTTCATACCAACATTTAACCCACTATCACGAACGATGCGTTGTTATCATCTCACGTTGTGTTGCACCGATTGGTATCCTTAGTCGGAGTCGAACCGACACTCCATACGGAAACAGATTTTAAGTCTGTCGGGTCTACCAATTCCCCCATAAGGACTGAAACTCTGTTTACCCTCTTATAATATACTATTCGGAGGGAATGTCAAGCCTAATCTTGAAGAAATGAACGATTATCTTTTTCTTCTGCTAGGGCATATGATGAATAGATAACCGTATCTAGTTCGTCAATAACCTTAAAATTGCCACCTAGACCGATACCAAAATTAATTGCATCAATCGCCGTGACAAAAGATCGGGTTTGTGTATTTTCTTTTTTAACATAAAACGCCATTAGAAATTTCCTTCTGCTACTTGAAAACAGGTAAGACCATTGTCACGCCACATCTTAACCACTCGGTCACGATCATCAAAGGCATAAACAGGGTTATATCCCTTTGCTCTCATTTCCAAGAGCATTTCGTATTTAACAATTGCGTCATCACGATAATCGCCTTGTTTTCGGAACCAGTAGTCATCAAAATCAAACCCCATTCCGTTTTTTTCTAACCACCGCAGTGTACCCTCTCTGTACTTCTCAGCCCTACCAGTGGACACCACAAGTTTATAGCCAGCATTAGCCATAACAGTGATCATGCGCTTGACAGGCAAGATAACAGGATCGTTTTCAATGTCAGCAAAGAATGCATCGAATTGATGGGGCTTAAAAGAAACCCAATGCTGTCGCCGCGATGCATCAGCAAGGGTTCCATCGATATCAAAAATTACAGTTTCCATTTTTATCCGTTCTTACAGCAAGTGATTTTAGCAAACTTATGAAACGAACCTTCGTTAGCCTTACGCAAAGCAGCTAGCTTTAGCGCCATACGAAGAGACAATTCGCGGAGGCTGTCCAGATTATCATTAATAAAATGCAAAACATCTTGTTCGATTTCTGGACTATATCCCTTATCAGACAACATGCCTTCAGCGACAACTTGCTTGATACGGATATGATAGTCTCTTTTGGTCTTCATTGCAAGGTCAATATAGTGTGACCTAGAAATAAGTGCCTGAAGGTGAGGCGCTAGCTTATGACCTTTATCAATCATGGAATCGAAATCCAGATTAGAGATAAAAATAACAGTGCCTTCAAATTCAAACGTGCGTGGAATAACGCCGCCTTCTTCTGTCTCAAACCTTGTTTCGCTCATCCAAGAGATGCGGCGGCGGTCAGTGCTATCACAAGCCGACTTAAGAAGGTTAAGACAGGTATCATCGAAAAACACGCTGTCTGCATCATCAAAGACGAGGATGCTATGCGGGTGACGATGCTCATACAAAGAACGGAACAACCCAGTAGCACGGACATAGCCCTTGATAATGGTATGACGATTGCCATCTGGATCGTCCTCGTTCAGTGCCTCTTCGACTGTAAATGACTTGCCAAGTCCAGCAGGACCAGACACAATTAACGAACGAGACACGCCAGAAATTGACGCATTGGTTAGAGAAGTCAGAACCTCGAACCGCTCCTTAAGCTTGGCAAGAATCTGAGAATCAGTTTCTTCTTCGCGGATTGGAGTAATCAAAGACGCTGCAAAATTAGGATTGGCAAGACGCTTCTTGGTCTTACGGAACCCATTAGAAGGAACACCTCTAGGCATTTGTTATCTCTCTCTGTTGCTTACATTCATATAATACCACATCCAGACAGAGAGTCAACACCTATTTGTAATTTTCTTCGTTATTTTTATTAGTCTCAATTAGAGATTTTAATTCGCCATTTTCTAGCCTAAGTTGTTCTAGTTCGTCGATATCAACAACAGAGTTATGAAGGTCCATATACCCACATTGCATACCTATACCGTAAGAGTCCATATCAAACCCAAACACATCATACAACACATACCTATAGCTTCCACGATCTTTAAGGTCTCCTTTAACAATACGTTTAACAACAGAACTAAATGCCATCAGTCTGTCATCATAAGACAAACCATCCCAGTATTTTTCACAATCAGCAGCATATCTAGCATCTGCTTCTTGTGCTTGCCTAGCAAGCTCTGCAAACTCTGGACTAGCCAAATATTCTTTCATTTTATTAAGTTTTGGTTCATCAAACATTGGATAAATCTCTTACCTTGGTCCATTCGTTACGTTGCCAATCCTTACGCCAGTCGGCAGCATTGACACCATTTCGAGCATCGTCAGCGATCTTGTTGATCTTAGCTAAGGTTGCTCTTAGAGTTGTAAGTTCTTCTTGTGTTTGTTCGATTGTCATGATTTCCTCGTTTATTGACATGGCCATGCGGCAGCTTCAGCTTCAGTTACAAGCAAAGCAGAAGGCTCTGTGCGCTTTGCAGGATATGCTACGATATATGAAACGACCACATCCCTAAGTTGTTGGAAAGTTACATCGTTCGGGCGACAGAATGGCTGCGCCTTGTTGGTATACGCCCACATATCAAGAGTGTGATTGATACCACGAATATAACCATAACACAAGCCCTGAGAGAAATAATCTGTCTCACTACAGTTCTTTAGAATTTCATTACCATTATCAGGTACTACGACCTGTGCCTGTGCTGCCATAGGGGCAAATGCAAGACTAGCAGCTACGATATACTTTAACATGTTATTATCCTTTTCAATAATTTTCATTAGTCTATAACTCTCTTATAACGATGTGGCAACTGATCATCATACCTAATTACCATAATTTCATCTAGATCGGCATTATCAGCAAGGATAGTACCAACTGGGTTGATAGTTTCGGGACGCTCGGCAACACCTTTATCATATGCCCAATTAAGACATTCAGTACGAAGTGCTGAGTCTGTTGTTGATCCGTCTCTAAGACCTTCATTATAACCTATATCAAAGTTCTTAAAGGCAATTGAGAATATAATTCCCGCAAGAAACAAAGCGGAAATAATCCAAACTGACCCTATTGCATATTGTACTAAAGGAACCATTTGAAAAACTTTCTATGAATAGGGGTTGGTAGGGTTGGGTCTGTATCAGGAAATGGTGGTGCTAGTTCTACTGGAACAAATGCTTCTTTAATCATAAGATCATCATAAAGAGCTTTTACTTTGTCATAACTTGAATTACCATAAAGCCAGACAGTACTTCCTTTTACATCATCAAAGGAACGGTAAAGATTCCAATGAGGAATTCCATCACTACCAAGCATCTTTATCATCTTATACGTTTTTACAGGTGTCATTATGCGATCTTCCAATCATAATCATCGATGGTCATAACAGTCTCAAGACCGTCATATTCGTCGATCCGATATTTGGTTCCAGCAGGTACTTCTGTGATATACAGCCTAGCATGATAGCCATTAGCATCATCGCCCAGTTCTTCTACGACCTGAACCAAAATAGGATCGGCACGATCAATGTCATACACATCGAAATCTTCATTGTTGATATTATCAGTCAATTCTCGATAACGAATTTCTGCCTCATCAGAGAGACCGAACCCACCATAGCAAGCATTATAAACAATCTTAGTCATAATTAATCTCCTCACCTTTAAACCCACATTAAACTAAAATATGGTAGTTGTCAAGGATTATTTGACAACTACCATATTATTTTAAGCGGAAGCCATCTCAACAGCCAGATCAATTGCCCGTGACTTCAGACCCTTATTAACACCAAACCACGCAGAGGTCAAGCGAGAATCTACTGAACGACCAATAATATGATCAGTCATATGGGTGACGGAATTAAGAGCAGACCACCAGCTACCCTGAGCAAACTCTGCGCCAGGTTGTGTTTCCAACAAGGCATATGCCATACGAGCGTTCTTGGACAACTTCTTTTCGCTTTCTTCCTTACTGGTAACAATTGGGAAGATGCGCTTGAAATACTCCACAACATTTTCGTTGGTGTATTGCCTAGAACCAAGGAAAGCTGCCATCTCCTTATAGGTAACCATCTTTTCCTTTGCAACCCCAAGTGTTTCCTTCACTTCGTCTGCATTAAACTTGCTACGATGCGAAACCTTGGTCATCTGTGATGCAGCGGTATTTAAGGACAAACTAAGAGTGTTATTGCACACAACACGAATGGGGGTGAACCGAATATCGATAGACTGACCATATGCGTGAGGATTAGTAAACAGCAAATAGCTATCGACCTTATCGCCACCAAACAATTCAAAGCTATCATTGACCTTAGCCAAACCCCAAACGATCTTGCCACCCTTCAATGAGCCAGCAGTGTTCATGCTCATTTCGCCAGCACCAACAAAGTCATTAAAAAACTCAAACGCTTCGATGTTCTGACAAGGGTTCCAGTCATCTGTAATGATGTCAAGAATCTTGTCATCAGACGAACGAACCAAAGCAGAACGACCAGTCTCAATTTGCTTGCCCTTGATATTAACAAAAGCAGGAACCTTCTCAACAGTCCAATTCAGGTTGGCAGCGTCGAGCATTTGCAATGGGGTGAGGTCATCTGCAACGGCAAACCCTAGACCATGCCAAGGCTTCTCGCCCGTATATGCGTGACATGCAACACCATCAATAAATTCTAATTCGTGAGCCAATTTATTTTCCTTTTCACTGGGAACCATTTCCCTACAAGTTATAATAACAGAACCAACTTAGAAGTCAAGACTTATTTTGAAAAAAACTTAAAATCTTTTGATTCCTCGACATAATTTTTTAGCTGCTTTTCGTGTTTGATTGTAGCAGCAGTCGATGGCGGAACGAACAAATCATTCATTTCTAATTCTTCTAGAGTCTGATACTTTTGGATAAGAATATCATAAATCTCTCTTATCAGAGTTTCTGTTTCGCTGCCATCTTTGATATAGGTACAATCGATAATATCTTTGGCAGCATCTAAGATTTCGTAATCATCAAAATCGTCAAGATCAACTTCTACTGTATATCCCATCTTATTTCCTCACAATCAAAAGACACAGATCATACAAAAATACTGCTGCTACAATTAGCAGTACAACGAGGAGACCAACAGGAAAGTAAAGCGCAAGCAGAAAAACGCCGACAATAACTGAGATTATTGCTGCAAATAGTAGCATAGCTCTAATATGATTAATCATTTATTTTACCTCGCGCTTTCTAGTCCTGAATCATATCCCTCTAGATATGAAATGTAAAGCCATTTTACCATAGTATCGACCTGATCATCTGTAAAATTTTTCATGTCAATGTCTAGATCGTTAGAAATCTGTACGACCCATGCCCTGAAATTATCCGTTCCCATCACTTCCACATTTCAATAAGACGAAGACACAACAAATAACAAATTCCTAAACACGATACAATTCCCGCTGCTAAAATAGCCGCAGGGAAAAAATTAATGAGAAGCCAAACCGCCTCAATAGCCGCAATTATTGACACTAAAAGTAACGTAGCCTTGATATGCTTATTCATGATTAATATTCCCTTACACCATCAAATCCATCATCATATCCAGCCTCATAACCAGATTCAATCCATGAAAATAAAATTTGTAATTGATCTCTAGTAAACTTTCCGTAAATCAAATCCGAATCAAGAGCTTCGGCATTTTCAGCTCTCCATTTATCAAAAGCATACATGTTCAATCCTTTCTGTCATCTTGATATTATAATAACAAACGAGGGGGGATTTGTCAACCCCCCTCTTAAATTAATTTGCGATGCGATAAACTGGATTGCTTGGACCATTGACGGGACGGGAAAGATTAACCTTTTCCCCTGCACTCATTCCCGCCTTAAAAGCACCAGAATCCTTGATTGACGTATTGCTGTTAGACTTTTTAGTCTGAAGGTTCAACTTAGCGAACGCATCAGTAACCACTTGATTCTTAAGGATTACCAACGCATTGTTTCCACCACGAGCGGCAGAAACTTCAGTCTCGCTCTGTTGCTTAAGATCGAGCAAACGTCGAGAAATACGGCTACCCATACCAATCGCAAAAGAAGATGACGAACCACGCTTAGAAAAAGATTGATTATATTCATCAGAAGACTTGAAACGAACAGTCTCAGCTTCAATAGAAACGTCAATCAAATCATAAAGATAACGAGCCATCAAGAGGTCAGATTCTTGACCGAAAAACACATAATTGAGACCAGTGATAGAACTGCGGTGTGACCAAATCTTACAACCCGTAAAGGCTGCAATAGATGCCACCGCATAATAAACACCACCACGGTGCTTGCTGCCAGTCGAAATAGTGTGCGTGTCGCATGGTTCATCACGAATATCAACCACATCCATAGATAGGTTATATTCTTGCAGCAACTTACCGACAACAGCAATTGCAGCAATCGCTTCTGCCTCAGTGCAACCATTCTCGACAGTCTTTGCAGACAGAGCACGAATTCGAGCCTTAATCTTATTCAAATCAACGTTCATGGTTTTCTCCATCGTTTCCATATTATGATAATATATTAACGCTTCTCGCCTGTCAAGAACTTTTTATATTTTTCTAGCTGATTATGATACCAAGCCATAGACCCCAAATAACTTGTGCTTGGGTTCTTTTCTCCGCGAGATTCTAACCAGATTTTTAACTCTTCAAATTCTTTACCAGTCATCTATTCACCATATGCGGGTTCGATCCTATTGCCACTATGAGCGCAATAAAGATTGTCATCTTCCCAATTAATATCTACAGCTTGAATGTGCCAATCGTCCCTTACACCATAAAGGTGTGACCAGACAATTCTTTTCCAATTATTTCTAACGCTATCGTAAGACAGCGATTCGCCGTCAGACGCAATGAAATACTTAGGGTAGCCGCCTGGCCAAGCATATTCGCCAACGCGCAATTCGTTTTTAATTTCTGATAGTTTCATGTCTGTTATCCCCTCAAACGAAATAGTTGTGGATAAGAACGAATAGGACTTGAGTTTTTGTGTTCGACGTGAACAAAGAAAGGTTGCGTCTGGTTCTTCTCAATAAACTTATTGATGAACTTAGGCGCATCGCAATCCTCTTCGAGGTAAACAGTCTTGCCCTTAAGGTAAGAGTAGTTAGAGATAGAAGACAAGGGAACGCCCAAAGCTTCCAATTCCGCCAACTTGACTGCCAACCATGCGTGACCAGCATCCGAATAAAACTTGTATGTCTTGCTCATGTGAGCCTCCTTGTTTCGATGTCCTATAGTCTCACATGCCAATTCAAATGTCAACAATTATTTTTCATAAAAAAACATTTGACATTCGAATCAATATCTCCTATTATAAAGCATCAAAGGAGAAACACACATGTCGAACCCAATCGCAAAACACGCATACAAGTTTAATGTGTGCAAGGCATACACCCCCAAGAAGGGCAAAGGGTCATTCAAAAGGATTAAAAAATAATCCTTGACCTTCCTTTTAAACATGGTACTATAAGACTTCACAGGAGAAGAACATGACACGAATTGAAATTGATGGTATCGTTAACGAAATTCTTAAGTTTGAAAGAGACAACGCAGGATATGATGTATCAGGTCTTGCCGATAATTTTGACAAGGGTTACTTAATATCATTATTGGTAACTCTATCGACAATATATCCAGATATTGTTGATTATATCAAAAATCGATATGAAACGCTAGCTTTTATATCAGATAACAATTAGTATGTAAAAAATACTTATCACTAGCATTTTTAATTACTATTTTAATGGCAACTGTAACAGGTTGCCATTTTTTTTATATAAATATACAAAACATACGGAGATACTGCATTGGCATCTGTTACAGAAACTTCTAGAGACATAGAGATTTATTCAGACTTTACAGATGATATGTTCTTTCATCCCGTGAAAGGCGATATTGTACGCAAGACTAATGAAGACGCCGTGTCTCAATCTATCCGAAATTTATTAAAAACAAATTATTATGACAGACCATTTAATCCTAAGATCGGAAGCAACCTAAGAGCGGCATTGTTTGAACTCAGCACAGAGTTTAGTGAAATTGCTGTCAAGGCTGCTATCGTTGAAATGATCACAAATTTTGAACCTCGTGCCGATCTTTTAGACGTAACAATTAAAGCTGATCCTGACAACTACACCTATAATGCTACTATCACATTTGCAATCGTAAATAAAGAACAAGCAGTCACAATTAATGTTTTGCTTGAGAGGATTCGTTAATGTTATCGTTTATTGAGTTTACATTAAATGAAGTTGTGTATCAGGCTCCAAAGCCAGTTAAAACTGCAACTCAGATGTATACAACTACGCATAGATCAATGAGGGCAACAATAAGAGGCAATCACGGGGCTGCTAGAACACCTGAAGCATCATATTCGAAACAAAAAAACCAAAGCACAACATTAAAAACATTAATCAGACAAAACGCTTTTAGAATTAAGAAAAATGGTGTTGCCCCTGCTCCTTTACAGATGAAAGGCAAACCAGTGCAAACCAGAAATATTGGTACAGTTAAACCATTGTCGGTTGAGCCGAATCAGACAAACTAAGTTTAAGTTCTCTGTTTCTTTTTCTGGTTGCTTCTCTTTTTGCAATTGATTCTGGTGAAAGTTTTTTACCTTTATGTGCAGCAGAAATTTTTGCTCTAGTTTCTGATAAATGTTTTCTACCTATATTTCCAGCAGACAGTTTTGCCATGTACTCTGGTGATTTATTTTTACTCGCAACAGACATTTTTGCTCTAGTTTCTGGTGAATGTTTTCTACCTTTATTTGCAGCAGACAGTTTTGCCATGTACTCTGGTGATTTATTTTTACTCGCAACAGAAATTTTTGCTCTAGTTTCTGGTGAATGTTTTCTACCTTTATTTGCAGCAGACAGTTTTGCTTTAGTTTCTGGTGAAGGGGTTTTGCCTATTTGCCACGCAGACATTTTTGCTTTATGTTCTGGTGAAAATGGTTTTCTTATTTTATTTTTTTTTGCGACAGACATTTTTTCAATTGTTTCTGGTGAATGTTTATGTCCAGATGCGCCATCGCCGCCATCAGTTAAATTTATCAATATCCCAGTGTTTGTGTCTTTGCGACCATACCATTTAATATAAAATCTTTCAAGAGCAAGTGCTCCAAGTTCACTAAGATTAGATTCCATTATTACAATTTTTGATTTGTCGTTTGGTATAGGAAAAGTGTGTTTTCCGTAGGCTCTATTTCCTTTACCTTTGCCAATGTAATATGGCGTACCATCACTTTTTCTAATGTAAGCATAAACATAGTAAACAAAATCATTATAAATAGACATGCTGGTTCTCCGTTAAGAATTAGAGTAGTTAGGTGCGCGAACATCGTGAACTACATATTATGTATAAAACATTTTTTAGGACAATAACAAATGGCGGCAAATACTACATCATCAGCACTTGCTCTCAGTAACCTCGATTTCGAGGGCATCAGGTCATCCTTTGTTACTTATCTTAAAGGTCAAGATCGTTTTAAGGACTACGATTATGAAGGTTCAAACATTTCGGTAATACTTGATCTGTTGTCCTACAATACTTATCAAAACAATTTTTACTTGAACATGGCAGTAAACGAAGCTTTTCTTGATACAGCACAAACTAAAGATGCAGTATTCAGCCATTCAAAAGAATTAAACTATCTTCCCAGATCATACAAATCAGCAGAAGCCGTGGTAGATATTACTATTGTCCCACCAGCAGATGCTTTTGGCAATTATCCATCGCAAATTGTACTACCAAAGAACACCTCGTTCCAGTCTACTATGGATAACAAAATCTATTCTTTCTCTCTTGCATCTGCTCTTACTATTACTAGTAATGGCACATATACAGCAAGTGCAGTTTCAATATATGAAGGTGAAGTTACCACCGAAAACTTCAATGTTACCTCTGTTGCTCAAAAATATATTATTAGCAATCCAAACATCGACACTGATTCGTTGTCAGTAAATGTTAGGGTTAGTTCATCTGACTCAACCAATAGTGATTATACCTTTGCTTCCTCCCTACTTAATGTTAAGAGTACAGATAAGGTATTCTTCCTTCAAGGTGCAGACAAAAACAGATATGAGGTAGTATTCGGTGATGGCACATTTGGAACTACACCTGTAAATGGTAACATCGTAAAGATTACTTATAGAGTATCAAATGGCGATGCTGCTAACGGTTCTAAGACATTTAAACCCAAGGGTTCTATGTTAGGTGGTTACTCTAATTATTATATTAGAACGATTAGCCCTGCCTCTGGTGGTAGTTTAGCAGAAACACTTGATAGTATTAAGTTTAGAGCACCCAGACATTACCAAACACAAGAACGTGCTGTAACTACAGAAGATTTTAGAAACATCTTATTTGAAAAGTACCCAGAAATAAGAGCAATACACGTTTATGGTGGTGAAACACTAAACCCACCTCAATATGGTAAAGTTATTATTGTTGTCGATCTTAAAAATGTTACTGGTCTACCAGACATTAAAAAGACAGAATTCACATCTTATATTAAGTCTAAGATGCTTGCTTCTATTACACCAGTATTCATTGGTCCAGACTATACATATGTAAAACTAGTAACAGATGTAAAGTATAATGTAAACAAAACAACACTTGCTCCAACAGACATTCAATCTGCAATCTTTACTACTCTTTCAACATTCAATTACAATTACTTGGATGATTTCAACACTACTCTACGTTACTCACAACTAGTTGCTGCAATTGACAATACAAATGTTTCTATATCTGGAACCAATACTGAATTGCAACTAATAAAGAAGATCATGCCAGTATTAAACACTAACACTTCATTCTCTGTTAGTTTCCAAAATCAAGTCATTGCTTCAACTATTGCTTCATCATCATTTACATATAATGGCACAACTTGTTTCATTCAAGACAATGGTTCTGGTTCACTCAATATTACAACTATTGTTAACAATGCAAGTGTTGTTGTTGTTTCTGGTATCGGTTCAATTGACTACACTACTGGTGCTATTGTTATTACTAATTTAAATGTTAGTGAGTATGCTGGTTCTGGTATTAAAATCTATGGTACAACTGTATTACAAGACTTTGCAGTAATGAATGATACAATTATTCAAATGTTACCAGAAGATGCAACTGTTAATGTCACTGCTGTTAGACTATAACGAATCAATAATTAATTCTCAACGGCAACATCCTATTATACAACCCTTAGAATCATATGTCAAGCAAATAATGTGAACATTACGAAAATTTAATGTTTGACAATCAAATTGGGTTCTGGCATTATGTGAGGGTAGCAACAAGGGAATTGAAAATGGCTGATATGCATTTGATCCACGCCCAAGCGGTTTATGATTACGCCCATAAGAATTGGGGTGTCGATGGTTGGGACTGGATATATGAGACTTGTACCCCCGAAGAAATGGCTAAGGAATTGGCTAGTCGCAACATCAAGACCAAGGCGGCTGCAATTCGCTATTATAAAGAGTGGGCGAACTTGATGCACGAAAAAGAAAACGAATATTAAAATAAGTTAGAGGGGCTGTCGATTTAGTTTGACAGCCCTTTTTGTATGTGATAGTGTCGTGTTATATCAATGGAGAATCAAAATGACTCAGAACGAACGCCTTTTGGACCATCTAAAGAATAATCACTCAGTGCAACCTTTGGAAGCATTGCAAGATTTGGGCATTTATCGTCTAGCAGCCCGAATTCATGATCTTAAGCAAAATGGTCATTGGATTGAAAAAAAGATTGTCGAAGTCTCAAATCGTTATGGTGAGGTC
>Ga0209829_10000222_pt1 | contig 53048 bp, 33 predicted proteins | sample C_140205_EF_Meta_FD_187311 | JGI IMG/M metagenome (GOLD analysis project Ga0209829, IMG submission 187311) | Freshwater microbial communities from Lake Croche, Canada to study carbon cycling - C_140205_EF_MetaG (SPAdes) (version 2) | ecosystem: Environmental > Aquatic > Freshwater > Lake...
CGGTGCAGGCCTCGTTGCTGGCGAACTTGAAGACGCCCTTCGGTTGCCCGCGGCCCCGGGCCAACTGGGCGGCGGTGCGTTGCAGACGGGCGAAGCGCTGCCACGGAGTCTTCTGCAATGTCCCAAGGGTTTTGATGGCTTGTTTCTCCACGGGCTCAAACTCGCGCGAGCGGACTGAAGGGTCAAGTGCGGCGCCGGGTGCTGGCGGCACGGCACTCGGATACCGCGCTGAAGATCGGAAGGGTCGGTGGCCCGGCGGCGGCGCGTGGCCCGGGTGGGACGGAGGAAAAAGTGCGTCGGGTTCAACGCGCTCCACCTTGGAGGAGCGGTGGGAAGCGCAAGCGGGAGCGCGGAGAATGCGGGCGCAGGGACGCGCCCGCCCACCCGGCTAGGGCTACTTTGCCGGGGCGAAATATTTTTTGATGATCCAATCGGGTTGCCACTGGTCGGGGTCGCGCTTTTTTCCGGTGAGATCGATCTTGGGCGGCGGGTTGCTGCCGGTGTTCAGGGCGAGGGTGTCGCCGACTTTGGTCTGCCATGCCTGCATCGTGGCGGTGAGGCGGGCGATGTCGGAAGCGCGGGCGGGGTCGTCGTAGACGCTCTGGGTTTCATTGGGATCGTTCTGCAGGTCGAAGAGCTGGCTGAAGCCGAGTTTGGGGTAGCGGATGAGTTTCCAGCGTTCGTCGCGCACGGCGCGTTGGACCTGGATGTAGGGGAGGAAGACGGTGTCGCGGAGGCTTTGTTTGGTGCCGGTCCAGAGCGGGCGGACGCTCTCGCCGAAGACGCCGGCGGGCGAAGTCACGCCGGTGAGTTCGCAGAGCGTCGGGAAAATATCGAAGAGGTATGTGAAGGCCTGGACGGATTTGTTTTTGGGAATGCCGGGGCCGCCGATGATGAACGGGGTGCGCATCGAATGCTCGAAGACGCTTTGCTTGCCGAGGAGGCCGTGGCTGCCGAGGGCGAGGCCATTGTCGGCGGCGTAGACGATGATGGTGTTGTCGGCGAGGCCGCGCGCCTTGAGGGTGGCGAGGATGCGGCCGATCTGAGCGTCGAGGTGCTCGATCATCGCATAGTATTCGGCGAGTTGGTCGCGGATCATTGCCTCAGTGCGCGGCCAAGCACCCAGATTTTCGTCGCGGCCACCCTGCATGGCACCGTTATCGAAGGGGAGCTGCGAGAGAAAATTTTTGGGGAGCGGCGGGCGGGAAGTGTAGTTGGCGGGAAAGCCCGGCGGGGGTTGGCGGGGATCGTGGGGAGCGGTGAAGGCGATGTAGCAGAAGAACGGTTTTGCCTCGGGCTGCGGTGATTGTTTCTCGAGGAAACGGATCGCGGCGTCGGCGAACAGCTCGGTGGAGAATTTTTCGCCGATGCGTTCGGCGGTGAGTTTGCCGTCGGGGCCGAGGTCGCGGAGAGGAACTTTTTCGTGATTGGCCATGCCGCCGAACATCACGCTCTCGCCGTGCTGAAAGGCGCGGAGCCAGGAGGGCTGGCCGTTGTGCCATTTGCCGGTGCCGAAGGTGGTGTAGCCGTTTTCGCCGAAGAGCTCGGGCATGAGTTTTTCGCCGGCGAGGGTCGCGGTGTTGATGGCGAACCACGTTTTGCCCGTGTGGAGCATGGCGCGGCTCGGGACGCAGACGGCGCCGCTGTTGCCGCCGAAGACGTAGTTGTTGCGGAAGCTGACACCGGTCCGCGTGAGGCCATCGATGACGGGAGTCTTGATGTGCGTGTTACCGTGGGCGGCGATGGTGTCGGCGCGCTGGTCGTCGGCGAAGAGGAAGAGGATGTTGGGCTTCGCCCCACTGGCAGCCGTAGCGGCGGCAGCGGCGGCTGAGAAGGAGAGAAGGAGAGACAGAGAGAGGGGGACGAGGCGGAGGCTTTGCATGGGATGGAAAATCGAAGGCGAAAAGGAGCTGGGCGAAATCGTCGTGTATGGTCGGACCCGAAAAGGGGTAAGGGACTACTTTGCCTTCTTTTTCGGCGCGGCGGCGGAGTTAACGGGATAGCGCTTCACTTCGACGTCATTTGGCTGCGGCGCGCCGGGGGTGCTGCGGCCGGAGGTGATGAGTTTTTCCAGCAGAGCTTTCATCTCGGCGACTTTTTCCGGCAACGCGGCGGCGAGGTTTTTGGATTCACCGAGGTCGTCCGCGAGGTTGTAGAGTTGCACGGGCTGCGACTGATCGCCGCCTTTGCCCCAGCCGCCGGAGCCCGGTGCCGGGATGTATTTCCACGAACCGCTCCGGACCGCCGGCGTACCCTGAATGGACGCGCTGACGGCGTGCTCGCGCACGGGGCGGTCGCCGCCGTGGAGCAAGGGCAGGAGGCTCACGCTGTCTTCGCCGGCGTTGTCCGGGAGCTTGGTGTTGAGCACGTCGGCAAACGTGGCCATGAGATCGGATTGCTGCACGAGTTGCGCGGACACGCTACCCGGCTTCACGTGGCCGGGCCAGCGCACGATGAACGGGACACGATGGCCGCCCTCCCATGCATCGGCCTTGTAGCCGCGCAAGGGCCCGCTGGGGAAATGGCCCATCGCCTCCAGACCCGCGACGTCGATGTAAGGCGCGCAGCCGTTGTCAGACGTGAAAATAACGAGCGTGTTGGCCGCTGCGCCGCTCTGCTCCAGCGCCGCGAGGACACGACCCACGACGGCGTCCGTCTCCATGACGAAGTCGGCGAAGAGATTAAGGTGACTCTGGTCTTTCCACTCCGCGTTCACGGCGAGTGGCGTGTGCGGCGACGTGAGCGGAAGATAGAGGAGGAACGGCTCGGGCCGCGTGGCGGCATCGGTGATGAACGCTGACGCGCGGTCGCCCAGCGCGGGCAAAATGCCTTCGAGTTTCCAGTCCTTAAGCGCGGGACCGGGAAGGCTGGCTTGGTTTTTTATCAGGCCTTTCGCGGGGAGAAACTCGGACGGAATGCCGAGCGTGCGATTATTTTCGATGAAACAAAATGGCGGCCAGTTGGGAATGTCGGTGCCGAAGTAGGTGTCGAAACCGCGCGTGGTCGGTCCGCCCGCGATCGGTTTTGCGAACACTTCGCGCCACGCGTCCAGATGTGCGGGGCTGGCCGTGAGGGAGGCGGTGGTCGGCGTGGCTTCGTCGTTTTTGCCCGCTTGGCGGGGCACCTGGAAGAGCTTGCGCTGTTCCGGTGCGATGGGCCAATCCCAGCCGAGATGCCACTTGCCAATGGCCGCCGTGCGATAGCCGTGCTGCTGCGCGAGCGTGCCGATCGTCAGGCGGTCTGGTGCGATCAACGGCTCGCCAAACACGCCGACAATGCCGCTCTGCAATTTCGTGCGCCAGTGATAACGCCCGGTGAGCAAGGTGTAGCGCGATGGCGAGCATACGCCGGAGGAGGAATGCCCGTCGGTGAAGCGCAGGCCTTGCGCCGCGAGCCGATCGATGTGCGGCGTGGGAATTTTTCCGCGCGAGGGATTGTAGCACTGCACGTCGCCGTAGCCGAGGTCGTCGGCGAGGATGATCAGGATGTTCGGCTTCGCGGCGTTGGCGGCCGCAGCTGAGAGGGGGAGAAGGAGGGAAAGAGAGAGGGGGAGAAGGACGGAAAGAGAGAAGGGGAGAAGGAGAGACGGAGAGAGCGGGAGAACGGAGCGGCAGAGTGGGGTAGGGAGACATTTCATGGGGTGGCGGAGGGGGCTTTGTTTTTCAGAAGGTCGATGGGGACGTCGTTGGCTTGGCGCGGGCCGGGCGTGCTGCGGCCGTCGGCGATGGTGCGCTGGAGGAGTGCGGTGAGACGAGTCACGACGGCGGGATTTTCGACGTGAACGTTCTTCGTTTCGGCGGGGTCGGCGGCGAGGTCGTAGAGCTGGATTTCGGGGAGGCCGGCTTGGCGGGCGGCGGCATCAAGGGGCGCGGCCCAGCCGCCGGAGCCGGGGCAGAGTTCGAGTTTCCAGGGCCCTTGGCGGAGGGAGAACATCCCGTGGATCGAGTGGTGGACGACGGCTTCGTGGAGCGGCGCGCGGTCGGTGCCGAGGAGCGCGGGGACGAGGCTCACGCTGTCTTCGCCCGCGTTGGCGGGGAGCTTCGAACCAAGGAGATCGGCACAGGTGGCGAGGAGATCGACGTGGCAGATGAGTTGGGAGCTTGTGGAAGCGGGTCTTATTTTACCGGGCCAGCGGGCGAAAAAGGGAACGCGGTGGCCGCCGTCCCAGATGTCGGCCTTGTAGCCGCGGAATTGCGCGCTGGCGAAGTGGCCCTGCTTTTCCAGCGCGGGTGTGCCAGCGGCGGGCGAGCAACCATTGTCAGCGGTGAAGATGACGAGGGTGTTGGCGGTGAGGCCGTGCTCGTCGAGGGCGGCGAGGATTTTTCCCACGACGGCGTCGGTCTGCATCACAAAATCGCCGTAGGCGCCGAGACCACTTTTGCCCTGCCATTCGGGCGTCGGGAGAATCGGCGTGTGCGGCGACGTGAGCGGGACGTAGAGGAAAAAAGGTTTTCCCGATTTCGCGGCGGCGGCGTGCTCAGCGAGGTAGCTGACGGCCTGGCGCTCGAGGCGCGGGAGCATCTGGATGGGCGGGAGGCTTTCGATGACGCGCTCGTTTTCGATCAGGCCGGACATCGTGCGGGCGTTGGAGCAGCCCCAGAAGTAGTCGAAGCCACGCGTGATCGGGCCGCCGATGATGCGGGAGCCAACGGGCAGGCCGGCATCGCCCATTTTCGATTTTTTCGCGGCGGCGGGTGCGGCCGGAGTTGCGCCGGCGGGACGCTCGGAGAGGAATCCCAGGTGCCACTTGCCAATGGCGGCGGTGGTGTAGCCGTGCTGTTTGAGCAGGGAGGGCACGGTGAGGCGGTTTTCGGCGATGAGCGGCGGATCGTCGGTGCCGTCGAGCACTCCCTTTTGCAGGCGGCTGCGCCACGCGTAACGGCCGGTGAGCAGACCGTAGCGGGTAGGCGTGCAGACGGAGGAACCGCTGTGGGCGTCGGTGAACGTCATGCCCTGCGCGGCGAGACGATCGAGGTGCGGCGTCTTGATTTTTCCGCGCGTGGGATTGAGCGCCTGCACATCGCCGTAGCCGAGATCGTCGGCGAGGATGTAGACGATGTTGGGACGTGCGGTCTCGGCCGCCGCCATCACTCGCGCTGCCGGCAAACAAAGGATCGTAAGCGCGAACGTGAGCGCGGGGCGCAGGGGTAGGGTGGAGTGGGGCGATATCATGGAGTGGGGCTGTTCCGGCCAACGCGACGGCTGGTGGAACGGCGTCGGTTTATGCGGGATGACGGTCGGTGAGACAAACCCTCGTTTCGGTCATGCATTTGGGCGAGCGAAACTGACCTGTCTTCGCCACAGCGGGAATAGCCACGAGCGTCCGTGCAGCAGCGGTCCGTGACCGGGGATGGGCGCCAGCGGCGGCGGTTGGCACCATCATTTTTTTCCGCGAGCAGGTGGCGGTGACCACGTTGCTGGGCGAGGTGATGCGACGGTGAGCTCTGCGGGATCGTCGAGACGTTTCATTTCGGTGGAGAGGGCAGCGGTCATCGCAGTGATGCGCGCGGCGTGCTCGGGACGGGCGGAGAGGTCGGTGCGTTCATTGGGATCAGCAATGAGGTCGAAGAGTTGCGTGCGGTCGACCTGCGGGTAGCGGATGAGTTTGTAGCGCTCGTCGCGGAGGCTGCGTTGGACTTTCTGGTAGGCGAACATCAGCGACCTGCGGGCGGGCGTGGTCGGATTGCGCAGCGTGGCACTGAGGTCGAGGCCCTCGTTGGTCTTGGGCCCGGTGACACCACTGAGCGCGCCGAGGGTCGGGAGGACGTCGAAGAGGTAGCACATCGCGTCGGTACGCTGGTTGGCGGAAATGCCGGGGCCGGCGATGATGAGCGGGACGCGCAGCGAGTGTTCGTAGAGATTTTGTTTGCCGATGAGGCCGTGGCTGCCGCGGGCGACGCCGGAGTCGGCCGAGAACACGACGATGGTGTTTTTCGCGGCGGGCGAAGCGTCGAGCGTGTCGAGCACGCGGCCGATCAGCAGATCGAGGTAGGAAATGTAGCGGTAGTAGTCGGCGAGCATCGCGCGGACGTCGGCCGAAGTGCGCGGCCACGGGAGGAGTTGCTCGTCGCGGATGGCCATCTCGCCGTTGTCGAAGGGATGCTGCGCGAGAAAGTTGGCGGGGAGCGGGATCTTTTCAGGGTCGTAGCGAACCGGGTAGTCATCGGGCACGATGTGAGGATCGTGCGGTCCGTCGAAGGCGAGGTAGGCGAAGAACGGGGCGGGGTGTTTTTCCTGTAGAAACGCGATGGTTTCGTCGGCGAAGGCGGCGCAGGCGTGTTGCGGGCTCACCTTGGCCGGGCCCATCTTGCCGTTTTCCAAATCGGAGAGAGGCGCCTTCATCGGATTCGTCATACCGCCGGTGAACAGTTGGCGGGCGCGCTGGAAACTCAGCGGGACTGCCGCGGGAGTATTGTGCCATTTGCCGCTGATGAAGGTGGTGTAGCCGGCGCGGCCGAAGGCGGCGGGCCACGTTTCGTCGCGCGTGAGTTTTTCGTCGATATGGAAGAGTGAACGCCCGGAGAGCAGCATCGCGCGCGAAGGCACGCAGGTCGCGCCGTTCATGCCGCCCATCATGTAGGCGCGGTTGAAGGAGACGCCGCGGCGCACGAGGCGGTCGAGGTTCGGCGTCTGGATGTGCGCATTGCCGAGGGCGGCGATGGTGTCGGCGCGCTGATCGTCGGCGAAGATGAAGAGGATGTTGGGCGGCGTGGCGGTGGCGCCGACGGCGGCGCGGGTGGCGAGCAGCAAGGCGAGAACGACGGCAGTGGGGCGAAGGCGCATGAGAAGAAGTGGATCAGGGTTTCACGGGCTCGACAAATTTGCGCATGCGGTCGGGGGTGTAACCGGGAAACGGCGGCGTCGCAGCTTGAGCAGGGATGGAGGCGAGCGCGGCAGTAAGTGCGCGGTGCGCGGTGGCGGTGGCGGGATCGCGTGTCGGTGAAAGGCGATTCTTTTGATCTGGGTCGACGGCGATCTCGAAGAAGCCGCCTTCGGAATCCAGTTTGAAGCGCTGATCGCGCACGGTGCGGGAGGTGTCGCGTTGCGCGTAGATCCACTCGCGGGGAGCGGGTCCGGGAGCGGCGCGCAGGAGCGGAACCCAGGAGTGACCGTCACTTGCGACGCGAGGCAGACCGGCAAGATCGAGCATCGTTGGAAAAATGTCGGAGAAATCCGCGAGAGCGCTGGTTGGGCGGCCGCCGTTGACTCCGGGCAGGCGCACGATGAGCGGCACGTGGACGCCGCGCTCGACGGTGCGGCCCTTGCCGGCCGGAACGGCGCGATTGGCGTGCGTGCCTCCCGTGGAGGAGCCGTTGTCGCCGGCGAAAATTACGGCGGTATTTTGCGTGAGACCGAGGCGGTCGAGTTCGTCGAGGAGCTCTCCGACTTGCCGATCCATGTAAGTGACCGAGCCGGCGTAGAGGGCGGCTTCGCCCTTGGGCGGATTGGCGCGATTGAGCGGGGTGGGCTCGTTGGGCGCGTGCACGGCGATCATCGGATAGTAGAGCAGAAAGGGCCGGGACTTGTGCTCGCGGATGAATTCGAGGGCGAAGCGCTGCGTTACGTCGGGGCCGTATTCGTCGCGGTGAATGCTACGCTTTCCGTCTGTCTGTAGATACGCGCCCCAATAGCGATGTGACGAAGGCGGGTTACCCTCTTCGACACCGGGCCACACGCAGTGCCGCTGGAAGCCGTGGCGGGCAAGGATGTCGGGCTCCGGGCGGAGATCGTTGATCTGCCATTTGCCGGCGATGGCGGTGGCGTAGCCGGACCGACGCAGGTGTTGCGGCCACGTGGAAAATTTTTCCGGGATGAGTCCGGCGCCGCCCCAGCGTGGTACGTCGTAGTGTTCGGTCCAGCCAGTGCGGCCGGGGTATTGGCCGGTGAGCATCATCACGCGCGTGGGCGTGCAGATCGGCGAGGTCCACGCGGTTTCGAAGCGCACGCCGGTCGCGGCCAACCGGTCGACGTTGGGTGTCGGATGGGACGAGCCATAGCAACCGAGCCAATCGGTGCCGAGATCGTCGGCGAGGATGAAGACGATGTTGGGGCGGGGCCCGGGCGCAGCAGCCAAGACGTGGAGCGGAAGCAGCAGAGCAACGAGGCGCAGGAAACGGATGAAGTTCATGGGGGGGGGCGGCCGGGCGAGCTACGCTCACAAACGCGGCCTACAGATCGAGCTTTACTGAGAACACATACTGCCGCGGATCGCTGCGGCCACCGCGGGAGCGGAAGTAATCGCGATCGGAAAGATTATCCGCGTTGAGGCCGAAGGTCACCGCGCGGGCCATGAGCTTGGTCGAGTAGCGCGCGAAGACATTCGTCGTGGTGTAGTCGCCCTGACGGATGAGCTGGTTGTTCGAGGTGCCGAACTGTTGGATCGGTCCTTGGGCGTGGACGATGCCGCCACCGAAGCGCAAACCCTTGAGGTCACCCTCGGAAAAACCGTAGCTCGTCCACACCGTGGTGCGCGCAGGGGTGGAGCCCTCGAGCGGGAGGCCGAGCGAGAGCGTGCGGCTCTTCACGACGCGGCCGTTGTTGTGGCTGTAGTTGGCCGTCGTTTGCCAGTTCTTCGTGAGATTGAGGAAGAGCTCGACATCGACGCCCTCGGCGCGCTGGTCGGTGATCTCGGTGTCGCTGCGGAAAGTGACAGGGTTGAAGTCGCTGTTCACGACGTTGCTCTTGAGAATATTGTAGTAGGAAATCGTGCCGCTGAGTTTGCCGCGCCAGAGATCGACGAGCTTGATCCCGGCCTCATAGGCCTTCGAGGACTCGGCGGGGAAGAACGCGCCGGTGGTGGAATCGAAGCCGTTAGGATTGAAGGCGGACGCGGTGTTGGCAAAAACCACGATGTCGCGCGTCACGTCGAAGACAGCGCCGAGCTGGTAGCCATTTTTGCTCTGGTCGTTAAGGAGGCCGATTTTCTTGCCGGTGATGTCGGTGGACTGGCTGCGGATGCGGACGTAGCGCGCGCCGCCGAGGACTTTCAGGCGATTGTTGAGGAGCGAGACGCTATCGGTGAGGTAGGCGTTGCCGACGTAGGTGTCGCCATGATCGGTGTTGCCGTTGCGGGTGCCGCGCTCGCGCAACTCCTGAAACGAAGGCACGTCATCGAGCCAATATTTTTCGCCGGCGAGGACGGCGGCCTTGGTGAGGAACAGCCGGATCTTCCGGCCCTGCGCGATCATGCTCTCAAGGATCGGGCGCTCGGTCGCGTTCAGGGCGCGGAGATTTTGGGTGATAGACCGGTTCTCGGTCCATTCATAGCGGCCACCGACAATCATGCGGTGCTGGAGACTGCCGGTCGGGAAGGACAGGAGCGTATTGAACGTGTGGGCATCACTGTGGTCGTGGTCGATCTGAGCTGCCGTATTGAGGTCGGCGCTGTTCAGCACGGCAACGGGCCGGAGTGCGACATTGGGGTGAAAGTTGTCGTTGGTGACCGGGTTGAAGGTATTAAATTCGCGCCAGTTCATTTCCATGTTTAGCCCGGTGCGGAAAAACATGTATTGCAGGGTGACGTGGGCATTGAAGGTGTGGCGCGCGCCGAGTTGCACGTAGTTGTTCACCTGTGCGAAGTGGTTGCCGGGCGTCTGCGCCGTGTAGTCGCGCGGGAGGAAGCTATTGTTGAAACGGGCGGTGGACTCCGTGACGCCGTTGGAGCTGATGGTGGTGGCGATGCGGCCGTCGCCGTTGAGATCGGTGGGGATGACTTCGAAGGCGAATGCGCCGCGTTGCGCAGGAATGCCGGACGAGCGGCTCGTGCTGACGAGGGCGAGCAGCGTGGTGTCGCGCGTGACTTTGAAATCAGTCGTGACGCCGAAGGCCTTGATCGTGCGGCCGTCGGCGAGGCGATAACCGTCGGTCTCGGTAGAGGAGCCAAGCACGCGCAGACCGAATTTCTGGTTGAGGAGTGGAGCGGGAGCGGCGTCGAGCTCGGTTACCCGAAGGCCGCGGTTGCCGATCTTTTGGGTGAGAGAGAGTTGCTGGCGGCCAAGCGGGCGCTTGCTGATCACGTTGATGAGGCCGCCGGGATCAGACTGTCCGTAGAGCGTGTTCGGCCCTTTCACGACCTCGATGCGGTCGACCATGATGGGCGCGACAAACTCACCGGCGCTCACGCCGTCGACGAGCGTGTTGCGATTGCGAAAGCCGCGAATCGCAAAGGAGCCGTTGTTGTTGCTGACTGGCTGCCGCTGAGTCTGCGTGATCGAGGAGTTGAAATCAAAGGCACGAACAATATCGAGGCCCACGAGGCTGTCGGAGAGAAATTCGGAGGTGATGACGTTGATGGCCATCGGCACGTCGCGGAGGGGCGTGTTCATGGAAGTGCCGGAAATGGTGTTGGTCGCCATGTAGCCCTTCGTGCCTCCCTCGGTCACGCTAAAGGGATTGAGTCTGATCGTTTCGTCGGTGGACGCCGTGGCGGGGGCGGCGGTCTGGGCGGAGGCGACAATCGCAGAAGCGACGAGCGCGGCGAGGGAGCGACGCGCACGCGTCGCGGAACGGAGGGTAATCATAGGGGGTGGGGTCCGCCGACGGTAAGGGAGGCCGGCGTGAGCCGCATCGAATGAGGTCATGGCGGGATCTGGCAAGATCGCGTTTACTGAAACGCTTAAATTGCGAGGGCCCGGCAGGGAGCACGGCTGCTCCGGCCAACGATCCGGGTTTCCGCCCGCGAGCCGAGGTGGTGCCGGAATCGCGCGCTGGCTCCCGCGGGCGACTCAAAACGAGACTGATGTCGTGAGACTGAGTGAGCGCGGTGTCTCGTAGCGGGTCTGGGAGAGGTTGACTTCCTCGTAGCGCTGGCGGTCGAGGAGATTGCGGACGTTGAGTTGAACGCGTCCGCGGTAGCGATCGCCGAGCTTGAACGCATAGGACGCCATCGCCTCGTATTCGGTGATGGTGGAGCCCCAGATCGTCACGACGTTGCCATTGATCATCTGGCTGTTGAGCGCGGCGGGGCTGCGGTAGTTCATGCCGCCGCCCACCGTGAGGCCGCGGAGCTTACCGGCGCGGAACGCGTAACGCGTGAAGAGATTTACGGTGTCGCGGTTCGAGCGTCCGCGGACGAGACCGGGTGCGGCGTCGCGAATGAAATCGTAGACGGCGGCGATCTCGGCGGCAATCGAAGCGCCGACCGCGGAATTGGCAGCGGCGAGGCGTTCCCATTCCGGCAAGTTGGCGCGCACGTAGCGCATCGTGCTCACGTCCTGTTCACTGACGCGGTTGATGTTGTTGCCGTAGCCGGCCGTGAGCGTCCATGCGGGCGTGAGATTGGCCTGCACCTCGATCTCGTAGCCGGTGGCGTTGAGCGTCTGGCTCTCGCTGGTGCCGCCGGTCAGGGCGCGGCTGGCGAAGGAGGGATTGAGCGTGTTGAGCGCAGGATCGGTCCAGATGCCGTTGATGGCGGTGGCGACGCCGGCGACGCTGTGGTTCTGGCCGGTCTGCGTGATGTCGTAGGCACTGCCGGTGAGATAGAAACGGCCGTCGAGCAGTTCGACGCGCACGCCGCCTTCGCGGCCCTCGCCGAGGCGGAGCGTGGTGGACTCGCCGAGCGGATTGGTGCCAGTGGTGCCGGGGGCGCGGAAGGTTTTCGCGTAGTTGTAGAAAACTGTGAGCGGCTTCCACGGCGTGAGCGTGCCCCCGAGGGTGGGAGAATATTTTTTCAGACTGTTCACGCTGCGGCGCGGATCAGTGAAGTTGAGGAGCCCCGAGGCGGCGTCGCGCACACCGGACTGGATGTTGTTGGCGTAGTCGTCGTGACGGAGCCCGAGGTTGGTGCGGAGGAAACCGCCCCAGTAGGTGCCGGCGGCGCCGATGCCCTCGTAGGTGGAATCGCTCCACAACCGGGTTTTTCCACCGGTGGGCATGAACGCGGTGGCGAGGCCCGAGGCGGCGTCGCGGGCGGGCACGCCGAGGCCGCTGTTGAGCGCGGTGTCGCCGGCGGCGAAATACACGCGGCGCCGGAGGGTGTTGGCCGCGGCGTTGAAGTTGGGCGCGGCGGGGTTGTCGATGCGGACGAGATTGAAGGCGGCGGAGTTGTTGCGGCCGACGGTGCTGCCGGCGGTGAAAAAGAGCCGCTGGCTCATCCAGCGGGCGGGTTTCCAGTCGTAGATGGCATCGACGCGGAAATCGTAGATGAGGTCGTGCGAGCGCGTGTCGCTCCAAGTGACTTCCATGTAGTGGCCGCCAAAAAACGGATTGCTTGTGCCGTCGGGGCGCGTGGGGTTGGGGTCGCGGCGCACGGCACCGTTAGTAGGGCGGCGCAGATTTTCGGTGATGTTCTGGGCGTTGAATGACGCGAGCAGCGAGAGTGACTGGCCGACGCGATGCTCGAGGGAGCCGCCGAACGTGTGGAAGTCCGTCGCCTGATTTTTATCGGGACCGGTGAACTGTGCGCCGCGCGGGATGATCGCGGGATTCTTGACCGGACGCGCCGGGCTCTGCACGGAGCCGTTGGTCTGGCCGAAGCCGCGCCAGTTTTGATAACGTGACGTGAGGGTGTCCCACACGAGGTAGTCTGTGCCGGTGGCCGTGCTCAGCCGAGCCGTGCCGGCGGGAACGGCGGTGGCGGTGGCGAGGAACGGCGCCGTAGTGCCGGCCCACGAGGTAAACGCGTCGGTCGGCAGCGAAATTGCCTGCACGCGCTCGAGCCGGCCGGCCTCGCCGTCGGCGCGGAGCGTGGTGTTTTTTCCCAGACGAAACGTGAGGGCAAGGTGAGCCGCCTCGCGGGTGCCGCCGACCCAGTTTTCCCAACTACGGCGCGAATCGCGCACGAGATTGAGCCGGGCCGCCACGGCGGAGGTGAGCTGGCGGTTCACGTCGAGCGTGCCGCGATACTGGTCCCACGACCCGACCCGGAACGTGAGGCCGGCGCTGTTGATGAAGTTGGCGCGCTTGGTGTTGAAGTTGGCGACGCCGCCCGGCTCCGAGGAGCCGAAGAGGAGGGCGTTGGGGCCCTTGGCAATGTCGATGCGGTCGATGTTGTAGGCGTCGGCGGGGGCCTGCCAGACGAAGAGGTTGCGGGTCTGATACTGCGAGCGGAAGCCGCGAAACTGGAACGCCTGCTGGTCGTTGTCGTCGGTGGGCATGCCACGTCCGCCCGTGGAGAAACGCGCGGCTTCGAGCAGGTCGGTGGCGTCGATGTCGCGGAGGAATTCCTCCGTGAGCACCGTGATGGGCATCGGGACGTTGCGGAGATCCTCACCGGTGCGGGAGCCCGCGATCGACGACATCGCGCGGTAACCGAGATCACGATCGGAGGACACCTCGAAGACGGACATCTGCACGGTGCCGTCGGGTGCGGCGGATTTGGTCGAGTTGGTGGCGGGAGGCGGCGTGGCCGGGGCCGTTTGTGCACTGACGGAGGAGGGAACTGAGCCGAGCACGAAGGCGGCAATGGCTTGAGCGCGAACCAACCACGAAGGGACGAGTGGGGTAGTTTTCATCGAATGCAAAGTGACGAATGAGCGGTGAGATGAGGGTGAGGAAGAAGGAAAAGCGACCCGGCCGGCGGGCGTCGTTTCAGGGCTGCGGCTGCGTCGGCCAGACTTTTCGAGGGGGTTTGGAACGCGGTGTTTCGGTGGAGGAAGCGGACGATGCCGCGAGCTGAGGGATCGCGGCAGTGGGGGCGAAAGTAACCTCGACGTGGCCGGTCGCGGTGAGAATTTTCAGGCGAATTGGATTAGCCCCGGCCTCGCGCACGACCGAGGACAGCGCAGCGAGATTGGCGATGCTCACATCGTTGGCTGCGACAATGACCGCGTCGGCGGGGAGTTTGGCGCGGGCGGAGGGTGAATCTGGGGCGACTGCCTTGATGAGAATGCCGCGGTTGTCGGAGAGCTCCATGTTGCTGATGACGGCCGACTCGCGGCCGCGGTTCACCAGATCGCGCAGCGTGGCGCCCAGCCAGTGATGGAGCGGGGCGGTGGGGGCGCCGTCGGCGGCGGCGCCGAATGCGCGGCCCAGGCCCGACCATGATTTTGCCCGAGCCTTGAGTGACGGCGATACGACGCCGAAGCGGTCTATCGGGAAATTGGCGAAGCCGATGCGCTCGGCGGGTGAACCGGGCTGCACGCGGTAGTCTCCGGCCGCGGGCGCGACGAATTCGGGATCGGCGGTGAGCGAATGACGATCCAGCCCGAGCCGCCGCAGATCCTCCGACACCGTAAATGTCGCGAAGAGATTGAAATCAAACGTGCCGTCTTTGGCGCGGTCCATCGTCATCCCTCGCGGGTCGTAGGCGTTCTTGCCGACGAGGAGGTTGTTGGTGACGACATCGTGGCTGTCGGGATACCAGACGTGGGGGCTGAAGAGGGGCGAGATGTTGTTGCGCACGGTGCGGAAGAATCCTTCGCGCAACTTGATGCCGCCTTGGAGGCAGAGGTTGTTTTCGATCAGGTAGTGGGTCGAGCCGTCGTCGAGATCGATGTCGTAGCCGTTGGCGCACTGGAGGCGGTTGTAGCGGAGAGTGGTCACGTCCACGGCGTCGAGCCGCGCCAGATCGCGCATGCGGGCGAACTGCGCGGGCGTGGCAGCGCCCTTCATCCGCATCCAATGGCGGTCGCGGCCCCAACTGTTAAACGCGCCATGCTCGCGGCTTTCGAGGCAGGTGTTGAAGAGGTCGCACCACTCGACGACGTGGCCGCCCCACATGTTGTCGTTGATGTTGATGGCGGCGCGGGGCACGTCGTGGATCGTCAGGTGGCGGAGCACGATGCCGCGCGACTTGGCGATGAAGACGCCTGCGATCTGTTTTTCCACTGTGCCAATCTCCGTCATCAGGCAGTCACTCACCAGACAGCGATCAGGATAATTCTGGTTCTTCGGCCCAGGCTGGAGATCGAGATGGGGATCGGCGACGGCACCGTCGAGGAGAGCGGGAGGGAGGAGGGCGACGAAGCGTTGGTCGAAGGGCTTCCCGTTCACCTGCGGCGTCGGGCCGACCTCCGCGGCCGGCCAGCCCCAAGAGTGAGCCCAGCGCGAGCGCACGGCGAAGTCGTTGCCCTCGAACAGAACGGCACTGGCCCCGATGCGCATAAACTCGCAGCCGGAAATTTCTGTGCCGCGATTGTAGTCCTGCACGAAGATGCCGTTGCCGCCGATGCCGTCGAAGCGGCACTGCTCAATCGCGCATGACTCCGTGCCGTTCAGCAGAATTGCGCCGCCGCGGTAGATGCGCCAGTCGCCGCCGCTCGGGACCGAGTCGGTCTGCATGAAGGTGTAAGCCGCACGGCGAAACGTGAGGCCGCGCAGGGTCAGGTGCCGCACCGGTTGCTCGGCCGTGCCGCGCAGTTCGACGAGCTGCTTCAGGACGACCGCTTCAAAGCGCAACTGGCGCGGGTCGGCGCCGGCGGGCGGAATGAAATGCAGGGTGTTGGTGGCGCGGTCGAGAAACCACTCCTTCGGCGCGTCGAGTTCCTCTAGCACGTTTTCGACAAACCGTTTTTCGGGGTCGAACGGCGCCTCGGCGATGACCGCGCGGCCTTTGTTCTGCCAACCGCCGGCGACACGGGCGTCTTTGCCCGCTTCGAACGTGTAGCGGCCGTCGGGAGATTTTTGGCGAAGCTGAAAATGCAGACTGCCCCAACCCAAGCCATGGTGCCCGTGCACAAACATCCCGACGGGATCGGCGTAGCGCGCGAGTCGCGCGGGCTCGGTGGCATCACGCGCGTAGCCGCCGAAAAATCCCTCGCCGGGGTCGAAGTTTGGGTAACGCGCGCGGATCATTTTCGCGCCGTCGGCGAACAACTGGTCGAACTCCAGGCCGGCGGGAATCTTCGCCTGCCAGCGGCCCGCCGCGCCCTGCGTCCATGTCAGGGCGAGTTCGCGGGCGCCGCTGAGTTCCACGGTGTCGCCCGCAACGGCGGCGAAGACCACGGGCGCGCCCGGTGTGCCGCTGTCGGCCGCGGTAAATTGCAGCGAACGCTCCAAGCGATAGACGCCACCGTGGAGCCAGACGGTCGCGGCCTCGCCGGCGGCGCGCTGCCGGACGGCTTGCTGCGCGTGTTCGACCGTGGCGAACGGCGCGCCGGCGGTGCCGGCGTTGCGATCGTTGCCCGTGGTGGTGACGTGAAACTCGGCGGCGTGGCCCGCCAGCAGATTGACCAGTGAGATGGTTGCCGCCGACGCCAACGAAGCTGAGCGGGAGGAACGCGAGCGCGGGGAAGTCATGGCGAGAAATTACTTCGTTATTGGGATCAGGCTCACGCTCCATAGCGACATCACCACGGGTCCTTTTTTGCTGACGGGTTTGAGCGACAGCGTGTAGCGGCCGGGCTCGCTGAGGTTCAGCGAGCCGGCGATTTGCGGCTTCTGTTTTTGATGGCTACCGGAGGCCAAGACCGTGCTTCGAATTTTTTGGTCGCGGACAATGATTTCGTAGACGCTGCCGTCGTCAGTTTGGCCGATGTTTGCTTCGACCTCAAATTTGCCTGGCTGCCGAATTTCAAATTCCCAGCTCAACCAGTCCTGCTCGGAGGACCAGCGGCCGATCTTGTTCTGATCCGCACGGTAGGTCAGGTCCCCGTGCGTGGTCGCGGCGGCGGCGGTAAGCGTGATGATGCCCGAGTCGTCGTTTTGGAGCGCGAATTTTATGGGTGGGGCATCGACACTGGCGGCGGCGGATTTTGGCTTTCGGGTTGGCTTTGCCGTGGCATTGGCCGGAGCGGTTTTCTCTCCTGGTTCGGCCGCCGATCGCAAGCCTCGCGCAAATCCGGGATCGCTTGGGCTGAGGGCGCCCGGTTCCAGCGCGAAGGGCGTGGCGTAATCCTTGCCGGCGAAGCTGCGTTTGCACGATTCGCGAAACGCGGCGAGCTGCGCCTTCATCGTTCGCACAAGGTCGGCGCGCTCGGTCGCAAGATTCTTCGATTCGCTGCGATCGGCGAGCAGGTCGAAGAGCTGGTCCGTCCCGTTAGAGCCGTCCATGTCCGTGAGCAGTTTGTAGCGGTTGTCCACGAGGGCCATGCGGGGGGAGCCGCGCGAGTTGTTGCTGCCGGTGCCGCCGATCGTCTCGAAGGGAATGGGCACGGGGCGCTCAGTCATCTTGCCGGCAAACAGTGGCACGAGGCTGACGCCGTCGATGGGTTCGGGTTGGCCTTTCATCTTGAAGCCGAGGAGCTCAAGCGTGGTGGGAAAATAATCGAGCGTGCTGCACGGCACGGTGGTGACCGTGCCGGGTTTGATGCGCGCCGGCCATTCGACGAGGCCCGGCACGCGGACCCCGCCCTCCCAGAGACTGCGTTTGCGTCCGCGCAAACCGCCGGCCGAGCCGCGTTGGCGGCCGGCGTCGCCGGTGTTGCCCTCGGGGCCGTTGTCGCTGGTGAACCAGAGCATTGTATTGTCGGCGACGCCGAGGTCGCGGAGTTCTTTCCGCAGCCGGCCCACCTGTTCATCGAGGGCGGTGATGCAACCATAGAAGTGCTGCTCGCCCTCGCTGAGACCGGGATACATTTTCAAGTATTCCGGTCCGGCGGCGACGGGTTCGTGCGGCGCGTGAAACCAGATCACGGCGAGGAACGGAGTCTTGGCCGCCGCCGCCTTGCGGATGAAAGGAATGGCGCGATCCATGAGCACGCGCGAGTCGTCGCCGGCCAGGTTTTCGGTTTCGAGTTTGCCGTTGTGGTAGTAGGGATTGGCCGCGGCGTCGGTGAACGGATCCCACAGGCGGACGCCATACTCGGTCGCAAACCAGTCGTCGGAACCCTTCATCGCGGGTGTCATGAAATTCTTCGCGGCGTCGCGCCCGGCCCCTTTGCCGGAGAAATTAGGATCGAGGGTGCCGAGGTGCCACTTGCCGTAATGGCCGGTGGTGTAGCCCTGGGTTTTCAGGACTTCAGGGAGGCTGACCTCCTCCTTGCGCAGGTGGCCCTCATTGGCCGTCCAAATCCCGTAGCGATACGGGTGGCGACCGGTGAGCACGGTGCCGCGGGTGGGCGAGCACACCGGTGCACCGGAATAGAACCGGTCGAAGCGCAGGCCGGCCTTCGCCATCGCGTCGAGGTGGGGGGTCTTGATGACCGTGTTGCCGTTGAAGCCCGGGTCGCCCCAGCCCATGTCGTCCGCCATCATGAGAATGATGTTCGGGCGGGCGGCGGTCGCGGACTGTGCCGCGTGCAAAGTGACCATGAGTGGGGATAAAACCGCGACCACGGTGGCGATAATTTTTGCGATTTTCATTTGAGTGAATTCCCGGGCGAAGAGGCTGACGGCACCACGAGCGTCAGCGTGGTCTGGTTGCGCCGCACGGTCAGCCGCACGGGTTCGCCGGCAGCCTCGCGCAAGGCGCGTTCAAGATCGGCCCATTGGCGAAGCGGCTGATCGTTGGCGGTGCTGATAACATCCGAAGTCCGCAGTCCGGCGCGCAGCGCGGCGGATTTTTTCGGGGCTTCGCGCACGAATAGACCGAAGTCCTGACCGCCGGTGGCGTCGATCAGATCGCCGTCGCCGGCGACCGGCTGCAGCGTCGCCCCGAGCCACGCATGAGTCGTGGACTTTTGCTCGCTCGCGCTGGGAGCGGCGCCGGCCGTGAGGACCTGCAGCCAGCTGGGCCGCGTGAGTTTTTCGACCCGGGTGAAGCGCGCGCTTTCGACAAATCCGACCGACCGGCCTTCGCGAAACGTGCGGGCTTGCAAGAACGTGGTTGCGGTGACGTCGAGCGGCTGCGTGTAGCGCGCCGAGGAGGCCGTCACTTCGCTGCCATCGAGCGTGTAGCGGACTTCGCCGCCGCGCGCATCGGGCGTGAGCGTGATGGCGATGTAGTTGAGGAACTCTCCGCCGAAGGGCGCGAGGCGGGTCATGCGGTGGCCGAATCCGTCCATCGGGAAATTCTTGAAGCCCAGCGCGAGTGCTGGCGAGGTGGCGCGCACCTGATAATCGCCGGCCAGCGGATCGACGAACTGCGGGTCGGCGAAAACGGATTCCTTATCGAAGCCCTTCGCGCGCCACGCGGCCCAGTCGTCGCCCTCCACCCGGAAGGCGCGGGTGTTGGCATTCCAGTAAAGATTGCGATCCATGCCGGCCGCCCACGTGGCGTCGCGCATGCGGATCGGTCGGATCATGGTGGCCTCGGCCTCGCGCTGACCGGGGCGCACACCGGCCACGACCGTGATGTTTTGGAAAAGGCGGTCGCCGGATTCGGAGGGCCAGACGTGGAAACCGAGGGGCACGGCTGAGATGAAAATATTGTTCCACGCGGTGCGGAAAAAACCGTCGCGCAGTTTCAACGTAGAGCCGAGGGAGAGGTTGTCCGTGATTTCATAGCGGCTGGAGCCGTCGTCGAGGTCGATCGTCCAGTTACCGGCGGAGATGCTGGGGCGGTAGTTGGCGATGCGATTGTGGCGGATGATCGTGGGGTCGAGGGCGTCGAGGGGCACGAGTTCCTTGCGAAGACCACCTTCCCGCAGCCACATGCGGTCGCGGCCCCACGAATTGAACGGGCCATGCTCGCCGGTCTCGCGGATAGTATCCCAGAGGTCGCAGTCGGCGATCAAGTGTCCGCCCCAGGTGCCGTCGTTGATGCAAATGCCGGCGCGGGCGGTGCCGTGAATCGTGCAATGCCGCACGGTGATGCGGTGGCTCATCGAAATAAAAACGCCGGCGACCTGTTTCCCGAAATCGCCGATCTCGGACATCGTGCAGTTTTCCACGATGCAGTCGGCGGGATAGTCGGGCGTGCGCGGGCCGGGCGTCGGATCGATCTTGGTGGGATCAGAGATCCACTTTTTCCCGAGCAGATCCTGATCGTCCCACGTTTGGTAATTGCGCACGGCGGCGGGTGCGCCGACGAGGGCGACAGCGGATTCGCCCGTGTGGAAAAATCGGCAGCCGCGCACGGCGACACGGCGGTGGTAGCCGCTGAGGAAAACGGCGTTGCCCCCGACGTGATTGAAATCGCAGTCCTCGATGGCGGTGTCCTCCGCGCCTTCGAGGAAAATGGCGCCGCCGCGATGGATCGCCCAGTCGCCACGGCTGACCGGCTCGTAGTTCTCCATGAAGGTGAGCTTCGTCTGAGTAAAAGAGAGTCCGCGAAACGCGAGATGCCGGACCGGGGCTGCGGCCGTGCCGCGCACGACGATCAGGTCTTTCGTGATAACGCCTTCAAGCTGGACGGAGGCGCCATTCGTTCCGCTCGGGGGCAGCCAATAGAGTGTGTGGGTCGCCGCATCGAGGAACCACTCGCCGGGAGCATCGAGTTCTTCGAGGATGTTTTCGACGTAGATGGGCGAGCCGGATTCGCGGGCGCGGCCGAGACCTTGGGAACGCTGGAGCTGCCAGCCGCCCTCCCCGAGGAGGAGACGGTTTTGCGCGCGGTCCACGCCGGCGACGCGATACTGCATGTTGCCCCAGTTGTGACTCTGGAAACCGTGGACGATGCCGGTTGTCGGATTCTTCCACTCGCGGGGCGAGAACGTGGCGGGGTCGAAGCTGACCCACTGGTCGGGGCGTTTGTTCGTGCCGTCGGTGATCTGAATGTAGCCCGGGCCGTCGCGGAGCGGATTGGCGGCATTGAAATTCGGGAACCGCGCGCGCACCTGGCGCGTGCCGTTCACGAAGAGCTGATCGAAGACCACGCCGGCGGGCACCGGAGTCTGCAAAATACCGTCGCGCCACGGAGTCCACTTCGGTTGCAGCGCGACGCTGCCGACGAGTCGCACGACGGCACCGGGGGCGGCGGTGTAAGTGATCGGGGTCCCAGGCCGGCCGGAGTCCTCGGCGGTGAACACGAGCGGAGTGGCGAGACGATACGTGCCGGCGGCGAGTTCGACGGTAATTGGACCGGTCGCGGCGCCACTCTTCAATCGTCTCACTTCCGTTTGTGCTCGGCCGAGCGTGGCAAACGGTCGGGCCGCTGAACCGTCTCCGGTGTCTCGGCCTTCCGGAGAGACAAAGAGATTGGGCGCGGCGGAGAGTGCGGTGGCGGCGAGCGCGAGGCTGGCCGTCAGTCCCAATGAACGCGGAAAACGCATGGCGGGCGGAAGCTGATCCGGGTGCGACTCAGTAGCTCAGGCTGACGGTGGTGATGATCTGACGCGGATCACTCCAGCGCGTGTAGCGATAGGCGGAGCCCTGATCGGTCACTTTATCGAAGAGATTGTTCACGTTGACTTGGGCGGTCCAGGTCGTCTTGCCGAATTTCCGGCGGTAACTCGCGAACGGGCTGACGACGTAGTAATCGTCGGTGTCTTTCGCCGGCAGCACGGTCTGGCCGCCAACTGAGATGGGCGCCCATGGTTTGCCGAAAATGTAGCGCACGGAGCCGCCGAGCGAGAGCCCGCGCAGCCCGCCCTGCGTGAACGAATAGCGGCTGGTCAGGCTGGTGTTCTTGCGGTTCGCGGTCGTGTCGGCGGCTTCCGCATCGGCGATGAACTGCTGCGTTACCGCGGTGGCGTTGTCGGCATTGAGCCCGCGGCTGGCAGCCGTTGCTTTCGCCTGGCCGAGTTTCTCGCGCAGCAAGGGATAGAAACGCGTGAAGGAAACCTCGTTGGCGGCAAATGAACCGCGCACGGTCCAGTTACGCGTGAGGTTGGTCACGAGTTCGATCTCGTAGCCCGTGGTGCCGCGATCACGGTAATCGGTCGTGTTGACGAACGGCGCGGCGAGGAACGGGGTGAGTTCGGTTTGGACGGTCGCGGCGACGCCGCTGCTGATATTCTCCGCCGTGTTTTGAAAATACGTCAGGTTGAGACTCACGCGCTGGTCGAGGAGGTTGAAGCGGATGCTGTAGTCGGTGCCCTCGCCGGTGCGCGGCGCCAGGGCGCGACCATTGAGATCAAGGCCGACGTTGTCGCTGAACAACGCGGACTCGAAATAACCGCCCGTGAGCGAAACCCACGGGGTGACGTGCCAGACGGCACCGTAGGTCTGATTCGTCACCCATTGGTTGGCGACCGCCACGAGCGGCACGCCGACGTAGCCGGTGCCGTTGTTGGCGATTTGAGCGCCGGCGAGATCGACGAAGCGTTGTTCGTTGGTGACGGGATCGGCGGTGAGCGGACGGAACGAACTCTGGAGCCAGTGGTCGCGGCCGAGACCAATGCTCGAGCGGACCTTGCCGCCGAAATACGATCCGAGGGCGTTGAGGGAACCGGACGTGAGGCTCTGGTCGAAGCGCTGGCTGCCGCCGCCGTTCGTAAAGCGAAAATCCGTCGTGACGTTGGGCAGATGGTCGTTGGCGAGGGCGGCGTCGCTGTTTCCATCTTTCAGGTAGTGGTAGTGGTAAAAGAGATTGTTGGAATAGAACGCGGCGTTGCCCGTATAGCCGCGGCGCAGAATCTCCTCGCGCGAGAGCGACCGCGTGAACGCATCCTTGTAATAGCTCTCGTGGCGATAACCGCCGCTGAACACGAGGCGCTGTTTGATCGATCCCGGGAGCGGCGCGTCGTAGACGGCCACGCCGCGAAAGTTTTTGATGTCGTGGCCGTCGATCAGGGTGACGGGGTTGTGCACCGAGTAGTATTGCTCGAAGCGCGCATTCGGAATCAGGCGGGCACGCGTGGGGTCGGTGGGATCGGGGAGATTTGGATTCACGTCGATCAGGACGTCGCGGATGCCGACGCCGGCGACGTTGCCGTTGAAGACGTTGATTCGGCGGGTGTCGTCCTTCTGCCCGTTGTGGGCAACCAGGACGCTGAAGCGGTCGGTGAACGCGTGGCGAAACTCGAGCGTGTAGGCGTGAAATTTGGAGTTCAGCTGGTTGATCGGGCCGCCCCAGTCCTGGCCGCGCGGGACGATGCTCTCTGAGACGCCGATGATCGGGAAGCGCAGCGGGTTCACCGGGTCGGTGCCGGTGGCAACCGTGGCGCCGATCTGCACCATCGAGCTGCGGAAAGTGGCGGTCGGAGTGGATTGGAGACTGTAGATTTTTCCATCGATCAGGCCGAAGAGGTGGTCCACGCCGGTGGCCGCGCGGATTTGCTGCATGCCCACGCCGTTGACCTGCACGCCGGCGAGCGTGGGATTCGCATCGAGGGCGGTCGTGCCGGTGCCGCGCACGTAGGCGGCAGTCTGGTCGTCGAGGACGACGTGACTGAAGCCCTCGTCTTGGTCGCCGTGCTCATAGGTGAAGTCGATCACGGTCTTGCGATTCTTGAAGGGCTCCCAACGCACGGCGCCGGCGAGACCGCGTAGCTCGGTGCCGGAGCGTTGACGCCACGATTCGTTTTCGCCCCGGATGGCGTTGAGGCGGACGGAGACGCCTGTCTCGGCCAGCGGCTGGTTCACATCCAGCGAATAGCGTTGGCTGCCCCAGTTGTCGTAGCGCACTTGGGCGGAAGCCTGGCGCTTCGCGTTCGCCCGCTTGGTGGTGATGTTAATGATGCCTCCGACATCGACATCGCCAAACGCGAGACCGCCGGGTCCGCGGGAAAACTCGATGCGCTCGGTGTTGTAGATGTCCTGCGGCATATACCACGGGAAGCCGTCGCGCAGCTGGCGAATCGACGCCATGCCGCGAAAACTGATCTGGTTGCCGGAACGCGAGCCGATCGCCGCGCCGCGCGTGCCGGAATCGTTGTAGATATTTTCCGCGTTGGTCGCGAACTCCACCGCATCGAGAAAATTATTCACCGCGATGTCCTGCAAAAACTCCTGAGTCATCACCGAGATGGAGTTGGGCAGATCGGCGAGCTTCTCGCCGGTGCGCGTGCCGGTCAGCGCGGAGGACGCAGCGTAGCCGAGGTCCTTGTCGGCCGTGACCTCGAAGACCGAAAGTTGGACGGTGGCCGCGTCGCCGGGTTTGGGTACTGTTGCCAGCGGCGTCGATTGACCAAACGCGGTCTGGCCGTGCATGAGGAGCGCCGCGACGAAGAAGCAGAAACGCGGTCCGAAGCGAGGGGTGTTCATGGGGTGGGGAAGTGATGCACGGAGGGTAACTAACCTCCGTGCATCAGGAGAGGAGTCGCGCACCGCCGAGTCTGGCAATCGCATGTTTACTTAAACGCTTAAGTCTTGGGAGACTGATGGAGCGCTGAATCAGGGATTTGGTGCGCGAGGTCGCTTCCCGACCGTGCGGCCCTCGTGCCAGGAGCCGTCGATTTGGGTGCCTTGCGCGACGGGGTGAGGACCGCGGTGGTTGCGGTGGAGCAGACCGTGCAGGGCGTCCACGGCGGCGGCACCCATGACGTCGCGGTGCTGGAGGATGCCGCTCACGCCGGGCGCATCGTCGAGGACGTTGAGACTCGCGTAACCCAGGTCGCGCGGGACGCGGAGCCGCAACGCGGCGGCCGCGGCGAGGACGTCGTTGCAACGGCTGATCACGGCGTCGGGCCGGTGTTGGCGGAGCCACGCGCCGATGGTCGCTGAGGGGTTCGGCCCGGAGACGATAAGGGTCGGGACCGGAGAGGAGTGCGGAGCTCCGCGGCTCTGTTCAAACGCGTGGGCAGCTTCCCATTGATGGGCGACGCGCTCGGCGAGCGCTGCCTCGATGACGAGGCCGATGCGGGTGTAGCCACGCTCCTGCAAGTGCGTCCACGCCAGGCGCAGATCGGCGGAGTAGTTCGGCACGATATGATGGAAGTGTCCGTAGCGAAGCGGTCGCTCGATCGTGACCGTGGAGAATTTCTCCCAATCAAGATTAAGGGTGCTGTCGGGGTGCTCCAGTGGCGCGAGAATGAGGCCGCGAATCCCGCGGGACACGAGCACGCGACTGAAGCGGGCGGGCGTCATGCCGTTTTCACGGGCCCAGAAATGCTGCAATTCGTAGCCGTAGGCGCGGGCGCGGGCCGTCGCGCCGGCGAGCAGGCGTTGGGCACTCGCCTGCCGCAACCATTCGTCGCGCGTCGGCCAGTTGGAAACGAGGGCGATGACGGAAAAGTCGCGGCGCACGTGCAGCTGTTGGCGGTGGGCGGCCAGGGCGCTGCCAGCGGAGTTCGGCGTGTAGTTGAGTTTCAGGGCGGCCCGCTTCACGCGGGCGATCGTGGTGGCGGGGAGCGAGGCGTGGTCGCGCAACGCCATCGACACGGCGGCCACGCTGAGACCGAGGTGCGCGGCGATGTGTTTGAGGGTCGTGGCAGGTGGGGCGCTCACTTAAGCGATTCAGTATTCGCGGACTTGTTTTGCTCCGCAAGGACCGCCACACCTAGGCGTCATGTCCCTTGGCGCCGGCCTTCCCCACCCCAACATCCTCTTCGTGGTTGTCGATGACCACCGGGCGGACGCCATCGGCGCGCTCGGCCATCCAACCGTGCACACACCGGTGCTCGACGGCCTCGTGCGGCGCGGGACGGCGTTCACTCGTGCGACGATCCAGGGCGGCCTGATGCCGGCGGTGTGCGCGCCGTCGCGGGCGTGTCTGTTGACGGGCAACGGGGTATTTCGCGCCGACGCCGAGCCTAAGCTCGATGCGGGTCCGGTCTTCGAAGTCCGGCTGCCGGCGGACGCGTGCACGCTGCCCGAGCGATTGCGTGCGGCGGGCTACGAGACGTTTGTCACCGGCAAATGGCACAACGATCTGCCGGCGCTGCTGCGGTCGTTTGAGCGTGGACGGGAGATTTTTCACGGCGGGATGTGCGATCACACGGCGGTGCCGGTGCGCGATCTCGAGGAAATTCGACGCGGCGAGCCGACGCGGACCGGCGGGGGATTTTCGTCGGAGATTTTTTGCAGTGCGGCGGAAAACTTTGTGCGGGAACGCGGACGAGAGCGGCCGTTCTTCGCGTGGGTCGCGCTGACCTCGCCGCACGATCCGCGGACGCCGCCGGCAGAGTTCCGGGCGCTTTACGACGCGGCGCAGATTCCACTCCCAAAGAATTTCCGGCCCGACCATGGGTTTGATAACGGCGAGCTCGAGGTGCGCGACGAGCGGTTGGCGCCGAGGCCGCTTTCGCCCGACATCGTGCGGGAACACCTCGCGGACTACTACGGAATGATTTCGCACCATGATGCGTGCATCGGGCGCGTGCTGGCTGCGCTGCGCGAGACGGGGCAGGAAGAAAACACCGTCGTCGTTTATGTCTCCGACCACGGGCTCGCGCTCGGTAGTCACGGCTTACTCGGAAAACAGAATCTCTACGACCACAGCGTGCGCGTGCCGTTGATCATCGCAGGGCCGGGTGTGCCGGTGGCGCGGCGATGCGATGCGCTCGTGCAACCGTTCGATGTCTATGCGACGCTCTGCGAACTCGCGGGCGTGACGGCGCCGGCAGGACTCGACAGCCGGAGTCTCGTGGCGGCGATGGCGGGCAGCGGCGGTGGGCGAGAGTCGGTGTGCTCTGTCTATATGGACTGCCAGCGGATGGTAACGGATGGGCGATGGAAACTGATTATCTACCGGGTCGACGGAGCGGAGCGCGTGCAGTTGTTCGATTTGGCGGGCGATCCGGATGAGTGTCGTGATCTGGCGGCTGAACGCAGCAGTGTGGCGCGCATCGCGGAACTGCGTGCGCGGTTGCGATGCTGGCAGGCGGAAGCGGGAGACGGTTGGTTCGGGTCGTTTCAATCCGTCATCGCATGAACGCACTTCGCATCACTCCCCTCGACGGTGTCATCGTGGGCGGTTATTTTTTGCTGACGATCGCGCTCGGGCTCTGGTTTGGGCGGAAGAAAATCCGGAGTGCGGAGGCGCTCTTCCTTGCGGACCGCGAGGCGACGTGGCCGATGGTCGGGGCATCGATGTTCTCGGCGAACATTTCGAGCCAGCAGTTTGTCGGGCAGGCGGGGCTCGCCTACACGATTGGGTTGGCGGCGGGGGCCTTTCAGCTGGTCGGGGCGTCGTGCTTTGCGCTGCTCGCGGTGTTTTTCGTGGACGTGTATCTGTCGTTGAAATTGCGCACGGCACCGGAGTTTTTCGAGCGCCGTTACAGTCCGGGCGCGCGGATGTTTGTTTCCGCGATCAATATTGTGATGATTTTGGCGGCGAGCATCGCGAGCGCGCTCTACGCGGGGGCGACCGTATTGACGGACCTGATGGGGCTGGGCTCGACGCTGGAGTTCAATTTGGCGGTGGCGACGATCGCGGTGGCGGCGGGCACCTACACGATTTTTGGTGGGCTGCGCTCGGTGCTGTGGACGGATCTCCTGCAGGTGGCGCTGCTGGTGGCGGGCGGCGCGATTACGTTTCTGCTGACGCTTTCGGCAGCGGGCGGGTGGGTCGGGGTGTGGTCGACCACCGGTGCGGCGGGCAACAGTTTGTGGTCGGTCGTGCTGCCATGGGATCACGCCTTTGGCTGGCTGCCGATGATCACCGGCGGACTGGTGCTTGCGGTGCACGGGCACTGCACGGATCACGATTACGTGCAGCGAGCGCTGGCGGCGCGGAGTGTATATCACTCGAAGATGGGCGCGGTCTTCGCGGCATTCTTGAAGATTCTTGCGCTCTTCATCATCGCGGCGCCGGGTGTGATTGCGGCGAAACTTATTCCGGGGTTGGCGCAGGCCGACCAAGTTTATGCTCGGTTGGTGTCGACCTATGTGCCGCCGGGGCTCGCGGGCTTGGTGTTGGCAGGATTGCTCGCGGCGATTCTTGGCACGGTGGCGGCGGGTCTTTCAGCGGCGTCGTCGATGGTGTCGTATGATTTTGTGCTGCGCTTCGCCCCGAAACTGTCCGAGCCGGCCCGCGTGCGGATGGGCCGCGGCATTATGGTGGTGGTGCTGGTGCTGTGTGCGGTGCTGGCGCCAGGGATCAAGCAGTTCAAGGGCGTCTACGGTTATCTCGTGCAAATCTGGTCGCTGCTCGCGCCGCCCGTTTTTGTCTGCGTGGTGGCGGGCATCTTCACGCGCCGGGCGACGCCGCGGGGTGCCGTGGCCACGCTCACGGTGGGCGCGGTGCTGGGTGCGATCACATTTTGGGCGCTGGGTCAGCCAGAGATTGTGGCGCAGCTGCCGCGTTACCTGCGCAGTGCATTGAACTGCGGCTTCGTGATCACCTTGGTTTGTGCAGCGACGATGGCGCTGGTGAGCCGTAGCGGTGGCGCGAATCCCGGGGCGAACGAAGTGGCCGACCTCACCGCCGCCGCGGCGGGAAATTCGATGACCCCGGGCGAGCACCGCAAATATCGAATCACGCTGACGGTGCTGGCGATCGTGTGGCTATCCGTCGTCGTGACGTTTTCACCGTGGGGCGTTGGGTCTGGGCGGTGAGGAAGTGCGCCCCGTCGAGCGCTGCGCGTTCTCGATTGTCCGGCGATCCGTCGAACGTGACGGCGGATGAATCTATGCTGATTGGGGAAATTACGTGACAAACGAGGGCGAATTGAGTCTGAACACCGTTGAAAACCCTTATGAATACGAATCTCGATGAACTCAAAGACTTGGTCGGCACATTGAAGGCCGACCGGCTTGCACAGAAAGAAAAAGAACAGCGCGATGGTTGGACGAAATACGTTTCACTCTCGATGATCTGTCTCGCCGTGTTGGCGGCGATCGCTACCCAGCGGGGGGCCGGCTACTCTTCCGGCACCATGAAGCAACTCAATGAAGCGACGTTCAACCAAGCGCAGGCTTCGGACCAGTGGGCTTTTTTCCAGGCCAAGGGAATTAAGCAGAGCATTTACGAGCAGGAGCGCGATCGACTGAATATTGTGGGTAGTCCAGATGCCAAAGTGATCGCCTCGGTGGTCGCGCGGATCGACCGATACGAAAAAGAGAAAAAGGAGATTTCGGCAGAGGCAAAAAAGCACGAGGTGGCGCGTGACGAGGCCCGCGTCGCCGCCACGCATGCGGCCGATTGCGCCCGCGAGATGGGCTTGGCGACGACGGTATTTCAGATCGCCATTGCACTTGGTGGTATGTGCCTCGTGGTGAAGAAACGCTGGTTGTGGTCCGCCTCGTTGCTGGCGGGCGCGGCCGCCGGGGTGCAGATGGCCAAGGTGCTTTTGACCATGTGACCAAAAACCGAGGGGCGGGGCTTCAGACTATTTCTTGCGGGGAGCAAGGCTGCCGTTCCAAGTCGCGCCCCAGCCGACGGGGGTGGCGTCGGTATCACTGCTTCCCTGGGCATTCCACAAGCATTCGCGTGACGTCAGGCTCTGCGTGGTGACGTCATAGGTCACGACTTGAAACGAGAGTCTTTTCTCGTGTTTGCCGGACTCTTTCCCTTTCAGCGGCGAGTCGGCCCGAAATACGCTGAGCGCAATGGTGTCATCCGGCCCCGTCCACGGGTAGAATTCGTGCCAGTTCGAATTGCCGTGAAAGTAGCCGACGATGTTGGGGTGTGATTTGAGAAACGTAGCCAAGGCCCGCTGTTCGATTGTGGTGGGTGCGTCCACGGTAGTTCCGCCGGCGATGATGTCCGGCACCACGTTTTCAAACTTGTCCTTGTGGTTGACGTCGTGGCGACCGTTCGGGTTGGTGAGGTGCTTGGCCTCGAGGTCGGGTTGGTCGTGGCAAAACAGGAGCACGGGCGTCGTGGCCGGTAGCTTGCGGAGATCCTCTTCGATCCAAGTCCGCGTCGCGCGATCCGGCCACATCGTCAGAAAAATGCAATGCGCACCTCCGAAATCCCGCGCGAACAACACCCGGTCCTCCGGGTAGCGGAAATTGGTTTTGGTCCGCGGTTTTTTCGGCAGCATCATGCGATTGTAGATTTCCGCCATCGCGGTCGCATCCGTGGTGGGGAGAAGTTTGCTGGGAGAGCCGATCGCATTGGAGACGTCGTGGTTGCCGGGCACGAGCAGCAGGTGCGATGATTGTCCCTCGGAATTCTTTAACGTCAGGCGGCGAATAAAACCCTCTTCGAATTGTTGCCAGGATGCCGTCGCGCTCTGGATGGGCAGGGGATAAAGCTCCTGCCGGTTGGAGATGTCCCCGGTCACGACGACGAAATCAATCGGCCCGATCACCTGGCCGGCGCGGAGCCCTTGGTCCGGCGGCAGCACCTCGGCGGGCAGACGGTTGATCTTGGCCACGAGGGCACGGTTCACGTCCTGCGCGGTGACATTGACCGCGCCCCGAAAATTTCCGCGATTGATGCCGTAGTGGACGTCAGAGGTAAAAACAAACGTGACCGGTGCCGCGCAGAGCGAGGTGCCAAGCCATGCCAGTAGCGGGGGGAGGGTTCGGAAAGCCGGGGTGGCGAGCCGCCAAAACAAGGTGAACGACATGTCGACAGAGTTTTTCCTGGCTGACCGGCTGACGAGCGAAATCTATGTGAACTTCCTGCTTTCGCTCCGTCGTCGGTCGACGCGGAGTGAGCGAGCAGCCACCTGTCGCCTATTCGCTTCGTCAAGAGGCCGGTCACCGGCCCGGTTTGGCGTCGCGGCTTTGGACCGTGGCTCCGACCGAATGCGCGCTCGCGTTTGGAGCGGAAACTTACTTGGTCTCGTGGAGGCTCACTTGGTCCATCGCATGAAAAAAACTCTCTTTGTTCGGCTGGTGCTTTCCGGCGTAGTGCTCGTTGCCGCGGTCGGCCTGCAGGCGCAAACGGTCACCGTCAAAGCCAAGGCAAAGGCGCCGGCGTTTATCATTCCACCAGACATCAATGGTCTGAAGACCATCATTGCCGCTCCGGCGAGCACGAAGCCACTCAAGATCGCGATCTTCGAGGGCAAGGGTGCGTCCGATGGTGGTATTGAAAATACGGTGGGTCGCCTGCAGTCACTCCCGCAGGTCAGTATCACGCGGGTGAAAGCCAAGGACTGGGCCACGATTGATCTCAAGCCGTTCGACGTCGTCGTGTTTTCCGGGGGATCGGGCAGTGCCCAGGCAGAGGCAATCGGCGAGGCGGGTCGTCATAACGTCCGTGAGTATGTGCGGGGCGGTGGAGGCTACGTCGGCATCTGTGCCGGGGCCTATCTCGCGTGTTCCAATTTCAAGTGGGGCCTGGGAATTCTCAACGCCAGCACGGTTTCCAATAAATGGCAGCGCGGCCAGGGTTTCATGGAGTTCGAAGTGACGGATGAGGGGCGCAAACTGTTGGGTGACGTCCAAGGTCTCTTTAAGGTGCGGTATCATAACGGCCCAATCATCAAGCCCGGGGACCGGACGGATCTACCCGCCTACACCCCCGTCGCGCTCTTCCGCTCGGAGATCGCCGAGTATGGCTCACCCGTGGGCGTGATGGTGAACTCGCCGGCCCAGGCGCTTGGCACGTTTGGCAAGGGCCGCGTCTTCATCTCGAGTCCGCATCCGGAGAACACCCCCGGTTTGGAACACCTGATTCCACGCGGCGTCCTCTGGGCGGGCGGAGTGGATGCGCCGTAATGGGCTGAGGCGGCGGAGCGCCGCCAATGGAGGGGGCGAGCGGCAGAGGAATCTTCCGCCGAAGCGGGCGATGAGTTTTGCGGCGGTGAGCTGGGCCGGTGGGTGGGTGTTCTTCATGGCGCCGCATGGTCGCAGAATCTTGCAGCACTGCTAACGGACGGGCCGCGGCCCCGGACAGGCGGAGCGCGGGCGTGTCCGGGGTTCTTATACCGACGGCTGTTGGAAACTTCACTTTTGTGGGTGGAGTCGGGACCTCCGGGCCCGACGATTTTGGTCTGCTGCCCACCCGTGGCCGGGCCCGGAGGTCCCGGCCCCACCTCGATCCACCGAGAGTCCAGAAATCAAGCGACGTTGGTCTTATACTCTGCTGAGCGGGCGCGCTGCGCGTTCGTGCAACTATCGCGGAGCGTCTGGCGTCCGCCGCAGCACGCGGCCGGCGCGGGTGCTGGTCAATTTGCCTTGGTCGACTGCGACGGTGCCGCGGATGATCACATACGGAATGCCTTCGGGGTATTGGTGCGGATCGGTAAACGTCGCGCGGTCGCGCACGGTGGCCGGATCGAAGATGACGAGGTCCGCCACGTGGTTGGCGGCAATCACGCCCCGATCTTTCAGGCCGAGACGGAGCGCGGGCAGCTGGGTCATTTTATGAATCGCGCTCTCCAGCGTGAGCACACGCTTCTCGCGCACATAGAGGCCAAGCACCCGTGGGAACGTGCCGTAGCCGCGCGGATGGGGCATCTCCACGCCGGGCCGCGCGAGCCTGCCGTCGGAGGCGATCATCGTCTGCGGATGCCGCATGATGCGCTCGACATCGGCGTCGTCCATCGCGTGGAAAATACAACCGGCCCCGCCCGCGAGCTCGGCTGCGATGACGAGATCGGCTCCGTTCTCAGGGGTGGGTGGGAGGCCGCGTTCGACGCACCAATCGCGCAGGGTGCGACCCTCCAGATCGCGCTTCCAGGTGACCTTAGAAAACTGGATACGCTGGATGTCGCCCGCGCCGCGGTCGGTGAGAATGGCTTCGACGATCTCGGTCTTGAGGCGTTGGCGCGTGGCGGGATCGGCGGTGCGTGGCTTGAAGGCCGCATCACCGCCGGCGAGCGCCCACGAGGGGATGAGCACGGAGATGCCGGTGTAGCTCGCGGTGTAAGGATACTGGTCGATCATGACATCTTGTCCGCGCGCCCGCGCCGCATCGACGAGGGCGAGAGTCTTGATGCTGGCGCCCCAGGAGGGTTGGCCAATGACTTTGTGGTGCGTGAGCACGACCGGTAGCCCGGCTTGGCGGCCGATCTCAATCGCCTCCTCGACGGCGGGCAGCAAGCCGAGCCCTTCTTCGCGCAAATGCGACGTGTAGATGCCGCCGTGGCGGGCAGCCACACGGGAGAGCGCGATCACCTCGTCGATTTTCGAGAAAGTTCCCGGAAGATATTTGAGCCCAGTCGACAGGCCGAACGCACCGTCGCGCATGCTCTGTTCCACCATGTTCTCCATCGTGGTGAGTTCGGCGGGGGTCGGCGCACGATCGACGAGCTTCAGCACCGCACGGCGGATGGAATTGTGGCCGGCGAGATAGGCGACGTTGATGCCGAGGGGCAGTTTCTCGACCTTCGCGAGGTAGGCGTCAAACGGCCAGGGTCCCCCGCCGTCGGGTCCGCCGAGGGCGGTCGTGACACCTTGTCGGAGGGCGCTCTCGCATTCGGGCAGAGTGAGAATCGGTTCGAGGTGCGCGTGGAGATCAATGAAACCGGGTGCGACGGCGAGACCCGTGGCGTCGATCCGACGCGATGCGCCGGCCCCGGAGAGGTCGCCGATGCGAGTGATGACGCCGGCTTTGACTCCCGCGTCAGCGCGAAGAGGAGAGCCGCCGGTGCCGTCGTAGATCAATCCGCCCGCGATGATGAGGTCGTAGCCGGCTTCGGTCGCAAAGGGACGGGTGATGGTGAGAACAGTCAGCAGAAACCAAGTGAGAACGCGCATGGGAAAAGTCAGTTGAGCGATTTCGGATTGGGACGGTGCCGATTCCCCGGGGCGAACGCAATCGGGGACGCGGTCCGGTTCGTTTGAGCGAAATGGCGCGCCTTGGGTAGCCCCCGCCGGTTGGTCACCGGCAACGATAGCGGTGATTTCGTGATTTTCACGGGAGAGAAAGCCGATCATGCCACTCGTCTATCTTGATGCGAAATCGTCTGTTCATTGTTGGATTGGCAGGTCTGGTGGTCGCGTGGGCGGATGCTGCGACCCCGGCACCGGTGGAAAAGAATGTGGGCTGGGACGCGATGTTGGCACTGGTGCGCACGCGGTTTCCCCAGGTCACGCAGCTCAGCACGGCGGAACTCGACGCGTGGTTGAAGGATCCGAAGCGGCCCCAGCCCCAGATGCTCGATGCGCGCGAGCCGGCGGAGTTTGCGGTGAGCCATCTCGTGGGGGCGATCCGCGTTTCTCCGGATGCGACGGCGAAGGAGATCTTGGCGTCGCTCGATCCCAGCCGGCCCATCGTGGTCTATTGCTCGGCGGGGTATCGTTCGTCGCGCTTGGCGACGCGGCTGCTGGAGAGCGGTCGCGTGAGGGTATCAAATCTGGAGGGTTCAATTTTCACCTGGGCCAATGAGGGCCGGCCACTCGTCGGGCGGGACGGCCAAGTGACGACGTTGGTTCATCCGTTTGATCGCGTCTATGGGCGCTTGCTCAAACCCGAGTGCCGTGCCCCCTAGCTTGAGCGCATGACTCCTTTTTCGCTGCCCTTCGACTATGCCCGCGTCAAACGGGTTAAAAGTTTTCCGGAACTCGTCTCCACGCCATTGGCGGACGGAGTCAACGCGCTTTGCTGGGAGCGCACGCTGGCGGGTGATTTTGATGAAGTGGTGAGATTGCTCGGCCCCGGTGAGGGGATCCGTGCGCTCGACGAGGCGCGATTGCGGGCGCTGCCGGTGAGTGCAGCGGGACGCGTGGCCGTCGACGCGATGCTGGCCGATCTGCGGCTGCTGCAGGAACACGAACTGGATCCGGTGCTCAACTGTATTGACGGCTATCCGCGCGACGAAGAGCCGGGCCCGGTGGTGACGGACGTGTTTTCATTTCACGCCGACAGCGCGCCGGTCGAAGCCTCGACGTATTTGTGCACCTACCACGGACCGGCGAGCGAAGGTCTGCGCAACGAGGAGGCGTTGCGAAAGGTGGATCTCCCGGCGACGAGGGCGGCGCTGCTTAAACGCTACGGCGGAGCCGACGATGACGATTTTCGCGTCTATTTGAACGAACACTGCTACGATTTGCACTACGCGCCGGTGCTGGCCGCGCGGTCGTTTTCATTTGGTCGAGGAAATCTCTGGCGCATCGCGGTGGACTGGCCGGGAAGTCCTGTGCCACCGTGCGTGCATCGCGCGCCCGAGACCGGACCGGGTGATCCACCACGGTTGCTGCTGATCAGTTGAAAAGTCGGGCTTAGTTGGATCGTAGCCCGACGGTGTTTACGGCGGTGACGCGGTAGGTGTAGTGCTGACCGGCCTCGGCCGTCGCGTCAGTAAAGGTCATCGGCACGAGTGGTTGGTTCGGGGTGTCGCTGTATTGAAGGCCTTGAAAGACCGGACGGCCACGGGGATGGTTCGACTTCTCCGGGAGGGTGGCGATGAGCTGGCCGTCGCGCTCAATGAGAAAGTGCGCGAGGCCGCTTTCGAGATCGGCTTCGGCGAGCCAAGTGAGCTGGCGACCGGTGACACGAACGTTGGTCGGTGCGGGCGGTGGAGTGGTGTCGGGCACGGCAGTGTCTTTCACATACTGGGTCCACGCGCGGGCGATGGCCGCGTTGGGCAGCCAGATGGATTTTTCTTTGATGCCGGAAAATTTATCGGCCGGGACCGGAGCGACGATTTCAGGTTCCCCGGCATGAAGGGGTGCGAGCCACGCGGCGGAGGCAGCCATGGAGCGTAGCGGGCTGCCAGATTTTCCGGGTAGACGGGCGGAAAGGCACGCGTCGAACCACGGGATGGCAAGGTAGCGTTGGTTGCCGCATTCATGACTCGTGAGCGGATCGACTGCGACCGCAATGAGCGCGCCTTGGGCCCGCATCGTGGTGAAGAATTTTTCCACACCGCCCCACACACTGGCGAAGCGGCCATCCTGCACGGTGACTCCCTCCTGGGTGCCGAGATTGCACAGGAGGGGAACCTGCGTGGCGGCGTCCGCGATCGCGTAGGGCGTGGGTTTTCCGGCGGCCGCGACCACCGGCGGAGCCCCGGAGCGTAACCAGGCGGCGGCGACGCGATCCGGGTGTAGCAGCGTCATGGCACCGGCCCAATTTGCACCACCGCTATGACCCCACAAGGCCCACGGCACGGTGGCGAGTTCCGGATGACCGCTCTTCACGCCGAGATCGCGCAGGGCGCGTTGGAAGGCGACCGCGGAGCCCTTGCGTGGGTCACACCACAGCTGGCAGTCCGCCTTGTCCGGCTGTTCATAGGCAGGCGAGAGCAAGGCGCAGTCGTGCTGCTTCGCGAGCGCCTGCCAGTGGAGATCGAAGGCGCCGGTGAGGCCCGATTTGCAGGAGCCTTCGCCGCAGCCGTGTTGGTGGACGATCACCCCGCGCAAGACTTTCACTCCGGGCGGCACCCAGACAGTGAAGTTCGCCGCGTAGACGAGTTCACCCGGCGTGGCCGAGGCCTCATACCGGGCGCGATAATAAGGCGGTTCGGCGGCGGGAAATACGGCGTAGGGCGATGGCTGCGCGAAGAGGGAGGTGGCCAGTGCGACCAAGAGGAGAGCGAAGGAACGGGGCGAGCGGGTGATGGGTTTCATGATGGGGAAGGTGAACTTTTGAATTGGTGACGGGCACGAGGCGAGACGCAGGATGGCGGAGTGAATTCGACGGACCGCTCAGGTCAGTTTTTTGGCTTCGGCTACGAGCGGATGATCAAAAGCGGTGGCGTAGGCGTCGAGCGTGGAGGACTTCAGACGAAGCTGTCGGCCGGTTTTGCGCCAGTTGACGATGACGGCGAGGACTTCGCGGAGGATGGCTTTGGCGGCGGCGGGTTTCAGGCCGAAGCGCGGGGCAGCCGCCAAGGCGGCAGCGAGCGTCGATTCGGAGCTGTCTTCGGCGATGGGAGTTTGGGGAAGTTGCGCGCGGTCGATTTCGGGCACGGGGTTCAGATCGTAGGCGGGTGAGAGCGCCCAACGGCCGGGAGCGCGTTGGAGTAAGCCGTGATTGCGGAGATGGTCGTCGGTGTTGCTCGCGAGGAGTGAGAAGATGAGGCGGCGCCAGAGTTCACGGAGGTCGGCGGCGATGTTGTGGCCGAATTGACGGATGCCGTCGGCGAGCAGCGTGTAGGCGCCGGGTTCGCCGGTCGGCAGACCGAGGAGGCTGTGCGCGGAGAGGAACGGAATGCGGCGCGGGCCATCGCGGTCAAAACGCGTGATCACGGCAACGTTGCTGGCGCCGACGGGAACGCGACGATGTTCGGCGACCGTGATGCCGGCTTGGCGGGCGAGCGTGAGCGCGAGGATTTCGCCGTCCGCGATGTCACGTTGATCGTCCGGTTTCGGAAATTTGGCGAGGGCGAGGCGGCCGTCGGCGAGGGCGATGGCGGATTTGGGGCGCGCGCCGCCGAGTGGCGAACCTTGTCCGAGCAGGAAGCGGAGGTCCGCGGCAGTCTCCGTGGCGCCGTGCACGGCATTGGCCGCGCGGACGAGGGCACTCAGTTGAACGAGGGACGGAAGTTTGCCGACGTTGGCCGAGAGGAATGGACCGTCGGCGGTTGAGCGAAAACGGAGCGCCCCGATCCGGGAGGCATCGTCGAGCGCGAGGACGTAGTCGAGGTCTTGGTAGGGTTTGCGGTCGAGGACGTGCTGGCGGACGGCGCGCTCGATCAATAGCCGGCCCCAACGATCGGGGCCGCAGTCTTGCATTACCCCGAAAAGGGCCGGCGAGTGGTGCCCGCCCGGGCGCAGCGGCAGCGACGTTGGATCGATCGAAAAGGTATCCGGGCGCGCCAACCACGCGGACGCATACTCAAATGAAACGGCTGCACTTCGAGCAGCGGGATACAGGTGACCCACGAATCTCGTTTCACCTGCCCAATCGAGATGGACTTCGATACTCATGGGGCGGCACGGCGGATGCGTTGCGGCAGGCGTCGTTCGTCCAAGGTGAGCGCGAGAGCGTCGGTGGCCGGCGCGGCGAGATTGGCGAGGCGGTCGTGCAACTGGAGAATGAACAGTGCCGTCGCCAAGGTGCCGATGGCGACGGTCGCATCGCCGCGCTCAAGGCGCCACAGGGTATCGCGACTCACCATGAGTCGGGCAGCCATGTCGGTGGTGGAAATGGCGCGCTTGCGTCGGGCCAGAGCCAGCTCACGCCCCAGCTTGCGCAGGGCATGGGCGGCGGGTAGCGGAAGGTGAGACGCGGTAGACATAAATCGTAGCGTCGGTTATAGCGGACGGAATCTCAAGTAAAGTCTGCTATAGAGGACGCAAACGAACAAAATGTCCGGTCGACGCCCGGGCCTACAACCGGACTTTGCGCGGTCGGGCTATGATTTTTTCCCGGCGTTTTGGCGGGCGGGCGGGTTGCCGGACTGGGCGCCCTCGGCGGCGATCTCGGTGCGGAGGGCGCGCATCGTGGCGGTCATGGACTTCACGCGGTCGGGGTGTTGGGCGGCGACGTTTTGTTTTTCGGCGAGGTCGGACGAAAGATCGTAGAGTTCGACCTGGTCGAGGGTGGGGCTCGCAAGGAGTTTCCACGGACCGTCGCGCAGGGCGAGTTGATGGGGTTCGTTGAGGGCGAAGTCGTATTGCCAGTAAAGCGGATGCGGGCGCGCGACGGATTTCCCGGCAAGCACAGGGAGCAGACTGCCGCCGTCGAGGGCGCGATCCGTGGGCGGGGTGATGCCGGCCAGCGCGCAGGCGGTGGGAAGGAAATCGAGACTGCAAATCGGCTCGGCACTCGTGGTGCCGGGTTGCGCGTGGCCCGGCCAGCGAATGATGCCCGGCACGCGGTAACCGGCTTCGGTGACGTGGAGTTTCATGCCGCGCAAGGGACCGGGCGAGCCGTGGCTGCGTTGGGCGCCGCGATAGCGGTTGAGGGTTTCGGGGCCGTTGTCGCTGGAGAAAAAGATGAAGGTCTTTTCGCGCAGGCCGTGCTCGTCGAGGTAGCGGAGGAGTTTGCCCACGGCGGCGTCCATTTGGGTGGCGGCGCCGAAGTAGTGCCGGCGGTCGAGATTGGTTTCGTTCGGATATTGGGCGAGGAATTCATCGGTGGCGGCGACGGGCTCGTGGGTTTCGTGAAACCAGAGGTTGAGGAAAAAAGGGGCGTCGGCGGCGCGTTTGGTTTCGTCGAGCCAGCGCGTGGCTTCGGCCACGACGACGTGCGAGGACGGACCGGTGAGCGGGCCGGCGGGCGTGCCGTTGCGGATGAAGTTGCGCGGGTTGAGGTGGCTGGGGGCGGCGTTGTTTTGCGTGTAGAGCCAGTGGTCGAAACCGGCGTCACCGGGCGTGCGCTCGGAGCCGTCGGTGCGGCTGTTGAGGTGCCACTTGCCGGCGTGGAACGTGTGGTAGCCGGATTTTTTGAGCAGCTGGGCGACGGTGATTTCGCCGGGGCGCAGGAAGATGCCGCTCTGCGGAGGAATCCAATCGCGGATGCCGAGGCGGTTGGGATTGCGGCCGGTCATGAGGCCGGCGCGCGAGGGGGAGCACACGGGCGAAGCGGAGTAGCAATCGGTGAACTTGACGCCGTCGCGCGCGAGTTGATCGAGATTCGGTGTGTGGATCTCGGGATGAGCGAAGCAGCTGAGATCGCCGTAGCCGAGATCGTCGCAGAGAAGGACGATGATGTTGGGGCGAGGTGCGGTGGCGGCGGAGGCGGCAGCGGAGAAGGCGAGAAAGAGGGAAAGAGAGAGGGGGAGAAAAAAGCGGAGCGGTTTCATAGGGGAGCCTGATGGACTCAGATTCTGGAAACATGTCGAGAGGAGGAGTGCGTCACACGAGCGAGCCGAGTGATGCGGTAGAGTGTTGCCTCGGTCGGTTACGGGAAATTGAACCGTGCAGAGAGAGGCAATTGTCGTGCGAAAACGCCGCTTGAAAATAATAAACCGTTAGCTAACGTTTAATCATATGCCGTATGAAGCATTGGATCGAGAGCGATTGGTGCGCGCCTTGCGGCGCTTGGGGGAATTGGCGGTCGCCGAGGGGGTGGAGCTTGAACTTTCGCTGTATGGCGGGGCGGTGTTTACGCTGGTGTATGGCTCGCGCGACAGCACCAAGGATGTCGACGGTCTGATTCGCCCGGCCGAGCTGGGGCGTGCGCTGGCGCGGCTTGTCGCCAAGGAACAAGGGTTGCCTGAAGATTGGATTAACGGCGACGTCGCCCAGTTTCTGGCCGAGCGGGAGGAGCGGAGGCCCTACCCGAAAGATGACTTGGGGGCCGGCTTGATCGTAACGGTGCCGACGGCGGCCTATTTGTTGGCGCTTAAATTACGGGCCTGTCGCCCGCCTTTACCGGGCTATGCGGGCGATGAGCCGGACATTCGTTTTTTGTTGGGAAAAATCCGGCCGACTTCCCGGGCGGCGGTGGAGGAGTCCTTCGCGCGTTTTTTCCCGGAAGATCTGCTGGGATTGCGCGCGGAAGAAATCATCGACGATTTTTTTGCGAAGAAACGCTAAGCCAATCGGTCGATGCAACTTCGTCCCACCACGCTCGCAGAGATTGCGGTCCGCGCCGATTCGCTCGGCCGTTTTGGGCGCGAGCTGGCTGATTGGTTGCACACCTTGCGGGCGTGTGGTTCGCGGCCGGCGTTGGTCGCGGCGATGAGGGATGAGCCGGTGCTGCTAGCGGGAAAATTTGCAGAGGGAGCGTTGGCGGATGCGACCCTGGCCGCTTACGCGGATTTGCTGGCCACCCGGATCGGAGTGGTGCCGCCGGCGTGGGTCTTTGCGCCGACGCGGATCGTGCTGGCACCGTGGTTTGCGGTGGATGGGCGGCGGAGCCGACTGCTGGCCCTGCGCGACACGCCGCCGGAGTTTAAGCGGCGGAATCTCTTTGTTGCTCAGCCCGACCTGCCGGCGCGGCTGCGCGCGGGGCGTCCGCCGGTGAGCGCGGAGCAAAAGCGGGCGGCCAACGCCGAGCGCCAGCGGCGGTTTCAGCAGCGGAGGAGGGAGCTGGTGCGGCGATTAACGGGCCACAAGGGCTGAGTGGGTCTTGGTGGCGCCGACTGCGGCGCATCGGCTCACGGGGACTTCTTCTTGGCGTTTTTCTTTGCGGCGGCGGGTTCGGGCTTCGCGTTGGGGTCGAAGTTCGGATTGGGCGTGGGCATCACGGCGCCGACGTCTTTACGCCAGGCGATGAGTTTGGCGCGGAGGGCGGCGACTTTGTCGGGATGCTGCGCGGCGAGGTTGGTTTTTTCGGAGATGTCCTGCGGGATGCGGTAGAGTTCGACGGCACCATCTTCGAACCACTCGATGAGTTTCCAGTCGCCATCGCGGATCGCGCCGTGGGGGGCGCCGCCTTGGTTGCCGTAGTGTGGGTAGTGCCAGTAGAGCGGTGCGCCGCGGGAGGATGATTCGCGTTGCAAGAGAGGGACGAGACTGACGCCGTCGCGGTGTTGGGCGGGGAGCGCAGGGAGCCCGGCAAGTTGGAGCAGGGTTGGATAGTAATCGGTGCTGATGACCGGCGTGTCGCAGGTGGCGCCAGGCCGCGTGACACCGGGAGCGGAGATGATCCAGGCGACGCGGACGCCGCCTTCGTAGGGCCAGCCTTTACCGCCGCGGAGGGGGAGGTTGGAGGTGGGGTGGCCTTCGCTGGTGGAGAGGCCGCCGTTGTCAGACATGAAGACGACGATGGTGCGCTCGGTGAGGCCGTTTTTCTCCAGGGCGGCGAAGACGCGGCCGAGGCCCGTGTCGAGTTGCTCCAGCATCGCGGCGTAGGGCGCGTGGTTCTGGACGAGGCGCACATCGCGTTCACGCTCGCGGCCCCACGCGTCGGGCGGAGCGGTGAGTTTTTTCTTTTCGTATTTCGCGACGAGGTCGGCGCGGGCCCCGATGGGCGTATGCACGGCGAGGAAGGGCAGATAGGCGAAGAAGGGCTTGTCCCGGTGCGCGTCGATGAACGCGACCGCGTCGCCGACGATGCGGTCGGTGGTTTTGGGGTCGTCGCGGTAATCGGGAGGTGGCGTGGCGGACTTTGGATACCAGAACTGGGTGTTGCCCTTGGTGCCGTCGCCGGAGGTGAGGCCGGGGCCGAAGCCTTGGGCGTTGGGCGAGAATTCGCCGCCGCCGAGGTGCCATTTACCAGCGAAGAACGTCGCGTAGCCACCGTCGCGCAGTGCCTCGGCGATCGTGGTTTCGGCGAGCGGAAGGTGGTCGGCATTGGGAGCGGAGAGGAGCTTGCCGGACTTCATGCCGGGGATGAAATCCGTGATGCCGAAGCGCGGTGGATATTTTCCGGTCATGATGCTGCCGCGGGTGGGCGAGCAGACGCAGCAGGCGGAGTAACCCTGAGTGAACCGCATGCCGCGTTTCGCGAGAGCATCGATGTTGGGTGTCTCGTAGAACGTGTTCGGGTTATTCGCGCCGATGTCCATGTAGCCGAGGTCGTCGGCGAGGATGAAGACGATGTTGGGGCGCGCGGCCTGGACGGTGGCCGCGAACGCGGAAGCGGAAGCGGAGAGGGAGAGAAGGAGAGAAAGAGAGAGGGGTAGGAGGCGGCGGATGGGGTGCATGGGAGGGGCGGGGACGAGGAAGGGCGGACGTGAAAAAAACGGCGCGGCTCGGCCCGCCGCGCCGGGGAAACCTTTGAACCTGACCTTACTTCAGTTCCTTGATCCGGATGTTCCGATACCACACGGGCGCTTGGGCTTTGCCGTGGAGCCCTTGCAGGCCGAGGGGTCCGTTGCGGCTGAAATCTTTCAGGGCCTTGGCGAACTTGTTGGGCGTGCCGTCAGGATTTTTTTTCGGCTCCTTCCAGTTGTTGAGGTCGACGTTCCAGACCTCTTCGCCGTTGAACACGAGTGAGACGCGGCTGTCCTGGCAGGTAATCGTGTAGCGGTTCCACTCGCCGACCGGTTTGGCCATGGGCTTGGCGGGAGGCTGGGCGTTGTAAATGGCGCCGACCATGCCGTAGTGCGCGCTGTCCTGGTTTTCGTGCACTTGGATTTCAAGTGCGGCGAGGACGCTCTTGGTGTCGCCCGAGCGCAAAAACACGCCGCTGTTGGATTCCTTCGCGACCTTGAACTCGAGATCGAGGATGAAGTTGGCGTAGGATTTTTTGGTCCAAATCGTCTCGTGGTTTTTCGCTACAAGCACGCCGTTTTCGCTGACCCAATCGCCGGGCTTGGTCATCGCGTCCGAAAAATCGGCGGCGAACAGGGGTTGCCAGCCGGTGGTGTCCGGGTGGGCTTTCGGAGCGGCGGACAAAGGTGAGACAAAAGCCACGCCCAGGGCGGTGAGGCCAAAGGCGAGCGAGCGCAGGCGGATGATGGATTGAGGTGTTTTCATGGGGAGTTGGATTTCGAGACTGGAAAAAGGGACAGAGGAAAGCAGGGCACGGCAACCTGAACCTGTCCGGTTGCTTGAACCGATTCCGCAGAAACGCCGGTTCGTTCGGAGCAGTGCGCACGGTCGTGCTCGTGGGGATGGCCCGCGCGGATTCGGGCTCGCGACTAACGGCGGCTGGGCAACGCGAAAGCGACGTAGGCGTCGCCCGGACCACTGGCGCCGCCGACGCGGCCGCCGCCGGTGGCGGTGATGATCACGAATTGGCGGCCGTTCACTTCGTAGATCGCGGGGGCAGCGGTGCCGGCGAAAGGGAGTTTGGCGGACCAGAGTTCGGCACCGGTGTCGGCATCGAAAGCGCGGAATTTTTCATCGGCGGTGCCGGCGACGAAGACGAGACCGCCGGCGGTCACGCTGGCGCCGCCGAGGTTATGCGCGCCGGTGGTGGGCACGCCGGCTTTGGCGAGCGCAGGGTGTTCGCCCAGCGGGGAGCGCCAGAGGACGCTTCCGGTGTTGAGGTCGTAACAGTTGAGCAGGCCCCACGGCGGTTTAATGCCAGGGTAGCCTTCGTGGTCGTTGAGAAAACCGAAGCCGTCGAAGAAGTAGCGTGGGTTGTCGGTGGCGCCGGGGCCACCGCCGCCGGTGCGCGAGGGCGGCTGATTACGGCGCAGGAGGAAGTCGATGAGATCGCGGCGTTGGGCGGCGTCGGGCACGAGGTTGGGTGGCATCACGCCGCGGCCTTTGACGATGCTTTCCTCGACGGCGGCGTCGGTCATCCGCGCCTTCAGGCCGAGGAGCGGCGGGACCATGGCGAGTCCTTGGCGGCCCGGCGCGTGGCAGGAGGCGCAACGTTCGGCGTAAATCTTCTCTCCGGCTGAAGGAGGATGTTTCGGGTCGCGTTCGCGTTCGTCGTTGGCGACGACGGTGACTTTGGAGACGACGCGGTTGGAAGTGACGTAGAGGCGGCCGGTCGGAACGTCGATGGTTGCGCCGGACCACTCGGCGCCGCCGCGCGAGCCGGTGTAGAGGTTGGGTTTGCCCTCGGCGAAGGGTTGAAAAAAACCGTAGGTCGAGCGCGCGACCTGCGCCTCGACGAAGGCGCGGGCTTCGGGGCTGCGGTCAGTGATGTCGGCGGGATCAAAGCCCATGCGCGAGATGGGTTCGGGCAGTTCTGGGTCGGGTTGGTAGGGGGCGGTGCGTTCGCCGGGTAGCGTGGAGACGGGGGCGCGGCGGAGGCGCACGGGGAAAACGGGTTGGCCGGTGACGCGGTCGAGGACGAAGAGATGGCCGGCCTTGGAAAGGCTGGTTACCACATCGACGCGGCGGCCTTCCCGCGTGATGGTGAGGAGATTGGGCGGGGCGCAGACGTCGAGATCCCAGATATCGTGACGCACGTCTTGAAAATGCCAGCGGCGCTCGCCGGTGAGCACGTCGAGAGCCACGACACAGTTGCTGAAGAGATTATCGCCGAGGCGGTCGACGCCGACCATGTCGGGGCGCGCCGCGCCGAAGGCGACGAAGGCAAGGCCACGCGCGTCGTCGAGCGAGAGACCGCTCCAGCCGTTGGCACCGCCGCGCGGCGTGGACCAAGTGTCGGCACCGTAGTCTTGGTCGCGTGCGACGGAGCGGAAACGCCACAGCTGCTTTCCGGTGCGCACATCGTAGCCGAAGGCATCGCCGAAAAGGCCGCAGGTGACGAAAACGTGGCGGTAGACGACACCCGAGGCGGTGGCGCCAGTGGGGAGTAGCGTGCGACCGGCGGTGCCGAAGCCCGCGAGAGGAACGCCGGTTTTCGGGTCAAGTGCGTAGATGAAATTGCCAGCGCCGACGAGAAGGCGCGCGGGGTTTTCAGGGTCGCCGGGCCAGTAGACTAAGCCGCGGCGGGCGGGGGCGTCTTCGAGTCGGTTGGATTTGGGCTGGTCGTTGAGGGAGCGGCGCCAGAGTTCACGGCCGGTGGCGGCGTCGAGGGCGACGAGGGCCCGGCCGGGCGTGGGTGCGTAGAGCACGCCGTCCACGACGATGGGGGTGCATTGGATGTTGGCCGCGCCGTCGCCGGCGCGAAACGTCCAGGCGGGGGCGAGATCTTTGATGTTCGCGCGGTTAATCTGAGTGAGCGCGGAGTAGCGGCGGGAGCCGTTGTCGCCTTGGGAGCGGGGCCAGGTTTTCAGGTTGGCCGAGTCGGGCGCGGCGGGGGTGAGCGAGGCAGCGCCGGGGGCAGGGATGATCTGAAACTCGGGGAGCGCGGCGCGATCAGCGGGGTCGTCGAGCGGGACGGCCGATAGCGGCGCGGCGCGCACAACGAGGCCCAGTAAGAATACGGCGCAGGAAGAGGTGACAACGGGGGAGATCACGGAGAAGGGGTGGGTGACTGAACGAAGTTTGGGCGTGGAGGGCTGACCGTAGCGACGAGAACGAATGCGAAAACGAAGAAAATTAGGGCGCCAGTCCGTAAGATTTCTCCCACCATGCGAGGCGCTCGGCGTCGGTGGGCTCGGCTTGCTTGAGGCGCGCTTGCCACGTGCGTTGGTAGTCGGCGCGTTTGGATTTTTGGATTTCGGCTTTGGTGGGTTCGGTGGCGGGATCGGGCAGGGCGCCGCGGTCGCCGGTCGCGCGGATCCATGCGTCGAGCGCGGGGCGGAGCGTGGCGATGGTGGGGGCTTGGGCGGGCGCGGGGGCGACGTTGTGGAGGCCGGCGGGGTCGCGACGGAGATCGTAGAGTTCGAAGGCAGCGCGCGTGGGTTGGCACCAGAGGTCTTGGAGGGGGTCGAGTTTTCCGGCGGAGTGGAGGACGCGCAGGAGCGGCAGGCCGGGGTAGCTGGCTTCTTTGTAGCCGGACCAGTTGAGGCGCGGAACGTCGGGGAAGAAATTTTGCACCAGCAGATGGTCGGGCGTGATCACGGCGCGGATGCGGTCGTAGGCGTCGCCGCAGCGGTCGCGGGCGGCAAAAATCTGCGGGCGCTCGGGGAAGGTGGCGCCGAGGAGCGCGCGGCCCTCCATCCATGACGGCGCGGGTAGGGCGGCGTTGGCGAGGGCGGTGGGCGCGAGATCGATCAGGCTGACGAGACGCGACTCGACGCTACCGGCGGCGACGCCGGGGCCGCGGACGAGGAGCGGCACGTGGAGGCCTTCGACGGTGAGCCACTGTTTACCCCAGGGCATGGGGCGGCCGTGGTCGGCAAAGAAAAAGACGAGCGTGTTTTCAAGCACGCCCGCTTCGGCGAGCTGGGCGAGAATGACGCCGACGCGCTGGTCGACGGTTTCGACACTGCGTTGGTAGGCATACCAGTCGCGGCGCATGAGTGGGTGCTCGGGGTAGTTGGCGGGAAGCGTGAGGTTGGCGAGTTGGGCGGGGTCGTAAGTTTCCGGAATGGGGAAGGGGCGATGAGGCTCGGTGATTTGAAACTGGGCGAAGAAGGGCTGGCCGGGTTGGCGTTTCCGCCAGTCGTTGCCGTCGAACATCTGCGCGGGGTCGTGGGCGAAGTTGTAGTGAGTTTTGGCTTTCGTGAGGGCGCGGCCGTTGCGGATGGTGCCGGGGGCGGCGGCGTTGGTGACGAACCAGCCGGCCTCGCGGAGGAGCGCGGGAAGGTGGCGGTAGGGCGCGGGGAGGGGCTGGGGATTTTCGACGTCGTGAGCGTGGAGGCCGGTGGTGATCTGCGAGGTGCCGAGGATGAAGGCGGAGCGCGATGAGCTGCAGACGGGCGCGGTGGCATAGGCGCGGGTGTAGCGGCGGCCCTCGGTGGCGAGGCGGTCGAGGTGCGGGGTTTTGACGTCGCGCAAACCGTAGGCGGCGGTGTCAGGCGACATGTCGTCGGCGATGATCCAGACGATGTTCGGTTTCGACAGGCTCACCGCGGGAGGCGAGGGCGTGGCGGCGGAGGCCGCTGAGAAGGAGAGAAGGAGGGAAAGAGAGAGGGAGAAAAGCCGGCGAAAGGAGTGCATGAAGGAGGAGCAAATGTGGCGGTGCGGCCGCGCTCAAAACGCGAGCGTGGAGGTGAGGCGGAAGGTGCGCGGGAGCGGGAGGGAGTAGTAGTTCGGCAGAGCGACAGAGTTGCTGTAGACGGCGGTGCCGCCGAAGACGGGGTCGGTTTGGTCGAGCAGGTTGGCGATGTTGAGCTGCAGATCGAGGGTGCGGCGGTCTTTCAGGCGGAAGGTGTAGCCGGTGGAGGCGGTCGTCGTGTAGCTGGGTGAAGTGTAAATGTAACCAGTGGGATCGTTGACGGGGGAACCGATCACGCGCCTGCCGAAGTATTGCACGCCGGCACCGAGGCGGAGGCCTTTGAGCGGAGTCGACGGGAGCGTGTAGTTGCCGAAGAGATTCACGCGATACCGGTAGGTGCGGAGCGCGGTTTTTCCGACCGAGCCGCCGCTGAGGAGCGACTGGCCGGAAGTGAGGGCGGTGCGGGCGAGGGTGCGGCGGCTGTCGGTCGGGAGCAGCGCGGGATTGTTGGCCCACTGCTCAAAGGTCGCCTGCTTCGAGAGAAACCAGGCGGTGAAGGCCGGAGCCTGCTCGACGATCTTTACGTCGGGCAGGGCGAAGTTGGCCATGAGGCGGAAGGAGCGTGCGGCGTTGGCGGTGATGCGCGCCTCCCAGCCGGACGCTTGGGTAATTTGGGAATCGGCGATGGAGATGTTCTGCGTGACGGTGTTGCCGGCGGGGATGAGTGGCTGGCCGTTGGCGGCGAGGGCTTGGTTGTAGTTCTGCACGCCGACGTTGAAGACGCTGGTTTGCTTCGTGTCGTAGTGCTCGATGGAGCCCGTGATTTTCCCTTGGAGGAAATTCAGACGCAGGCCGGCGGCGAAGCTGCGCGCGGGTTGGATGGCCGTGGGGCGGAAACTGCCGTCGAGGCTGGGATTGGGATTCGAGACGACGTTGAAGCCCTCGGCGTAGTTGGCGAAGGCGCCGGCGAAACGGACGGGGAAATAAACGAGGCCGGCGGTCGTGGTGTTGTTCAACGCGTGCAGGCGGGTCGTGTTGTAGCTGGTGACGTTGCCGGTGGGCGCGTCGCGAGTGCCGATGGCGCTGGAATAGGACGTGTAGCGCTCGCGGCGGAAGCCGCCGATGACGGAGAGGCGGTTGCTGAAATAATTTCCGGCGGTGGCGATGGTCGCGGAGTCGTCGACGTTGTCGGAGCTGGTGTCGGTATCCTTCACCCTGCGGATCATGGGGATCGTTTCGGCGAGGTTGGGGAGGGCGGGGCTGGGATCGTCGAAGTAGCGGAAGACGTAGATGACGTTGTTGGTGCTGACGAGGGGCGAAGTGGAATTGGCGTTGAAGGCGCGGTTGATGCGCGAGCGGTTGCGGTTCTCCTGGTGCTGCACGATGAGCGAGAAATTCTGGGTGCCGAAGCGGCCGAACTTGACGGGGTAATTGACGGCGGTGCGTTCGGCGGTGGCGATACGGTAGGTGCCGTCGAGGTTGAAGTCGTATTCGAGCTGGCCGTAGGGCTTGCCGACGTTCGGGTTGGGCTGGCCGTTGGGGAGGAGGCGATTCGGGTCGAATTTGAGCGAGTTGATCGCGGGCGAGAAACTGGACTTCCAGCCGTCCTGGAAAATCGTGGCGTAGTCGTAGGCGATCTCGACGGTGAGGCCGGAGTCGAAGCTCTTCAGAAACGAGGCCTGGATGTCCTTCGTGTCGGCGGTGACATGCACCTGATCGGGCGCGATGTTGAATTTGCGCGACGGTGAGCGCGGCAGGTTCGGGATGGGACGGTTGTCGGGGTAGTTGCTGGGATAGAGGTTGTGGCTGGTGCCGGTGGTCTGTGCGTAGCCTTTCCAATTCATGAGGCCGATGCCGTTGATCCAGGCCCAGAAGGCGGGCTGGGTGGCGCCGGAGGCCATCACGCTGAGTCCGGCGGCCGCGGCGGCGGTCGTGCTGACCGGGCCACTGAACAAGGCGCCGTTCCACAGCGAGGCGTTGTCGACGTAAGCGTCGTAGTTCCACGAGCGGTCGCTCCGGCCGATGTCCACATCGACGCTAAGCTCCGATTTTTTCCATGGGCGGTAGATGGCGCTGAGGGCGTTGCCGCGGACATTATTTTCGACGCGATCGCGCAGGGTGCGGCCGGCATTCCAGAAGCCGTTGTAACGGACGTCGAGCTGGTCGGTGAGCTTGCGGTTGACGTCGAGGGAGCCTTCGAGCGAGCCGAATGAATCGGTGCGCAGGCGGGTGCGGCCGAAGTTATAGCTGCGGGCCCGCTTGGTGATGTAGTTCACCTGCCCCCCGGCACCGCCGACACCGTAGAGAATGGCGTTGGGCCCCGCGGCGCCCTCGAGGCGTTCGACGTTATATTCGCCGGGGGTGGTCGAGCTTGGGAAATAGTTGCGCGTGCTCGGCTGCGTGGCCTGGCCGCGGAGCTGGGTGTTGGCGCCGCTGTCACTCGGATCGACGTTCATCGAAGAGCCGTTCACGGCGCCCTGCGGTTGCTCGATGCCGCTCGTCAGCCACGAGGACGCCTCGACCATCGTGGCGGCGCCGAGGTCGTTGAGGAAATCGCGCGTCAGGACCGTGGTGGACGACGGCGTCATGAGAAGATTGGTGCTGAGGCGGCCGGAGCTGATGGTGTCGGCGGCGGCATAGCCGGTATCCTTGTCGGTCGCGACGAGGAACGGGAGCATTTCGACGGTGTTTGTTTTTGAGGAGGCGGGCGCGGGTGGCGTCTCGGCGGCGGCGAGATGGCCGAAGGGGCTGATCAAAAGGAGCAGGGCGAACACAGTGGCGGGGCAGCGAAGCGAGGACGTTCTCGGGCGGGCGAGCGGAGCGCGGGAATGCATGGGGCGAGCCGGATGCTCGTGGAAGCCCGAGTGAATGAAAACTGGAAATTCTACGGCGCCGCGGGAAAGACGGAAGCGGGTGTCCCCTTGCGCACAGCGGAGAAAAACATCAACGGTCGCATGTGCCGAATTCCAAAAACGATCAGCCATTTTACTCGATGAAGTCCTGCCTCCTGTTTGCCCTGATGATGTTGGCTGTTTCCGCAATGGGTGCGGAACCGGTGCTCGCGCCGGGCGCAAAAATTACGACGAACGTGGCGTTCCTCGGGGCGGGGCGTGCCGAGAAATTGGACGTTTACCTTCCGGCGCCGCCGTCGTCCGGGAAACTCTCGCCGGCCGTCGTGTGGATCCATGGCGGCGGTTGGGCCGGCGGCACAAGAGCGGAGGCGCGGGCGAAGGAAATTTGTACCACGCTCGCCAATGCCGGCTATGTCGCGCTCAACGTGGATTACAAACTCGGCGCGGGTGCCTGGCCGACCAATCTGCTCGATTGCAAAAATGCCGTGCGCTTTCTGCGCACGCGCGCGGCGGAGTGGCGCGTCGATTCTGATCGCATCGGGGTGGCGGGCGGCTCGGCGGGCGGGCACCTGGCGCTGATGGTCGGCTACACGGCCGGCCTACCGGAACTTGAACCTGATGCGCTCTATCCGGGAGTTTCGAGCGCCGTGCGCGCGGTGATCGACATGTATGGCGTCAGCGATCTGCGCACGCGACGCGAAGTCATGGCGGACGGCGCGGTGACGGAGAACTTCCGGGCGGTCGGGCCGGTGAGCGTCTTCGGGAGTGCCGACAACGCGGCGGTCTACCGGCTGGCTTCACCGGTGACGCACATCCGGGCAGGAATTCCGCCCACGCTCATGCTGCACGGCGACAAGGACACCACGGTCGACCTGCGCCAGTCGCAGGACTTGGCCGCGGCGCTCGCGAAGGCGGGCGTGAGGCACGAACTCGTCGTCGTGCCCGGCGCGGGGCACACGTTTGATTTTGAATCGTGGGGCAAAAAACCGCTGGCGCGCGATCTGCGGCCGGTGGCGTTGGCGTTTCTGGAAAAACACCTCGCCCCGCGAGGGGCGAAGTAGTGTGACGGTGGCTTGGGAGAACGAGACGGAGGGAAGGAGAGAGAGGAGGAAGCGGGGCGTCAGCGGTAGTCGGCGCCGGTGAGGCTTTCGAGGACGGAGCGCTGCCAGGTTTGCAGGACGGCGGCGAGTTGCTCGGCTTCGGCGGCATGCGTCGCGATGACGTTGTTTTTCTCGGCGGGGTCGGCGCGGAGATCGAAGAGTTCGCGGCCGCTGCCCTTCGTGCCGTCGACGACGAGTTTGTAGCGGTTGCCGACGACGGCCCGCGGGCCGGCGTAGTCTGGCGGGAGGATTTCGTGGTGGTGGTAGTTTTGAAAATCCCGCGTGGCGGTGCCGTCGGGGCCCAGTTTCACGAGCGGGGTCGTGCCTTTCTGCAGCTCGGAATCGAGGTAAGGTTTCGCGCCGGGATGACGGGCGATGGCGTCGTCCCAGAAACAGATCGGCGCGGCGCGTTCGGTCATGGTGCCGTCGAGGAGCGCGCGGAGCGAAAGGCCGTCGAGCGGGCGGCGCGGGAGCGGGCGGCCGACGAGATCGCAGAGCGTGGGGAGGATGTCAGTGGTGACGGCGTTGATATCGGTGGCGCGCGGGCGGGAAATTTTTGCGGGCCACTCGATCAGGCCGGGGACGCGGATGCCGCCTTCGTAGATGGAGCCTTTGTGGTTGCGAAACGGAACGGTGGCGACGGCTTCCTGGGGCGTGCCGTTATCGCCGCAATACCAGAGCAGGGTGTTGGCGCGCAGGCCGGCGGTGCCGAGGTGGTCGCGGAGCTGGCCGATGGAACGGTCCATCGCGGTAATTTCGGCGAAGCGCTCACGCAGCACGTCGCGCTGGAGGCGGGTGGTGTTGCGACCGGTGGTGTTGGAGGTGAGTTTCACCTGACGATTCGCGAACGTCGTGGGGAGATGATCGTAGAGCGCGAGATCTTTGGGCAGACCTTGATACGGTTCGTGGGGCGAACCGAACCACACGACGACGAAGAAGGGTTGGCCGGCACGGCGGGCCGTGTCGATGTATCGAATCGCTTCGGCAATGATGATTTCGGAGCTCTCGCCTTTGATCACTTGGGGCGGGCCGCCGTTGCGCGAGAGGGACGGATCGAGTTCGAAAAAATTATCGTGCGAGAGCCACGTGTCGAAGCCCATGGCGCCAGGGTTGGTGGGCGAGGAGGCCTTGACGGGGCCGAGGTGCCATTTGCCGAAGTGTGCGGTGGCGTAGCCGGCGTCGCGGAGGAGTTGGGCGACGGTGATTTCCTGGGGTCGGGTCGACCAACCGGGGGCGAAGGTGCCGGAGCGATGGTGGTGGCGGCCGTTCATGACGGTGGCGCGTGTCGGTGAACAACTCGCGCCGCCGGAGTAGAAGCGGTCGAGGCGAAGGCCGGTGCGCGCCATTTCGTCGAGGATAGGCGTCTTGAGGTAAGGGTGGCCGTTGTAACCGGTTTCGTCCCAGCCATGGTCGTCGCCCATGAGCAGGACGATGTTCGGGCGTTCTGCGGCGCTAGCGGCGGATGCGGGGAGGCAGAGGGAGAGAAGGAGGGAAAGAGAGAGGGGGAGAAGGAGGCGAATCATGGGTGGGGAGTGTGGCGTGCGGGAAAAAGGGAGCGCCGGAGGGGGGAATCCTTCACACGCCCCAGCCGGGGCGGTAGTCGTAGCCGGGGCCGATGAAGCGTTGGGCGCTGGCGGAATTGGTGACGCGGCCGGTGGTGGCGTCCCATTCGAGGCGGGTTTGCGCGCGGATGGCGGCGACACCGAGGAGCGCGATTTCGGCGAGGGGCGCGGCGATTTGAAAATCGGAGCCGCAGCGGCCGCCGGCGCGGATGGCGTGGACCCATTCGACGTGCGGGCCGCCGACGAGGCGCGGGATGGTTTTTGGCGGGAGCGAGCTGCGCAGCTCGGCCATGCGGGCATCGGGCAAGAGGCGGGCGGTGGAGCTGTGCGAGCCTACGGCCATGAGGCCTTGGTCGCCGTAGAAAATACTGCCGCCGGCGTCGTTGAACTTGAAACCGGGCACGGGTTGCGGCGGGAGAATGCCTCCGTCGAACCAGCGGACGCGCACCGGGGGATTTTCGCCGCGGGCCGCGAAGGCGTAGTCGAGGGTGACCGAGGCGGGAAATGTGCCAGCGGGGAGTTCGGTGGTGGCGGGTTCGACGGAGAGCGGGGCGCCGAGATCGAGCGCGTAGACGGCGGCGTCGAGTTGGTGGCAGGCCCAGTCGCCCAGGCGGCCCGTGCCGTAGTCGACGTAGCCACGCCACGAACCGTGGCTGCGAATCTTCCGATACGGGCGCTCGGGTGCGACGCCTTGCCAGAGATCGTAGCGGAGAGAGGCGGGCGGAGATTCGTCGGTGGCGTCGGGGTTGGGTCCGAGACCGAGCGAGTAAGAGCTGCTGACGGTGTTGTTCCATGCGTGGACCGTGTGGACGCGGCCGAGGAGGCCGGCCTGCACCCACTCGCGCGCGAGGCGGATGCCTTCGGCGGCGCGGCCTTGGTTGCCCATCTGCGTGACGACACCGGCTTCGGCGGCGGCGGCGCGCAGGGCCCGCACCTCGGTGATGCAGCGACCCAGCGGTTTTTCCATGTAGAGATGTTT
>Ga0209829_10000224_pt1 | contig 52453 bp, 52 predicted proteins | sample C_140205_EF_Meta_FD_187311 | JGI IMG/M metagenome (GOLD analysis project Ga0209829, IMG submission 187311) | Freshwater microbial communities from Lake Croche, Canada to study carbon cycling - C_140205_EF_MetaG (SPAdes) (version 2) | ecosystem: Environmental > Aquatic > Freshwater > Lake...
ATGAGATACGAGAACATAATATTGTGTGGCATCAAGAAGGTATTGAATATGAAGAAATTCGTATCGTTGTTGCAGGGGACCTGGCGCATCAGAAAATAAATATTTCTAATGAACAGTTATTATTAACAAGTTGGTTTTTAAAAGAATTATCGAAATATGGTAAAGTTGTTATCATTCCCGGCAATCACGATTTCTTAGAAAATAATACACAAAGAATGGATAGTATAACACCTGTGGTTCAATTATTAGACGACCCAACTATTCAATATTACAAAGATAGTGGTGAATATATGGATGATAATATTCAATGGATTGTTTATTCATTATATCAACATAACGCACGACCTGAGTTTACTAAAGACGAATCTAAATTAACTATTGGATTATTCCACGGACCAATTATGGGTTTATCAACTGACTTAGGTTATGAGTTTGAAGATGCGTATGACCAATTAAACTTTGTTGATTTGGATTTATTGTTATGTGGTGATATTCACAAGAGACAACAGTTCACATTACCTAATGGAGGACATGCAATCATGGTTGGAAGTTTAATACAACAAAACTTTGGTGAGACAGTTAAACATCATGGGTATGGTATTTATGATGTGGAAACAAATGAATACACATTTCATGATTTGGACAACGAACAACCGTTTCTTCATTTCTCAATAAACGATATAAAAGACATTGAAGATGGAAAAGAAACACACGTTAATCTTGGATAAGGAGTTCACGCAATTTTGTGAATTAAATAATATAACAGATATTGATAAACAAGCACAAGAAACCTTCAATAGGGGGTTCTCTTTGTTAAAATATGGTGAGATACCGAATGGTAATAAAATTAGAGAAATTATTGAAGTACCCAAAGAGACAATCAAAGAAGTTATTGTTGAAAAGATAGTAGAACGTATTGTTGAGGTTCCCGTTGAAGTCATTAGGGAAGTAATTAAAGAAATAACAATAGAGGTACCTGTGGAGGTCATTAAAGAGGTCGTTGTTGAAAAGAAAGGTAAGAGTAAGACTGTAACTAAAGAGGTGATTAAAGAGGTTCCAGTTGAGAAAATTATTGAAGTTATTAGGGAGGTTATTAACAATGATGAGATAGATAGGTTAATGAAAGAGAATGAAAAACTTAAGACAGATTTAAATAATATTACAAATTCACTATCCAAATTAGGGAAGGGTAAATTAATGAAGAATAGTGATATGAGTTCACTTTACGACGAATAATTTCCGGCAACTTACTTTTTTTTACGGAATGTTTTCTCTATATTTTAAATATTAAATTAATGATTATGATGAACTTAATTATGTGGTTGTTTATTTCCTATGGAATTTCAAATATTATGGTGTTTGGTAGCATATTCAACACACCAAGAGAATGGATTACAAGAAAATCAGAATGGTTTGGAAAACTGGTGAATTGTATGATGTGCCTACCTTTTTATGTGGGCGTTCTAATGTCATTAGTACTTGGTGGTTTGACAAATAAATTTTTTCCATGCCCTTGGTATGTATGTTTATTTTTTGATGCTGTATTAACCAGTGGTTTAGTCTATTCATTTAACGTATTAGTTGAAAAAATGGAAAAATAAATAAAATGAGCATAGAAAAAACAATAATATATAGTGAAGAAAATCCAAAATCAGAAGATTTAAAAAAAATATTCAATCATTTTGGTTTAACATATGATGAAAATATGATTATTAGGAAAACAGTTAAATCTAAAAATAATAGTTCTTTTGTTGACCTTTTAATAGATAAAAATGGAGAAATATTTCTTTGTGAAATAACACAAACAAATGAAAAATCAAGCAGAAATGGAAATTACCAACGACCACAAAAGTTTGTTCAATCAAATCATTATTATCCTAATTCAAAAAAAATGATTTATGTTAAAGGGGGATACATTGTTAAAACTGATTCATCAAAAATTGCGGCATCATTATATTATTTAAATAACATAACATGTAATTATATTGAAGATAGTGAGGAATTCCCAACAACATTGAAAGATTTAATTGAATTACAAAATTCAATAAGTGGACCGAGTCACAACACATCAATAAAATTAAATTTAATTGATGGTATATTAAACATACAAATAAGGTTAGAAAAAAATTATAAATTAGCATCTGATCCGAATGTTGGTTATTTAAGTAGCATTGCGACAATACCAAATAGTGGAATAAAAGAAGTAATTATAACAAAACATGGATTAGATAAAAATATTGTTAAAAACCACAAAGGAAAATTATATAAAAATTTACAGTTAATGGGTATTAAGACAACTTTTGTTTTTGACGATGAAAATATTACTTGGGAAGTCGAACCAAATTTTAAAATGAAAGATGAATATTATGTTGAAATTATTGATGGAGAGAAAGTTGCAATGATTAATTTCGAAAACGATTTTTTAAAAGATAAAAAACATATCGATATTTTATTTAAAAATTATGCGGGATGTGAAAGAGAAAAGTTTATTGATTTTAATGGAAATGAACATACAGTTCCTAAAAAAGTACAAATACCTGATCAAGTTTTATATAATAAAAATAAAAATATTATACTATTTATTGAAGCGGAAAATATTGGAAACACTCAAAATGGATTAAGACAATTAAACACATTTGATGAGTTTGAAAATTGGGTTAGAAACATATTAAAATTTGATAATAAAATTATTAGAGGAGTTATTACTGACTACTATAATGTAAATTGTTGTAATGAAAATTATTTAGGTAATTATCTCAATAAAAATGAATTTAAATTAAATGAAATCTTATATTAGAAACGTAGACATGAGAGAAGGTATTAAAGAAATACCGGATAAATCAATTCAATTAATATTGGCAGATTTACCATATGGACAAACAGAAATAGAATGGGATATAAAAATTGATATGAATGACTTATGGAATGAATGGTGGAGAATATTAAAAGATAATGGAGTAATTGTGTTATATGGGGTACAACCATTTACATCTTATTTAGTTCAGTCACAAATTAATTTTTTTAAATATAGTTTGGTTTGGAAAAAAAGTAGGGTTGGTGGATTTGCACAAGCACCATATAGAGTTTTAAATCAACATGAAGATTTATTAGTATTCTCAAAAGCGGGAATGACAAAAAATTCAAGGAATAGAATTCTTTATAATCCACAAGGAGTTGTTGAGATTAATAAAACAATGAAAGGTAAGACTGAAAATGGACTTAGAAAAGGTAGAAAGGCCCAAAGTGATTATGTACAAAAATATACAAATTATCCTACATCGATACTTGAATATTCTAGTGATGGAAAACCCATTCATCCAACACAAAAACCAATAGATTTAAATGAATTTTTAATAAAATCATATACAAATGAAGAGGATTTTATTTTTGATCCTTGTTATGGTTCAGGGTCTGCGATAATTGCGGCTAAAAATATTAATAGGAAGTATATTGGATTTGAGTTAAATAACGAATATTATGAAAAAACAAAAAACATTATAAATGGAGAACATAACGTTATATAACGGTGATTTTTTAAATGAGATTAATAAAATAGAAGATGAATCGATTGATTTAATTTTAACTGATATTCCCTATAATATAAGTCAGAAAAATAATTTAGGTGGATTTGATAAAAAAAATAATAGAAATCGTATTGGGTTAGATTTTGGGGAATGGGACTACAATTTTAAAGTTAAAAATTTAAATATTTTACAACAAAAATTAAAAAAGGGAGGATCTATTGTTATTTTTAGTGCGTTTGAACAATTAAGTGAAATTATAAATACATTTAGTGAATTAGATTTAAAAGATAAATTAATATGGGAAAAAACAAATCCATTTGTTAGAAATAGAGATAGAAGGTACATATCTAATATTGAATTTTGTTCTTGGTTTATTAAAAAAGGAAAATGGATTTATAATAGACAACATCAAACATATGAATCATCGGTATTAAAATATCCATCGGAAAGTGGAGGAGGATTTGTAAGATATCATCCAACACAAAAAAATCTTAAAATGATTGAATATCTTTTAAAAATTCATAGTAATGAAAAATCGTTAATTCTTGATCCATTTATGGGAGGAGGAACTGTAGGTGTTGCTTGTAAAAAATTAAAAAGAAATTTTATAGGTATTGAAATTAGTGAAGAATATTATAATAAAGCGAAGATTAGAATTGAAAATATTAATGAGTAATCCTTTTATAAAAGTAACGTGGGAAGATGTTCCTGAAAATTTTACCCCTGAGAAAATCAGAAGGGTGAAATCTTATTTTGAGAAAAAGTATAGTGCGAAGACTGTTCAGGTAATTACTAAAACTTTAATTAACGTAAATCAAACACGATTAGAATCGTTAGAAGCGTCAGATAATATCTTAGATCATCAATATCAAAAAAAACTAATGAAAGATTTCATTAACGATAATGAAATTGATATTAAATGGGAATTGGTTGATAGGTTAGATAATAAAGTTAACGTTCATATAGATAAATTAAATGAAAACAAAGTTAGATATAATAAATGGTATATTAGGAAAGTGGAGTTTTCTAATTTTCTATCATTCGGAGATAATAACGTTATTGATTTTACTGGCTTGGACGGTATTACGGTAATTGAATCCACACCAAAGAACTTCGGTGGTAAATCCACATCTTCAGTTGACCTTTTAATGTTCTTATTTTTCAACACAACAACAAAGACAAAAACTAACGGTGAGATTTTCAATAGATTTACTGATAAGAATGATGTAAGTGTTCGTGGTGAAATTACCATTGATGGTGATGATTATGTAATTGAAAGAAAGACATCTCGTAAGATGGGTAAATCTGGTGAGTACACCGTTAAGAATGAATTGGAATTTTATAAAAAAACTGAAGATGGTGAAATTGTAAATTTATCGGGCGAACAAAGAAGAGAAACTGAAGCGTTTATATCTTCAGCAATTGGAACCGAAGAAGATTTCTTATCAACCATATTAACAACTGGTTATAATTTAGAAGAACTAATTGAATCCAAACCAACCGCTCGTGGACAAATTTTAACAAAGTTCATGGGTTTAGAAAATTTAAAAATTAAAGAAGAGCTTGCAAAAGAAATATATAATGATTGGAGTAAGAAATTAGTATCCAACACATATAACAAAGTTAGTTTAGAATCTGATAACGAAACGTACAAAGAAAGTATTACCAATTCGGAAAGTGAGATTGTAAAATTAACAAAAGAATTAGGTAAGTATGAAAAGGATTTAGACAAGTTAGAAAAGAAAAGAGATGATGTATTCTTAAAAAGAAATAATGATGTTGATAAAGAATTACTGAATACAAATCCCACTTTATTACAAAGAGAAGTTGATGAATTAACAAAACAAAAAAATGTAAGTCAAACAAACGCTGACGGAATTAGTGTTGTTGAACCATCTCAATTCTACGATGAAGATCAACACAAAGAATTAAAAGGTGAAATGGCAAATCTCCAAGGAATTGATGTTGTATCCAAATATGAAAAAACTCAAAGAGAAAAATTGATTAAACAATTTGAAGAAGGAACAGTTTGTCCTACTTGTAATCGTGCGTTAGATGAGGTTGACCACAGGGATGAAATTGAAAAGATTAAAAAAGAAATTGAAGATATCATTAAGGAGATGGAATTAAATCAAAATCAATTTGATTTATTAAAAGAACAATCTGAAGGGTTTGATAAATTAAAAACCGAATTTGAATCTTACGAAAGAAACAAACTTCGTAAGGAAAGATATCAATTAGAGATTGAACAAAAACAATTGGAAATTGACGGTAAACAAAAAAGATTAGATAATTACGAAAGTAATAAAAAGAAACTTGAGGATAATCAAAAGATTGATGCGGAAGTTATTGCACTTAAAACTAAAATAGAAACCGCAAACGGAGATATTAGACAGACAAACACTAACATTGAAAAACATACCAACAATATTTCAAACATGAACGGTAAGGTTGGTATCAATGAGGAGTTAATTAAAAAGATTACTGCGGAGGAAGAATTGTCAGCTGTGTTTAAGATTTATTTAACTGTGTACGGTAAGAATGGTATATCTAAAATCATTCTTAAAAATATGATTCCATTAATCAATCAGGAGTTATATCGTTTGTTGGTTGATAGTTGTCACTTCATTTTAGAGATGAATATAAACGATAAGAACGAGGTTGAATTTATAATGATAGATACTGAGACCCGAATTGTTAAACCTCTTAATGCGGGTTCTGGTTACGAAAGAACTATATCCTCATTAGCACTTCGTAGTGTGTTAACCAAGATATCCTCATTACCTAAACCTAACATTGTAGTTATGGATGAAGTGTTCGGTAAAATAGCCGATGAGAACTTGGAAATGGTGGGAGAATTCTTCAAAAAGATAAAAAACTATTTTGACCATATATTAGTCATATCACATAATTCTTTAATACGTAATTGGTCGGATAATATCATTATGATTAAAAAAGAGGAGAATGTTTCATCAATAGATTTTATCACAACAAAAATTTCTTAGTTTCAAATATCTTAATTATATTTGTCCTATAAACTAAATTTACATTTATGACACCAAAAGATTACCAACAATTTGGGATTTACGCTAAAGACAAAGGGATTAGCTCCTTAGGTTTACATTACCACACACAAAAGATTGAAGACAGTTTAACTCCCTATATTTTGGAGGAAAGACAAATGAACGTTACAATAATGGATGTTTTTTCCAGGCTCATGATGGAAAGAATTATTTGGGTTGCGGGTGGTGTTGATGATCATATGTCTACTATCTGCCAAGCACAATTAATGTTTTTAGATAGTTTAGACCATAACGACATTACCATGCACATCGACAGTCCAGGTGGATCTGTTAAATCAGGTTTATCTATTGTTGATGTTATGGATTACATAACATCAGACATAAGAACCATCAATACGGGTATGGCAGCTTCGATGGGATCGGTCCTATTGGGTGCGGGTACTAAGGGTAAAAGAGGGTCATTAAGATTCTCTCAAACTATGTTACACCAATCATCAGGAGGTGCAGTTGGAAACATCCAAGACGCTGAAATCAGTATGGTTGAGTGGAGAAAGGTGAATGAAATTCTGTTCACATTATTAGGTGAATATTGTGGAAAAACTGCGGAACAAGTTAAAAACGACGCAACAAGGGATTTGTGGTTAAATGCTGAGGACGCCCTATCTTATGGAATTATTGATGAAATAGTCAAAAAGAAGAAAAAGTAAGTAAAGGGGGATAAAACCCCCTTTCTTCATATTTATAATAAAACGTAGATATGAAGATTATAAAGAACATCATATTAGTCATTCTCATCGTTGGAGTTGCGTACAACCTATTTACCAATAATGGTATTAAAACGGATGTTGCGATGTATAACCACAAAATTGACTCAATCCAAAAAGAAGTTGATTCTATTGAAAATGAGAATAAAATTCTAAACCAACACATATCCCAAGTTGATAATGAAATCACTAAAGTTGAGGGTAATGTTACTAATGTTTATAAAAATATAACTGAAATTAAAAATCAAACACATGAAAAAGTTAGCGTTGTTAACGATTATACTATTCACGACCTTATTAAGTTTTTCTCAGACCGTTACGAAAACGGACTCGATAGTACCCTTAAAAGTACCGATAGCAAAGTTAGTCATTAAGGATTTAATAACTGGAGACGGAGCTAAATCTGAATTGGTGGAAGCCAATAAAGTAATCGGATTAAAAGACCAACAAATTGGTTTATTAAATCAAAAGGATAGTTTAAAAGATTCTAAAATTAATAATCTCGAAGTTATTATCACCAAGAAAGACCAACAATTTGATTTGGAAAGACAAAAATCTGAAAGTTTATTAAAGGAATTAAAAATTCAAAAAGTTAAAACATTTTTCTATAAAATGGGCTCAGGAGTGGCCATAATTGCAACCTTACTTTACTTAACTAAATGATAAAGAATTTAATTATTTGTTTATTGGTGATACTATGTATATTGGAATTTATTAACCCAAAAGGAATATTACCAAATAGAATTAAAACCATAATTCAAGTTGATTCGGTACCATACGAAGTTCACGATACGGTAGAAATAGAAGTCCCCGTAGAAGTTCAAGTACCATATGAAGTTAAAGTACCATACGCGGTTCACGATACAGTACCAGTGGATAAACCAATCGACACGACTGCATTGTTAAACGCAATTGGTATGAAAATTTTTAAGAAAGATATTCTTAAATTACCAAACAATATTGGAACGGTTACTTTATTTGATACAATATCTAATAGTAGAATAGTTGGACGTTCATTTAAAAGTGATGTTAAACAAAAAATTGTTAGAGACACGACATATACACCAATACCAAGACAAAATGAAATGTATTTTGGTATCGATGCAAAATTTGACAAACCAAATGTTATTAATATAATTGGAATTGGAGTTTTATTCAAAAACAAAGACGACCGACATATGTATAAATTAGGTATTGGGGTTACGAATAGAGTTGACGATGAAGGTACTAACGGAAAATTGGTTCCATTTATTGGTGGAGGTGTTTATTGGAAAGTTAAACTTAAAAAATAATCCATAGATGAATACATACGTATTATTTATTTTTGGTATGTTTGATGATCATGAAGATGTTGAGTATTTTTGTACCGACGTTATAGGTGAAAGTAAGGTCATCACATCAATTAGATTCATTATTGAAAATTCAGAAAACATAATAGTAATATTTGATTCTGAAATGGACCCAACAGAGGTTGACCGAGAATTATACACAATGTTAATTGATGAACATATTAAATTTTATTTTATATTCCAAAGAGAAAATATGGTCACGGCACACTTACCCCAGCAAATTAAAGATTTAATTTTTACCCCAACTATTGATAATACGATAATTAGGGTAGATTATGAGAAAAACAAAAAAAGGGAAACTTTAGATTTAGACAGATTACTTGAAAAAATAGAAGAATCTGGAATTGAGAGCCTTACAATAGAAGAAAAAAACTTCCTTGACAATTTTGAAAATTAAGATATATTTCGTATCTTAGTACTATCCATCCATTTAAACTTACACCACATGAAAAAATCCATTTTAGTTAATCCAGACGAGATTCAATTGTATATCAAAGATTTACGAAAAATCCCTGTGATATCACATCAAAGACAGGAAGAAATTTTCGAGATGTTAAATAACAAAAAAACAGATAAAGAAACTAAAACAAAACTTTATAATGAATTGGTTGTTGGTAATTTAAGATTTGTGATATCAGTAGCGAAGATGTTTCAAAATCAGGGGATGGATTTATTAGATATTATTTCAGAAGGTAATATTGGTTTAATAAAGGCCGCAGAAAGATTTGACCCAACAACAGGATTGAAATTTATTTCATACGCCGTTTGGTGGGTTAGACAATCGATAATGGCATCCTTAAACGAAAACTGTAGAACAATTCGAATACCTTCAAATTTGGTACAAGATGCTCAAAAACAAAAGAAAGTTGAAATAAGTGAAGAAGATAATTTTTTTATAAATAATGTCGAAGATGAAACACCAATTGGAGTTAACCTTCCATACTGTATTGGTTTATATAAAGAAATTAACGAAGACGGTGACCAATTAATTGATGTTATACCCAACAGAGAAGCTGAAAGTCCCGATGCAATTCTTAATTCACCTGAAGAAATAAAGAAAAAGGTTTCCGCGATGTTAAGTGTGTTGGATGATAGAGAAAAGATAATTATTGAAAGATATTATGGTTTAACGGGTATAGAATCGAACTTAGAGGACTTAGGTGAGGAGTTTGGTTGTACCAAAGAACGTATAAGACAATTACGTGATAAGGCCATTAAGAAACTAAGAAACGAGAGTTTTGGTCTATTAAACTATTTATAGGACATGGATAAATGGTTAAAATACTTAGTCGGTATATCTGCAATCGTTATCGCAGGTTGTGCGGCATATTTCTCAATAACAGGTTTAGGTATATTGTTTGCTGGTGCTTCAGTATCTGTAATGGTAATGGCAGGTTCGTTGGAGTATGCAAAATTAGTTACCGCAACATACTTAAAACAAAAATGGAATACAATAAAAGGTTTCAATAAATGGTATTTAACTGGGGCAGTTATTATTTTAATGGCAATTACATCTGCAGGTATCTTTGGTTACTTATCAAACGCGTTTCAACAACAAAATATTAAATTAGACCAAGTTGCCAGAGAAATTCAAGTTTGGCAAAATAAAATTGAATATGGTAACCAACAAATTACGACATTACAAAATCAATCAAAAGATTTAACATCAACTCAAAATACTTTAATTACGAAAGGTAATGTTAATAATAGATTGTTAAAATCAGTTGATAATAGAGATAGACAATCTACATCAATATCTAAAAAAATTAACATACTTCAAGATTCTATTGTTGCATACAACGGACACATTAATGATATTAAAAATAATAACATTGCTATTGAAAGAGAAGTTGGTGGTTTTAGATTTGTTGCGGAGGCTTTTGGAATGACATTAAATAATGTTGTTAAATTTTTTATATTTTTAATTGTAATAGTATTTGATCCATTAGCAATTGCATTAGTAATTGCATTTAATCAATTGGTAATGACTAAAAAAGAAGATGAGGAAACACTACCATCTAATCCCGAAGATTTAAAAAATTTCGTTGACGAAACTGCGAGATTACATTTAACAGAAAATGATTTAAAGAAATTAGAAGAGACGTTATTAAACCCACCACAACCAAATGAAAAATTAAAAGATGCCGCACAAAGATATTCAGATGAAGTAAAAGAAAAGTATAAAGATGTTAGTGTTGATTTTTCTGATGAATACAAAAGACGAGGGGATTTGTTGGCGGAAATAATGAAGAACGACCAAGAGTTGGGACTATATGATGAACCATTTGACAATCCAATGATTAAGGACGACGATATTTCAAATTGGGACGTTACACTAATGGACGGTTTAGAAGATGAAGAAAATATTTCTCAAGAAGAACCGACCATTGAGGAAGAAGAACGAAATTTTTTTACTACAGAATCTAAAATGGAGAATATTTTTCAAAATGATTTAGATATTCTTGAAGAAAAACATGGTGTAACATCTATTGATGGATTCACACCCATTGATGAATATGTAACCACAGTTGATGATTTTGATGTTTTAATTTCTGAAGATAATGAGAGAATGGATATAATTGGTCAGAATGGTAATGAAGGATTACATTACGATAACGAAGAAGATACATCATCAGAAAAAAATGATGAAAAAAAAAATTAGTAGAACCCCAAGATCAAATATCCAAAGAAAAACCCCTAACGTTAGAATCTCAAGATTCTGATAATTTATATTGGGAAAAAGATGATGTAAATCCAAATCAAATACTATATGATTTGGAAAATAATAAGGTTATAATATCAGACGAGGATATAACACTTAACTCACCACTAACTGATTTAGGACCTAAATTCATTACGAAAAATGTTAGTAATACACGATATAGAAACAATAGATTATAATAATTTAATTATTAATAAACGAAAATCTAAAAAAACTCAAATATTCTTGTACGACACACAAAGAAGATTTGATGACTTTGTTAATAAAATTGAACATCGTAATAATGGTAAGTTTGAGGATATCCCACATTTTATAGTTACAAAATTAGGTAGTGTGTATCAATTGTTTGATACCAACTATAGTTCCAATACATTTAATGACCCACAGAACGACAAGAAGATGATTAAAATAGCGATTGAGAACTTGGGTTGGTTGAACAAGAATAGCATCACTGGCGTCCTTAATAATTGGATTGGCGACCCATACAGGTCAGAACCTCATATACGAAATTGGAGAAACTATTATTTTTGGGATAGGTACACTGAAACCCAAATGAATTCACTATCTGAACTATGTGATAACCTATGCGATAAACACGAAATACTAAAACAAACCGTACCGTCCCATGGATATTTGGAAAACATATCTAATTTCAAGGGAATTGTATGTAAATCCAACTTTTCAAGTATTTATACAGATATAAACCCTTCTTTTAATTTTGGGGGTCTTTTTTAATTATGCAAATGAAAATGAAAACAGATTATGATGTAACCAAGAATATGTTAAAGACCATTAGGACTATAACAGAATCTAAATTATCAAAACAATCGATTAATGAGGTGGTTGAGTTTGAATCTACATTATCTGATAATGCCGACCAAGAACAAAAAAATGATATCACAGTTATAAATAATGTTGATGTTAAGTTACTATCTACAGATCAAGCTGACATGACATTGAATGATACACAAAAAACCACAATTTCAGGTTTAATTGATAACTTCAAACAACAAGTTTCACAAATTGCGGAATTTGATCCAGGAATGACAATTAACCAAGACCAAATCAGATTGGATGGTTATTTACCTGACGAAGATATTCATTTTGTTTTTATTGCTGGAACCGAAAGTGGTGTTTATATTAATGCTGATATGTTGAAACTTGAACAAAATGTGGCAACAGCATTAGAAAAATTGGCAAAATTTGATGAAACATTTAAAACTTCAATTGAACCATTAATAAATCAAAGAGATAATAACATATAATGGCACTAACAGACCAAGATAAAAAAGAAATAGAAAGAATCACCAAAAGGGAGATTAAGGATTTTATGGACACAACCCAAGCTACAAGAATTGTTGTTAAAATGATTCAAGATGAGTTGGGAACCAAAAAAATTGACGATAAAATCGTTGACCTTTCAACTAAAGTGGTTGTTGAACTTTTCAAGACCTTATGGCAGAGAAAGGGATTTTGGGAAAGTGCATTAAAAAGTGTAAGATAATGAAGTACCTTAAACCAAATATTGACCATGAGTGGATGGAAGCACTTCGTTACCGTGAATTTGAAAAAATAGGTAAAGATGGTTGGAAAGATATTGCGTCAAACAACTACGATATTATCAATTACAATAAGATTAAAGATGTGTTACACAATGTTGATTTAGATTTTGATACATTAGAAGACGAAAAGAAGAAAAGATTTAATAAAGCATTTGAGAAAGGTGAAGTAGAAATACCGATGGTAGTTAAGTTTAGTGATGACAGATATGACCTTTTAGGTGGTAATACAAGGTTATCGGGTTTAATAGAGAAAGGGATAAACCCAAAATTGTGGGTTGTGGATATGACAAAAAATAAAGAAGAGGTTAAAGAAACTGATTGTGGTTCTTCTGGTTCATTTGAAGGACCCGCATTTGGTAAATCTAACGTGGTTAAAAGACCTATCTCAAGTATACCTAACCTAAACCTTAGTGAAGAGGAAGAACTTAAAGAAGTGACAGCTGGCGATGCGGGACAATTTGATGTACCTGCATTTGGTAAAACAACTAAAGGTGGACGTAGAAACCCATTAAAAATAGACGGACCTAAAAGTATCTACAAAGGTAGAGCGGTAACAGATAAGAACTTTCCTAAATGGGGAGGTCCTGATAGTGTTTTTGTAAAGGTAAAAGAAAAGTGTAAGAAATTCCCATATTGTAATCAAGGTAACACTGGTGCAATTGAATTTGTACATGAAGATGAGGAATTACAAGAATCTATTAAGGAAATATCAAAAAAATACGGAATTTCACATAAAGATGTGGAAAATATCGTATTAAATGAAATTAACAAGATATTTATTTAATTATGAAAGTAAGCGAATTAACAACAATTATTGAAAATATTGTTTCTAACGAAATTAGAAAGACAATTATGGAAGAAAATAATGGTAAGAAAGAAGTTTATCACATAAAATGTGAAGGTATACCTTTAGCAACATTTGAATCTGAAGAAGAAGCAAATGACGCATTACCTGATTATAAAGCTAAACATAAAGATGGTGAACTAATCATTGAAAAAGGAGTTTATGAAAATCATGATGATATGATGGATAAACTTGATGAAATGAACGACCAATTAGAAGAAACAGACAATATGGAAAATACACAACCAATGGAAGGAAATGAGTTCAGTGGAGCTCTTAAAGCGGCAAAAGATGCTGGTGAAAAAACTTTCTCAGTAGATGGTAAAGAATATGATGTTGAGGAATGTTGGTCTAAACAAATGGAAGAAGAATTAGTTGGTGGACAAAAGAAATTAGATAAAAACCACAATGGTAAAATTGACGGACAAGATTTTAAAATCATGAAAGGTCAAGACTCATCAGATGAAGAAGAGTGCGATGAGTGTGGTGGTAGTTATATGGAAGAAGAAAACAGTGATGTTTTTGAAAACATGTTAAGAGGTAAAAGAAAACATAAGTACACCGAAAAAGATGAAACATGTTCTAAATGTGGTAAGGAAGTTTGTGAGTGTGGTAATGGTTATATGGAAGAAGAGGAAGTTTCTGAAGAAAAGAAATGTTGTGAAAAATGTGGTAAAGAAGTTTGTGAGTGTGGTGGAATGTACGAATCAAAAAAGAAAACAGTACGTTTAACTGAATCTGAATTAATAAAATTAATTAGTAAAATGGTTAGTGAATCAATTCCAGGTTTACAAGCGGCAGAAAAATCACGTCTTGAAAGTGGTAAAGAAAATAAAACACATTTAGCGGATGTTGAAACTAAAATGAAAAAATTAGCATCATTTGATGGTAATGATAACCCTGAATTTCCAAAGGCAATTGGTAAGGGTGAAAAGGTTGCAAGAAAAAATACACCAGAACAAGAAGAAGAAATCGCTAAAAACTTCGCAGGATTAGAAAACTTAGATTATGATATTGAACCATCTGAACAATTCAAAAAAAGATTAAAGATGGCAATTGAAGGTGACAGATTAATGGGTAATGCACCTACAACTGAAAAAACTAATATTAAACCATCTAACGGATCTAAATTAGGAGAGATGCCAAAAGATACTGACGGTAATAGTATCCCAACTCCTGAAACTGCTAAAAAGATTGAAAAACAAGTTAAAGATAGAGAAGAAGATAAAAAGAATAGAGTGTTATATTCTAAAGAAAAGGTTCCAGTTAGTGAATCAAAAGTAAATTTTTCAAGTATTCTTGAGGCTGAAATCAAGAAAATGAAGAATATTACAGAATACAATAAAAAAACTCAGTAATTTCTTTTTTTTAAATTCTTTAATCTTTATATTATAATATAATAAGGTTATGGAAAATAAAGAAGGATATCTAGAGTTTGTACATTCCGAAAGTTACAAGAATCAAATTGATGTTTGGTATAGGGCTTACAATATAAGCCGAGAAAAAACAGAACTTTTCTATGACTTTCTTATGTCATTATATAATCTTTTACAAGAGACATATTTAGGACCTGAAGTATTTGAATTAGAGGAAGACCAAAAAAATCACTTTACATGGTGTTGGGATAAAACCATTGAAAATTTTAATAAAGAAAAGATATTTTTTAAAGAGAGGGGGAACTGTTATGAATATTGTTGGAACTTCTTCTTAGAGGCATATTATTTTGCACAACTTGATGATAATCAAATAAAAATAACTCAATATTTTTTTAAACTATTTGATTTTAAACATAGAAAGACCAGGTCCGAATTAGATATGTTGACTGAAATTTATAAATTGTTTGAACAAAACTTGAAAAAGTAGATATTTTTCCGTATATTCGTATTAAAAACCGAATAATATTATGGAAACCTTAAATAAAATAAAGGACCTAGTAGAGAAAATGTCAGTAGATACACAAAAGGTTTATGATAAAGGAAACCGAAGTGCATCAATCAGAGCTAGGAAATATGCTCAAGAAATTAAATTATTAATTGCCATTTATCGCAAGGATATCCTTGAAGAAATTAAAAAATACGATGATGTATCAAGTTAAAGTATTTTTATTTGTAATTAGTATATTATTTTCATTGAGATTAATTGCTGAATTTACAATCAAACTATTCCAAGATAATCCTGAACCTTTAGTGTTATCAAAAACTGAACAGGTTTTAATTTATCTTGCAGTTTCATATATAATAACATTCATATTAACATAATACCGTGTTTGAATCAATAAAATCAATAAGACCATATTTCCATTCATTAAGAGAAATTGAAAATAATGTTAGTTTAGATATTAAATTACCATTAAATTGGAAGTACGATGAAATTATAAAACCATATCGTTCGGTTGTAATTAAAATTCAAGATAAAAATGAAAAGTTTACATTGATGTCTTTAATTTCAAATGCAACACAAGAAGGGTATGATGTTGTTTTTGCTTGCGCGTTGGAAATATTTAAAGTAAATAAAGATGAAGAAGAAAAACAACAACTATTTCAATCAAAAGTAAAAGAATTACAAGAACTATTTAAGAATGAGTCATTAGATAAATTAAAAGGTTTAAATTTATTAGACAATTATGGACAAGAGAATACAACAGGGATTGGAGATACTGAGGAAGGAGATAGAGAAGGACTCGTTGGAGATAGAGACGAGCAAGAAGAGGATGATTGATGAAATCAAATCACTGGATAAAAATAAAATGTTTCAGCCGAAACCAAAAAAGAAAGTATCTATAATAGATAAGATATTAAAGATATTAGGACATGGAAAAAAAAGGTGAGTTATTAAATCAATTAGCTATTATATCGGATTTATTGGAAAAGATAAACGCCGAGACAAAATCAACAACGATTGTTTTTGAATTATCAAATATGGAGTTTGATAGAGTATTTGAGAGTATACAAAAAAAATATGGAAGTAAATTGGAAAACCCTAAAGGTAAGTTTAATATTACAATAGGGTTAATTGATATCGTATTTAATACGAATAATGCCTAAAAAGTTCTTCTTTTTTAAATCCTTTAGATTCTAATAGTTTATATAATAAACTTCTTTGGTGTGTAGTTATATCTTTAACAAAAAAGAAATTACCTTTTTTTCTACTTATCAAATCCTTTTTTACTATTTCAAATAGTCTGTTCGCATCGTTTATATTCTTATTACCAAATAATTTAATATCATCATCGACCTGAACAAATAGTTTATTATTCAATGTGAAAATTTGGGCAACTTCTGTTATGGGTAATATTTGTTCCATCATTACATGATATCTAATTCTCTTCTTTATTTGATAATCATATATTTGTTCTTCCTGCCAATAAGGAATTATTTCTTTTATACGAAATTTATCGTTTTCAATTATTGCTGGTTGATTTCTACCCAAGCTATCCCTAACATATGTTGCAGTTGCCCAACGGTTATTTGGAAAGATAAGGGCCAATTCAAAAACTAACTCATTTTTTTTCCTTTCACCCCCTTGTTGTTTAAGAAAGGGTGGTACTTGTTGGGTTTTAAATTCCCTCCAATATTCATATGCGGTAGTTCTCTTCATACTTCTATGTAATATTTTAACCCTTTTTTGATTACAGAAAAGTACTATAAAATATTTCCCGTTTTTCATAATAGTTTAATGATTAAAGAATAGAGACCATAACCACCAAGTATAAACCATATAATCGTAAAGGCAATAATTCCTTTAGGTACAAATTCACCTGATTTAACTATCTCATCTTTAATGTTTTGTTTCTTTTTACAATTTGAACATGCCATACTAAAATATATACTTTTTATTTCTCTTTATCAATTTTTTTTCTTATATTTTTAAATATAATAAATGATAAATGATTAGTTACATTGGAGGTAAAGCACGTATTGGTAAATGGATAGTACCACAAATTCCAAAAGATATTGAAACATATGTGGAAGGTTTTTCAGGTATGTTTTGGGTATTTTTTAATATGGACTTAAGTAAGTTTCCCAACCTCAAAACAGTGGTATATAATGATTATAATAGGTTAAATGCTAATCTAATGAAATGGTCTAAACAATATGATATTTTATGGGAAGAGTTAGCAAAATACCCGTGTCAACAATTGGGAGTTATTGATACACCACCTGAATATGCTGAAATGTTTAAAACGTACCAAAAAGAAGTATTTAATCCTGAATTGGTTATTACTGAAGAAAATAGTTTAGATATTGCAGGAAAATACGTTTACGTATTATGTCAGATTTTTTCAGGTTCTAAACCAGAAACATCATCATATACAGATTACAAAGGAAAGTATCGTTGTAAAGTTTTAATCTTTATGGATAAATTAAAACACCCAAAGTATAGAGAACATTTTGATAAGTTAACATTTGTTGAGAATATGGATTTTCAGGCGGTTGTTGAAAAATATGATTCACCAACAACTTATTTTTATATGGACCCACCATATTGGAAAACTGAAAACTATTATTCTAATCACGATTTTGACGTGAATGACCACATCAGATTAGCTGATTGTATTAAAAATATTGAAGGTAAATTTAGTTTATCGTATTATGATTTCCCAAAGTTGGTTGAGTGGTTTCCAAAAGACCAATATAAATGGAATCAAAAAGATTTTAAGAAGGCAGCCGCAGCTAAAAAAGATGGGACTCAAAATGTGGGAACTGAACTTTTAATAATGAACTATTAATAATATTTATAAAAAAATGAATATGGAAACAGCATGGTATGTGGTAAAAGTTTTACCAGGGAAAGAAAGATCATTAAATGAACAATTTAATAAAGACATTGGTTTAGGTAGAATTTCCAATATCGTGAGATTCGTTTGTCCAACTGAAAAAGAATTGGTTGTTCTTAAAAATAAAAAAGTTTTAAGAGAGAAAGTATTATATAGTGGATATCTTTATTTTGAATCTGTTAAAAGATTACAAGATGATGATTTAAAAGTCATATCTTTGATTCCAAATATTATGGGTATGATGGGAGATAGGATGCCGATGTTGTTAAAAGAAACTGATGTGAGAAGAATATTAAAAGATGACACATTAGAAGAACATATCGACGCGAAGAAATTGAAGTACATTTCAGGAGAACAAGTTAAAGTAAATGAAGGTCCATTCACATCATTTGAAGGGACAATATCTGAAGTTAAAGGTGACCGAGTTGATGTTGAAATAAAAATATTTGGACGTAACACTGCAGTTTCTTTAATGTTATCACAAATAGAAAAGATATAATGGAATTATCCCCTGAAGTTTTAATTTATATCCAATCAGTTAAGAATTATTTTGATACAAACAAAGAGGCTGGTGAATATTTTTTAAGTGGAACCAACGAAGAGTTATTCTTTAAACATTTATCTGAAATTGCTCAAAAGAATTTCATTAAGTCAGGTGAATCAATGCTTAATAGAGAACAATTTGAATTATTACGAAAGACAATATTGGCGTTAAGTGTAATTGAAAAAAAATCATTTATAAAAAAAGTGGAAATTAAAAGTGAGGATTTCAATTATGACAATGGAGTTTTTATCGGACTCCCTTTTCCTAATTTCGGTTTAATTTGTCTTAATTAGTTTTTATTTACAAACATTTTATTTATATTTAATCAATGGAAAAATTATTACCCCAAAATTATGCAATCTATGATACTGTCTATGGAAGTGAAACACCAACAGAACAGTATTATACAATTAAGTTTGACAAGATACCTTCTAAATTTTTAGATGGTGGGACATTTTATGACCCAATGATTGTTGATGAAATAAAAAAATTAGGATTTGTTGAAGAGGCGAGATGTAATATAAAAAATAAAAGACACGATTCCTCTTCACAATCAATATATGTTGATGATAGTAAAGGAATCATAATTAGAGTTTATAGTAGTAACAATAACAACACAAATAAAAAATCTAAAGATGATTTATTATTATTAGATTTTTCATATGACATTAAAAAGGGTGAATTAAAAGAACAATTAGATTTGGACGCGATTAAAATACACCAAAGACCAAAAAAGAAAGCGAGCATTCAACTTGTTAAAAGTGACATGGGTCATTTAGATACTGAAGATTATGATTTATTTGTTCCACCTACTGATTTAGAATTGAACTATGGTTCTGAGTTTTTAAAAATACACGATGTTATAGTGGATAGATTAAATTCTGAATATGATAAGGGAATTATTCTTTTACATGGGGATCCTGGTACTGGTAAGACATCTTACATTAAACATTTAACAAGTTTAGTAAAAGATAAAGACATTTTATTTATCCCACCATCAATGGCTGAAATGTTATCTGAACCAACAATAATCCCATTCTTAATGGACCATAAAAACTCAATATTGATTATAGAGGATGCTGAGAGAGTTATTTCGGACAGAGAAGGTAATGGTTCACCGGCGGGTGTGTCTAATATTCTTAACTTAACTGACGGCATATTAGGGGATTGTTTGAACATTCAAGTAATAGCTACTTTTAATATGAAAAGAGAGAAGATAGACCAAGCACTTCTTCGTAAAGGTAGGTTGATTGCCGAACATAAATTTGAGAAACTATCAGTTGACGATACAAATAAATTATTAAAACATTTAGAAAAAAATCAAGAAGTTGGGGAAGGTATGGTGTTAGCTGATATTTATAACATAGACACCGAGGTCTATAAAACACCAAATAAAGGAAATAAAATAGGATTTTAAAATTAACAAATGGAAAACGTAACAGCAGAACAAGTAAAACAATTACAATCAGAAGGAAAAAAATTATTAGTACAATACACAGCAACATGGTGTGGACCATGTAAGGCTTTAACACCAAGATTAATAACATTATCATCAAAATATCCTGACATTACTTTTGTTAAGGTAGATGTAGATGAGAATATGGATGCAACAAGTGAACTTGAAATTCGTTCAGTACCTACAATTATGATATATAACGGAGATACGTTAGTAAACAGATCAACAGGTGCAAATATTGACAGTGTCTATACAAAAATTTTAGATACATTATAGTTTATGGGTAGTAAGGTAATTATTTTTACACTAAATAATTGTTCTCATTGTACTGTTTTAAAAAATTTATTAAATAAAGAGAAGATAGATTTTGCCGAAATAGAAATTGAGGAGAACAAAGAAATATGGGATAAAGTAGTTTCACAAACAGGTCACAATGTAGTACCAACGGTGTTTTTACCCAATGAAGGAACAGATGATGGGATAGTTTTTGTCCCCGAAAGAGATTACGAAAGTAAGGAAGAACTCATAGAAATGATAAAAAAACATATATAAAAAAAGGGAAATAAAAAAATTCCCTTTTTTTATGCCATATACCTAAATAAAAAGTATTTATGTAAAAGAGTTTACTTTTACAATGGCATTACAAAAAATAAATTGGACCCAAGTTGATACTGAGAACGTCCCTTCGGGGTCAACAATTGACTTAGGTTCTTCATCTGGTCCATTACATGCGGTTTATGCTGACAATCTTTATCTATCGGGAACTTCTATATCAGAATTATTCTCAGGAGGTACAGGCGGTGGTAATGGTACTTCAGGTACTTCTGGAACAAGTGGTGTAGGAACTAATGGAACTTCAGGTACAGCAGGTTCGTCAGGCACAAGTGGTGCCGGCACAGCAATTACATTAACAGACGGAACATCAACAATTAATAATGTTGATAAAATTACATTTAATGGTGCAACTATTACCGATAGTGGTAATGGTGATGTTATAGTTACAATAATCGGTGGTACAGGTGGTACAGGAGGAACAAATGGTTCTTCGGGTACATCGGGTGTTGATGGTGTAAGTGGTACTAGTGGAACTTCAGGTATTAATGGTACAAATGGTGTATCGGGTAGTGATGGTACATCAGGTACAAGTGGAGTCGGAACAGATGGTTCTTCAGGTACTAGTGGAAGTGATGGTTCTTCAGGTACTAGTGGAAGTGATGGTTCTTCTGGAACATCAGGTACACATGGAACCGATGGTACATCAGGTTCTGACGGTTCTTCTGGAACTTCAGGTTCAAATGGAACAAATGGTTCATCAGGAACTAGTGGATTAACAGGAACAAGTGGAACTTCAGGTTCCAGTGGAGATTTATATAGAACAACCTCAACAACACCATTTACATTAGGTAATGGTGGAACGTTATTTGTTGCAACTGGATTAGGATATAGTGTTTCTCAAATTATAATAATTGCACATGATATTTTTAACTATCAAGTTTCAACTGTTATAACTTATAATCAAGTTAATGGTGAATTAGAATTTAATATACCAAGTAAAGTTGTTGGTTCAGGTCCTTATTCTAATTGGACGGTGAATTTAAATGGTGCAAGTGGTGGAGATGGTTCTTCGGGAACAAGTGGAACAAGTGGAATTGGTACAAATGGTACATCTGGTACTAGTGGTATTAATGGAACTAATGGAACTAATGGTAGTTCAGGAACAAGTGGTACTCATGGTTCAGATGGTACATCTGGAACCTCAGGTTATGCAGGATTTGAAGGACATTTAGCAATATGGAGATTTGGTGTAAATACAAATACAAACTTAGACCCAGGAAATGGGTACTTCAATTTAGATTCCGCATCTTGGTTCTCAACAACAACAAATATATCTTTAGATAATTTTTCTTTTTCACCATCAATTAATTTTTCATCTTATTTAGATGGTCTTGCAATCGGCACAATTTTAAAATTAGTTAAAGTAGGAGACAGTTCAACTTATAAATTATTAAAAATTGAGGCGGTCTTACCTTTAGATACTGGATATGAAAATTATACAGTTAGTCAATTATCTGTAGGAGGAACTGACCCAAACAACAACGATGAATTTTTATTTATACCTATTGGTTTAAGAGGAGTTACAGGAACATCGGGTGTAAGTGGTTCTGATGGTAGTTCAGGAACAAGTGGTAGTAACGGAACCAACGGTTCATCAGGTTCTAATGGTACAGATGGAAGTTCTGGTACTTCAGGTAGTAATGGTACTGATGGTAGTTCAGGTTCTAATGGTACAGACGGTACATCGGGTTCAAATGGTACAGATGGTACTTCAGGATCTAATGGAACTGATGGAACTAGTGGTAGTAATGGTACTGATGGTACTTCAGGTTCCAATGGAACAGATGGTTCTTCAGGTACTTCAGGTGTTGATGGTGTTTCTGGAACAAGCGGTACCTCAGGAGATTCAATATTTGCTCAAACAGGTTCAATATGGGCAACAACAAAAAATATAGAAATTAGTGGTTCGGTAAATACAACAGGTGATTTAACAGTTGAAGGAACTCTTACCGCTAAAAATTTAATTATATCATCGTCGGTCACTAATATGACTGTTCAATATGCGAGTGGATCAACAAATTTTGGTGATACACAAGATGATACACACAATTTCACAGGATCAGTATTTGTTTCTGGTTCAATTAATATTACTAGTGGAAGTTTAATAATAGATGGGGTATCATTCTCAGCAATGACTTCAGGAACTTCAGGTTCTAATGGGACTGACGGTACTTCAGGTAGCGATGGTTCTTCAGGAACTAGTGGTGTTGATGGTGTAAGTGGAACTAGTGGTTCTTCAGGTTCAAATGGTACTGATGGTTCTTCAGGAACTAGTGGATCTAATGGTACGGATGGTTCTTCAGGTTCAAATGGTACTGATGGTTCTTCAGGAACTAGTGGATCTAATGGTACGGATGGTTCTTCTGGTAGTAATGGTACTGACGGAACTAGTGGTTCTTCGGGAACTAGTGGTGTGGACGGCGTTTCAGGTACAAGTGGAACATCAGGTTCAAATGGTACCGACGGTTCTTCAGGTTCTAATGGTACTGATGGTTCTTCAGGAACTAGTGGTGTTGATGGAGTAAGTGGAACAAGTGGAACTAGCGGTTCAAACGGAACAGATGGAACTAGTGGTATATCAGGTGTGGACGGAACAGATGGTACTTCAGGAGATAGTTTATTTAGTGAAGTATCGCCAGGTGTATGGACAACAACTAATGATGTTCAAATCACGGGATCATTGAATGTTGACGGAACAATTACGGCGAAAGAATTACACATAACATATCAAAGTTCTTCCGTAGTATATACATCAGGTTCAACAAAATTTGGAAATACAATTGATGACACACACGAGTTTACTGGTTCGTTATTTATTAGTGGTTCAGTAAACATTACAAGTGGTAGTTTATATATAGATGGTGTTGCTTTCAGTGCAATGACATCAGGAACATCGGGATCTAATGGAACCGATGGTACATCAGGCACTTCATTCTATTGGCAAGGAGATTATTTCAGTGGTACAACATATCATTTAAATGATGTAGTATATTATAACGGAAGTTCTTATATTTCAATTTATGAAGGACATGACAATCATATCCCAAGTTCAACACCAATAAGATGGAGTCCAGTTGCTTTAGCGGGCACATCAGGTACTTCAGGTTCGGATGGTGCAATAGGTACAAGTGGTTCAGATGGAACTAGTGGAAGTAATGGAACAGATGGAAGTTCTGGTTCTTCAGGAAGTAATGGAACTGATGGCTCGTCAGGATCAAGTGGAACAAGTGGAGTAGACGGAGTTTCAGGAACATCAGGTACATCCGGATCAAATGGTTCTGATGGAACATCGGGATCAAACGGTACAGACGGATCTTCAGGATCTAGCGGTATTAGTGGAGTTGATGGAACAGATGGTTCATCAGGAACTAGTGGAGTTGATGGAGTTAGTGGAACAAGTGGAACTTCAGGGGATTCATTATTTGGACATACGGGTTCGTTTTGGGCAACAACAAACGATATTCAAATTACGGGTTCATTAAGTATATCATCTCAATTAGGTATTAGTGATGCTAATGTTTTATTAAATGATAGTGCATCAATAGTATTAACAAGTGGATCAAACATTTTCATTGAGAACGGTGGTTTTATTACTGCATCTTTTAAAGGAGATGGTGCAGGTTTATATAATATACCAGCATCGGGAGTTACAGGATTACAATTAGATAGAATTATCAGTGGAAGTGTAAGTGCTTCTATGGCTGACGGCACATTAAGAGTTAATACCGATGTTAATATTGATGGTACATTAACCGCAAGAGAAATTCATACAACATATGTAACTTCTTCAGTTCTTTACGAATCAGGATCAACAAAATTCGGAGACACATTAAATGATACACATCAATTTACAGGTTCATTATATACGACTGGTTCTGTAACAATTGATGGAGATTTAGTGGTACGAGGTACAACAACATTAACCGCAGCTGACCCATTAAGAGAATCTTTAATAATATCAGGAGCAATGGCAATAATGCAGGCTCAGATACAAGCTCAAATGATATCAGCATCACTTTCAATGCAAGGACAACGAGTTGTTTTTCAAGATAATAACGTCAATGTAATTGATTTAGGAGGATTTTAAAGAAAAACAAATTAATAATAAAAATATATTAAAAAACAATAGAAATAATTCGGTGGATGTAGTAAAATACACTATTTATAAACAAAACAAACACAAAGTAGATGGCACAAATCATTAAACACAGGAGAGGTTCGATATCCGCTCTTAAAAACACAACAGCGAGAAACGGTGAATTAATCATTGCAACCGGTTCGATAAATGATTTACAAGGGCCATTTATTTTTATCGGTTCACCAATTGGTACTAATGAAGGTGTTGCTGGTGCATTTAACGCGGTATCAAAAATATACGAAGGTTCAAATGCCCCAACACTTCCCGCTGGAACATACGGATCAACATTAGATGGTACCCCATTCTATGCTAGTAGTGAAAATAAATTATACATATTAAACAATAGTAATGTTGGTAATACCACATTAAATTTGGTTGGTAACATTGAAGGTAATACTATCAGTGGTGTTACAATTACAAATTTAACAGGTACAACCGCAACAATTCAAAATCAATTGAATGTTAGTGGTTCATTAAACGTTACAGGTAGTTTATACATAAATGGTACATCATATACTGCTGCTACTTCAGGTACATCAGGTTCTAACGGAACTGATGGAACAAGTGGTACATCAGGAAGTAATGGTACAGACGGAACATCAGGTTCTAATGGTACGGACGGAACCTCAGGTTCAAACGGAACAGACGGTAGTTCAGGTTCAAATGGTACAGATGGTTCATCAGGAACTTCAGGTAGTAATGGTACTGATGGTAGTTCAGGTTCTAATGGTACAGATGGTTCTTCAGGAACTAGCGGTTCAAATGGTACCGACGGAACTTCAGGTAGTAATGGTACTGATGGTAGTTCAGGTTCTAATGGTACAGATGGTTCTTCAGGAACTTCAGGTAGTAATGGAACTGATGGAACTAGTGGTAGTAACGGAACTGATGGTTCTTCAGGTTCTAACGGAACAGATGGTTCTTCAGGAACTAGCGGTTCAAATGGTACAGATGGTAGCTCAGGTAGTAACGGAACCGACGGTTCTTCAGGTTCTAACGGAACAGATGGTAGTTCAGGAACTTCAGGTGTAGATGGTGCGTCAGGAACTTCAGGTTCAAATGGTACAGATGGTAGTTCTGGTACTTCAGGTGATTCTTTATTCACATCTGGTGCAGTTTGGACAACAACAAATGATTTTACAATTACAGGTTCGGTTAATATTAAAGGTACATTAACAGCTGAAGAATATCATGTTACATTAATTTCTTCATCAGTTCTTTATTCATCAGGTTCAACCAAATTTGGTGATACATCAGATGATACTCATGCTTTTACAGGTAGTTTAAATATTTTATCAGGTTCAGTTAATATTACTGAAGGTAGTTTATCAATAAATGGAGTTTCATTCTCCGCAATGACATCGGGTACCTCAGGTTCTAACGGAACAGATGGTACATCGGGTACCTCAGGTTCTAACGGAACAGATGGTACATCGGGTACCTCAGGTTCAAACGGAACTGATGGTACTTCAGGTACATCAGGTTCAAATGGTACTGATGGTAGTTCAGGAAGTAATGGTACAGATGGTAGTTCAGGAAGTAATGGTACAGATGGTAGTTCTGGAACATCAGGTTCAAATGGTACTGATGGTAGTTCAGGAAGTAACGGAACCGACGGTTCTTCAGGAACTTCAGGTTCTAATGGTACCGATGGTACTTCAGGTTCTAATGGTACCGATGGTACTTCAGGTTCTAATGGTACCGATGGTACTTCAGGTTCTAATGGTACTGATGGTTCTTCAGGAACAAGTGGATCAAATGGTACTGACGGAAGCTCAGGTAGTAATGGTACCGACGGTTCTTCAGGAACTTCAGGAAGTAATGGTACAGATGGTTCTTCAGGTTCTAATGGTACCGATGGTACTTCAGGTTCTAATGGAACAGACGGTTCATCAGGAACTTCAGGTTCAAACGGTACTGATGGAAGCTCTGGTAGTAACGGAACCGACGGTTCTTCAGGAACTTCAGGAAGTAATGGTACGGATGGTTCTTCAGGAACTTCAGGTAGTAATGGTACTGACGGAAGCTCTGGTAGTAACGGAACCGACGGTTCTTCAGGAACTTCAGGAAGTAATGGTACAGATGGTTCTTCAGGTTCTAATGGTACAGATGGTACATCAGGTACTTCAGTAACAGTAACGGGTACAAACAATACAATAGGTAAATTCCAAACAGGAATGGGGGACCCTACATTAGTAGATTCAAATATTAGTGATAACGGTACATTAGTAACAATCAATTCAGACGTAACAATTGAAGGTATATTAACTGCAAGAGAAATACATATGGATTATGTAACTTCTTCAGTTCTTTACACTTCAGGTTCAAATAAATTTGGTAATACTTTAGATGATACACATCAATTTACAGGTAGTGTTAATATTACAGGTTCAATTTCATTAAACGGTCAAGCAATTGGTACAGGTAAATTAGATGAAGTAGTGTTCAACAATTACACATCTTCAGTAACATCTTCATTTGCGGGTACATCATCTTACGCAATATATGCAGAAAACGCAGTAATTGTTTCAGGTCAAACTAAAACATTAACAGTTGGTTCAGCTTCAACAACATGGTCATTCAATCACAATTTAGGATACAAATATCCAGCAATCAATGTGTTTGATGCAAGTGATAGAGTTGTGGTTCCAACGGAAATTGAAGTTATTGATAGTAATAACTTAAAAGTATATTTTAATTCCGCTCAAACAGGTACAGTAATTGCAACTGTCGGTGGTAATGGTTCTTCAGGTTCTTCAGGTTCTAACGGAACTGATGGTTCTTCAGGTTCTAACGGTACAAATGGTTCTAGTGGTACAAGTGGTTCTAACGGTACAGACGGAAGTTCAGGAACATCTGGTTCTAACGGAACAGATGGTACTTCAGGAAGTAACGGAACAGATGGAACTAGCGGTAGTAACGGAACAGACGGAACCTCAGGTTCTAATGGTACTGACGGTTCTTCAGGAACTAGCGGAAGTAACGGAACTGACGGTTCTTCAGGAAGTAATGGTACCGATGGTTCTTCAGGAACTAGTGGGTCAAATGGTACAGATGGTTCTTCAGGAACTTCAGGTTCTAATGGTACTGACGGTAGTTCAGGAACTAGTGGATCAAATGGTACTGATGGTTCATCAGGAACTTCAGGTAGTAATGGTACGGACGGTACTAGTGGTTCTAATGGTACAGACGGTTCTTCAGGGTCTAATGGTACAGATGGTTCATCAGGTTCTAACGGAACTGACGGAACATCTGGTTCTAACGGAACTGACGGAACATCTGGTTCTAATGGTACTGATGGTTCTTCAGGTAGTAACGGAACTGATGGTTCTTCAGGAACTTCAGGATTAAGCGGTATTGATGGAACATCAGGTACTTCAGGAGACAGTATATTTGCATATACAGGATCAGTTTGGGAAACAAACTTAAGTGTTAAGTTTAACCAACCAATGACAGCATCGGTTATTACTTCATCATTCATTGGTGATGGTAGTGGGTTATATAACATTCCAGCTTCAGGAGTTACAGGATTAGAATTAAATAAAATAGTAAGTGGTTCAGTAAGCGCTTCAATTTATTCTGACGGAACATTTAGAGTAAATGGTGACACATATATAGATGGTACCTTAACAGCAAATGAATTACATATTACATATATAAGTTCTTCAGTAGAATATACTTCAGGTTCAACTAAATTTGGAGATACCCAAGATGACACACATCAATTTACGGGAAGTTTATTAATTACAGGTTCAATAATTACAACAGGTTCAATTGAAATTACTGGTGGTGGAGATTTAATCATTAATGGTACATCATATACCGCAGCAACTTCAGGAACTTCAGGTTCTAATGGTACAGACGGTTCTTCAGGAACATCAGGTTCTAATGGAACTGACGGAACTAGTGGATCAAATGGTACAGATGGTTCTTCAGGAACTTCAGGAAGTAATGGTACAGATGGTACATCAGGTTCTAACGGAACCGACGGTTCTTCAGGTACATCAGGTTCTAACGGTACAGACGGAACTTCAGGTTCTAACGGTACAGACGGAACTTCAGGTTCTAATGGTACAGATGGTTCTTCAGGAACTAGCGGATCTAATGGTACAGACGGTTCTTCAGGAAGTAATGGTACAGATGGTTCTAGTGGTACAAGTGGTTCTAACGGTACAGATGGTAGCTCAGGTACTTCAGTAACGGTAACAGGTACAAACAATACAATAGGTAAATTTCAAACAGGTGCGGGTGACCCTACATTGATAGATTCATCTATGACAGACGATGGAACAAAAGTTACAATTAATTCAAACTTAATTGTTACAGGAACGACAAATGTTCAAGGTAATACATCAATTACAGGTTCATTAACGGTCGCTTCAGGTTCTAACACAACATTGGGTGGTAATTTATATGTGTCAGGAAACTTAGAAATATTTGGGTCATCTACAAATGTAGATATTCATTCAAGCACTGTTAATATCGGTGATAATATTATCTTAGTAAATGCTTATTCACCATTCCAAAGATACGCAGGTTTATCAGCATTTGATTCAGGATCATCAGTTGATTCAGGTTCAATGTTATGGGATTCAACTAATAACAAATGGTTAACAACTGACCAAAACAATAGTTCAAGTTTAGTTGTTGGAATCACAAAAGGTACATTAGGAACTGAAACAACTTTAACAAGTGGTACATTCCCAATTGCATCTGCAAATAGTACAATTGGTGATAGTTTATTAACTTACTCAGGTACAACATTACAATTCAACACAGACAAGTTCACAGTTGAATCAGTATCAGGAAATACCTTAGTAGCAGGTACATTACAAGTGAATACAAATGGAACAGATGCGGCTTCAAACACTTCAACTGTAACATTTAAAAACTCAAGTCATGTATTTGGTGAAGTATCGGCAACATCTTCAAGTGTGGCGGTTACATCAATGTTAGGTTATAAAACATCAGACGGATCATTAACGTTTACCGACACAATTGACGGAGGAACATTCTAAAAAATAAAAAGATAAGGAGGTCCTAAAAAAACCTCCTTTTTTTAATTAAAATATATAAATTAAAAATGGCAACATCAAGACCTTTTGCATATAATGCTGGTTCACCAATAACAGGAACAGATCAAGTTGGTGATTTAGCAATTGGAGTAGATTCTTTAGATTACACATTAAGTCCAGGTGGAGTTGATTGGTGGATTGGACCAGATGAAGATTTGGGTTATACTATATGTAGGACCGCACCAGCTAATTCACATTCATCAGGAATCAATACAAATCAACTTACGTTAAATGGGACTTATAAAGGTTTAGATGTAAATTTAAGTAATAATAACCAAACTGCTCATCAGCAATTTGGATACCAACAATCGGTATTAGGTAATAATGAAATTGGTGCAAGTGATGTAGTGATGTTTAGTGTTTTATGTACATTAAGTGCACCTGCAACATTACCTGATAGTCATTTTATAGGTATTGGTTATACCTCAATGAATTACCAAGGTAATCCTTATGGAGGTTATCCAGGTAATGACACCTATAGTATTGGATATAGTAGTGATGGGAATGTTTATTGGAATGGTAATATGGTTTTTAATGGTCTTCAAACATGGGGTAATGGTGACATAATTGATATTGCAATAAGTAACCTTTCACAGGGACTATGGGTAAGAGTAAATGGAGGTTATTGGAATAATAATGTGGCCGCAGTTCCTGGATCAAATCTTGGTTTAAGTTTAATTATAAATGGTCCTTTTTTCCCTGTTTTATGTCCTGGATATGAAGGTACAATGACAATACAAAACTCACCACAATATGGTATACCAACTGGTGGATTTACATTTTTAGGTACTAAAACGGCTTCAATAGGTTTTAATAGATCAACAGATAAAACAGAAGGAACTTTTGTTCAATTAGTAAATCAAGAGTTTTCACAATCATTTTCAACGGGAGACCAATGTAAAACATGGTTAAATAATAATGGTTATTGGACATCTTGGGGATTATCAGGTGGTGGACCAAGTATTGTAACATCAGGTTTAACATTACATTTAGATGCCAATACATATAGTGGAACGGGTACATGGAACGACTTAACTGCAAATGGATTTACAGCAACAAAACAAGGAACGGTACCATTTACATCTGCCGGAGATTTATCATATTTTGCATTTGATAGTGGAGCTAATTACCTTTTAGGAAATGCTGGACTAAATACGGCAACAACAAATCCTGTTGATGGAACGTTGGGTATCACAATATCTACAGTGTTTAAATCATCGAATATGGGAAGAAATAATAATTTATTTTCACAAGTAAATGGAGGGGGGTACAACTTTGATTGTGGAACTACTTCAACATTGTGGGTAAATACATTAAGAAGTTTTGCTGCAGCCAATAACTCAACCGACAGAAGAGGAACCACACCTGTTTTATCTAATAATGTTATTTACCTAATGACAATGGTTTGGGATCAGGTAAATAAAGTTGCAACGCTATATCTAAATGGTTCTGAAATATCCTCATATGAAAATTCAGGAGGTGCAGGGTCATTAACTACAGGATGGGCAACGAATTATGGTGCAAGTTTCCAATTAGGAGCGATGACATATTATAGCCAGTATGCTTTAGGAAATATGTATAAAACAATGGTATACAATCGAGCATTATCTTCAGGTGAAATCACAACTAACTATAACGCATTACAATCAAGATTTGGGTTATAAAAATTAAAATAATTAACAAGGAGGACCCAAAAAGTCCTCCTTTTTTTGTTCATAAAGACAATAGAAACTATTTATAGTTTATATGGGTATATTATTCAATAAAGTTAAGATTGTTCCAAATTTACATGGAACACCAACACCTACACCAACAGGTGGAATAGTAAGCCCGACTCCTACTCCAAGTGCGACACCGACTCCAACCCCTACACCAAGTGCGGTTGTTACAAACGACATTTTACTTGAAAACGGAGAATATTTATTACAAGAAAATAATTCTAAAATCATATTATAATGGCGGATCAAAAAATATCACAATTAAATGAAGTTACATCACCAAATTCAAGTGATGTTTTACCGATAGTCAGCGGTGGAGAAACCAAAAAAATAACGGTTGCCAACTTGGCAGTTGCGGGTTCATCGGGTACATCAGGTTCTAACGGATCTTCAGGTTCCAATGGAACTAGCGGATCAAACGGTACCAATGGTAGTTCGGGTTCTAACGGAACCAATGGTTCATCAGGAACATCAGGTAGTAATGGTAGTTCAGGAACTAGTGGTTCTAACGGTTCTTCAGGTACAAGTGGAATAAATGGCACAAATGGTTCATCAGGAACATCAGGTTCTAATGGAACCAACGGTTCATCTGGTTCTAATGGTACGTCAGGTACAAATGGTTCTAGTGGTAGTTCAGGTACAAGTGGAAGTAATGGGACAAATGGTTCATCAGGAACTAGTGGGTCTAATGGTTCTTCAGGTAGTAACGGAACTGCCGGTTCATCAGGAACATCAGGTTCTAATGGAACCAACGGTTCATCTGGTTCTAATGGTACGTCAGGTACAAATGGTACATCAGGTTCTAATGGTAGTAGTGGAACGTCAGGTTCAAACGGTAGTTCAGGAACAAGTGGTTCATCGGGAACATCACCAAGTTTGGTTGGATATGCAATTACAGGTTCAAATGTTTTTAATGGTAATCAAACTATTACGGGTTCATTAACAACAACGGACAATGTAATCATCGGAACAAGTAATGGTGATGAAGGAGGTGAACTCCATTTGGCGTTAGCGGCAACAAATAATAACTTAACCGGTAGTGTTAATTTAGATGTTTGGAGAAACCGATTAAGAATATGGGAAGGTGGTGGAAATGCGAGAGGTGTTTATATTGATTTAAGTAAAGCACCTGATGGTGTTGGTGGTGAATTATTATGGAAAGCAAGTGGAATAGTAAATGCCGGAACATTTGTAACGTTGGGTGATATTAAAGCAACGGTTACAACAACTGGTGATAGAGGATTGAGTGTGGCAACAGTATCGGGAACTGTCACAGGATATATTTCGGCTCATTATCAAGGTATTGGAGGTTCATCTACAGGAAATGCTAGCAGTACTAGTTTATCAACAACTGCAACTACTTCAATGTTTGGTTGGAATTTTACAGGACAAGGTGATACATCTACCTACATTTTAAGAGATGATACTAATAGTAGAGTATATAGAATTATTATGATAATCGGTTACTTATACAACAATAACTTCATTTCAATAGAAAGATTACACTAAAAAATTTAAATAGACAGAAAATAAAAGTATTTATATAACATAATGGCAACAACAAGACCCTTCGCATACAATACAGGATCCACCATAGACGGAACAATACAAATAGGAAACATCGCAATAGGAGTATCAGATCAAGATTATTCATTAAATCCAGGTGGAGTTAAATGGTGGATGGGACCTGATGAAGAGGTAGGTTATGTTGTTGTTAATGAAGTACCACCGGGAGATCACCCAACACCGGTTGAAGTTGACTCATATCTTAACTTTTGGAGATCAAAAAGTTTATCAGACCAATCTTTTTTGGATTTATTAAATTCAATACCTGTTACAGTTGGGTCAAGACCTTTTACAAATGTAAACGATGCACAAACTTGGTTAAGTAATAACGGACATTGGACATCTTATGGCAGTGTTACACCAACACCTACACCAACATCAGGCATAATACCAACTGCCACACCAACCCCAACACCAAGTGTAACAACAACTGCGACTAATACACCAACTCCGACACCAACATCAACAGTTACACCAACCCCAACAAATACGAACACTCCAACACCGAGTGTAACAGCAACTAATACCCCTACACCTACAAGTACTCCAACTCAAACACCTACAAGTGCAGGTGGTGGCGCAGGTTCAGGTTCTTGGTATTTCTATAGTGATGAGGGACCAATGAATGCAGGGGCACCGTCCGCAAATGGTAATGCATTATTTTGGAATCAAACTAGTAATACGGAAACATATAACCCTAACTACACAGGTGGTACATTCCAAATATATTTAGCACCAAATGATAGTACGGGAACTAGTTATACAACACAATTTAGTAGTTTAACTACGGGTGGCACAATAACATTATCACAAAATGGTGATACCGCCACATATACATTAACTAACGGACAAGCCGTACTTGGAGGTCCTCCGGGTAATCAATTCTTTGTAATGAATATTAATAGTAGTGGAATACAAACAAAAACATCAAACGCACCATTTGTTTCTGGTACAACAATATCTATAATATTTGGTAATGCACCAAGTGTAACACCAACACCATCATCTACGTCGGTAACACCAACACCCACACCCACCAATACACCAACACCAAGTATTACACCAACAAATACACCTACACCATCGGCAACATCAGTCACACCAACACCTACAGCAACAAATACACCAACACCAACTATAACACCATCAACTACACCAACAAACACACCAACACCAACGGTTACACCTTCAGCAACACCTAACCCAACTAATGTAATTGTTGCTGCGGGTGGTGTAAACGTATTAAGTTATTCATATGATGGTGGAAGTAATTGGACAAATTCATCTAATGGAGCTACATTTATAACTCAACCAGCTTTTGCTGTGGCAACTGATGGAAATATGTTCGTTGCGGGTGGTACGGCAGGTGGAGGTAATTCAAATTATTTACTTTGGTCTTATGATGGAGATACTTGGTCTGGATCAACAAATGGTAATACAATGTTTAACTCACAAGTAAGAGGTATAGCATATGGAGGTGATAAATGGGTGGCGGTTGGTATTACTTCAGGTGCGGCTAAAATTGCCTATTCGTATGATGGTAAAACATGGTCAGGCGCAACAAACTCAAGTGTGTTTGGAAGTACACCATTAGGTGTTGCATACAACGGAAGTAGATGGGTGGCGACCGCTCAAAAAGGTGGTGGTAACACAAATACAATAGCATATTCTGACGATGGTATAACATGGTCAGGCGCAACAAATAGTTGGACAATATTTTCAAGTATATGTTACAATGTTGCTTGGGGAGGGGATAAATGGGTTGCGGTTGGTACGGGAGCTAACAGAATAGCATATTCATATGATGGTATAACATGGACAGGATCAACAAGTGGAAATAGTAGAATTACAAATACAGGTCAAGGTATTGCATATAATGGTTCACAATGGGTTGTAGCGGGACAAGGAACAAACTCATTAGCATACTCATCAGATGGTATAACATGGTCGGGAACTACAAACGGAAACACAATATTCTCATTCGCAACATATTGTGTAACGTGGGCTGGTACTAAATGGGTTGCTGGTGGTGTAGGAGGACCAAATCAATTGGCAACATCAACCGATGGTTTAACTTGGTCAGCAACAACGAATGGTAATACTATAATGAATAATAGGGTTCAATCATTGGCCGCAAAATATTAATAATAAATAAAAACATTCAAGGAGACCAAAAAAAGGTCTCCTTTTTTATTTATTAAATGTATTTATAATAAGACCTACATAGGTCGTTAACCGTGATATATATCACAAGGATTTAGAACACATATATATGAGTCAAATAGTAAAACTACGCAGAAGTTCCACTGGTGGGAATAGGCCTACCAACTCCCAATTACAATTAGGAGAATTAGCAATAAACACAACCGACGGTAAATTATATTTTGCAAAATCAGGATCATTATCGGCCTCAATAGAGGAAGTTTTAACTACAAATACTCAAAACACAGGTTCATTAAATCTTAGTGGAAGTTTCAATTTACTTGGAACAGAAAATATTACGGGTTCATTAAATGTTACAGGTTCTTTAAGAGTTTTAGGTAACACATCATTAACATCATTAGTAGTATCAGGTTCTGACCCTGTTGCAAATGTTCAAGCATTTGTTCCCGATAATACAATTTACAATAATGCAAGTTTCAACACTCCCGATAGAGTTGCTTCAGGTATTCGTTTTAATTGGAACAATGAAAACTGGACGATAGGTGCTGCGAGAGGTGCAACAACCGATGTTGATGGTTTAGTTTTTAGTAGAAACGGTAACAGACAAATGTTACTTGATGAGAATAATAATTTAGTTCTTTCAGGTTCAATTAATTTAACGGGTTCATTTAATATAAACGGAACTGAATATACTGCAGCAACAAGTGGTACGTCAGGTTCAAACGGAACAAACGGTTCATCGGGTTCCAGTGGAAGTAATGGTACAAATGGCTCTTCAGGTAGTTCAGGTAGTAACGGAACAAATGGTAGTTCAGGTTCATCAGGTTCTAACGGAACTAACGGTTCTTCAGGTTCTAGTGGTTCTTCAGGAACTAGCGGGTCAAATGGTACAAATGGTAGTTCAGGTTCTAGTGGTTCTAATGGAACCAACGGTTCTTCAGGAAGTAATGGAACCAACGGTTCTTCAGGAAGTAATGGAACAAACGGTAGTTCAGGTTCTAGTGGTTCCAACGGAACAAACGGTAGTTCTGGAACTAGTGGGTCTAATGGTACAAATGGTTCATCAGGAACATCAGGTTCTAACGGAACAAACGGTTCATCAGGCTCTTCAGGTTCTAGCGGTTCCAACGGAACAAACGGTAGTTCTGGAACTAGTGGTTCAAATGGAACCAATGGTTCATCAGGTACATCAGGAGATAGCTTATTCGCTAAAACAGGTTCAGTTTGGGAAACCACAAATAACGCTAAAGTAAATGGTGATTTAACAATTACAGGAACATTAACCGCAAAAGAAATTCATACGGCGTTAGTTACATCTTCAGTAATGTATGAATCAGGTTCTACAAAATTTGGTGATACTTTAGATGATAATCACAACTTTACTGGATCAGTAAAGATTACTGGATCATTATATGTTAATGGAGCAGTTGTAGGAACAGGTAAATTAGACGAAACAGCATTTAACACATATGTTTCAAGTTCAACATCTACAATTGCTAGTTCGTCATATGCAACCACCGCATCATACGTTTTAAATCCAATTGTCGTATCAGGTGTAACAAGAACACAAACGGTCTCATCACCATCAGCAACTTGGTCATTTAACCATCAGATGGGTCAAAGATATCCATCAATACAAGTTTTTGATACCAATGGTTATATTGTAATGCCGAGTGAAATAAAGGCGGTGGATGAGAATAATCTTAATGTTTATTTTTCACAACCACAAACGGGTGTTGTAAGTGTAACGTTAGGTGGTGCAGGAACCGCAGGTACTAGTGGAACAAGTGGAACATCAGGAAGAGATGGTTTAGGTGGATATTCACATACATTTACTGCGTCAACAACATGGTCTGTAGTACATAACTTAGGAATGGATTTCCCAATAGTAACCGCTTGGGATACAAATAGAAAAGTTGTAATACCAACTGACATATATTCTGTTAACACAAACAATATTGAAGTTTACTTTTCTCAACCTGTTGCTGGAACAATTAGTGTAATTAAGATTTTGTAATTAATTATATTTTTCTTATATTATAGGTATGAATAATATCGGTATAGGAATAATGTGTTTCGGTGATGTTTCCTATTTTAACAGTACAAAAGAAAAAGTTACCAATTTAAAAGATATTGGAATTGATTGTTATGTCTTAACCGATGATATAGAACAATTTACAACTAAAACTATATATTATTGTAGACACCTCAAGTCATATCATGATAAGATAATATTAGTTAAAGAAATATTAAAAAATCACGATATCTGTATATTAATAGATGCAGATACCATCATCAACGACTATTCGATTATTAACGATTTAAAAAATTATAAATTCAAAAATGGAATAACATACATTGATAATCTATTATCAAATAAAGTTAATAAAGAGTTTATCGGTGAAATCAATTTAACGGCACCAGATTGGGATGAATATACGAAGTATGTTGATAAATTATTACCAACATTTACAGAGTTAGAAACAATTAACGAATATTTCATTGTCTTTAATAATCAAGGACTTAAAGATGATTTCTTTTTACAATATGAAAAGTTGCAAGTGATGAGAGAAAGTTGTGACATTAGAAGAGTTAAAGAGATATATGCAGGTGGAGAAGGATTCTCAATACATATTGCATCAAAACTATCAAATGTGAATATACAAAAAGACAATGAATTATTTAATATGTTAAAAGATAATGTTATAAATGTACTTAAACATTAAAATATGATTACCAATCAAAATTTTATAAAAGAAAGAATCACCACCAATAACGGTGAACCAGTACCTTATAGATGGACACACGGAGCCACTGAAGAACATATGGGTGATGGTATTATGGTTTATTCATTAATACAACATATGAGAGCCAAGAATTGTGTTTGTATTGGTTCAGGCGGTGGGTATATTCCTCGTATTATAACACAAGCAAGATTAGATTTACATAAACAAGGAATATTTGAAGGTAACGATACTTTAAATTGGGGTGATATCGGTACAACCTATCTGGTTGACGCTTGCAATGGGGTAGGAGGACCTAACGACCTTGAAGATGAGAATTCATACTACCGACATACGTTTCAACCCAGATTGATTAAATCAACATCAGAAGAAGCATATTATAATTTCTTTGTGATGCAAGACATTAAGATTGACTTTCTATTCATAGATGGTGACCATTCATATGAAGGAGTCAAGAAAGATTTTGAATTATATTCAACACTATTAACAGATAAAGGTATTGTCATTATACACGACACAGATTCAAATTACGAGGAAAATTTATTAATATCAGAAGACGCAAAAAAAGACCACCATAGATTTGACGGCCCATCAAAATTTATTAAAGAATTAGAAAAAAACCCATCATATAATTTGATTAATTTATTTAATTTTCATATATTACCTAACAAACCAGCATCAAGCGGTATAACGGTAATTAATAAAAAATAATGGTTAGGTTATTAACAGTTATAGGTCACGGAGTTAATTTACTTCCACATTTCATCAAACATTATAAAAGATATGTTGATGAGATTAATATTGCGATTTATAAAACAGATTTATATCCAACATTAGAAGAAGATATAAATGAAATTATTAAAGATCATGATAATGTTAAAATTGTTAAGGTCATTAAAGATAGAGTTTTTGATTGGGAAAAAGTAACCTCATTATATAATTTTATTAAAGACCAAAAACCATTTGATTGGTGGGTAATTGCTGATATTGATGAATTTCATTTATATCCTGATGATGATATTGTTTCATTGATTAACGATTGTGAAGAGTATGGTTGGGATATTGTTCGAGGTGGTTTTATCGATAGAATTGGAGAAGATGGTGAGTTTGTTGAATTAAAAGACAACATATCAATATGGGAACAATTTCCAAATGCCGGATTCTTTAGATATCACATGAGTAAAGCTTGCCCAAATAAAATATGTTTAATTAGAGGTGGAATTAAAATTACATCAGGACAACATTATGTAGATATTGATGGACAAACAACATGGAAATGGCAAGGTTGGGGACATCCATTGATTGCACCAATACCGTCTCATTCAGTTCAAGTACATCATTTTAAATGGGATAAAACTTCTATTGATAGAGTGAAAGCGGTTGCAGAAATAAAAGAAGATTATTCTTATTCAGATGAGTATTTCAAAATGTTCACTGAATTATTAAAAACAAAATATAAAATAAACCTAAATAAAAGAGAATATATGTTTGAATTGGGATTAATATATCCTGAATATAATAGATATAAAAGTTGGAATAAATTAATAAATAAAATAACATCAGTATGAGTGTAAAATCAACAAATGACGAGTTAATGGCTCTTGAAACAAGAAAAGTAAAAGCCTTAGAAAAAATTGCAAATTCATTAGATTCTTTAACCGTTTGGTTTGAAGAAATTGATAAAGATGAGTGGGGTAATAGAGTCCAATATTATCTAGCCGAATTTCATAACAAAATCGTAAAAGAAGTTGTATTTGAAGAAGGTAGAGAAATGAAAGTAACAACCAAGAGTGGAAAAAAGTAAAAAATTAGGAGTCATTATTCCATATAGAAATAGAAGAAGTCACTTAAAAGAATTTAGTAGACGATTTGTTAGGTATATGGAAAAATTTGATATCAATTATGAATTAATTGTTATTAATCAAGATGATGCCAAATTATTTAATCGAGGAACATTATTAAATATTGGTTTTAAGTACGCTGAAGAATTAAATTGTGATTATGTCGTATTTCATGATATTGACATGATACCAGTACAAGTTGATTATAGTTATTCAGATGCACCACTACATCTATCGACACATTTTTTAAATAATGAAGAGTATGGTAAAAAATTAACATTTGAGGAATATTTTGGAGGAGTTACAATGTTTCCAATGGAGTATTTTCGTAAAATAGATGGGTATTCCAATAAGTATTGGGGTTGGGGATATGAAGATACCGATTTACTTTATAGGTGCGAAAAAAAAGGTATACCATTGAACGATTTAGATATTCAGAATGTGGGGACCTCACCATCAAAAGCATTAAAACTTAATGGTGTAAACGCATATGTTAAGGCGAGAAATGAATTTAAACTTAATCAAAATATGACATTTTTCGTTTCGTTTTATCCTAACGATTTCACATTTGACCACACGAAAGATTTTGATGATTTTACAATATTTTCTATCCCTGGATACGATTTTTCAATTACATACAATTCATTTCGTAGATATAATTTTTGTACTTTCGATAAAGACAATAACGCAGTTTATATTAATTCAAACATAATAACAAATTATAAAACAAATATATGTGTTGTGTTAGATAACACCAACAACGTTATAAAAGTATACCAAGACGGAAAATTAATTGGTCAAAAAACATTTAATAAAAAAATACGTTCATATGATGATGAAAAATATTTTTATTTAGGTACTGGCAATCCAAAAAGAAATGACCCATTTACTTCACAATATCCTAATTATTTTAAAGGTTATATTTCAACATTTGCAGCATATAATGGAAATTTAAATGATAACGAAATTTTAGAAATATCTAAAAATGAAAATAATAATTTAAAGGAAAATTTTGGTAATTATATATCATCACAAGACCTACAACTATACTACGACTCCAATTTTATTGAGGGTTATAAATTAAAAGATTTGTCAGGTAATTTAAATAATGGTAAAATTTTTAATTGTGAAATTGTTGATTTAGAATTTGAAAAATATAAAAGAATAAAAATACCACATAGAAGAGAATCAACATTTGCATTGTTACCACATAAAGAAAATGGGTTTTATAAAAATAAATGGAAATTCAAAGCAACCAGATGGAATCAATTAAGATTTTACAATGAAGTTAGATTAAATGATGAATTATTAGAAAATGACGGATTATCAACATTGGAATTCATTGAACATTCTAAAATTAAAATAACTGAAAACATAACACACGTTAACGTAGGAATATGAGCCATAAATTAGGTATTTGCATACCATATAGAGATAGAAAAGAACACATTGATAAATTAATACCACATCTATCAAAACATTTAACAGATAACGGAATTGACCATACATTTTATGTTGGACATCAAATAGATGAAAAGTTATTCAATAGAGGTGCAATGAAAAACATTGCTGCACATTATGCTTTTGAAGACGGATGTGATTATGTCGCATGGCACGATGTTGATATGTTACCACAATTAGATGCCGATTATTCGTATCCTGAAGAACACCCAACACACATTGCAACTAAATTATCTAAATATAATTACGGATTAGGTTACGACCAATACTTTGGAGGTGTTGTTTTATTTACAAAAGAACAGGCATATAAAACTAACGGATATTCAAATGAATATTGGGATTGGGGTCAAGAAGATGATGATCTTTTTTGGAGATGTTATTTAGAAGGATACACAACAAATAATATTTTTAAAATTTATAAAAATAAATCAACGGCAACGTTTAACGGAATAAATAATTTTATAATTATACCTTCTAACAAAGAATTAGATAATTGTTTAAATAATAATCATACCATATCAATATTATTTAATGCAGAACAACAACCCGAAAAAGTACCTGTATGGCTTGTTGGTGATAAAGAAAAAAAATTCATTGAATATCCATTAATAAGAAAATTAGATTCGTGGACGTGGGGTTTATCGTTTAATAATTCACGTTCAGTTAATATGGTTATGTACGACAAGGACAGTAATCATTATTACAACTACGCAAAAAGATATGAAAATCAATGGACATGGGTGACAATGTCATATAATAGTGAGAAAAAGGAAATGTCATTATATATAAATGACGAATTAATTACCAATCAAAATGGAATTAAAGAAAATATACCATTTAAAATTGATAAAAAATTAAAATCATATAATAATCTACAACCGTTTATAGTTGGATTTTGTTCACACGTTAATACATTTTTTAAAGGTAAAATTGCGGAAATTAGAATCTTTAATAAATCAATAAATGATGTTGATGAGGCATTATATGGATTAGATGGATTAATATTACAAATGGATTTTAAAAAAGGAGTTGTAGAAAATATTAATAAAGAAGAATGTGAATTTAATGTTAATATCACTAAAGAAAACATTAATGTAGTTGAAAATGTCATTCCATTTAGAAAGGAAGGTAATTTTGACTGTATACCACACATAGACGAGGGTTACGTACAAGGAAAATGGGCGAAAGGGGAAACTACAGCTAAAAACGAAAAAAGATTTGTTATGGAAATGCAACAGGGTTTAATTAAACATAGTGAAGATGGGTTAAATAATATACTAAATGTTTTGAATATTGAAAATATTGATGTATCTTTATATACCAACACTAAATTTATAAATGTTAAGATGATATGAAAATAGAATACCAAAAACCGTGGTTTTTAAAACCTAAATTGACAGAACCTCAAACTAATATTTTAACTTTAGGTAATTTTACCATTAATTTAACATTTAAAATTGATAAAAATTATAAAAAAGACAATAAAATTGGATTTTGGGGAATACCAGGTAAAAATATTGGTATCAGTTATGATTACGATGTCGATTTATTTGTGTTTGAATTTTGGACAAAAAAAGAAGGAGATGAAGAAGATAAATTTAACTGTTTCACATTTGACACGATTAATAACAAAACACTTATTGATGGAATAACCATTACAGTATCATATAATGGGGAAATGTTTAAATTATATAGAGACTATAAATTATTTGAAACTATTTTATGTTCAGATAAATTAATTGATGATTATATTAATGAACCAATATATTTGGGATGCCACAATGCTGATAGTTTAAATGTAAAACATAAATGTTTAACTGAGATGGATGTTTTACATTTTAGTGTTTATAATGAAGATATTAATATAAAAAAATTAAAAGAATATTCTGAAAATTTAGAAAGTATAAAATCATCCGAAGATTTTGATTATTTGTATTCTTATTATGATTTAAAAGATAATGACGATGAATTTTTAATTATTGATACTATTGTAAATAAGACATTTTTAAAGAAAAAAAATAAAATGTCTAGTGTTGGTTTTGAAATAGTAAAAGATAAATTAGATTCTGTAGGTTGCGGTTTTTGTTTAGCAAAATGGACCCAAGTGACAATGCACCTACACAACGGTACCACACATAGTTGTCACCACCCTGAACCACATAAAGTTGGTTTAGAAGAGATTAAAAGAAATCCAACAGCACTTCACAATAGTAAGACAAAGAAACTAGCGAGAAAAGAAATGTTGAATGACCAAAGACCTTCTGAATGTCAATATTGTTGGAATGTCGAAGATACTTCTACTACATCATTTTCTGATAGAGTTTTTAAATCGTCAGAACCATGGTCTGAACCATATTTTGAAGACATTTCAAAATTAGATTGGAGAGAAGACTATAATCCAAAATATGCTGAAATTAGTTTTTCAAACACTTGTAATTTTAAATGTGCATATTGTGGTCCTGAATATTCATCCAAATGGATGGAAGAAATAAATGAACACGGAGCGTATAATTTATCTTACCAATATAATGGTTTAGATAGAATGGAAGAAAGAAATACTAAACCATATAAACAAACAGAAGAAAATCCATATGTAGAAGCATTTTGGGAGTGGTTTCCTGAATTATATAATAGTTTAGATACTTTTAGAATTACAGGTGGGGAACCATTGTTATCAAAAGATACATGGAAAGTTTTAGATTATATTATTGAAACTGAAAAACCTAATAAAAATTTAAAACTATCAATTAATAGTAATTTAGGTGTGCCAGACGAATTAATAGATAAGTTAATAGATAAATTATCTTTAATTATAAAAGATGAAAAGGTTAAGGAATTAATTATTTTTACTTCATGTGACGCACATGGTAAACAAGCTGAATATACTAGATACGGGCTAGATTTCGAAAAATTATTTCAAAATATAGATAAGATTTTATCAAAGTTACCTAAAGTAACAATCGTCGTAATGTCAACATTTAATGTGTTTAGTGTATTTTCTTATGAACAATTAATTAAGAAAGTTTATAAAATGAAAGTAAAACATTTTAACACTAAACGTTATTGGAATTCAGCAATAATTTTAGACACGTCATATTTAAGACATCCACCATTTATGAGCTTTAGGATTTTAAAAGATTTTATAAATTTAGATTATTTTGATAGATGGATTAAATTTATGAAGTTTAATTCAACGTTTAGAAGTTTAAATTTTCACAAGACACAAAAAATTACCGATGTAGGATTCTCAACACAAGAAATTGAAAAAATATCAAGAATTAAAGATATATTTATTGCGGATTATGGTTTAGAATATAATGTTTTTGATAAAGATAAATTAGATTTTTATAACTTTATTATTGAATATAAAAAAAGAAGGAATTTAGATTGTGTTGAATATTTCCCTGAATTAAAACAGTTTATTAAAAATATAGAAAATGAAAATAATATATAAAGAACCATATTGGGTTAAATTTGAATGGGAAATGTCTGAACACCACGATAACCAATACGTGACATTATTTGATAAAAAAGAAAACGAGATATTTTATGAATTTTTACATAAAGAAAAATACATAATAACTGTTAACTTTAAAATTAGAAGTCATTACATGAAAGATGATATTTGTATGATATTTGGAAAACCAGGTAAAAATTTGGGTCTATCATACAACCAAGATTCTAAAACAACTGCTTTTGAATTTTGGACCACTAATGACAAGGATGATAAATTTAATATGGCTATTTTTAAAACTGTAACCGTTAAAGAGATTGAAAAAGGTGTCACATTATCGATTGTTAGAAATAAAAATAAAATAATTCTTTATAAGAATTTTGAATTAGATTCGGAATATGAATTTGATGGAGAATTAATTGAAGATTATAAAAAATCGGCTTTTTTTCTAGGTTGTTCAAATCCTGATATTGATTCTGAAAAACATAGATATTATTGTGAAATGGATATAAATCATTTATCATTTATCAGTAGACACTATGATATTGAAATTGCGAAAGAATTATATGAATCTGAAATTCACAATTTACCAGTAAGAAAATACTATAAAGATATTCTTTTCTATTATGATTTTAAATTTACGAATAATTTAGGTATTATTTATGATGAATCATCAAATAATAATTTTTTAGAAAGGGTACCTGTAGAATATATAAAATAATTAAATTAAAAAAACATGTCAGAACAATTATCTGATTGGAGAGATGAACATTTAAATAAAATAAGTTGTAGTTTTTGTGCCGCTAAATGGTTAAACGTAAGTTTACACTTAGGACATGGATTTACAAACTCATGTCATTTACCATTACCACATCCTATTGATGTGGAAGCAATTAAAAAAAATCCAGCAGCATTACACAATACAGATTTTAAAAAAGAAATACGTAAAATGATGTTAGAGGGAGTAAAACCGGCCGAATGTTCTTACTGTTGGAAGATTGAGGATATTGGTAGAAATAATATTTCAGATAGAGTATATAAAAGTCAAATATATAGTTCAGAAGATATTGCGGCATTAAAAGAACTACCATGGGATGCAGACATTATACCTCAAACTATGGAGGTTAGTTTTGATAGAACATGTAATTTTGCTTGTTCATATTGTAATTCAGGATACTCAACAACTTGGGGTAAAGATATTAGAGATAACGGGCCATATCAAAAATTTAAAACCACTAGTGCTGGAGCTTATTATGCTGACGGATCTTGGTCGGAAATTTATGGTAAGTACAATGAGAACAATCCATATGTGGATGCTTTCTTAAAATGGTGGCCTGAATTGTCACAAAAATTAATGGAAATACGAATAACTGGTGGAGAACCATCACAATCTCGTAATTTCTGGCAGTTTATGGACATAATGAAACAATATCCATCCCCTAATTTACGACTTGCAGTCAATTCTAACCTAGGTCTTAATGAAACGACTGTGAATAGGTTAATTAGTATATCTCACGAATTAGATATCAAAGAATTCGATTTATATACAAGTTGTGAGGCATACGGTGCACATGCCGAATATATTAGAGACGGTTTAAATTATGAACTGTGGAGAAGTAATTTAGTTAAAGTAATTGAGAGTGCTAAAATTAGACAAGTTGTTATTATGATGACAATTAATAGTTTGTGTTTATTTAGTATTACCGAATTTTTAGATGATATGTTGACATTAAAAGAGAAATACGGAACACACAAACCAATTGTTGACTTTAACATTTTAAGATGGCCAGCATTTATGTCACCACTTACATTACCGGACGATATTAAACACGATTTACACGGTAAGTTATCAATGTGGTGGAGAAAACATAAAAAGAATCCATTAATCAATATGCATGAAGGTGCTCAAATTCAAAGATTGATTGATTATATAGAAGTTGTTAATAGAGGTCATAATACAAGTGAAATGGATATGTCCATGCAATATCATGATTTTAAAAGTTTTTATGTTCAATATGATATTCGTAGAAATAAGAATTTTGTGGAGACATTTCCTGAATTGGAAGATTGGTACAATTCATTGGTTGTTGATGATAAAATTTCTGATGTATCAATGACCGATGGTAAAATAACACATTTTGAATCTGGAGTTTATATTTCAGATAAAGAAAATTATAATAAATGATATACGAAAAAACACTTAGATGGTTAGAACCATTTGGAGGATGGGAAGAGGCTGACACTGGTTTATGTAATAGAATTTTACATTGGGAGATTGCTTATGAAATAAATAAACGTAATTATTTTGATTATAGAATTTTATTAAATAAGACCGATTGGCCTGAATTAGCGTTAATATCCCTACCTGAAACTTCAGCATTTATTTCATACGAATATGATAAAAAGGCTCAAGATTTAAACATGGTCACTGTATTAGATACTGAAAATTTTGATGTAAGAACCGCCAAAAAAATTGATTCAGAAAGATTACACTATATGTTTGAAAATAATCGTCTTTATTTATCTGATGATGACCATTGGTATTCTGATTTTGGTTATACCGATTTAAATTATTTATATAAAAATAAAAAAATAGATAAAAGACCTTTAAGTTTTATTAAACTTAAAGATATTTTTATTGAAGATTTATTAAAACGTAATTTATTTGATGTTGTAGGTATACATTTAAGAAGAAATAGTGGAGTTAAATATGATCAAGATAATGCGGCAACATTACCTGATTCAATTAGAGATGAGTTTTGGGGTTTTAAAAATAAAACACCTAAAATTTATTATGATTATCCTTTTATTTCCGATGACAAATATTTTACAATTATTGATAAAATGATTGAAATAAATCCACAACAAAAATTTTATATTAGTGCAGATTTACCATTAAAATATTATTCATATTATAAAGAAAAATATAAAGATTTAATTTTAACAAGACATGATTTTTATGGTATAGTAAAAGAATATCTTTTAAATTCTGAAATAAACATTAATAATCTAATTAGAGGAAGTGTTATTGAAAATGTAATTGATTTATTTGCTTTAAGTTTTTGTAAATTTTTAATTAAATCGGAAAGGTCTACTTGGAGTGAGTTTGCTCAAAATTATAGAAATCAACCAACAGTATCAACAAATGATGATTGGGAAACTGTAATTAAACCAATGTACACTAATCCAAGTTGGATACAACCTGAAGATTTTACTAAAAAATTTGGAGAAACAAATTTAGATGTTAGTAGTCTAAAGAAAATCACACCCAAAGATATATAAAATGAATTTTGAAACGGTTACAAATTTTGAAAAGAAAATAGCGGAGTTCTTTGGGTCTCCGTTTGCTGTTGCCGTTGATAGCTGTACACATGGAGTTGAATTATGTTTACGTTACCACAATGTAAAATCAATTAATGTTCCTAAACAAACCTACATCTCAATTCCATTTTTAGCTAAAAAATTAAATTTAGGATTAGAATGGAGAACTCAAAATTGGAAAGATTTTTATTATATATCATATAGTGTTATTGATGCCGCTGTTTTATGGAAACCTAATAGTTATATCCCGAAAACATTTATGTCAGTTAGTTTCCAATATCAAAAACATTTATCATTAGGTAGAGGTGGTATGATATTAACTGACAATCAAGAAGCTGCCATCAAATTAAAAAAAATGTCTTATGATGGTAGATTACCAAATATACCGTGGAAAGAACAAAATATAGATATGGTTGGATATCATTATTATATGACACCTGAAATTGCGGAAGAAGGTTTAATTAAATTACCAACAGCAATATTAAATAAACCAAAAGAATGGACAATTAATGATTGGCCAGATTTGACAAAATTAGAAATTTTTAGGAAAAATGATATCAGTTAATAATGAATGGGGTAAATTAAAGGAAGTATTTGTTGGTACAATAGATAACGCTAATATGCCACAACATAATGTAGACTTACATTCAATAAATTATGCGGATAAAATAAATATCCCATATGATGAATGTGGTAGATTTGATGATGTTGTTTACGAAGAAACATATGAGGATTTAGAGAAATTAGTTACTTTATTGACTGATTGTGGAATTAAAGTAAAAAGACCTAAAAGTATAAAAACAAATAAGAGTATAAGTAATGGTTTTTGGAAGACGGACCAATATTATACGTTTTGTCCGAGAGATACAGTCACAGTAATAGGAAATACAATATTAGAAGCACCAATGACTTTAAGGTCTAGACAGTTTGAAACATATTGTTTTAGGGACCAATTTATTGAATACATGAACGAAGGGGCAAAGTGGATATCCGCACCAAAACCAATCTTGAATGATGACAGTTACCAAAGAGATGATTTATCTAAATTAACATTAACCGAAAGAGAACCTGTGTTTGACGCGGCTAATATTTTGAGGTCAAATAATGATATTTTATATCTTGTTAGTAATACTGGTAACAAGTTAGGGGGAAAATGGTTACAGAACCTATTAGGAGACCAATACAAGGTACATATCCTTGAAAACATGTATTCATACAGTCACTTGGACTCAACCATTGCATTACTTCGTGAGGGTCTTTGTTTATTAAATCCAGAAAGGGTGAATGAAGGTAACATGCCTGAGATGTTAAAATCTTGGGACAAAATATGGTCACCACCAATGGTTGATATTGGGTACCACAAAGTTGAAAGAGCATCTGTTTGGGTTGGTATAAATCTATTATCGGTAGATGAAAACACAGTAATAGTTGATAATAGACAAACTGAATTAATTAAAGAATTAAAAAAATATAAAATTGATTCATTAGATTGTAAATTAAGACATTCAAGAACACTTGGAGGGTCTTTTCATTGTGTTACTGCCGATATGATAAGAGAATAATATGAATATTTTATTAATAGGAGGAGGAGGTTATTTAGGTATACCATTATCTAAAGAATTAACAAAAAAAGGACACAATGTAGTTGTATTTGATAAATTCAAATACAACACACAAGATTTAATAGAGTGTAAAAAAATAAACGGAGATGTAGAATCAATAACACTTAGATCTGATTTTCATTATCCATCTTTTGATATAATATTTTATCTATCACAACCAAGATTAAATGAATTAAATACCGAAAAACAAGTAGAAACTGAAGTTGGTTATTTTAACACATTTATAAACTCATTTAATTGGTCTGGAATATATAGAACACCTAAAGTATACTTTATTAGTAGTTGTAGTGTCTACGGTAAGACGGAACATATAGTAAATGAAAACTCATCAGTTATACCAACATCACTCTATTCAAAAATGAAAATAGAGTGTGAGAAAATTATTACCAAAAATAAAAATTCAAATTTTAAAATATTGAGATTATCAACACTTTACGGTAATTCTGATTATACAAGAAATGATGTCTTTATTAATAATATAATAAACGATGTAATTGACGAAAAAATAATTGAAATATACGACCCTTTTGCTAAAAGACCACATTTACATGTTATTGATTGTGTTAAGATTATAACCAATTTAGTAAATACACAATTTAACGAACCAATTTTAAATATTGGAGTTAATGAATTGAACATCAATAAAAGTGAACTGATTAATATCATAAAAAAAATAAAACCGTTTGAATACGTTGAAAATTTTACAAATGACAGTAGAGATTATGGTGTTGATTTCACCTTATTAAAAAAATATGTGGATTTTGAACACATTAATTATGAAGAAGGTATCCGTAATTATTTAAACATTATGTCTTTTAAATCCCAAAAATAATACTTATATTAAGGAATAACTTGTAATATGAAATTTATATTTGAAGACGGAAAAAATTTTTTAAATTTTACCAATTGTACAGATATTAACCCGTCTGGAATAAAAAGATTCGGTGTTTCACCTCTTATAAATGCTAATTATTTATTTTACACCTCCAATGATATAACTGATGAACATACATATCATGATAAACATGAAAATATAAAAAATTACATCATAACATGTGGTGTAAATCATAGCCCTGAAGATTGGACTGGATACCATCCAAACGTAAAAAGTCTATTTTCACATCTAAATGAAAAATATTTAAGAGATTTAAGAAATGGAGATGCAATTTTACTAATTGACCAGAGCTTCGAAGGGTACCAAACCGATTGGTTATGGGAATGGTTCCATAAAGAATGTAAAGAATGGAAAATATCACCAAAATTTGTGGTATATGTGACTGGTAATATGATAGTGGATGAATTTTATAAAAAATGGGCCAATCAATATTTTATTGATGAAAGAATTAAAGTTATCGGTTACCCTCATTTTGAATTGGATTTAGGTGTAACTGTTTTACATATGCCACATAGAAACGAAAGTTTACCGAATTGGGAGGACCATATAAAATATAAAACTGAAAATATTAATAATATAAAAGCATTTGCTTGTCTTAATAAAAGACTAAGACCACATAGAATATGGTTTTATAAGTATATGTTTGAGGCTGGTATTTTAGATAAAGGTCTTATTAGTATGAATAAATTTGAAAAAAGTAATTGGTACTTTGAAGGTAAGACAATAGAACTCGATTATGTTAATAAATTAACTGAAAATTTACCATTATTAGTACATGGTAAAAGAAATGATGAACTTGATGATAATCATTATATTAGAAGATTCAATGACCAAATTTGTTTAGATACATTTGTCACGGTTATTAGTGAAGCACATTGTGGGGATAGTAATAGTACAATGTTCATTAGTGAAAAAACATATAAAGTAATTGCCTGTAGACAACCATTCATTATAATGGGTAATAAAGATACTTTAAAAAAATTAAGAGAAACAGGTTACAGAACATTCGACGGATTTATAGACGAAAGTTATGATTCTTTACCAACGTTTGAGAGAATGGAGGCAATAATTGAATCTTTAAAAAAAATAATTAGTATTGAAGATAAATTAAGTTGGTTTAAATCTATGGAAGAAATTGTGGAACATAATTACAATGTTTTTATGGATAAATTAAAAAGAAGACCTGATGCATTTATGGAATTACATAAATATGTTAGTGAGGTAATGCCTTTGGGGATAACTAAGAAAAAATTAATATAAAATATGTGGGATTGG